>Ga0137403_10006747_pt1 | contig 13099 bp, 12 predicted proteins | sample CZOMad2_1_16fung_FD_122057 | JGI IMG/M metagenome (GOLD analysis project Ga0137403, IMG submission 122057) | Vadose zone soil fungal communities from Angelo Coast Range Reserve, California, USA - CZOMad2_1_16fungal (Hybrid Assembly) | ecosystem: Environmental > Terrestrial > Soil > Vadose zone... | reverse complement strand
AGCAATTTTCTGGGGCAAACCGATGGCGAGGGCAACGAACTCGCCGGCTCGCTGTCGCCGATTTCGATGGCCATGCGGGACGGCAAACCTGTGGACAGACAGGTTTCCTTGCGTCACAAGTCGGGCCACCGTGTACCCGTGCAGCTCCATGCTTTTCCGATACGCGACGAGCGAGGCGCGGTGACTGCCGCGGCCGAATCTTTCGAAGAAAATGTCTCGGTCGCGGACTGGGATCGCCGGCAAGACAAATTAGCCGCTTATGGTTGTCTTGACGCCGCCAGCGGCGTCCTCACTCACGACATGATTCACGCGCACCTTCGCGAAGCTCTCGGCGTTTTCGCGGAGCAACCGGTTCCATTTTCGGTGCTGTGCATTGAAATCGACCGTCTCGAACAGATCCAAACGCGCGACGGCCCGGGCGCACTAGCCTCGGTCTTGCGCGTCGTGGGACAAACACTCGAGAACAGCTTGCGTCCTACGGATTTTCTGGGGCGCTGGCAGGAAAATCAGTTTCTGGCCATCTTGATGGAGTGCAGCCCAACAGAAATGCCGCTGGTCGCAGGCCGGTTGCAGCGGATGGCGGCCACTTCCAAAGTCGAATGGTGGGGTGTCGCATTGAAGTTGTCGGTCTCTTTGGGAGGCACTACTGTCGCCACCGGCGACACGGTTGAGAGTCTGACTTTGCGCGCGGAAGAGGCACTTCGCGCCAGCATCGCGAAAGGCGGAGCTTGCGCTACGCTCGGCAACAAGTGAGGAAGATTTCGAGGTTCTACCTATGTTCGTAATCATCGGCATTCTCGTGGTGTTCGGAGCGGTGGTGGCCGGCTATTTGATGGAGCATGGCAACTTGAGGGTGCTGCTCCAGCCGGCGGAATTGGTCATTATCGGTGGCGCTTCCATCGGCACCGTGCTCATCGGCAATCCTATCTACATTCTTAAAGGCATTGCGGGAGGAATTGCCGGAACGTTTGGGGGATCGAAGTTCGGCAAAGACCGCTATCTGGAAACGTTGAAAATGATGTACGAGCTATTCGGGCGAGCGCGCAAAGAGGGCTTGATGGCTTTGGAAACCGACAGCGACGCACCGGACCAGAGTCCGGTTTTCTCCCAGTATCCAAAATTCATGAAAGATCATCACGCTTTGCACTTTGTGTGCGACACCATTCGAATGGCTGCTGGCGGAGGTGTCGAGCCATTCGATGTTGATCAAATGATGGAGCTGGATATGGATGTACATCACCATGATGCGGGGCAGCCGATCTCCGCGCTGTCTACCATGGCGGACTCCTTGCCGGGCCTGGGCATCGTCGCGGCGGTGCTCGGAGTTGTGATCACCATGGGCGCTCTTGGCGGTCCACCCGAGGAGATCGGTCACAAAGTTGCGGCCGCGCTGGTGGGGACATTCCTGGGAATTTTGTTGTGCTACGGCCTCATCGGGCCGATCGCGGCGAATATGGGGAAATGCTCCGAGGAAGAACATGCGTATTATCACGTCCTGCGCGTGGTAATGATTTCGTTCATGAAAGGCGTTCCGCCGACGCTAGCCGTGGAATTCGGCCGGCGCGCCATTCCCGGTCACGTGCGTCCCAGTTTTCAGGAATGCGAAAAATACATCAAGAATACTGCGGGCGCTCCCGCCGACGTCGCACCTGTTCCCGCGGAAGCTCCCGCCGCGTAAGCGCGGAAATCGCTCGTGAAAAAACGTCCTCCCATCATCATCAAGAAGAAGGTGAGCCACGGAGGCCACCATGGCGGAGCGTGGAAGGTGGCTTACGCCGATTTTGTTACAGCGATGATGGCGCTGTTCATCGTGTTGTGGCTGTTGAACAGCAGCCAGCAAATTAAGGAAGCTGTCGGCGGCTACTTCAAAGATCCCACCGGAACGGCCAAGAACGTAGGTAGCGATATGACCGGCGCGGGCGAGAATTTTGTTGTTTCGAAAGATAATATGGAGCAGTTGAAGGAGCAACTGCAAAAGGCGATACGAGAAGTCCCCAATTTTGACAAATTGAAAAATCATATCGATATGACCGTCACTAACGAAGGACTGCGGATCGAGCTGTCGGAATCCGCCACCGGCACTTTTTTCGATAGCGGCAGCCCCAAAATCAGCGGCGATGGCTCGGAGCTGCTGACAGCGCTGGCCCAGGATCTCGGCAAGCTGCCGAACAAACTGGCACTCGAGGGGCACACAGACTCGAAGCAATACACGGAGGGCAGTAGCTACGGGAATTGGGAACTCTCCACTGACCGCGCCAATGCCGCGCGCCGCCTGATGATGCAGCACGGAGTCGGGGGAAATCAGGTCACGCAAGTGCGCGGCTTCGCGGATCAGAGGCTGCGCAAGAAAGACGAGCCTCTGGATCCTTCCAATCGCCGCATTTCCCTGATCGTGCAATACATGGAAAAGAAGGAACCCGCACCGGACCTGCCTGGCGCGGTGGAAGGCGCAATTAAGCCATCGGAAGGGGCACGAAAACCACCCGCAATACCGGTCTCGAGCCCTGCTCCCGCGGAAAGACACGATAAGTAATAACTTTGAAACTCCCAGCGCCTCTTCACGCATCTTAGTTCCAGAGAGAGGGCGTGTTTAAACGGATTGGTTAAAGCTACGGCCAATCATTCTTGGGAGGAACGATGCGATACCGCTTGCCGCTGTTGCTCATGTTCATGCTGTCCTTGGTCGCAATCTCGCCGGCGTTCGGGCAGTGGCGCGACATCACAAAATGGGAGGTGTCTCCTTTCGTTGGCTATGAGACGGGCGGATCTTATCCGGTCAACAATTCGTTCATTATCGATCGCTTGCGCGTGGATGGCGGGCTGAGTTTCGGCACCTTCATCGATTATTCGCTGACCGAGAATTCGCAGGCCGAATTCATGTGGAGTCGCAACAACACCAGTTTCAGCGAGCGCGACGCGGCCACTCATACGTATACGAAAGCATTTAACTCTGACTTTGACCAATTCTCGTTCGGCTTTCTCTATATGTTGAAGAATAGCGAGAGGAAGTTGCGGCCGTTTATCGCCGCTGGCGTTGGCTTTGCGCATGAATCCAATAGCGGAGGCAATTCAAACCACACGCTCCTCGCGTTTAATTTAGGTGGAGGAGCGAAATATGAACTGGCTCGCCATGTGGCGCTGCGCGGAGACTTGCGATGGTTGCCGTCGCGGGCGAACAAAACCCCAGCGGTGCAGTGCGATCAATTTGGGAACTGCTTCCAGCAGAACGTTTCCAATTATCTGCAACGCGTGAATTTCAGCGGCGGCATCGCGTTCCGCTTTTGACCGTCTCTTTTATGTCAAACTCTATTCGTAGCGGAGCGCGACCATCGGGTCGACGCGCATCGCTCGGCGCGCGGGCACGTAACAAGCAGTCAACGACACGAAGATCAGCAGCAGGGTCATTGACGTAAAGATCGCCGGGTCGGCGGCGCTCACTCCATAGAGCAGGCTCGCCATCGCTTTCGTCAGCGCAAGGGCCGCAGCCACACCGAATGCGACCCCGGCCAGGATGAGTTTTATAGCATCCGTCAGTACCAAGCGCAGGACATCCGCGCGGCGGGCGCCTAGCGCCATCCGCACTGCAATCTCGCGTGTCCGTTGCGCCACCGTATAGGAAATAACTCCGTAAATTCCCACACAAGCCAGCAATAGTGCGAGCGCCGCGAAAAAGCTCAATAGCGTCATCAGGAAGCTCCGAAGCGCGATCGAATGGGAAAGCACCTGCTGCATCGAGCGCGCGGGACCGATGGGAACCAGAGGATCGATTGCCGCAAATGCTTCGCGCACGCTAGGGGCTAAGCTTAGCGGGTTGACGTTTGCGCGCAGCACCACGCTTCGTGGATACCAGCCTTCAAAAAGTTTCGAGGCCCCGTAAGAAGCTTGTGCTGATGAAATGAACGTTGTGGGCCGCGCCGGTTGGTCGAGGTAAGACTTCACATCGCCGACCACGCCAATCACTGTACATGTCAGATCCCCGCTCACATAAAGATGTTCGCCGAGCGGACTGCGGCCGGCGAAGTGCTCCCTGGCGAACTCTTCGTTAACGATCACCACCCGATCTGAGCTCGACGAATCCGCATCGCTGAACAGGCGGCCTTGGCGCAAGGGAATGCGCATCGCACGAAAATACCCCGGCGAGACTTCGCGATAATCAGTGTTGTAATACTCTGACGCGTTAAGCCCGGCAATGCGCACTCCGTTATTCCCACCTCGTTCTAGCGGTAGGCCCGCGGCAATCATTCCAGCAGCCTCGACGCCGGGCAAAGATTGAAGCCGCTGGACCAAAGCGCGATTAAACGTGTCAATCTCCGGCGTGGAATTATATTTGGAACCAATCAGCCAGTACTGCATGGAAAGTAGCGGCCGAGGATTGAATCCCGGATCGGTATCCAGCAGTTTTGAGAATGTGGCTATCATCAATCCGGCGCCGGTCAGTAACACTAGCGACATAGCGAATTCTGCAACAACCAGCCCTTGACGCAGTCGTGCGCGTCCCGCCGAGGTCCCCGTACGACCACCTTCCTTTATCGATTCGTTCACGCTAACCGAGGCCGTCTTCAGCGCCGGCAACAAACCGAAAACGACGCCGGTCAAAAGGGAGACAGAAAATGTAAACGCGAGAGCCGCGCCATCCAGATGAATACTTGCGGCGCGGGGCAAATCGATGGGTGCAATTGCCAGCAGGGAACCTAATCCTAAATAAGCAGCGAATAAGCCCAGCGCTCCGCCAGCAAAGGCAATCAAAAGGCTTTCAATCAGCAGTTGTTGGTAGATCCGACGGCGCGATGCGCCTACGGCGATGCGCACCGCCATCTCGCGCCCGCGCAGGCCGCCCCGCGCCAGCAATAGATTCGCCACATTTGCGCACGCAATGAGCAACACGAAGCCAATCGCGCCGACTAGAACAAAAAGATAGGGGCGTTCGCCTAATCCAATCATGCGCTGGTATGGCAGGAAGCTAAGCTGAACTTCCGCCCCCACGTCGTTTGGGAATTCGCGCCGGAAGTCCTCGGTCACAACTTGCATTCGCGCTTCAAGCTGAGCGCGAGTAACGCCCTGTTTCAACCGGGCTAACACATCGATGTTTTCGCCACTTCCCGCCGTCTTGGCAACGAGCGCCAGTGGCGTCCAGACATCCGCAGCGCCAGGGTCGGTCGCACCGGCGCTGCCGATGGGATTGAAGTCTTGCGGCATGACCCCGATAACGGTGAATGGCTCGCCATTAAGTAAAACGGTGTGGCCTATCCTGCCGGGATCGCCTCCGAGGCGACGCATCCAAACAGCATAACTAACGATTGCGACACGCTGACCATCACCACGATCCTCTTCCTCCACAAAGTCTCTACCCAACATGGGGCGAATGCCCAATACGCGAAAATATTGGGCGTTCACCGGCATACCCCGCAAATGCTCGGCAGCATTCCCGATAGCCAGGTTGTAGCCAACTTGCGTGTAGCCGGCCATGTACTCAAAGGGTTCGCCGTATCGCGAAAGTCGATTTAATTCCGTGGCCGTGACACTCTTCTCACCCATTAGTTGCTTGTAACTCTCGGCGAGCATCACGATGCGGTCCGGCTCGGGGAACGGTAGGGGACGCAGAAGCACGCCGTAGACGACAGTAAAGATGGCCGTGTTAGCACCTATGCCCAGTGCCATAGTCAGGACGGCGACCGCCGTGAAGCCAGAGGATTTACGTAATACGCGCAGACCGTAGCGGATGTCTTGCCAGAGACTTATCATGAAGCATTCTCCGTTGGCCCAGTATACGGTCGAGAGGCGCCGAATGTTTCTTCAAGGAGTGGATGCGCAATCCAGAAATTCTGAGCCAGCGGCTTAGGTTTTTGGTTTGCCCCTGGTCCCTGACGCGGCTGCTGAGGATGACGGCGCGGAAAACTTTACCTCGGTGGCTTCGAGCGCCTCGCCTTTTGGCGTGGCGTGAATCACCACACGATTGCCAACCGCCAGATCTGAGACTTTCGCGGACTTGTCCTCATTTCCTACGTGCGAAACGTAAGTCGTTGAGGCGACCAGCTTCACTTCTACCGATTGTCCCGCCGCGGTCTTGACCACAACGGAATCGGCGTTGATCTTCTCCAGCGTGCCCACGATGTGTTTCTTGTCGCCGTGAGCCAACGCGACGCTCGCCAGTAGCCCGGCCATGGCGACGAAGGTAAGCAGTTTGGATTTGATCGGATTTTTCATTATCTTTTTTCCTCGCGGCCTTCAGGAAAAATCGCCCATTCGCGCTGAGCCACTACACCTAGTGATGATGCGCCCCTTCCTGTTTCTGTTGCATCGGCTTCCCTCCCAGGAATTCGTTTTCTTCTTGCTCTTCCTCGCGGTCTGCCGGGCTTTTCGGATTGTACCGCTCCATTTCCATGCGTTCTTCCGCGGTGAGCTGAGGAAGATGGCGAATAAAGCGTACCAGCTTCCAACTATCTTCCTCCGAGCCGTGCGCGCCGCCAAACGCCGGCATGCCTGTGAAGCGCACGCCATTTTCGATAATCCAGAAAATTTCACCATCCGCGAGCTTCTGCGTTTGCTCCCGTCGCAGGTCCGGCGGTTTCGGATAGAGATTGCGGCCGAATGGCGTATCGCAGCTCCCGTCGTTGGCGTGGCAGATGGCGCAGTGGTCGGCAAAGTGCAATCGAGCGTCGCGAAGATTTTCCGGCGTATCCGCCACTGTGTTTTGTAGCTTGCGCGCGCTCTTCGGGATAGCCATATGCCGGGCTTTTCGCGCCAGCATGACCTCCAGCGCGGTTGGAGTTGCGCGCGAACTCACGCCGTCGTGCAAAAGGGAAACTGCCGCAGCCGCTATCAGTGCGATAGCAATAACGATTGTCAGTAAAATTAAATTGTTGCGGCTCATGACCGGACCATATGGTAGCGAACCAAATCGGCTCAGGCCAGCACGGAACTTCGCAGGCCCTGACCTATTCAATACATAGAGTGGACTCATCTCTGGTAGGATACAGATGTCAGGAAACTGACCAACCCTCCGAGGCCCCGCGATGCCTCAGGCATGGATGCCGCCGATGCGTTCCGATCCCGAAGAGACGAGATTGCAAGCCTCTCCATCTTCCTGCTCGCCCGCGGTTCTTGAGTGTTTGGAGGCCAGCAGCGCTGGCCACGAACTCACGTTTGAGCAGGGCTTGCTGCTCGCCAACACTGAAGCCGCTGATTTACAAGCACTGATTTCCTTCGCAGACACATTGCGCCGCCAGACCGTCGGAGACGCAATCACTTACGTTGTAAATCGCAACATCAACTTCACCAACGTCTGCTTTGTCGGTTGCAGCTTTTGCGGATTTGGCAAGGGCCCCGGCGCGGCGGATGCGTACTCTCTTTCCGCAGACGATGTCGTTCGCAAAGCGCGGGAAGCTTGGGATACCGGCGCAACGGAGGTTTGCATCCAGGGCGGCCTGCCGCGCGATCTCGATGGCTTCTTTTATCGGGACATTCTGCGCGCCATCAAGCACGCGATTCCCGCCATGCACGTGCACGCTTTCTCTCCCATGGAGATTTCCTACGGCGTCGATAAAACCGGAATGCCCCTGCGCGATTATCTCCAGATGATGAAAGACGAAGGCCTGGGCAGCATTCCCGGAACCGCCGCCGAAATTTTGGATGACCGCGTGCGCCGTGAACTCAGCCCTAACAAACTGCCGGTAGCGCGCTGGGTGGAAATTATCACGGCCGCGCACGAGTTGGGCATCCCCACCACTTCAACCATGATGTACGGCCACGTCGAAGACACCGCAGATTGGGTTCGCCACATTCTGCTGCTGCGCGCCATTCAGAAGCGCACCGGCGGATTCACGGAATTTGTGCCCCTGGGATTCATCCACGAAAATACGCGCTTGTTCAAACACGGGGGCGCACGCCCCGGAGCCCGGCGTGAAGAGCACTTGCGAGTGCACGCCCTGGCGCGCGTTCTGCTGCATGGCGCAATCAAAAATATTCAGGTGTCTTGGGTGAAGCTCGGCTTCGAGACTTCGCTGGCCTGCCTCAACGCGGGCGCCAACGATTTCAGCGGAACTCTGATGGAAGAGAACATTTCGAAAGCGGCGGGCGCAACCTTCGGCGAATATGTTTCGCCCAGGGATTTTCGCCGCATGATTCGCTCCATCGGTCGTCTTCCGGCCGAGCGCACCACAACCTACAAGATTCGCCATCTCTACACCGAAAACGATGAAGAACCAGGCGCCCCTGCACAGCCGCACTTGAATCTGCTGGAAAGCGGACCAACCGTTTCTTACGCGGAAGGCGCTTACTAAGGTTAACCGATGCGCGCCTTACTCTTGCCCGTCAAAAATTTGCGTCAGGCGAAACAGCGCTTAAGCCCCTTTCTGAATGCCGACGAACGATTTGGCCTCGCGCAAGCCATGCTAGCTGACACCATCCGTGCCGTCCGCGGCGTGCGCCAAGCCGAAAAGATCTTTGTCGTGACCAACTACATCCCGGCCATGGAGGCAGCGGAGCAAAACGGTTGGGAGCTTCTTCGTGAGGACCGGCAGATATCGGAAAGTTTTTCCGTGGACTACGCTTCAATGCAGTGCGCGAAGCGCGGCGTAACGGCGCTTCTGCGCCTGCCGCTCGACGTTCCGTTGGTGCAATCGAGCGACATTGACGAACTGCTAGCAGTAGAATGCTCCCCGCCAGCCTTGGTGATTGTCCCGTCGCGCGACGGTGCCGGAACCAACGCCATCCTGCGCACGCCCCCCACTCTATTTCCATCGCATTTCGGCAGCGGCAGCTTTGCAAAACATTGCGCAGAGGCCCAGCGCGCCGGCGCATATATTGTCATTCGCCGCAACGCTCGCTTGGAAATGGACGTAGACGACGAAACCGATCTGCGAGCCCTCGTACACCAAGACTTGAGCGGCACGGAAACCGGCGCGTGGCTCCAAAGTAGCGGCCTGATGGCGCGCTTGTGCCCACCAAGCATCGCTCACAAGTCAGGAGCGCGGGCCGCAACTCTCTGACGCCCGGAACATTTTTGAATAGAGACAAACGAGGAAGAATCCTCTGGAGGTTTAGATGGCCGAGCAACTACCTGACAAATACGCTGACCTGCTGAGCAACAAGAAAGCGTTCGCCAACTTGGGCACGCTAAACAGCGATGGCAGTCCGCAAGTGACCCCGGTATGGGTCGACTACGATGGCAAACACGTGCGCGTCAATTCCGCGCGTGGCCGTCTGAAAGACAAAAACATCGCCCGCGATCCGCGCGTCTCGTTGTCCATTCAGGACCCGGAGAATCCCTACCGCTACCTGGAAATTCGCGGCAAGGTCGTCGAAGCCACGGAGAAGGGCGCCGACGATCACATCAACAGCCTGGCCAAGAAATATCTGGGCAAGGACGTTTACCCTTTCCGCCAACCCGGCGAAAAGCGCGTGATATACAAGATCGAGCCTCACAAATTCAGCGCCATGGGCTGATACAAAGACTGTCGCGCAGAAGGTTCGCCCTGAAGAAGTAGTTACAGTCGCGCGGCGACGCGGGCCACGATGTGATTCTCGGCATCGCGCAGCACAAGCACCAGGCTATCCGTTAGCGGTACGCCCGCGCTAGGCACGATATATTCGTAGAGCCATTCAAGCCGCACCGGCAAATCATGCGCGCGCGCGGCTGCTTCTGGAACAGCCTCTTTGACCGCGAAATATTTTCGCTCCACATTTTCCACCGGCCGCAATTCCACTCCCCGCTTCCAAAACAAATAGAGATGTAGCGAACTCATCATCGCCCGCGTCAGATATTTCGGCGCGTCCGGCTTCTCCTCGCGCGACGGACAAGTCCGGTCATACCAATCGCGTACTACAAATGTCAGCGTCAATTGATCCGGAAAGCTTTCGACGTTCTCCGTACCGACCCGGAAAATCGTTCCACTCGCTTTGTCAATTCGCTTCAGGCGATCGAAGAAATCGCCGGACGTCACGCGTCCAGCCAACCGAAAACACGGTCCTTGGGGAATCGCTCCGTTGGTGATAGCGAATAGGCCGCCTTCGTAGTTCCAAACGCTCTTATCGCCGGCAAAGGCCGCTGTTGTGCAGAGCATCAGCAAAGCGGCAACGCAGCGAATCGCGAGAAGCAGCAGGCGCATCAGGAATTCCTGGCCACGGGCCGGAATCTTTATTTTAGCCTCGAAGCGCTCGGCGCCCGCAAAAGAAATGAAAATCCGTCGATCGACGAAATCACCTTGTCAGCGCCTTCCGGTTTGCTCTCGCCTTTTCCGGCGCGCACCGCTTCGATTGCGGTGACCAGTCGCGGAAGCACGGACGGCTGCGCAACAGGGATATTGTGCGCGCCCAGCACCAATTTCAAATCTGGCGCAAGGGCCGCGATGCGCTGCACCGACGCCACATACGCGTCCAGGTCAGTCTCCGGCCGAAACAGCCAAATCGGCGCCGGATAGTACGTGTCTCCGGTAAATAGCAATCCGTTCGCGCGATCCAGTAAACAAATAGCATCGGGAGTGTGTCCGGGCGTCGCCACGATTTCCAACGTTCGCCCGCCGAGATTGATCTTGAAGCCGTCGTGTACGAACCGCGAGATACGCCACGGCTTCGTCGCATAGCTCTTGGGATTGAAATTCTTGGGCAGCTCGCCGCAGATTTCGCCGGAAGCAATTTCTGCTTGCGCATCCTCGCGCGAGCCTTTGGCATTGCTGCGCGTGAAGTCGGTGTCCATGCCATAGACAAAATCGAATTGCCAATTGTCGCCCACATGATCGTCATGGGTGTGCGAGTTGAGCACCACAATCGGGCGCGACGTGAGGCGCCGCACAACACTGCGAAGATCAGCGATACCCATTCCTGTATCAAAAAGCACCGCTTGCTTGGTGCCCACGATCAAATAGCTGATGGTCTCCTCGGATTGATGCGGCTCGTAAATCGCGAAAACTTGCGGCGCGACTTTGTATACCTCGAACCACGGCTCATTCGGCAGCACGCGTTGAAGGGCAGCGTATTCAGGGCGGGGAAGCGCCTTGCACCACGCGGGGATTTCCGCTGCTGCCATCACCGCGCGCGAGCCCGCTCCGTTTGCAATTGCGATCGAGAAGCACGCAACGACTAACGCAAGCTTTGACCGTCGCCAACTCACTTTGCGGTCCCCGCAACAAAAATCGCCTTCGGTATCGACATATGTACGCCTTTATTTCCGTCAACCAATTCTGTAATGCTCAAATCTGCCGCCACACTCGACAGCATATAAGCGTCATCGCGCGAAAGATGCTTCTCGGTCATCAGGAAATCGATCATCTCGCGCACCGCCAATTTTGTGGCCTCATTCAAATCCTCATGCAGCCCCATGGTAATAAACTGCGTCGGAGTCTCCGCGCGCGGCCACCGCAAATGCATATCCTTGCGCACTACAAATTGAAATGTGCCGATGAGCGATGTTTCCATCGCCGTGATATCCACCTCGCCGTTCCCTTGTCCGGCGTGCCCATCGCCCACCTCGAACAGCGCTCCCGGCGCATGGACCGGAATGTACAGCGTAGTGCCCGCCACCAAATCCTTGTTGTCCAGATTTCCCGCGTGAATCCATGGCGGGTTGCTGCTGAATTTTCCGGTAGTTTCTGGCGGCGCCACGCCCATGCTCCCGAAAAATGGATGGAGCGGAATCTCGATGCCTGGCGCGAATTTCGCCACCATCCGCTTTTCATCCAGCGGAATGATTTTCATCTTCGGATAAGGATAATCTTCTGGCAAAAATCCGCGGCCCGGACCAAATCCGTTGTAAGCGTAAGGAATCGCCAGCCGCACCGCAACGATGCGTACCTCCAGCACATCGCCCGGCTGCGCATCCTCGACATAAATCGGCCCGGTAAGAATGTGCCCGCCAGGGCCTTTATCTTTCACCTGGTCGTAGATGTCGCGCAGCGGCTGCTCCACTTGGTCGGCGGTCACCCCCGCGCCCTCCAGCCGCTTCGGGCTCGACGTGATCAGCGTCTGAATCTCGACGCTGTCCCCTGATTTAACGCGCAGCACCGGCGGCGTGCTCGCGTCGTAGTATCCCCACGCAATAGTTTTCGGCGTCGCCTTCAGTGTATGCGTCGCTTGCGAACCCGGCTGCTGCGCATCCGTTCTCACCGCGAAAACAAACGCCGCCAATATGAGTAGACGCCCACCAGCCATGCACTCCTCCTCTGAGTTCTCCCGCCTCGGTTAGCTCTTGAGCGCCGTAAGCGCGATACACCTGCAAGTGTTACTTTGCGCCCAAGAGCAACGCAAAATTCTTAGGCAGTAGAGACGCGTTCGGTCCGGACCCCAAATCGGTAATGCCAAACGCGCGCCGCGCCGATCAAATTCGCATCTTCGCCCAGCGATGCCAGCGCCAGCGCCGTCTTCTTCCACGGCACAAACCGGCAGCCCTGCGCAATCACACCGCGCAAATCCTCCAGCCGAACGCTCTTCATCACGCTCCCGCCCAATACAATCATCTCCGGCACAAACAATCCGATCAGGTTTGCCAGTCCCAGCCCCAAGTAGTGAGTCTCGCGTTCGACCGCGCGTCGCGCGCAAGCGTCTCCGCGTTGCGCTAACTGAAAAATCTCTTTCGCGCCGAGGACCTCGCCGCTGCCGCTCGAGCCAGCGTTGCTCTTGTACCAAGCCGCCATCGCCGGCCCGGTTGCCAGCGCCTCCCAGCACCCACGAAACCCGCAAGTGCATTCCGGCCCCGACGCATCGATCACGTGATGCCCCACCTCCGGATGCGACCGGTCTACGCCACGATAAAGCTCTCCGTCCAGAATGATCCCGCCGCCAATCCCAGTGCCCACCGTCACGTAAATCAATCGCTGCTTCCCGCGGCCCGCTCCCCATCCCGCTTCACCCAGCGCCGCAGCGTCGCCATCATTTTCCAGCGCGACGCGCACTCCGAACGCGCGCTCCAAATCCTTTACCGGATTACAGCCCTTCCACGCCGGCAAGAAATCCACGTCGCCGAATTCGCCGGTGAAGGGGTACACCCACCCCGTCGACCCAATTCCAATCCCGGAAATTTCCGCCCCCGCTTGACGTGCCACGTCGCGCAGCATCGCCGCGATCCGCGCCAGCCCATCGGCGTAGCCGCGCTCCCCGTGCGTCGGTG
>Ga0137403_10006746_pt1 | contig 13100 bp, 14 predicted proteins | sample CZOMad2_1_16fung_FD_122057 | JGI IMG/M metagenome (GOLD analysis project Ga0137403, IMG submission 122057) | Vadose zone soil fungal communities from Angelo Coast Range Reserve, California, USA - CZOMad2_1_16fungal (Hybrid Assembly) | ecosystem: Environmental > Terrestrial > Soil > Vadose zone... | reverse complement strand
AGATTAGGCAGCATCGGAACCGCGGCTTGACTGCCTAGCTGAGCAACCGGGTTGATTGTCATGACAAACGAGAACACGGACCACTTTGTCGTTGAACGAGACCTGAGGCTCGACCTTCTGCGCGGTGTGGGTCTTTGGATGATCTTTATCGATCACATACCCGACGACGTCGTCTCCTGGCTGACGCTGCGCAATTACGGGTTTTGCGACGCGGCGGAGTTCTTCGTCTTCATTTCAGGCTATCTGCTCGGCTTCATTTATGCTCCGATTGTCGCCGCGGGCCAGTTCATGCCGGCCCTGAAAAGGCTGTGGCTGCGGGCTTGGCATATGTATGTCGCCCATCTCCTCCTTTTCCTTGTCTTCACGGCGCAGATCGCCCGTGCCGCGAGGAGGTTTGACAATCCCATGTACAAGGATGAGTTCAACATCGCGAACTTTCTTGCGCATCCCGACGTGTTGATCGCCAAGGCGCTGACCCTGCAGTACAAGCCTGTCGACCTTGATGTGCTGCCGCTCTTCATCGTCCTCGTTGCGGTGGCGCCGTTCGTCTTGTGGTGTCTGGTGCGCCGGCCCAATTTGACGATGATCGGTTCGGTTGTGGTCTACGTGCTTGCGCGCTACTTCGACTGGAACCTGCCGTCATATCCAGCGGGGGCGACCTGGTATTTCAACCCGTTTGCGTGGCAATTGCTGTTTTTCTTCGCCGCTTGGTGTGGGCGCAGCGGGGGAGCGCAGATCAAGCAGCTGCACCACTCGCGGGCCGTTCTCGTGGTCGCGATCGGCTGGATTCTCTTTGCGTTCGTCATCGCGATGAGTTGGCACAGCGCGTTCCTGGAATCGTTCATTCCGAAATGGCTGTTCAAGGTGATCTATCCGATCGATAAGACAGACCTGGATATGTTCCGCTTTACCCATTTCCTCGCTTTTGCCCTGATCATCTCGCGATATCTCCATCAAGATTGGGCTGGGCTGCAGTCGAAATGGCTTCGTCCACTTATATTGTGCGGTCAGCATTCGCTTCCATTGTTCTGTCTCGGCGTATTCCTGTCCTTCGGCGCGCACTGGATTCTGGTCCAGTGGAAGAGTGCCTTTATCGAGCAATTCGCGGTCAGCTTCGCTGGGTTTGCGATTATGACCGCCGTGGCTTGGCTTCTGAACCGCGCGGAGAGGGTTCCAGATCTTTTCGTCGATGCCGGGTTCGGCCCGAAGTCGGATCCTGGAACATTGCCCGGCAGAGCATGATGCGACCCACGTCATGCGCCCGGGTCTTCCTTCGTTGCTTCGTGCCGTGAACCGAGAGAGCCGTGTCCGGTCTGCCGATAGAGCTCCGTGGAATAGCCTCAGCAGATGAGACCGGAATTCTCGTCAGCACGTATCGATGCGAGGCCGCCAAATGATCACATTCGGGGCACGGCGAAGCCGGCTTTGCTTGTGGGAAGAGTTATGGAGGCCCTCAGGCCCTCAAACCCGCATGATCGTTTGATCTTAGTGGTTTTTGCAGTGCTCGCGGCTGCCGTATGGTTCACGGTCAGGGATTACGCTATCTCTAACGATGAAGGCGTGCAGCACCACTATGGCGAGCTGATCATCGCCTACTACCGAAGCGGGTTCAAGGTACGCGATCTATTCACCTTCGACAACCTCTACCTCTACGGTGGGCTGTTCGACATCATTGCCGTGGGGCTCGCATACGTCATTCCCGTCGATCCCTATGAGCTGCGCCACGTGCTTTGTGCGATGACGGGGATTGGCGGGATCGCTGCCAGCGCAGCCACGGCCCGGCTGATTGCAGGACCGCGTGCCGGACTCGTCTCGGCTGTCCTCCTCGCGCTTTGCGGCGCATGGTATGGCGCCATGTTTAATCACACCAAGGACATTCCATTTGCTGCTGCAATGATGGGAGCCACGCTGTTTGTCATTCGCATCGCTCGTCAATTGCCGTCGCCCCGCCCCGTCGATCTCCTGGGATTTGGTCTCTTGGCCGGTGCCGCACTCGGGATACGAAGCCTTGGCTTGCTGCTGCCATTCTATCTTGGTCTTGCAGTCGTTGTTTCGTTACCCTGGCAGGAGCGTCTCGAGACCTGCGCAGGCTTTGCGGCCAAAACTGCCCTGCGGATCGTCCCGGCGGTGGCCCTGGCCGCTTTTGTGATGGTCCTTGCGTGGCCCTGGGCTGCGCTTTCGCCCTTCAATGCGATTCGCGGGCTCTTGGCGTTCTCCGAGTTTCACTACGCGATCCGCACGATGTTTGCGGGACGTATTTACGAGATGGCCGACGTGCCAAGGCTCTATGTTCCGGGCTATCTCTTCGTCCGCGTGCCCCTGATCACGCTTGCCGGCGCGGCGTTGGGGATTGTCTCATCGTTTTTATGGCCCTTCAGACCGCAGACGTGGTCCCGGCGCCGTGACCTGATCCTGACGTCATCGGCGATTGTCTTTCCGGTGGCGTTCCAAGTGCTGTTCCGTGGACCCGCCTTTACGGGTATGCGCCACTTTCTGTTCGTGCTTCCTCCGCTTGCGACCTTGGCCGGCGTCGGCTTGAGCGAGCTGATCGACGTGTTCGAAATGTGGAGCGGCCGGTTGGCCTCAAGCGTTATTGCCTTGATTTGTGCTTATTGTCTTTGGGACGGGGTTACCCTTGTTCGGCTGCACCCCTACGAGAACCTCTCCTACAATTCTTTGATCGGGGGTCTCCCGGGAGCTTTCCGCCGCTACGACCTCGATTACTGGTTCAACAGCATGCCGGAGGCGATCCATCTCCTCGAGGCGTTTGTACGCGATAAGATGCCGGCCGAGGTGGTCAATCCGTCGAAAACCTATTCCGTCGCAGTGTGCGGAGAGCGTCCGGCCTTCGATCAGACCGTCACTCTTCCCCAATTGCACTGGGACTTCAGGTCGAAATGGGAGGAGTCGGAGTTCTTCATTGCACCGACGCAGATGAACTGCGACCAGGATCTCGATGGCGAGATCGTCGGTACCGTGGAAAGACTTGGCGTTCCGATCGCCTACGTAAAGGATCGACGGTCGATCGTGAAGTGGCCGATGGCGACAATCACGCCACCAATTTCAGGTCAAAGCGATTCAAGTTCTCGCTAATAATCACACTGCGTGAGCAGCTCAGGCTCCGGCGTGCACGCTGCTATTGGCCACTCGCCGCCGGCTCGCTCGAGAAGAGCTCCAATCGCGGCGGGGGTGGTCGCGCTCCTCCGCTAACTCTGCCCTGGATGTGCTGCGCCAACTGCGATCGTCTGCGCGGGACGGTAGCGCTTAGGCGTGAGGTGTACGTTTGAGCGTAGGTCGTCGCCTAATGCAGCCGTCCGTTCTCAACCTCGCCGGATATGACGGGCGAGAAATGTCCGTACAGACCGCCGGCTGTCCGTTTTGAACCTTCACAAGCCCCAGGCTTCGCGCGAGGTTCCGGCTGGGTGCTGTCCGGCACGATCGCCGGAACGAGGACGTTGGACATAACGATCCGTTTGTCAGAGTGGCGGCCGCCGTAACTGGCCGGAGGAATAAGTCGTGGGATACTGCGATGGCGGATGGCTGGTTCGGATGTATCGAGGCGGATTAGTGTTGTGGACCTTTCTCTCGGCCTGCAGACGGTCCCCATTGGGGTGGAGTGCGACAGCTTGGCCATACATGGGATTTGTAGCTTCGAAGTCCCTTGGGACGCCGGCGAACGTGTGTTTTGCCGAGGAGAGCGGCACGCCAACGCTGATTACCACATCGTGGAGGCTGTGTTGCCGCGTTTGAGCATCCAGCACCTGCCACTCATGATCGTGGAATATAAGTTGAGGGACGAGCAGGACCGCGAACAGCGCTGATTTCCGCTTTGGCCGTTAGATGCGGAGGTGCGCGGAATCTACACCTAGGGAGCCGGACTAACTCTGGAGCGAGCCTAGCCAACTGAGGAGAAAGCAACTTATTGAGGCGCATGAAATAGCGAGAATAGGCAGTACGCGGAGAACTCGGTGCCCTGTCGGCGTGTGCGTTCACACTCCGTCTTGTGCGCGGAACGATGGTTTCTAGAAGGCGGAACGGAACGTGATAGGCATGCCAGATCAGTTAGCAGCAACAGTCAAATCCAGAGCAGTCTCGCAATCTGATATCGGTTTACAATTCGACTCTGTGGCAAACAGCTTGGCCAAGCTCCTTGAGACGGCTCGGCGCGAACTCGATCGCGATCGTGAGGCAGCGAAGGCGTCGCTATTCACGGCATCGTCGATTCTTCAATCTGAAATTGAACGTCGTTCGTCCAGTAACATCGTGAGGTCAGGCGCATTGGCCAGCTGGCAGATAGCCCGCTTGGAGGCGTTTATTGACGAGAATCTTCACCGGAGCATCGTCGTGAGAGATCTCAGTGCTGTAGCGCGGCGGAGCCCGGCGCATTTCTCCCGTTCGTTCAAGAAAACGTTCGGAGAACCGCCGCATGCCTACGTGGTTAGGCGGCGCCTCGAGAGAGCCTGCCAGTTTTTGGTGGCAACGTCAGAACCGCTGAGCGAAATAGCGTTGAGCGTCGGGTTATCAGACCACGCGCATCTGTGCAGGTTGTTCCGGCGAGCCTTTGGCCAAAGTCCATCGACCTGGCGACGCGAACGCAAGATACTGGAGCAATCCGTGGTGGGCGAAAATCTCGCGCGGGATCAAGCAGCAACATTCCAGCGGTGATATTCCTAGCCAAGCCGAAGGCTGGCGATCGCGTCATAGTCGCGCTCACCCGACCGGTTCGTTGTCGGGCCAGAAATGCAGGTGCGATATGCAAAAGACCGTCACGAGCCCTTCCCCAAAGGTCACAGTCCCACGCCTCTTCGTTCTCGAATTGAATGCGGGTTGCATTCATTTGATGAATACGGACGGCTCGGATCACACGACCATTGTGACGGGCTGTCATCTGCCGGACGGCATCGTCGTGGACGTTGAAGCAGGCCATATCTACTGGACCAACATGGGCATCCCAAACCTGAACGACGGGTCCGTCGAGCGGGCCGACATCGACGGAAAGAACCGCAAGACAGTTATCGCGAAGGGAGACACCCACACCCCGAAGCAGATCGTTCTCGATAAGAAGGGCGGCAAGCTCTACTGGTGCGACCGCGAGGGCATGCGCGTCATGCGTTGCAATCTCGACGGCTCGCAACTGGAGACGCTGATCGAGGCTGGCCGCGGCGAGGCCGATGAGCCGCGAGCCCCTTTGCAAGCCGGCGCCACCATTGGGTCCGTGGCTCTTCGCGAAAGCTTGAACGTAATCATGGCCGGGCGCCAAGCGTCGGTGGATCCAGGCCGCCTCATCCTCACAACAGGAGCCCAACAGGCCCTGGATCTCTTGTCGCGGGTCACGCTCGATCCGGGCGACATAGTCTTCGTCGAGCGCCCAACCTACGCAATGGCACCCCAGACGTTCGATCTTTCGCAGGCGGACGTCAGGGGCTTAACGTCGGACGATGGCGGCATCGACGTCGAACATCTCGATCGGGATATCGTAGCCGCCCGACGCTCGGGTCGGACACCAATGCTCATCTAGATAATTCCGACCTTTTCCAACCCGGCTGGCCGGATGACTCATGTCGAGCGGCGCCACGCGCTTGTGGAGCTGGCTGCGCGAAACCGAATCACAATCGTTGAGGACGACCCGTACCGCGATCTCTACTTCTCCAACGCTCCGCCTCCCTCCGTTTTCGCGATGGCGCAAGACCACCCAGATGCGAGGAACTGGTTTGTCTACATCGCCGGTATCTCGAAAATTGTCTCGCCATGCCTGCGAGTAGGTTGGATTTTGTTACCGCCTTCGCTGATCGCGCCATTCACAGTCGCAAAGCAAGCCAACGACCTTCAGAGCAGCACGTTAAATCAACTCGCAGCGCAGCGTTATCTTGCCAGCGGATGTCTCGGTCGCCAGTGCCGCATGATCGCAGCGTCTGCGCCGGTGCACTCCACGTCTTCGCGAGGTTCCAGACTTCTATCGCTTGCTGACAACCTTCACCGATCGTTTGCCGATGTCGCGATTGAGGTAGTCAGAAGGGGGTAACTGTAGCAATCGCGGCGATTAAGTAGATCACGCACTCATTTGGCATAACGTTCTTGACCAGAATGTTCGCGCACGACTACGCTGCGGCGTACACTTGAGGCAGCACACTCAAGGAGAACGCGTTGAATAGATCATCATCGTTTTTGTTGGCATGACCTCCATTGCACTCGCCTTGGTGTTGAGCGAGCAAATCTCACGCGACGGACGGTAGATGAATCGGAGAAGATGATGTGCGGAATCGTCGGTGTCGTGGGTCGAGGACCAGCCGCAACTCCGATTCTGGATGCGCTGAGGCGGCTCGAATATCGAGGATACGATTCAGCCGGCATCGCCACGCTTGAACGCGGTCTCCTTACGCGGCGGCGCGCAGTCGGGAAACTCAAGAACCTCGAGAGCAAGCTTACTTGCGAGCCGCTCGTCGGCCTCATAGGCATTGGCCACACGCGCTGGGCAACTCATGGCCGTCCAAACGAAAAGAACGCGCATCCGCACGCGGTTGATGGCGTCGCGGTCGTTCATAACGGCATCATCGAAAATCATCGCGAATTGCGCAATGAGTTCAAGCGGGCTGGCGTGCGCTTTGCGACGGACACAGACACCGAGGTGATCGCTCATCTCGTAAACCAACAGCTGAAAAAAGGATGCGAGCCAGTCGACGCGGTACGCGTCGCGTTGCCGCGGCTGGAAGGAGCGTTTGCGCTCGCGTTCCTGTTTGAAGGCTACGAAAATTTGATAATTGGAGCGCGCAAAGGATCGCCACTTGCGGTCGGATATGGCCGAGGCGAAATGTATCTTGGGTCTGACGCGATTGCTCTTGCGCCGCTTACCGACATGATCAGCTACTTGGAAGACGGTGACGTCGCAGTCGTCACGCGGCAGGGAATCGATTTTTTCAACGCGAAGGGCGAATACGTGCGACGCTCGCCAGCCAAAATCGCTGGATCGACCATCCTCGTTCACAAAGGCGAGCATCGGCACTTTATGGTCAAAGAGATTCACGAACAACCGAGGGTGGTTGACCAGACGCTCGCCCAATACGTTGACGTCGCCGGCGGCACGATCCAAATACCGAGAGCCGCAGGGTTGGATTTTCGCGATATCAATCGAGTGTCGATCACGGCCTGTGGCACCGCCTTTTACGCTGGGCTGATTGCCAGGTACTGGTTCGAACGTTACGCCGGGCTCCCGGTAGAAATCGATATCGCGTCCGAATTTCGCTACCGCGACGTGCCGCTCGATTCCGGCAATCTGGCGATCTTCGTATCGCAATCCGGAGAGACTGCCGACACGCTCGCCTCGTTGGACTTCGCCAAAGCTCATGGGCAACGCGTCCTTTCGATTGTCAACGTGCCAAGCTCGACAATGGCGCGCGCAAGCCAAATCGTATTGCCGACACTCGCAGGCCCCGAGATCGGCGTGGCTTCCACCAAGGCGTTCACCTGCCAACTGGCGACGCTTGCCTGCCTTGCTATAGCGGCCGGGCGCCAACGGGGCGTGCTCTCGGCCGACGACGAGGCGCAGCTGGTGCAGGCGCTCGCCGATGTTCCGCGCTACATGATGCGTACGCTTGAGCTGGAACCGAAGGTCGGCCAGCTCGCTCGAAAGATCGCAGCGTCCCGCAACGCGCTATTCATCGGCCGCGGAACGAACTACCCGCTCGCACTGGAAGGCGCGCTCAAGCTCAAGGAAATAACCTACATTCACGCCGAGGGCTACGCTGCCGGAGAACTCAAGCACGGGCCAATCGCGCTTATCGACAAAGATCTGCCCGTCGTCGTGATCGCGCCGAGTGACGCGACATTCGAGAAGACCATGTCGAACATGCACGAGGTGATCGCTCGCGAGGGGCGCACGATTCTCATTACCGACCAAAAGGGCGCATCACATGCGGCGGGATGCTGGGCAATGCTTGCCCTTCAGGATGTGCCGGCGCTAGTGACACCGCTCATCTTCGCGTTGCCGTTGCAGCTTCTTGCGTACCACACTGCGCTTGCCTTGGGAACCGACGTCGACCAACCGCGCAATCTCGCAAAGTCGGTGACTGTCGAATAATTTGGTCATCCGGAGCAGCGCGGAGAACAGTATTCTCGGATAAGTCTGGCGGGATTGGAATCCGCCAAACCAGTCACTGGCTAGTGAGACTGCGACGATAGCCTGTGGACGGGCGGGGTGACCGACCGCGTTCCTTGGTTAGTCTGGTCATTGAGCCTTTCCAAATATGCGAAGCTGCAAGCATCAAGCGCAAGAAAGAGTTCCGTCATGATTACCTGGAATTTCGGACTAAGCTCGTCCGCGTCGAAAGCTTACTCGTTCCGAAAGACGCGAACTTGCATCGCCAAAATTCTGATGCGCTTCAGCGACGCCTATGCCGATCTTGCTCTGTGGATTGCTCCATGGTTGGAGGAAGACGGGGCAGGCCGATGAACCACAAAATATCCACGCAAGATGCCGTTTTCTCCAACGTTGGACGGTAAGGCCGATCGCGAGTTGTCGGAAAAATCGATGGCACGGCGTAGAGCCCGGCTTTGTTCGCGCTCTTTCGCGCAGGGACGGATACTTGTGCGCTCAACATGCCGATCTAAGCAGTTCTCAAGGCCAGATGACAAACGACGCCTTTGATACGCCATAGTAAGCACGCGAAGCCGAATTCGAACAGGTAGGTTCCCGGTTCATGCGCATAGTTGTGGTTGGAACAGGATATGTGGGGTTGGTTTCAGGCGCCTGCTTCGCAGATTTTGGGCATCATGTCACTTGCGTGGACAAGGATGAGGCAAAGATTTCATCGCTATTGCGTGGTCAGAGTCCGATATTTGAGCCTGATCTCGAGCGGCTCGTTCAAAGTAATACCGGTGCAGGCAGGCTGCTCTTCACGACCGATCTTGCGGGCCCGGTAGCTGACGCCGAGGCCATTTTCTTAGCGGTAGGAACACCCTCGCGCCGGGGCGATGGTCACGCAGATCTCAGCTACGTTTACGCGGCGTCTCGCGAGATTGCCGAGGCAGTCAGAGGTTTCGTCGTTGTGGCGACAAAATCAACTGTGCCAGTCGGTACCGGCGACGAGGTGGAGCGAATATTCACGGAGGTGAATCCATCCGCGGATGTCTCCGTGGTTTCGAACCCTGAATTCCTCCGAGAGGGTGCGGCGGTACGCGATTTCAAGCATCCGGACCGTATCGTTGTGGGAACGAATGACGAGCGTGGGCGCAAGGTCATGGCTGAGATTTACAGACCTCTTTATCTCAATCAAGCGCCTATCATGTACACCAGCCGCCGCAGCGCCGAGCTCATCAAATATGCGGCTAACGCGTTTCTGGCCACCAAGATCACGTTTATCAATGAAATTGCTGATCTGGCGGAAAAGGTAGGAGCGAACGTTCAAGAAATCGCGCGCGGAATCGGCATGGACAATCGCATCGGATCAAAGTTTCTCCATGCGGGTCCTGGTTTCGGTGGATCTTGCTTTCCAAAGGACGCGCGCGCGCTCATCAAAACTGCGCAGGATTACGACGCCCCTCTCAGAATCTTGGAGGTGGTCAGCTCCGTCAATGACACCCGTAAGCGGGCGATGGCGCGAAAGGTTGCGGCGCCATTCGGCGGAAATCTGCGCAGCAAGACCATTGCTGTGCTTGGCCTGACATTCAAGCCGAACACCGATGATATGCGCGAGGCCCCTTCAATCCCTCTTATCACCGCGCTGCAGGATATGGGTGCGACCGTGCGAGCGTTTGATCCTGTTGGCATGGAGCTGGCCCGCACCGAAATGCCGGACATTCAATACGCCGGAGATCCCTATGAGTGCGCCTATGGCGCCGACGCTTTGGTCATAGTAACCGAATGGGAGCAGTTTCGGGCGCTTGACCTCGATCGACTGAAACGCGAGATGGCGAGGCCGGTCGTCGTTGATCTTCGCAATGTCTACGATCCCAATGAACTGACAGCGCGCGGGTTTCTGTATAAAAGCGTTGGGCGCGCCAGCTAGAGGCGTGGGCCCAAAGGGCCCCGAAGGTCGATCCGGACATTCCGAGTACACCCGGTAGCGGTCGTGAGCATCACGGCATGCCTGCGTCACGCGGTCGCTGGTGGGAATCCGGTATCCGCGTCTTTCCGACGATGTGGCCGGCGGCGAACGGAATTCGGGTACGTTATTCTGGAACACGCACGCCAAGCGCAGAGCACCAAGATCCGCTCTCGTAGAACGAAAGGGGTAATCATTTTGATCGTTTGATTGTAGTGGGCTTTCATTTAACTTTGTGACGGGCAGACGACGCGGATGGGGGGCCGGGAAGGGATCTTTGCTGAGCGACGATATGGAAGGCATAGCTAATCGGAGCGCGGGGTGGCGTTTCGCTGATTGAAGTGAAGGGGGCAAGGCAGGAAGGCCACATGGGCCGGACGTCAGGCCGTCCCAGATCAGCGAGGGCTGCAATGAAGCGGGAACCTATTGGGACCGTTCTTGTCGGACCAAGTACGTTGCTGAGGGAGGGTCTAGCTCGGATTTTGAGTAAGGCTGGTTTTCGCATCCTCGCTTCGGCGTCCGGCGTTGACGATCCTGTCTTGAACTCGATCCCGCAAGAGCAGTCCATCCTGCTCATCATCGATGTCAGCGATGATTTCGACACGGCATTGCAACAAATCGAATCTTTCAAGAAACGGTATCCGGCAGGGCGCGTCGCCGTGCTGGCCCATCAGCAGCAGCTGACCGAGATGATGTCCGCGTTTCGAGCTGGCGCCAACGCGTATCTGGTCAAGATCGCGACCTGCGACACATTTATCAAATCCCTCGAATTGGTCATGCTCGGTGTGACAATTTTGCCTCCGGAAATTTTGACTTTCATCTCTGACCGACAGGGCCGCAGCGGCAACGGTCATCCAGCCGGTTACAATGGCCACGCAGCTGACGACAAAGATGACCCTGATGACCGACAAGCGGATGACGATGATGGTGATGATGGTGAAATGGTAGCGACCGAGCTTGCAAAGAATGAACAGGTACATCAAGCCAGGACCAGCTACACACCGCAGCTGTCGGCTCGGCAACAATCCATTCTGGGTTGCCTGATCCAGGGTGATTCCAACAAGACCATCGCACGCAAGATGGCCATCGCCGAGGCCACCGTGAAGGTTCATGTCAAAGCGATTCTTCGGAAGATTCGGGTCCACAACCGCACGCAGGCCGCCATTTGGGCCATGAATACTGGCCCGTTCATCTCGGCAAAGGACGACGCTTCGCCTTCATTAGGGGAACTGCCAGTTGAGCCGTTCCCCAGTTTGGATGTGGCACAAGTCCTATCTGCAGGGCACGAGAACGGATCAACATTGTTGCCGACGCTCAAGGGAGCGAACCATGTCGCGTTGCCGAACATCGTGCGTCTCGTCCGCAAGGGTATTCGCAGGAAAAACGATTGATCTGCTAGTGCCGTGGCTGGCGGCGGTCGTGCTGGTGTCTGGCGCGGTATTGCTGCTGGCTCCATCAGGCCATGGAGCTGGAGCGGGGCCCGCGCATCGCCCTCGCCCGACGGACCACAGGAGATCTGGTCCAGCAACTGGGGCCAGGCTGGCGATCCTGTCGCCGACTACGTTGCGCGGGTGTCGTGGGGAACAGCTGCGAGGAAATAACCGCCGCGTCGGCGACCAAGGTCGCGCCCGGGAGGGGTCGCAATGTCAAATTTCCGAATGCGGACTTATCAAGGCTTTCTTCGGGGATTAGCGCTTTCGGCGTCAGTGGAGGTCGCGCGAACAAGCACTGCTCCTGCTGCCACGATCGCCGGGGCGCAGGCACTGACGGCTGCGGCGTCGGCTTCCGTCCCTCTTCCACGACGGGGTCCTCGCGCCAAGCTCAGGCAACCGCCAAGGCCGACACTAGCTCCGATCCCAGCAGCAGAACCGCGGTCGATATCGTTTGACAGGTCTCCCGCGCCTTAGCGCGGACGAGGAGCCGGGATCTTGGCCGTGATGTCGCCGAGGCTAGCCGGCGATTGGATTGCACGGCCGGGACGCTCCCTGGCAGCCTACCGGAGTAAAGGAAAGACACGGTGAGGAAGCTAGTGATGCTCACCCGCACGGGCGCCGGGCTAGCCGCGCTCACCATCATTGTTCTGTCGGTGGTGCCAGGCAACATGCGTCCTCACCTGTTGGGAAATGATCATTACGAGCATTTCGCCGCGTATTTTATCACAGGCAGCCTGTTGGCCATTGGATATCTGCGCCCTATGCAGTTGCTGTCGAGCGGCGTCCTGCTCGCCATATGCGCCGCCTCATTGGAGTTCGTTCAATTGTGGATTCCAGGCCGGACCGCGAGCGCCGGCGGATTCGCGACCAGCACGATTGGTGCGTGGATCGGTCTCCTGGTCATAGTCGTCGTCAGACGGGCTCATGAACGCAAGATTGTCGTCTCTTACAAATGAACCAGACTGCTTTGCAGAATTGCGACGGGCAACGCGCGCCACGAAGAACTTGAAACCCGGATGACCTCCAGGAACCTGGCGCACAATCAGGCTAAGTGGAAATCGGAACTCGGGCTTGCCCGAGTTCCGCATTCGAAGTGCGCAAGTCGGTTAAAACCGACTTAGGCGTCAATCAAAATGTGCCGATCTCGGGTTTACCCGCGATCGGTATTGCTGCATCGCCTGCAACTTCCGTGGATGGCGCAGCGACATTCTCGCCAGCTTCGTTCGGACGTTGGACGGGCGCCTCGCCGGGTCTGTGGCGCACGTCATCCGGATCGGCTTGGTCCGCAGCGTTTGCGGCGACTTGGCGCTCCAGCATCATCTGCGCCGCCGGATGCCCGTGCTCGGCCGCCGCGCGGAACCAATGCTGGGCGGCACCATGATTTGCCGGCACGCCGTGACCGCCTCCATAGACGACGCCGATTGCAAACATGGCGGCCAGATGGCCGTTTGCCGCCGCCTTTTCGAACAATGCCAAGGCACCCGGCGGATCGCAGGCCCCGCCGGTGCCGGTCAGCATCATCTCGCCGAGCGCGACTTGAGCGTCCACCATGCCGACCTCGGCCGCGCGCGCGATCCATCTGCGCCCTTCCGCGACATCGCGGTCAACGCCTCGTCCCTCGACCAGGACG
>Ga0137403_10006745_pt1 | contig 13100 bp, 12 predicted proteins | sample CZOMad2_1_16fung_FD_122057 | JGI IMG/M metagenome (GOLD analysis project Ga0137403, IMG submission 122057) | Vadose zone soil fungal communities from Angelo Coast Range Reserve, California, USA - CZOMad2_1_16fungal (Hybrid Assembly) | ecosystem: Environmental > Terrestrial > Soil > Vadose zone... | reverse complement strand
GCCTTCAGATAATCCGGACGGCGATTGCGATAATCGATGTAATAGGAGTGCTCCCAGACGTCGACGCCGAGGATCGGCGTGGCGCCGTGCACCAGCGGGCTTTCGCCGTTGGGGGTCTTTGAGATTTCGAGCTTGCCGTTCTTCACCGACAACCAAGCCCAGCCCGAACCGAACTGGCCGACGCCGGCCGCGGCGAAATCGGTCTTGAACTTCTCGAGCCCGCCGAGGTCCTCGGTGATCTTCTTTTCCAGACGGCCGGGCAGTTTGCTGCCGCCGCCATTGGGCTTCATCCAATTCCAGAAATGCAGGTGGTTGTAGTGCTGGCCGGCATTGTTGAAGAGCGGCGCATTCTTGCCGAACGAGCCCTTGACGATGTCCTCCAGGGACTTGCCCTCGAATTCGGTCCCCTTCAGCAGATTGTTGCCGTTGGTCACATAGGCCTGGTGATGCTTGTCGTGATGATATTCCAGCGTTTCCTTCGACATATGGGGCGCGAGCGCGTCATAGGCATAGGGAAGGTTGGGGAGCGTGAAGGTCATGGGGTGATGTCCGAAAATGATGGGAGACAAGGCTTAACGGGAACCCTTATAGAAGGTTCCATCGCTCTTAAACACCGCAATTTGGGACGATCAGCCAAGCCGGCCAGCAATGACGAGCCCAACGCCTCGGGGATAATTTCTTCGTTACCGGAATTCTGCCTGCTTTGGCACCGGGTCCGTATAAGGGGCAGGCGCAGCGCGAGGGTAAGTGTCATGAGCATCGAGATCGAGGTTTTGAACGGCGCCGAATCCTGGGCCCTGGCCGAGACGCTGTTCGACGCGGTCTGGCCGCCGGAGGTCGTCGCAAAACTGCCCTGGGCGGATGTCGTCTTTGCCAATGCCGATCTGCGGGTACTGGTGCAGGTTGAAGGCGAGGGCCTGCTCTGCCATGTCGGGATTTTTCGCCGCGAGGCCAAATGGAACGGACGCAAGATCCACCTCGGCGGCATCGGTGGCGTCGCGACGCGCGCGGACGCGAGATGCCGCGGCTATGCCAGCATTGCGCTCAACGCGGCCATTCAGACCTTGAAGGATGAAGGCGCAACCGATTTCGCACTGCTGTTTTGCGAACCGAGCAACGTGACATTCTACGTCGAGCGCGGCTGGAAACCGTTCGATGGCGAAATCTATGCCGACCAGCCCAAGGGGCGCGTTCGTTTCGATGCTATCGCGCCCTTTGTCTTCGATATCAAGCGGCCTGCACCGCGGCTGGGCACCATCGACCTATGCGGCTTGCCATGGTGACCCCTGCACAGGCCGGATGGCATCCTTTGAACCGTCATAATATTGATATTTGACCATCATCGATCTCCGTCGGTAACGTGGAGCAGTGATGCATAGTCGTGCCTGAAACGGAGGAGGAACGGCGAAATACGTTGCGGCAGCAGATATAGCATTGCACCAGGATGATTTGTTGTTATGCAAGCCGCGTTTCCCGAGGAAAATTCTATGGCTTGCAGATTCGGCATTACTATCGCGACTTTGGCGGCGTTGTTGGCGGCAGCGCCAGCGAAAGCTGGCGGCGGACCCGACGGCATCTGGCTAACCCAGGCGGGCGATGCAAAGGTGCGCGTCAGCCGATGCGGCAGCGGGATTTGCGGGGTCGTAGTCTGGCTGAAAGACCCGATCGACCCGGCAACCGGAAAGCCGCAGGTCGACGACAAAAACCCTAACCCGGCGCTGACAAGACGGCCCATCATCGGGCTTTCGCTGTTTTCGGGCATGCGTCCCGTTGGCCCGAACAAATGGTCCGGCCGGATCTACAACGCCGATGACGGCAAGACCTATGCAAGCAAAATCTCCGTTGCCGGCCCGAGCACGTTGAGGGTCGAAGGCTGCGTCGGCACGTTCTGCGGCGGCGAAGACTGGGCGCGTACCTCGCGGTAGCGGTGGTCGAGACGCCGTCAGGCCGGCGCTGCTTTCAAGGCCGTCGCCGCCGAGGCATAGCCGCCCCGCGCGCCGTCGATGAAATGCACATGGTCGCTGCGAAGCGCCGACGGCGTAAAGCAGGTCATCATCGCGGCATCCTGCCGGTGCAGGCCGTATCTTGCGATTCCAGCCGCAGCAGCCGCGGCGAGGCGCTGCGTCAGCGTGCGCTCCAGGTCCGGCGTGCAATCGAGCACCATCCGCAATCCATCGTCGTATTTTCGAAAGTCGGAATTCTCCACCACCTGCCGCACATAGGTTTCCGGTACAAAGCCGCCGACACTGATGCCGAAGCGCATCACGAGATAAGCAAATAGCGTGTAGGCGAGCACGATAGCGCGTCGTTTGAACAACGACCCTCCGCGTTGCGCACGCGCCTCGTATTCGACCCCGGCCGGCGGCCAGCGCAGCGGCGGGCCCCCCGACGGCACCGGCCGCCCGGAGTCGGGACTGCGCTCGACCAGCGCGATGATGTCCTCGATGACTTTACGGAAAGCGGCAGGGTCGGCGCCTTGTGCCGGCAATATCAGCACCGAGAGGATCAGACCGCGCACAGCAGGAATCTCCTCGAACCGGCACGAAAGACCCGAGAGATCCGGCTGTGTGCCGGGCGGCGCCATCGGCACCGCGAATTCGCCGCGCTTCATCGCCGCTTCGGCCCAGCCGAGACCGCCGCCGGAAAACATCGCATAGGAGAGATTTGGCGACGGCCCGAAGCGGGCGACGCGAACGTCGAGACCCTGCGCGCGGAGGGCTGCGACCGGCACCAGTGCAACCCGCATGACGAGGTCGAGATCTTCCTTGACCCAGATCGCGGTGGCCGCCAGTGCCTCTTTGGCACGCTCGAGATCGCCCGGCGCCACCGCAAAGCTTGCTCCGTCGCCGCCGAACACGAATGGAAATTCGCGCCCCTCGAGCGCATTGGTGACGGCGGCGATGACCGCAGCGCCGGCCATATTGACCGCCTTGTAACGCGCCTGCGCGATCGCCCGCGTCGATTCCACGATATCGGCGACGCCGATACTCCAGTCCTGCGGCAGCGGGGAATAGAGCGCGGGGTCCATCAGACGGGTGAATCCGCGAAACACCGGGATTGTGCCGTAGAACTTGTCGCTGCCACTGAGGGTGACCATTGGCGCAATCGCCCGGATTTTGAGACCTTCAACCAGATACGGCAGAGTCTGAAGTTGGGTTCGGGCCTCGAAGCCCCATATTGAAGAAAAATGCCTCAGAAATAAATTGCTTTCGGACGGCTCAGCGTCCGCCCGCGCAGGAATTCATTTCACGCCGTGTTGCCGGCGTCGATGGTGAGGACGGCGCCGGTGATGTTGCGGCCGCCCTCCCCCAAAAGATATTCGACCATGCGGGCGACATCGTCCGTCTCCGGCAACCGCCGCAAGGCGCTGCGGCCGGCGATGCGCTGGCGCTGATCTTCCGAAAGGCTTTGCGTCAATTCGGTGTCGACAAAGCCGGGCGCAATCGCGTTGACGGTGATCCCGAGCTTGCCTACCTCGCGCGCCAGCGAGCGGGTAAAGCCCATCGCCGCCGCCTTGGTCGCGCCGTAGACCGACAGGCCGTTATACCCAGTCGAGGCGATGATCGAGGACATGTTGATGATACGGCCGGCGCCGTCGGCCATCATGTGCCGCACCACATATTTGGTGAGCAGGACCGGAGAAAGCACGTTGAGGCGCAACAGCGCCTCGATCTCGCTGTTGTGCATGGTCGCGAGCAGACCTTCGGTGCCGATGCCGGCATTGTTGACGAGGCCGTAAATCGCGCCGAATTCGTCGCGCACGCCTTTGACGAAGGCCGGAATAGCATCGGTCTCGCTGAGATCGAACGCCCTGAAGTGAAGCCCACCGGTCCCTCGCTCCACGATGGCACCGATCGCCTCACGCAATTCCTCGCTTTCGCGCCGTGCCACCGCGATCACGTTATAGCCAGCTCCGGCCAATCTTCGCGCGATCGCAAGGCCAATACCGCGGCTTCCGCCGGTCACCAGAACATTATGCATCGTGTCGGGCCAGCTTTCCCGCCGTCGTGACGTCGAGCGCCGTTACAAATTTGATCATCGCAGGCACCTTGTGAGGCGCAAGGCTGGCCCTGCAATCGGCGAGAATCCTGTCGCGGATTTGGTCGCGGCGGTCTTTGTCCGCGCCATCGGCCAGGATGACATCGGCGACCACGATCGCGCCGGTGATCGGGCTGCGGCGCGATCTGGCGCGAGACATGCGCACCTCGGCGTGCCGGTTGATGACCGCTTCGATTTCCTCGGGATGAACCTTCAAGCCGCCGATATTGATGATGCCGCCGCGCCGGCCGACGAAGTGGTACCTATCCCCGCGCAGTTCGACCATGTCGCCGGTGTCGACGAATCCGGCTTGGTCGGTCAGGGCGGCCGCTTGCCGGCCGACATAGGCATGCGCGGCACGCCTCGAGCGAATCCGCAGCGATCCGTCCACGACTTTCATTTCGACGCCGTCGCGGCTCTCCCCGATCAGGGCGGCGGGAAAGCCCTCAAGGCCATCGTTCACGGCGAAGCCGACGCCCGCCTCGGTCGATGCATAGGCGTGGCCGATCGAGGCAGAGGGAAACGCGCGGCGCAGACCATCCAATACGGCCTGGTCGGCAATCTCGCCCGACAGGCGAACGTAACGTGGAGAAAATCCCGAAGCCGCGCCGCTCATCAGCAGCTTGCGCCAGTGTGATGGCGTGCCGGAGATGTGCGTGACCGCGTTCTCCTGCAGGCGAGCCACATGATCCGCGATCGGCTCTTCAGGCTCCGACAGCACCATCGAACCGCCGCCGACGATGGCGCGCAAAAATATCTGAAGGCCGCCGTAGCGGCGGATGTCGTAGAAGGTCGCCCACACCGGCGGAGCGCCGCGGGCCGGACCGTCTGCGACGATCGCGCCGGTCAATCCTTCCAGGCTATGGCCGACGATTTTTGGCAGGCCCGACGTGCCCGACGTCAGCATCAACCATTCCGTCGCCCGCTCGGTTGGCGCGCGCGACGCCGGCTGCAACATTTCATCGGCCGCGACGACCAGCCCGATCCCTGATGCGACCCACCGGGCCGGCTGATCGGTGACCACCGCATCGATTTCGGCATCTTCCAGCAGCGCCTGGATGTGGTCGGCGTTGAGATCGGGCGGACACAGCAGCATGCGCCGGGCGACGCCATCGATCTCCAACATGGCGAGCGCGGCGAGCAATTGACCGCCAACGGCAAGCAGCACCGACCGGCCCGAGAGTTCGCCGAGACGGCCCTTCAGACAGGTTTCGCCGGCAATATCCGTCAGCGAAATGACCCGCCGCGGGTTCGAAAGGGTGCGCCCCTTCAGGTTCGGATCAAGATACTCACGGAGCGCGAAGATTTCACGCGGGGACATTTTCATAGGCCCTGACAAAGTCGCCTATCGTAAGAGGGAAGCTTGCGTCCTCGGATATGGTAAACGGATCGATACCCAGATCATCTTCAAGCCGCGCAACCAGGATGGCGAAGGCCAGCGAATCGAAACCCGTCTCGTGGAGAGACAAATCATCATCCAGCCGCGGCAGGGTGACCTGCTGCTCGGCGGCGATCTGTCGTATCGCCGAAATGATCCTTAACCTTACCGACATGGATTGCTTCGCCTTCTCATAAAATTGGGAAAGGCCATGATAGATCGCAAATGTGAAATAACACTCTCTTTCAGCGACCATTTTGCATCCGTTGGTAAACATCATGCTGGCCGTCAAGCCGCGTTTTCGCGAGATACAAGATAGCGATCTTGACGCGATCGGCGATTTGCTGACGAGAGGATTCGTGCACCGCAGCCGCGACTACTGGATGCGTGGGCTCCACCGTCAAGGCACCCGCTCGCTGCCGCCCGACGTGCCACGCTACGGATACATGCTGGAGCATCAGGGCGCACCGGTCGGTTGCCTGCTCCTGATCTATTCGCGCAAGATCATCGACGGCGAAGCCGCAATCTGCTGCAATGTTTCAAGCTGGTACGTCGATCCGGAATTCCGCAACTATGCGGCGCTGTTTGCCTCGATGACGCAGAAACGCAAGGACGTCACCTATTCCAACGTCACGCCGGCAGTTACGACGTGGCCGATCCTCGATGCCCAAGGCTTTGTGCCCTATTGCCGCGGCCTCTATTTCTCCGTTCCGATCCTGTCGCGCGGCGGCCGCGGCGTGGCGGTCGAAGCCGTTACTCAGGACACCGCATTCATGGCGGGCTTGCCGGATGCGGATCTTGCGCTGCTCAAGCGCCATGCCGAATATGGTTGCCTCAGCCTGGTATGCCGCACGGCCGACGGAGCACTGCCCTTCATTTTTTTCTCGTTGCGAAAACGCCGCAGAATCATTCCCGTGCCTGCGATGCAGCTCGGTTATTGCCGCAGCATCGACGACTACGTCAAATGCGCGGGCGCGATCGGGCGCCATCTGCTGCGGCGGGGCAAGCCAATTGTGATCGTTGACGCGAACGGAGCCATGATGGGGCTGCCCGGCGTCTACACCGAGGTGCGGGGCCGCAAATATTTCAAGGGCCCGCAACAGCCCCGGCTCGGCGATCTGGCCGACACCGAGCTTGCCATTTACGGCATGTGAGGGGGAACGGACTCGCCCGGCGAAGCCTATAGCCGGATCGAGCCTTGGGTGATCCGCTCATAGCATTGAGCATCGATCGGAAGAAAGGCGCCAGATTTCGGATCTCTGAAGAAAAGCGGGTCCGTTACACAGTGCGGATCGAATCCGGCGCGGATCAGGTCCTGCTTTTTTTGCTTGAAGGTTTCGGTGCTATCGAGCGCCGCGCAAATGCGGACGAAAGCCGGACAGGCGTAGGCCGGTAGCCGGCGCGCAAGATGATCCCTGAATTCTTCGAGATCGAAACGATCGTCGGTCACGATCGCAACCATTCCCGCGCGGCCGTCGGCGCCTCGAACCTCGACGCCGTAAGTGGTCGCATCGATAACGCCGCGGCAGTCGACGACGGCTTCGTTCACTTCGGAAGTCGCGACGTTCTCGCCTTTCCAGCGGAAAGTATCTCCGATCCGGTCGACGAAATGGAAAAAGCCGCTTTCGTCGAGCTTCATCAGGTCGCCGGTCCGAAACCAGGCGTCGCCCTTGCTGAGCACGTCGCGGAGAATTTTCTTTTCGGTCTCGGCAGCGTTGGTGTAACCCTCGAAGCGGCCCCCGCCGTCGTCGGCACTTCCGATCCGCCCGATGGCTTCGCCGACCTCGCCGCGGGCGCAAGCGACACAAAGATCGTCGGCGTTGCGAACGGGCGTGCCAAGCTCCGGATCGACGCGAACGATCGCCGCCGGAAAACGATGCGCCAATAACGGCGGAATTCGGCCGATCGCGCCCGGTCTGCCCTCGACGTTGTAAAGCGAGAAATTGCCCTCCGTCGCCGCATAAAACTCCAGGATTTGCGGAATCGAAAACCGCGCCTGAAACGCTTCCCAGATGTCGCCGCGCAGACCGTTGCCGCAGACCAGCCGAAGCCGATGCCGGCTCTCGAATTCAGACGCGGGCACCTTCAGAAGATACCGGCAGAGTTCGCCGATATACTGGAACAGGGTGCAATCCCAGCGCACGATGTCGCGCCAGAAGGCGCCGGCCGAGAACTTGTCCGACAGCACCACCGATGCTCCCGCGGTCAACATGCTGCATGGCGCGACGACGCCGCCGACGCTGTGAAACAACGGCAGGCAATCGAACAACCGGTCTTGGGGCGATGCGTCGGTCAATCCGGCAAACCAACCGCCCCAATTCAGGATGCGGCGGTGACTGACGCTGGCTGCCTTTGGCAGGCCGGTCGTCCCTGACGTGTAGATCAACAGCGCCCGGTCGTTGATGGTGACCCCGCGCCGTTCGCTTGGCGTTAACGGACCGCCATCCAATCGATCCAGAACTGCCTCGATACCCGCTTCGCCCGCGCTGCCGTGCAGCCAGATTTTTGGCACCCGCTTCAAATGAGGCGCAGCCTCCTCGAAGGCGGCCGCAAGATCATGCCCGAGAATGACGTGATCAGCGGCCGCGACGTTAATGCAGTGAGAAAGCGATGGGCCAACCAGTTTGGTGTTGATGAGCGCCGCGACGCCGCCGACTTTGGTGATACCGAGCCAGGCGGCGATGTAATCCGGCCGCCCTGGCATGAAAAGGCAGACCGTATCACCGGGAGCAATCCCTGCGGACAACGCCCAGCGCGCGTAGCGGTTCACGCGCTCGGTCAGGCCCCGGTAGCTCAACGTCTCGATGTCCGATACCAGGCTGGGCCGGTCCGGCTCTCGTCTTGCCCAATCCTCGACAACGTCGGCAAACAATCGGCGCGGGTTGGCTTCGATACGGGAGGTAAGCTCGATCGCCTTCAGCCAGCTCTTGGCGGCGGACGGCTTGCCGCGCAGCCGCGGACTGCCTGTCGCTTTGTCGATGACGCCTGCGTTCATGGCCGAATACTTGCTGATTGAACGCCCTGTATAACGGCGTCGACCTGACCAGGTGTTAATCAGCAGGGTTAAGCTAACCGCGGGGACTAGCCGGCGTGGACGATCAGTTTTTCTTCCGCGAAGAACTGAAGCGCACCATAACCTTCCATATCGACAGCGTAACGAAAATTGCCATCCGTGGTTGGAAAGACGGCAATGACGACGCCGTCTTCATGATCATCGGAGGCTTTTTCCACCCTTTCGCCAATCGCAAATTTGGACATCGCGACCTCCTTCGGGAATCGCCGGTGCGATTATCCCCCCAAATTGGTTAACGGATCTTAGCAAAGGCGGCGCGGGGTCTTGCCGCCCTGGTTCGCGGCAGCGCTTGAGGTGAGGCCGCGGCCCATACGTCTGGCTCGCCGCGGAAGTTAAAGCTGGCGCTAGGGGCATGATGAGATTAGATCGATCTGTGATCGCAACGGCAGTGCGCTCCCTCTCCCGTTGGGAGAGGGTTGGGGTGAGGGGTTACGGTATCTCGTGGTCCATCGCCCCCTCACCCGATTTGCGGAGTTTATCATCGGGCGGCGCTTTGCGCCGACCCGTTGGCAAATCGATCTCTCCCCGTCGGGGAGAGGTGAAGCGAACCCGTTGACAGACCGATTTAATCAAAAGCCATTCCGCTCTAGGTTCGTGGAACTATCGGGGCAGAAGAGGGATTAGGTCCCTGGGATAGCCGACGGAGGCCGCATCACCGGTCCCAAAACGTGTATGATCCTCGTCAAGTATCCGCCGGCTTGGTTTGATACCCGGATCAAATGATCAAACGCAGCAACCCATGGCACGCCCGTTCCACCGTCAGCAGGTGGGCGCACGTCCTTGAGCGCACAGGGCTCGCGCTGACCGGCGCCTCATGCGGGCTGTTCGTGGCGGCGCATGTCGGAAGGGCCGACATCGATCTGATTGGTTCGGCTGCCGCGGTGTTCGCGATGATGATCTACGGTGGCGCCGGCTTCTATCTCGGGATCGACCTGCCGCCGGCCCCCCCGGATCACCGCATGCACCTGCCGCTGCGGCACGGATTGGGCACGCGGGCTGATGCCGTAGAGCTGCTAAGTGCGGCCGGTACTTTCCTCGCCGCGGTAGCGGCGGTGATATCCGTCTCCAGCATCGTCCTGGACGAAACCGCGCACGCGAGCACTGCTCTCCTCATCTCCCTGAGCTGGGCGATCGGCACCACCCTGCAAATCGCCGCCGGGGTGATCGCGCGAAAGAAAGCAGAGGATTTGTAGCGTCGATGACAGGCAGGTTCCGTGCAAATCGCGCACAATCTGACACGTCAAGCGGTGGTTCTATTTGCCAGCAGAAGAACGGGCGACTTCAGGTTTTGTGGCCGCCCGAACCAGGCACCCCCGCAGGAACAGCGCCGCGCAGGCGCGAACCCGCGCTTCGATCTCTGGGCGCGAAGGCAGCGGCACGCCGCCAAACATTGCAGCTCGCCGTGGCGCGGAAGCAACCATGCCGAGCAGCATGCCAGCGGCCTCCTCGGCGTCTTCAAGCGCAATCAATCCGCGCTTCTGCTGCGTCCGAAGCCAGTCCGCCAGTGCGATGGTGGTACGGTGAATAGCGCTCGCATAGAACATGCCGGCGACCTCGGGAAATTTTCCCGCTTCCTGCAATATCATGCGCTGAATCGCGATCACTTCCGTATCGAGCGCTAGGTCCGCGCATGCCATCAGTGCCGCGCTCAGCGCCTCCTCGATATTGGTGTGATCGGCGGCGTGGAGATTGACCTTTGAAACGAAGGTGTCGAGGCGGTCCGAAACCATGCCTTCGAACAGCGCGGCCTTGTTGGGAATCAGGCGATAGAGGGTCTTGGTGGACACCCCGGCGCGGCGCGCCACAGCCTCCATGCCGGTCGAGGCATAGCCACCGGCGGCGAATTCGTGCTGCGCGGCCTCATAGATGATCTGCCGGGTTTCGTCGTCAGGGCGGACCTGCGGCCGGCCCCGGCAGCGCCGGTCCTCGGTGGTTTTGATCTGAGCCATGCTTTTACATGATGCCTGTCATTCCATTGACAGTTCCTAACATAGGCCTATTTTGGAAAATATCAAGTTTCCTAATTAGGGAGTAGCCGCCATGACCCAGCATTCCACCGCCTTCGAAATCGAGCGTCCGGTTCCCGCTGCGGACGCCCCTAGGGATCTGCCGCCGGTAACCGGGGCTCTGGCGACCGCCAAAAAGTTCAATTTTCGCAAGCTGTTAATGGCCGGGGCCGCGGTCGCGGTGCTGGCCGGGGCGGCCTGGTACGGCTTCGACTATTGGACCGTGGGCCGTTATCTGGTCTCGACCGATGACGCTTATGTGAAGGCCGACAACACCACGGTCGCGCCCAAGGTCTCGGGCTACCTCCATGAAGTGCTGATCGGCGACAACGAGCATGTCAGAGCCGGTCAGGTGCTGGCGCGGATCGACCAGCGCGATTTCAACGTCGCGCTCGACCAGGCCAGAGCCGACGTCGCCGCAGCGCATGCAGCAATCCTCAGCAAGCAGGCGCAACTCGGCGTTCAACAGGCGGTGATCGATGCCGCCAGGGCAACCGTCGACGTCGACAAGGCGACGGTCACTTTCGCCGCGCAGGAGAACAAGCGCTACAGCGACCTTGCGGCGACCGGCTTCGGCAGCGTCCAGAACGCGCAGCAGGCGCAGGCGCGCAACGCGGGCGCCGAAGCCGCAATTGCGCGCGACACCGCCAACCTCGCCTCCGCCGTGAAGCAGGTCGACCTGCTCAAGGCCGAGATCGTTCAGGCCAATGCCGCGCTGACGCGCGCGCAAGCGCTGCAGAGCCAGGCCGAGCTCAATCTCGAATACACCTCGATCGTCGCGCCGATCGACGGCGTCGTCGGCAACCGGAGCCTGCGCGTCGGCCAGTTCGTTCAGGCCGGCACCCAGCTGATGTCGGTGGTGCCGGTCACCGGCGCCTATGTGGTGGCAAATTTCAAGGAAACCCAGTTGACCGACGTCCGCAAGGGCCAGGCCGTCGAGATCGCCGTCGACACCTTCCCTGGCCAGATCGTGCACGGCCACGTCGACAGTATCGCCCCCGCCAGCGGCCAGGAATTCGCGCTGCTGCCCCCGGACAACGCCACCGGCAATTTTACAAAAGTGGTGCAGCGGATTCCGGTGAAGATCGCACTCGAGCTCGACGAGGGCTCGGCCGTCGAACTGCGTCCGGGGATGTCGGTGATTCCGACCATCGAGACCAAATCGCAAGCCCGCATTCGTCAGGCCGCCGCCGCGTTGCGGACGTCATCCAGGGTTTCCGGAGGATAGTGTCATGACCAGTCCCGCAATCGCAGCCTCGATTCCGGTGCTTCCCGCTTCCGTCACAAGACCGGAGCGCGCATCCATCGATCCCAATCGCGCCAGCGCGACGGTCTGGATCGCCGTCATTGCGGCCATGATCGGCTCGTTCATGGCGATCCTCAACATCCAGATCACCAACGCCTCGCTGCTGAATATCGAAGGCGGCATCGGCACCGGGGTCGACAATGGCTCCTGGATATCGACCTCATACCTGATCGGCGAGATCATAGTCATCCCGCTCACCGATTTTTTCAGCCGGGTGTTCTCGTTCCGCCGCTACATGCTGGCGAGCGCGACCCTGTTTGCAATCTTCTCTGTCGCCTGCGCTTTCACCCACGATCTGCCGTCGATGATCGCGATGCGCGGATTGCAGGGATTTGCTGGCGGCGTCTTGATCCCGATGGCGTTCACGCTGGTGTTGACCAAATTGCCGAAGCTGCAACAGCCGGTCGGGCTGGCGATCTTCGCGCTGTCGGTCACCTTTGCGCCGGCGATTGGCCCCACCATCGGCGGCTATCTCACCGAGAACTACGGCTGGCAGACCATTTTCTTTGTCAACGTCGTGCCGACCATCGTCATGGTGACGGCGCTTTATTTCACGCTGGAACGGCAGCCGATGCAGCTCAAGCTTTTGAAAGAAGGCGACTGGGCCGGTATCGCCACCATGGCCGTCGGATTGTCGGCGTTCCAGACCGTGCTCGAGGAAGGCAACAAGGACGACTGGTTCGCCTCCCCCTTTATCCTGCGCCTGGCTGTCGTCGCGCTGGTCAGCTTGTCGCTGTTCGTCTGGATCGAGCTGACGGTTGAAGAGCCCTTGATCCGGCTGCGGCTCCTGAAGCGGCGCAATTTCGGCTTCGGTACCATTGCCGTAACGACGCTCGGCTTCGCGCTGTTCGGATCGGTCTATATCCTGCCGGCTTATCTCGGTCAGGCGCAGGGCTACAATGCCGAGCAGATCGGCGCGGTGCTGGCGTGGACCGGCCTGCCGCAGCTGCTCTTGATTCCACTGGTGCCGAAGCTGATGCAGCGCTTCGACGCCCGTTATATCGCCATCACTGGCCTCTTGATCTTCGCCTACAGCAGTTTCATGAACACGGCGATGTCGCCCGACTATGCCGGCGACCAGCTCTGGATTCCCAACATCGTGCGCGCCATCGGCCAGGCCATGGTGTTGACGCCGTTGACCTCGGTGACGACAAGCGGCACCGCGCCGCAGGACGCCGCGGCGGCATCCGGCATCAGCAACATGCTGCGCAATCTCGGCGGCGCCATCGGCACCGCGGTGCTGGCCACCGTGGTCACCAAGCGCGAGCAGTTCCACTCCAACATCATCGGCCAGTCGGT
>Ga0137403_10006743_pt1 | contig 13105 bp, 9 predicted proteins | sample CZOMad2_1_16fung_FD_122057 | JGI IMG/M metagenome (GOLD analysis project Ga0137403, IMG submission 122057) | Vadose zone soil fungal communities from Angelo Coast Range Reserve, California, USA - CZOMad2_1_16fungal (Hybrid Assembly) | ecosystem: Environmental > Terrestrial > Soil > Vadose zone... | reverse complement strand
CTGACTCCTCTTGAGCCAAAGGAACATCAAAATGATGTGCATCTGGTCATACACGTGAAGACCATAGTCACCCGCGGCGACCCTTTAACGAGTTTCTTGACGTGATCGGAGACTTAGAAAAACGTCTCTAAACACGGTCCATACAGGTTGAAATTTCTCGCTATTATTAAACGTCAAAATCGAACTCGTTGCCGGTGCCTGTGATCGCCACTGCGCGTTTGTTGGGTGTATGAATCTAAGCTTGACGCCGATGCATCGCAAGGCGAATTCTGTGCAGCAGGAGCCAAGCGGATTTGTGGGGGATGCAAGGACCGCGATGGACCATATATCTTCGACATCATGAGCAAGCTCGCAACCTTACCGTGCATTATGCAAGAATCCATGAACGGAGTAGCCACAGAAACCAATGAAGCGAGTAAGACTGTTATCTGCAGGCAAGGCTGCGGCGCTTGGGCTGTTTATTGCGATAGCCGCGGCGCTGGTTGTCTACCTCGTCTTTCGCAGCAAACACGTTCAACCCGATCAGACCCGCCCCAAGCTGCAAGGGAAAGTCGTTGCCGTCTTCAGCAATACCCACTACGCCCACGAGGTCAACGGCCAGGTGCGATTCAACATCACAGCCGGAACCGACAAGACCTACCAGGATGGCACTCACGAGCTCGATCAAGTCAAACTTGAATCCTACGGCTCGGCCGGCGACCGCCACGATGTTGTTACCTGTGACCAGGCGAAGGTGAGCGATCCGGCGGACCTCGCCAAACTCGACGCAGAGTTCATCTCAAACGTAGTGGTGCAGACATCGGAAGGGCTCATGCTCAAGACCAGCTACTTGCACTACGACCAGACGAACAATACAGTCGATACGAAAGAGCCCGTCGAGTTCGAAGGCCGCAATTACGCGGGGCGAGCCACCGGCATGCTCATCGAGGCCGCCACCGAGCGGGCAAGCCTGCTGAAAGATGTTGATGTAACCATCAAGCCCGAAAGCAAAGCCACGCGCGAAGGGAAAGCGATTGACGTTGTTGCGGGCGGCCAGCAGCGCGAGGAAACCCCCGAAGAGAGAATTGCTCGCAAGGCTCGCAAGCGCGCGCGCAAACAACTACAGCGGCGCGCCGCCGAATCGCTCGCTCAAACTGCCTCGCCAGAGCCCGCACGAGTGCAACAAAAAGCGGATGCAAAACAGCGCAAAGAACAGAGCAGGCGCGACGCCGAATCGCTCGCCCAAACTGCCTCGCCAGAGGCTGCACCAGTGCACCAAAAAGCGGATGCAAAACAGCCCAAGGAACAGCGGAGGCGCGACGCCGAATCGCTCGCCCAAACTGCCTCGCCGGAGCCTGCACCGGTGCAACAAAAAGCGGGTGCAAAACAGCGCAAAGAACAGCGCAGGCGCGACGCCGAATCGCTCGCCCAAACTGCCTCGCCGGAGCCTGCAACGGTGCAACAAAAAGCGGATCCTAAGAAGCCAATGGCGAAGAAGCCGATAAGAATCCAAAGCGAATCGGCGCTGCTCGAGAAGAAAGAGCACCGGGTCACCTTCGACGGCAAGGCGATAGTGACGCAGGAGGCCGATGAGCTGCGCGCGGACCGGATGGTCAGCTACACCGACGCTTCTAATCACATCGAGCGCATCGAGGCGCGTGGCAGCGCGTACCTGAAGCAAGCAGAAAAGGCGGAGATCAAGTCTCCCGATATGGATTTCTTTTTTGGTGAGTCGCACCAACTCGCTCGCGCAGTCGCGCTGCGCGGCGCATCAACGCGTTCGCTGGGGCCCGAACCCATAAGAGAGGCCAGCGCCGACACCATTGAAGCCACGTTTTCTCAGGGCGCGCCATCGAACGCAGTTGAAACGATCACCGCTCAAGGCAATGCCATGTTGAAAATTCACGCGCCCGCGCCGGCAAACAAAACCGCCAATCCCGCCACGCGCGAACTTACCGCCGAAAGCGTGGCTTTGCAGTTCTTCGCGGATGGAAAGAACATCAAACACGCTGAAGCTACCGGCAAAGCAGTAATGACCGTTACTCCTGTTCGCGCCGAGCGCCGCGCCGACAAAAAGACCATTCGCTCGCCCCGAATGGACGCCCTGTTCTTCGAAGAAGGCAATCGCATGAAGACCTTCAACGCCACGGATGGTGTGAGGGTCGAAATCGAAGCGACCATACCCGATGGGCATCCGCTACGCGTCACCACCAGCAAGTCGGCACGGGCGGATTTCCTGGAGGACTCTCAAGACATCGATCGCGTGTCGCAGGAAGGCAGCTTCAAGTACAACGAGGGCGACCGAAACGCCGTCGCCGAGCGCGCCGTTTTCGACGGTCAGAAGGAGGTTCTCAATCTTCGCGGGAAGCGCCCGATGGTGTGGGATGCGAAAGCGCGCACCCAGGCCGACGAGATAGATTACGACCGGCAGCGAGACGAAACGCATGCTCGAGGCGATGTGCGCACGACTTATTACAGCCGCGAAACGACTAACGACTCGACGCCGTTCAAAAACACCAAGTCGCCCATCTTCATCACCGCCGAGCGCGCCGACGCTCAGAACGAGGAGGGCGTCGCGGTGTACACGATCAATGCCCGCGGATGGCAGGACGACAACTTCATCAAGGCTGACCGGATCGAGCTCTATCAGGACGACAAGCATATGGTCGCCATCGGCAATGTTGAAAGCGCGCTCTATCAGGCAAAGCAAGAAACTTCGCCTGGAAAACGCGAGGTCGTGCCAGGATTCGCCACCGCCGAGAGGATGACGTACTCGGACACGGACCGAAAGATCCATTACGAAGGCGGAGTGAAGGCCAGGCAAGGCACCGACCGCATCGAAGCGTCGTTCGTCGACGTGTACCTCGAGCAAGAGACGAGCGAGGTCAATCACATGAACGCCGAGGGCAACGTCGTGCTTACGCAGCCGGGACGGCGCGGCGTGGGGGAAAAGCTCGCGTACACGTCCGAAGATGGCCGAGCGGTTCTGACTGGAAAGTCCGCCCGTGTGGATGATGTTGAGAAGGGTTCTACAATGGGCTCGCAATTGACGTTCTATAGTCGCGATGATAGGATTTCCGTCGAGAATCAGCAGGGTACAGGCCGTGTCCGATCGACTCATCGTTTGACAAAGAGCAAACAGAAGTGAAGCAGCCAGATGGTAGAAGAAGTGTCCGTGATCGAAACCGCGACCAGTGAGGCCGAGCCTCAAGCACCACTCCCCTTACAACAAACAAGCGTTCTAGCCGTCGAAGGTTTACGAAAGTCATATCGTAAGCGAAAAGTCGTCGACAACGTATCGCTTGATATTCATCAGACGGAGATCGTAGGCCTTCTTGGGCCGAACGGGGCTGGCAAAACCACTGTCTTCTATATGATCGTTGGCCTCGAACGGCCCGACGCCGGCAAGATCTTCCTTGATTCGAAAGATATTTCGAGGCTGCCGATGTATCTGCGCGCGCGGGACGGCATAAGTTACCTGCCGCAGGAAGCGTCGGTGTTTCGCAAGCTAACCGTCGAAGAGAACATACTGCTCGTGCTTCAAACGCTGCCAATCGCGAAGGCGGAGCGTGAGCATCGCCTCGAACTGCTGCTGAGCGAACTCGACATCGCTTACGTGCGCCACACAAAAGCTTACCAGCTCTCGGGGGGCGAGCGCCGGAGAACCGAGATCGCACGCTGTCTGGTGATCGAGCCCCGGTTTATTCTGCTCGATGAGCCCTTCGCTGGAATCGATCCGATCGCGGTAATTGACATCCAACGAATCTTGCAGAAGCTCCGCGAGCGAGGCATCGGCGTGCTGATAACCGATCACAATGTGCGCGAGACTCTGGCGATTACAGACAGAGCGTATATAATTAATGACGGAAAGATCTTCCGCGCGGGCACGCCGGACGAACTGACGCGCGACGAAGAGGTGAGACGCGTATATCTAGGGGAGAATTTTAGAATGTAGTCATTTGTCATTTGTCATTTTTCATTTGTCATTTTTCATTTTGTTTACCCTCGAGTCAGTAGGTAAATCCAAAAATGAAAAATGACAAATGAACAAAGACAAATGAAAAATGACCAATGAGCTATGTCGGTCAAGCCACATCTCAGTACGAGCCTTTCGCAGCGCCTGGTCCTGACGCCGCAGATGCGGCAGCGAATCGAGCTGTTGGCGATGACCAAGCTCGAACTCGCCGACATGGTTCAGACAGAACTCTCGGCTAATCCCGTATTGGACGAGGTGGCGCCCGGTGAAGGCGTCGACGACAACTCACCGCTCGCAGACGAGATCGCCGCCGTCGACGCGACCACGGCCGACATCACGAGCAAGGGTGAAACAGCGGCGACCCAGTCCGCGGCGCCGGAAGGTGGGCTGACCGAGTCTTCTTCGCCAGGCGAAACACCAAACGTCACCACCAGCACCACCGAACTCAGTCCGGCAGACGGTGAAGCGGAGCCGGAGCGGGAGCGCGATCCATTTGAGGAGGTGGACTTCGGTTCTACGTTCGAGGAGTACCTCGATCCCGGCTACAAGACCCACGAATACGAAGCGAAGGACGAAGTCTCGTTCGAGAACATGCTGACCCGGCGAGACTCGCTGCGCGAGCAGCTCATATGGCAGCTCCACCTCACCGAGATTTCAGACGAAGTGCGAGCCGCCGGCGAAGCGATCATCGGCAATTTGGACGAGAACACCGGCTTCCTGGATGCGACGGTTGAAGAGATCGCAGCGATGGGTCCGTGGCCAATCGAAATCGTTCAACAGGCGGTAGCCGTCGTGCAGCGATTGGACCCCGTCGGGTGTGCCGCGAGCGATGTGCGCGAATCGCTGCTGGTTCAGCTTGACTATTACGGCTTCGGTGATCGGCTTGCGGTCCAAATGGTGCGCGATCATCTCGAAAGCCTGCAGACTCATAAGCTGCCCGATCTGACAAAGATGCTCGGCGTGCCGCTCGAGCAAGTGCTCGAAGAAATGGAGATCATTAAGAAGCTTGATCCCAAGCCGGGCCGCAAGTATTCGTCCGAGGAAGCGCAGCCGGTGGTCCCTGAGGTCACGATCGAAAAGGTCGGCGAAGACTACATGATACGCTTCGAAGATGACGGTTTGCCGCACCTGCGCATCAACCGGACCTATCGACAAATGATGGAGTCGAAGGACTCCTCGAAAGAGACCCGCGATTACATCAAGGAGCGGTTCCGCTCGGCGGTTGATTTGCTGAAGAACATCGAGCACCGCCGCCAGACCATCTACCGGGTGTGCAATTCGATAGTGGACCGCCAGCGTGACTTTCTCGATCACGGGATCGAGCATCTAAGACCTATGATGCTGAAGGATATAGCAGAAGATATCGGCATGCACCTCAGCACGGTCTCGCGGGTGGTCAATCGCAAATACGTGAACACGCCGCAGGGAGTTTACGAATTGCGCCGGTTCTTCACCGAGGGAATGAGGAGTGACACCGGCGAGGACGTTTCCACACGCGTGCTCAAGCTGAAGATCAAGAAGATGATTGAAGCAGAAGATCCCCACCACCCCATTACCGATGACGAAGTGGCCAAGCGTTTGGCCAGGGACGGCGTCAAGATGAGCCGCCGCACCGTCGCAAAGTACCGCGATCAAATGCGCATACCCGGCTCGCGAGAGCGCCGCGCCATCGTCTAGCTTGAACCTGTCCGATTGCCGGTTCGGATTCTTAGATGACGCGCAAATCATGTTTCCTCTTATTCCCCAAATCCGAAACCAGCGATCCCCAACACAAGGGAGAACAGTAGATGGAATTCGAGTTCACTGGTCGCCACATTGACATAACCCCGACGGTAGAAAAACTGGTCCGCAAGGAACTCGGGAAACTCGATCGAATGCTTGATTCAGCGCCGATGAGAGCGCACGTAACGGTCTCGGCTGAGAAGCATCGCAAGCGAACTGAGATCGTTGTGTACTGGCGCGACAGCGTTTTCACCGCCGTCGGCGAGAACACCGACCTGTCGCAGTCGGTTGCCGCCGCGGCCAGCAAAGTTCAGAAGCAAGGGCTGCGGCTGAAAGAAAAGTTTCACGCAAAGAAACGCGGACGCCAACCAGCAAGAGAGGTAGCGCCGGTACCGGGCGGCACAATAGAAGCCGCCCCGAACGCGCCTCGCATAATCGCTCAACGCCGCTATCGTGTGAAACCCATGACGCCTGAGGAAGCCGCGATAATACTGGCGGACTCGGACGATCAGTTCATAGTGTTCCGCGACGCCGAGACGAACAGAGTTGGCGTGCTCTACAGCCGCACGGACGGAAACTTCGGCCTGATCGAACCGTGAATCAGTGGTCAGTGGTCAGTGATCAGTGGTCAGTTGCCGAAAGAACTGGCTCGCTGCTGACCACTGACCACTGACCTCTGACCACTGCTTATGCCTGTTTCGGTCGTCATCATTACCGGAGTGTCGGGGTCGGGGATGTCCTCGGCGCTCAAGGATTTTGAAGACCTCGGCTACTTTGCGATAGACAATCTCCCAGCTCAACTCATCCCGACGTTCGTCAAGCTGTGCGATGACTCGAGTGAGATCGATCGGACGGCGTTTGTGGTCGACGTGCGCTCGCGCGAGTTCCTTAGCTTATTTCCGCATATGCACGAGGAGCTGAAGGAACGAGGGGTCAACGTCACGGTGCTCTTCCTGGAAGCGGACGATGACGTTCTGCTCCGGCGTTACAGCGAGACGCGGCGGCCACACCCGCTGCCCGATCAAAACGTGCGCCAGGCTATCAGACAAGAACGTGAGCTGCTCTCGGAGATTCGCGACCTTGCGGACCACGTCATCGACACCTCGGAGCACACAGTACACACCTTACGCGACGTCATCAAAGATCACTTTTCTGAGAAGAGCGGCGCGCACGAGTTGAATGTGACGATCTCGTCGTTCGGGTTCCGGCACGGATCGCCGCGCGGGTTAGACATGATGTTCGACGTAAGATTCCTGCCGAACCCGCACTTCATTGCCGAGCTGCGGCCGCTAACGGGGCGCGACCCGGAGGTTATTCAGTACTTGCAATCCGAGAGTGAGGTCGAGGATACTATCGCGCGATTCGTCGATTTGCTTTCGTACCTGCTGCCGCGGTTTCAGCGTGAAGGAAAGAGCTACCTGACCGTTGGGGTCGGATGCACCGGCGGCCGCCACCGCTCAGTTATGGTCGCTGAGGCGATAAACAAACGGCTGAACGAGCAAGGATACAGGTCAAAAGTAGTTCATCGGGACACTCTTAAGGATGAGGAGCGGTATAAATAATATAGGACCTAGAGGACCTATAGGATCTATATTAATCATTCATCACCTATGATAGGCGCGGTAATCGTAACTCACGGGCAGTTGGCTAACGAGCTGGTCTCGGCGGCGGAGATGATCGTCGGTGAGATAAACCATATTACGGCGGTTTCGATCGGCTGGCATGATGACGTCGACGTAGCATCTGAGGAGATCGAACGCGCAATTCAGCGAATGGACACAGGCAGCGGCGTGCTGTTGCTCACGGACATGTTCGGCGGAACGCCCACAAACATCGCAGCCAGCTTCCTGGGACGCGCGCCGGTGGAAGTGGTGACCGGCGTGAACCTGCCGATGGTGATCAAGCTCGCCACCCAGGAGGTCGACGAGACGCTGCCCGAGCTTGCGCGCCGCGTCCGCGACCAGGGTCAACAGCAGATTCATCTCGCCAGCGACATACTCACACCAAAGAAGAAGTGAAAAAGAAATTGCGAATTGCGAATTTTCGGATTTGGTCACTCGCCTCTAAATCTCGCTCTCAAGAATAGCTTTTCAAATCTGATGATGACTTCCAAATCTGAAATCTCAAGTCTCGAATCTGAAATCTCAAATCCGCAATCCGCAATTCGCTCCTCGCAGTTGCTTAAGGTTTCCGGCCTGCGAATCTATTTCCACACCGACGATGGCGTTCTTCAGGCAGTCGACGGCGTGAGTTTTGACATCGCCAGCGGGGAAACGCTCGGGCTCGTCGGCGAAAGCGGATGTGGAAAATCAGTCACCGCTTATTCGATCCTCAAGCTTTTGCCGGTGCCACCTGCTGAGTACGCCGGCGGCGAGATTAGCTTTCGCGGCGAAGACCTCCTGACGTTCAACGATAAAGGGATGCGCCGCGTGCGAGGCAACCTGATCTCCATGATCTTTCAGGAGCCGATGTCATCCCTCAATCCGATAATGTCAATTGGCGCGCAGATCACCGAGGCGATTCGTGAACACCGCAAGTCATCAAGGCGAGAAGCACGGGAGATCGCCGTCGATATGTTGGGGCGGGTTGGAATACCTTCGCCTGAGACTCGCTTTCATGAGTATCCGCATCAACTATCCGGTGGGATGAAACAGCGGGCAATGATTGCGATGGCGTTAGTTTGCCGTCCGGCGCTGCTGATCGCCGATGAGCCAACAACCGCGCTCGATGTAACCATTCAAGCCCAGATACTCGAATTGCTGAATGAGCTTCAACGCGAGCTGAACATGTCGGTTCTGCTGATCACTCACGACCTGGGGGTGGTCGCCGAAACCTGCGATCGCGTTGCAGTTATGTACGCCGGCAAGGTGGTCGAGTCGGCTCCCGTCGCGTTGCTCTTCGAGCGCCCGAAGCATCCATACACCCACGGGCTGTTTCGCTCGCTCCCGACGCTGGGCGAAAGGAAGAAACAGCTTGCCGTGATCCCTGGCGCGGTGCCGAGCCCGCTGGATTTTCCTTCGGGCTGCCGGTTTCGCACACGTTGCTCCTTCGTGCAAGAGGTCTGCAAAGCGGAACCGCCTCTGCGCGAGATCGAGCCGAATCACTTCGCGGCTTGTCACTTTGCTGAAGCGGTAGGAGAGCTGCCTCGCGGCTCCGGGTAATAAATGGACGACATCCTCATCGTCGAAAGTCTGGTCAAGCACTACCCGATTCGCAAAGGCGTTGTGCCCAGGGCTGTCGGCTTCGTGCGAGCGGTTGACGGGATCTCGTTTTCGATCCCGCGCGGAAAAACGCTTGGCCTTGTAGGCGAATCCGGCTGCGGCAAGACTACGACGGGGCGGACGATTCTCAGATTGATCGAACCTACTTCGGGGCGCGTGATCTTCGATGGTCACGATGTCTTCTCGTTGAGCGAACCCGAGATGCGCAGCCTGCGTCGCGAGATGCAGATTATCTTTCAAGATCCGTACGGTTCGCTCAATCCTCGGATGACTGTGGGCGCGATGCTGGCAGAACCGATCCTGGTCCACGGAATCGATTTCGCAGACAAGACCGAAGCATCGCCGGATGAATCGAGGAATGGGCGGAACCGTAAACTGATCCTCACGCCTGCGCGTCGCCGCGCACGTCAGCGAGTCGCCGAACTTCTCCACCTTGTGGGCCTGAGCGTCGAGCACGCGAGCCGTTACCCGCACGAATTCTCGGGTGGGCAGCGGCAGCGCATAGGCATCGCAAGAGCGCTGGCGCTAAAGCCCAAGCTCATCGTGTGCGATGAAGCCGTATCGGCTCTCGACGTTTCGATACAGGCGCAGATACTGAATCTCCTTCGGGAGCTTCAGCAACAGTTCGGCCTCACGTATCTGTTCATCGCTCACGACCTCGCCGTGGTCAAACACATTTCCGATCGCGTAGCTGTAATGTATCTGGGCGAGATAGTCGAGGAAGCCGATACCGAGGAGATTTTCGTGAGCCCGCTCCATCCTTACACGCAGGCTTTGTTGTCCTCGATACCGGTGCCCGTGCCGAGAGAGAAGCGCCGGCGAGTTCGGCTCGAAGGTGACGTCCCCACTCCGATCAATCCTCCCGAGGGGTGCCGGTTTCACACGCGATGTCCGATAGCAATCGACGAGTGCAAACTGGCTAAGCCGCCGTTGGTTGAGATCACTCCTGGCCACCGCGTCGCGTGCATACGCACGGATGTGTCCGCCACTCTTATTCCGAAGATTGGCGACCAGTAGTTGGAAAAGCCAGGCAAGAGTGCCTGCGCTCCCAGAGCGCTCACCGCTCAGTGCCGGCCTCTCGACTTGTCTCGACCTCCGCGTCGTCGTCTTGAACGCGGGTGAAAGCACCGCTGTTTCGGGTTGAAATGTAGTGGCTCCCCGAGTGGTGGTTGTGGTTGTAGCGGCTATCGGCCTTAGTGATCTCGTCCAGGTGGGAATCAAGCTCGATGAATTGATCGGCAACGTCAATCAACCGTGGGCTGGTATTGCTGCGAAAACCCGCCAGCTCCACTCGTACACCTTTGTAGGCGACGGCATTTATCGCATAGGAGAAATCCTCATCGCCTGAGACCAGCACGGCGGTGTCGTACTTGTCGGCGAGCGAAAGCATGTCAACCGCGATTTCGACGTCGAGATTGGCCTTCTTGGTCCCGTCTGCATAGGTCTTTAATTCCTTTTCGACTACTCGATAGCCGTTTCTGCGCATCCAGAGCAGGAAACCCTGTTGGCGCTCGGCCTTTTCGTCGACTCCAGTGTAGAAAAACGCCCGGAGAAGCGGAGCATCGCCGCGAAGAAAGTTCAAGAACTTTGCGTAGTCAATTTCAACCCCAACCGACCTGGCCGCATGAAACAGATTATTCCCATCAATAAAAATTGTTATCTTTCCCCTCATAATACCTCTTTGATCCATGTAGTTGAAGAATAGAATCTAATACAAGCAATGTCTAACATACGCCTAGATACGTTGCAAGGCTGCGGTTAACAGAGGCAACAGTTGACAGCCTCTGTGAGAGACGGGGAAAATGACAGAGTGTGATGGTCAACAAATCACGCACAGATTTTCGGGCCGTTCAGCATTGAGGCGCCGAGCTGACGGCCCGCTTGATTTTGAGAATGACCAAACGAGCAATACTATCTTCCATCCTCATTCTGGCGTCATCGCTGGCGGTCCGCGCCGCATCGACCGACACGATCGTGACGATGCCGTTCGAGAACTTATCCGGCCGCGCTGAATACAACTGGGTTGGCGAGAGCTTTGCCGCGGCGCTGGCCGATCTGTTCGACAAGCCCGGGCTGGTCGCGATCAGACCCGACGAGCGCAACGTCGCCTTTAAGCAGGAGGGCCTGCCGCCGACGGCAATACTCACTCGCGCTACGATGATCAAGATCGCCGAGCGCGCCGGAGCCAACCTGGTGGTGATGGGGACCTACCGCATCGCCGGCGAAGGACGTGACAGCACGGTCACGATCACCGCTCGCGTGGTTGATATACGAGAGGGCCGGCTGGTCGGCAAAGAGTACAACCGCGGAGGCCCGCTCGTCGATTTGCAAAAGCTTCAGGGCGATCTGGCATATGAGATTCTCTATCAGCACAACCAGGCTTTGCCGTTCTCGCGCGATCAGCTTACAACTGACGCGACGCAAGCTCCGATAGGCGCGTTCGAGAATTTCATCAAAGGCACGCTCACCCGCGACCGCGACGCTCGCATCGGGTTCCTCGATCGCGCGATCAAAGAGTATTCCGAAAAGACCAGGAGCCAGTACATCGCGGCGATTTTCGAGCTTGGCCGGATTCGCTTCGAGGCCGCCGAGTACAAGGAAGCTCTCGAACAGCTCGGTCTCGTCGACGAGAAGAACCAGCGTTACGACGAGGCGCAGTTCTACACAGGTGTCGCGCAAGACGCACTCGGGCAGATCGAGCAGGGGGTAGCGACACTGAAGAGACTTGCGGCGAAGCTGCCGCTGTTCGAAGTCTACAACAACATCGGCGTGCTGCTGATAAAGCAGAAGCAGTACAAAGACGCGATCGATCACCTGAAGCCAGCCGCGGAAGCCGCGCCGCGCGACACCGACACGCTTTTCAACCTCGGCTACGCTTATTTTCTGGCGAAGGATAACGCCAACGCGGTCGCGACACTCAAGAACGAAACCAAACAGCGGGCTTCGGATGGAGAGGCGTTTTACATCTTGAGCAAAGCGCTCGCAGCCGAGAACGACCAGGCGGGAGCTACGGCCGCTTCGGATCAAGCGAAGAAGCTTCTGACCTCATTCGCGCAATGGGAAACGAAGGGTGTGCCGCCACTTGCGCGAGTGAAGGCCAGCTTCAGCAAGATCAATTACTATCGCTACAAGCGCGAGCAGGACGAACGGCTCAATACGCAGACTCAGATCAGCAGCGAGACGCCGCAGGTCGACCAGTTATTAGTGACCGCGCGCAATGCGTTCAACTCGGGCCGGGACGCAGATGCGTTGGCTGCGCTCGGGAACCTCCTGCAGATTGCGCCTCAAAACTACGATGCGCACTTGCTGATGGGCCGGGTATATGAACGCAAAGGCGATTTCGATCGCGCGACCAATGCGCTCAAGGCGGCAGTGTTCTGGAACCCGAAGCTGGTCCCGGCGCATGTTTTCCTGGGTCGCATCGCAGTCTTGAAAAATGACTGCGCGTCGGCTCAGGCTTCGGCAGACAAGGCGCTTCAAATCGACGCCAACGATCAGGATGCGCAGGCATTAAAGCGGCTTATCGAACAGAAGTGCAAACCCGGCGCCCAAAGCTGATGCACGTCGCTTAGTCCGCCTCCGACTCATCCCTTCCCGCACCTGCGGTGTGATTGACTGAAGGGACCTCGGCAGGTCCCTTCAGTCTCTTGAGCCAGTCCTACAGCTTCCGGAGATACGCCAGCAACGCTGCCCGCTCGTCAGCGGCAACGAACCCGCGATCCACAACCAAGCCGTTCGACGAAAGAATCGGGGGCAAGTTTGGCGGAGGGTTCAGCCGAGCCACGCGCGCGAAGAAGGCGATGTAGTGGTCGACCACCTCCTCGAGCGTCGCCGCGGAGTTGTTGTGGAAGTAGGGGGCGGTCCTGCTGATCCCGCGCAGTTGGGTGATGTCCATCACTCCGAGGTCCGCGGGTTGCCCGGTGAGGAGCAGACGTCCGGGGTCCGAGGTCGTGACCGTTTGGAAGGTGCCGTTCGCGAGCGTGATGCGGTAAGTGCGCGCGTTGCGCGCGAGCCGCTGCGGACACGGCGAGTAGCCGTCCGTTGCCGGTCGTGGGCAGGCGGTCTGTATGTTGTGATAACGCACTAGGGGGCGGACGATCGCCGCCTCGGGCGTGGACCCGCTCGGATGCAGCGTGCCGCCGTGGCATTGGGCGCAGGCGCGGTTGAAGACTGTCTTGCCCTGCTGTTCGAGCTCGTTCAGCTCTGG
>Ga0137403_10006742_pt1 | contig 13107 bp, 12 predicted proteins | sample CZOMad2_1_16fung_FD_122057 | JGI IMG/M metagenome (GOLD analysis project Ga0137403, IMG submission 122057) | Vadose zone soil fungal communities from Angelo Coast Range Reserve, California, USA - CZOMad2_1_16fungal (Hybrid Assembly) | ecosystem: Environmental > Terrestrial > Soil > Vadose zone... | reverse complement strand
AGACGCACAGCCCGGCGTTGTTCAGCAGAATGTCCAGGTGGCCGAACCGCTCGAGTATTCGGGGAACGACGGCGGTTACAGCGCGCTCGTCGGTCAGGTCGAAAGCCTCGCAATGCGCAACGCCTCCCCCAGCCGTGATCCCCTGGGCAACCCCGGTCAACCGATCCGGATCCCGGGCGGCGAGCACGACGGTGGCACCCGCTTTCGCCATCGCCTCCGCCATGGCCTTTCCGAGCCCACGGGACGCTCCCGTGACGAGTGCAACCTTGCCTCGCAACGAGAACAGGTCCATTACGCAAGCTCAACCAGGCCGTTGTTGAGAACGACGACGTCGCGCGAATCGACACGGGCCCGCAACTGCAGGGACGCCGAATCCCGGTGCCAGAGTTGGAAACGCAGGGTCTCCCCCGGATACACCGGAGCTGTGAACCGCACTGAGACCGCCCGAACGCGGCCTTCATCGTATCCGCAAACAGCCTTCAGGACGGCGTGCGCCGCCATTCCATAGGTACAAAGTCCATGGAGGATTGGCCGGGTGAAGCCGGCAGCCTTTGCCACACCGGGGTCCGCGTGCAGGACGTTATAGTCGCCGCTCAAGCGGTAGATGAGAGCCTGGCGCTCCAGCGTCTCCAACTCCACTTCGATGTCGGGTGCGCGATCAGGCATTGCCGGCAACGGCTCCGGCCCCGCATCACTCGGCCCGCCACTCGCACTGAATCCTCCATCACCGCGCAGGAAGGTGACGTTGCGCCCCTCGGCAATCAACTCGCCACTGCCCTGATCGCGCAGCTCGCGCTTGATGACGGCAATCGCCCCCTTCCCCGCTCCTTTGTCAGTGATCGACACCACCTTGTTGCGTGCGACGATCTGACCCGCAACCGGCAAAGGCTTGAACAACCGTACTGACTGTTCACCGTGAACGAGCTTCACCCAATCGGCGCCCGTGCGAGGGTCGCGCCACCAGAACCCGGGGCTGCCCAGCACGGATACCATGGTCGGCACAGCCTGCAGGTTCTGCTCGAACACGAATTGCAGCTGCCCGGCGTCCAGCGGCTGTGCACCGATACCTATGCCCAACGCGTACAACATCGTGTCGCGCTGCGTATAGGAGTGCGTGATATCGCCGAAATCCCAGTTCTTGACGGATTGATAGTCGAGCACGCCTGTCACGCTTCCGAAAGTGTGGCCGCGGATCCCAGCACCAACACGGCCTCGCTGGACAGTTCGCCTCCATTGCCGTGCGCTATTGCGAGCTGCACATCCGGCTGTTGCCGTGCACCGCAGATTCCCATGATCTGCTGCGCGGCTTCGACGATCGTGAACAGCCCGTACATGCCCGGATGCACGCATGACAATCCGCCGCCATTGGTATTCACAGGCAGTTTTCCTCCAGGGGCGATGGCGCCACTGGCGACGAACTGTCCACCCTCCCCCTTGGCACAGAATCCCATGTCCTCGAGAAACAGAATGGTGTTGATCGTAAAGGCGTCGTAGAGCTCGACGATATCGATGTCCGAAGGACTGACGTGAGCCTGGGCGAATGCGCGCTGCGCGGCCCTCACGGTACCCGTCACTGTCAGGTCGGGCATGGAGGCGATTTCCCGATGGGTGGTTTCCGCGGCCGCCCCGAGCACGTACACCGGCCGCTTGCAATGATCGGCAGCCTGATCCGCTCGCATCATCACCACCGCGGCTGCGCCGTCCGACACCAGGCAACAATCCCTGGCGCTGAACGGGTCACAAACCATTCGCGCCGCCATATACGACTCCAATGTCAGATCCTCGCGCATCGTAGCTTCGGGATTGAGCTGCGCCCACTTGCGGGCCGCGATGGCAACTTCACCGAGTTGCTCCTTGGTCGTGCCGTACTGGTGCATGTGCCGCGCGGCAGCCATGGCATAGGAGGAGATCGGCTGCATCGGCCTATAGGGTGTCCCCCAAGGTGATGGGCGGGACGTGCTTATGAGCTTGCCGGCGGTACTGCGTTGATTGCTGCCATACGCAATGAGTGCGACATCGCACTGGCCGGCTGCGAGCATCAGCGCCGCAACGGATGCCTGGATCTGAAACGAAGAGCCGCCGGTACGGCTGTTATCCGTAAACCGCGGCTGGATACCCAGGTACTCCGCGAAGTTCAATGTTGAGAGCGTTTCATCCATGACGACGACGAACAGTCCGTCAACATCCCGAGGGCGCAGGCCGGCCATGGCCAGTGCCTTCACGCTCGCGTGGGCTGCCAGGTCGAAATTGTTGAAGCCCGGCGCCGTGCCGATGCCGAACGTCGCAGCGCCGACGATAGCCGTCTGGCCGCGGGGAAATGCGTCACGCATCAATCCAAACCTTTACGCAGGTCCTGCGTTCAAGACGGCTCGAACACCAGCAGCGGCACGTCGTTCTCACGGATGATCTTGGCGCTGACGCGCATTCCGATCCGCACCTGCTCCGGCGGGACTCCCTCCACGCGGCTCATCATGCGGGGCCCTTCGGCCAGGTCCACCAGCGCCAGGTTGTAGCTCGGAGTGGGTGGCTTCTGCCGGATGATGGTCGTTGAGTACACCGTACCCACACCGGAGGCCTCGACCCACTCGAGGTCCGTGGATCCTGTTCCCGGCTCGGCGACTCGTGGATAGAAGATGTAACGGCCGGTCTCGCGGCTGCGTTGCAACATGAAGCGGCCCGCTGCCAGGTGGGCCGCGAAGTCCTTCTCAGGATGGAGTGGATCCCCCATATACACCTCGCTTATCTACCTCGCTCAGCCGTGCATCGTGAGCCCGCCGCTCACGCTGAACACCTGGCCGGTCATGAAATCGGACGCGCCACTGGCCAGGAACATGATTGCGTGCGCGATTTCGTATGGATGCGCCATGCGCCGGAAGGGAATCGCCTTGACCAGGGATTCACGCAACTTCGGCTCCATGGCCACTGTGAACAACGGCGTGTCCGTAGGTCCTGGCGCGACGCAATTGCAGTTGATCCGATAGCGCGCCATTTCGCGGGCCAGCGCCTTCGTGAAGGCAATGACGGCGCCTTTACTACCTGAATAGAACGTCTCGCCGGTACTGCCAACGCGGCCGGCATCACTGCCGATGGTTATGATCTTCCCACCCACGCCGCGCTCGATCATCGGCGGCAAAAGCCGGTGGATCATCCTGACGGGCCCCATGTAATTCACATGGATGATCTTGTCCCAGTTCTCGGGCGAGTTCTGCAGGAACGGCTCGATGCGATCGATGCCGGCAATGCTGGCGATGATGTCGTAGGCGCCGTTCGAGCGCGCCTTGACCTGGTCAGCAAACGAATCGATGGAGGCCGTATCCAGCAGGTTGAGCGGAATGAACTCGCCGCGCCCGCCGGCGGACTCGATGTCCCGCAGCGTTGCGCGCCCGGTTTCCTCATTGACATCGCCGAGATACACCGTGACACCGGCCGCGGCCAGCTGCCGGGCCGTGGCGCGCCCGATCCCCGAGCCGCAGCCCGTCACCACCGCGACCTTGCCGGTCAGATCGGTGGCCTGTTTCCAACTGAGCTCTGCCGCATCTGTCATATTCGACTCACTTTCGAGTGTTCTTGTCCAGGAAGGCACTGATCAATTCCTGTGTGCGTGCCGTATCGAGCAGCGCGCTTCCCGCTTCGCGCTCGAGACGAAAGCCGTGCAACGCCGTCCCGCCGAATGCATCAATACACTGTTTGGCTACGCGTTGGGAATGTTCAGGCAACGCCGCTATGCGGTCTGTTATCGCCCGAGCCTCCTCTTCGATACGTGCGCGCGGGACCACCCACTCGACCATACCGAGCGTGGCAGCGGTGCGGCCATCCACAGGCTCACAGCCCAAGATGATGCGAGCCGCAACACCCCGACCGCAAAGACGTGTCAGCCGTTGCGTACCGCCCGCGCCCGGAATCAAGCCGATGCCGACCTCAGGCAACCCCAACTTCGCCTCTTCGGCGGCCAGCCGCAGATCGCAACTCAGCGCCAGCTCGAAACCTCCGCCCATCGCCGCGCCGCCGATCTCACTGAACGTCACCTGCGAAAGATTCTCGATGCGCTGATACAGCCCCTGCAGCCGATCGACATAACCGTTCAGAGCGGCTGCGGGCGACGGCGCATCCTTCCACGAGCGGATCAGGTCGAGATCCGCGCCTGCGGCAAACACCTTCTGGGCGCTGCGAATGTGCAGCACCTGCCAGTCGCGTGAGCCCGCCAACTCATCGAGTACGCGGTGAAATGCGGCGATCATCGTATCGTCGATGGCATTCACAGGCGGCCGGCTGAGAGTGGCTACGGCAACCCGCCCGCGGCGCGAAAGCTCGATCATGGTGAGCGCTGTTCCTATATCCGAACGATGTTCAGATTACACCGTGGGCTGATGGGTGGTCAAACGAGCGAACGCGGCAGGCCGGAGCGCCCGGCAATGGCTCAACGCGGCGTCCATCGGACATCACGCCGCCGCGACCTCCATCCGGCGTCACACCGCCGCGGCCACCACGACAGCCCGCCCGGCTATGGCGCACCTCGGCTCAGGCGATTCCACCGGCAGCGGCTTACTTATTCGTGAACCGCGGCTCCCGCTTCTCCAGAAACGCCGCCCGCTTCTCCGCAGCGTCGGCCGTGGATTGGGCGATGGCCACCGCCCGGCTCTCCATCTCGATGGCCGCTTCAAGACTGCCCGCCTGGTTGAGCCACAGCGACTGCTTCGTCAACCAGATGCCCATCGGCACATTCACCCGGATCGCCCGGGCAAGCTCCAGCGCCACTGTCATCAACTCCTCATCCGGCACGGCACGCAGCACGAGCCCGATCCGCTCCGCCTCATCCGCCGGGACAGGCCGCGCAGTCAGGAGAATCTCCGCCGCGCGCTGTGTTCCAACAGCCCGCGGCAACAGGTAACTCAACCCGAGCTCATGCCCCGTGGCTGCGTTGTGAATGGAATTGACGAACTTCGCCGACCGGCTGGCGATACAGACATCGGACGCGAGCGCCAGCGCATAGCCGATACCCGCCGCCGCGCCATTCACCGCGCAGATGATGGGCTGAGGCGCCTGGCGCATCAGAATGGGAATCCGGCTGATCTCGCTCATGGCGTGCCGGCCCAGGTAGGCTTTCCCTTGCTCGGCGTCGTCAATCCAACCGGGCTGACCGGCATTCTTCAGGTCGTGCCCGGAACAGAAGCCCTTGCCGCTGCCCGTCAGGATGACGACCCGCGTCTTCGAGTCATGCCGCAACTCCTGCAGAATTGCGATGAGCTCCGAGTACATCCCGAAGGTGAATGCGTTGAGTTGCTGTGGGCGGTTGAGCGTCAACCGCTTCACGCCCTCTTCGGCCTCGTCAACCAGAATGTCAGCCATGCGCGCCTCGTTGCGTTCAGTCGGTCGCCCGCGGTCAGTCGGCCGTCCAGTGAATCTTCACCATGCCGTCGCCAAACGGCTCGTCGCGGTTCTTCAGGGCCTGCTTCAGGCCGCTCTGCGCCATGTCAGCCTTGAACTGTGTCCGCCGCGGCCCCTGTGACAGATGTGCGCGAGCATCCATCTCGGCAGCCATGCGTTGCAGCGTTTGAGCGCCCGCAAGCTCCAGGGCCACGTTCACTATCCGTTTGTGTGCAGCAAGCAGTTCTGCATCAACGAAGCTCATACGCCGCGCAAGGTCGTTCACCACCTCATCGAGTTGGCCAGGAGGTACCGCATCGAGCACGAGCCCGATCCGCGCCGCGTCCGTCCCGGAAAGGCAGTCGCCCGTCATCAGCAGCCGCTTTGCCCACTGGGGACCGACGTGATACACCCACATGTGATTGGGGGGTGTACCGTTCGCACGGGTTGCAGGAAATCCGATGCGCGCGTCAGCCGCGGCGACGACCATGTCGCACATCAGGGCTAGATCCGTCCCGCCGGCCAGACAATTGCCGTGTACTCGCGCGATGACAGGTTTGTGTATCTGGAACATGAGCGTCGTCTGCCGCTGTGTTCTCTCCAGATTCCAACAGTCATCGTCGAGGGTGCCCGTGAGGCTCCTGTAGGGGACCTCTTCAGAGGCATCCGCACGCGCTTCAGCCTCGCTCTTGATGCCGGAGTACACCCCGGCCAGATCGTAACCGGCGCAGAAGTCCCTGCCAGCTCCCTGCAACACGATAACGTTGACGTCGGCACGGGCATCCGCTTCCAGAAGAGCGTCGTGCAACTCGGTGATCATCGCACCCGTAATGGCATTGCGCTTCTCAGGCCGATTGAGCGTAATGCGTGCCACACGCTGCTGGACATCGAACAGAATCGTGTCCGTGCTTTTGAGAAATTTGCCCATCGATTGACCTCCTCCGGCACCCGCGAGGCGGCTACACCGGCGCCTTACGGTAACGCTCGCGAAGCGCCACTTTGCTCACCTTGCCGCTCGGCAGCCGCGGCAGATCTGCGACAAATTCGACGCTCTTCGGGCACTTGTACCCTGCGATCAAGGTCCGGCAATGCGCAATCAGCGCCTCGACGCCGATATCCGCACCGTGTTTGAGCACCACGATCGCCTTGACCGCCTCACCCCAGCGCTCGTCGGCAACACCAATCACCGCGGCATCCGCCACAGTCGAATGAGCCATGAGAGCCTCTTCAACCTCGCGGCTGTAGACGTTCTCACCCCCACTCACGATCATGTCCTTTTTCCGGTCGGCGAGATAGATGAAACCATCCTCGTCGGCATAACCCATGTCACCGGTGTGGAGCCAGCCATCACGCAGCGCTGCGATGGTCGCAACACTATTGTTCCAGTACCCCACCATATTCTGCGGCGAGCGCAGGCAGATCTCGCCAATGCTGCCCACCGCAACCTCCCGATCCTGCTCATCAACGATCCGCACACTCGCCGACATCACAGGTTGCCCAATGGAGCTCAGCCGTTTCAGGTCCTTCTGCGACCCCTGCGGCCGGTGGTAGTGCTTGCGCAGAGTCATGCCCGCCCCCTCGGTCTGCCCATACCCGTTGATGAGAATGGGACCAAACCGCTGCAACGCCCGCTTGAGAACCGCGAGCGGCATCGGGGCGGCTGCATAGTTGAGCGTCTTGAGCGAGGACAGGTCGTACTTGTCGATGTCCGGAAGATTCAGCACGGACTGCACCAGGGTCGGCGCGAGGTGCAGTTGTGTTATGCGCTCGCGCTCCACCGTCCTGACGATCTCGGCCGCATCGAACGCCCGGTGAACCACCAGGGTACCGCCGCGGTAGGTCACCGCCCCACCTTGTGAACGGGCGCCGATGTGAAAGAACGGCATCGACAGGAGTATCCGGTCACCGAGATCGGCACCCAGCTCATTGCTCCAACAGTCACAGAGGGCCAGCATGGCAGAGTGCGTCAGCATGGCCCCCTTGGGCCGGCCGGTCGTCCCACTGGTGTACATGATGGCTGACACATCCTCCGCGCACGGATGTAACGGTGGCCCCTCCTCCGCACCGCCGGCGAGAGTCTCCTCGTAGCTGCGAGCCCATCGAGGCACATCCGCACCTATGCAGATGTAGTGCTGCACGCTGGGCAGTTGGCTACGCAACCCCGAGATCAGCTGCTCGTACTGCTGCTCGAAAATCAACACGACAGGCGCCGCATCGCCAATGATGTAGGCGATCTCCGGAGGCGCGAGGCGATAGTTGACAGGCGCGATGATGAAGGGAGCGACTTCGCCCGCCCCGTACACTTCCAGGTACTCCGGGCAGTTCATCGCCAGGATGGAAATCCGATCCTGGGTGCGTGCGCCCAGCGAATGCAAGGCACTCGCGAGCTTGCGCGCTCGCTGCGCAAATTGCCGGAAAGTCGAGCGCTGCTCACCAAACACCAGGTGCAGCTCATCGCCGTGCAGACGCGCATTGCGCTCCACAACATCCCGCAATGTCTGCACCGGCGGCGGCTGGGCGAGCATGTCAGGGGGCCTTCAGGTTCTCAAGCGTTCGAGTCGGGCGGGAATGACGCAGGACGCTTCTGCAGGAACGCGTCAATACCCTCTTTTCCTTCGGGACCGGCGAAGCCGATGAACTCGAGTGCCAGCGAGGCATCGAATATCGGCGCCGCCTGGCGCAGCCAGTGGTTCAGGGTGTGCTTGGTCCAGCGGGTGGCGCCGGGCGCCTGCTGCGCGAGCCGCGTGGCCACCTCGACCGATTTGGCCTCGACCTGGTCGGCTTCGACCGCAAGCGAGACGATTCCCATGCCGGCCGCCTCCTCTCCGGTGAAGGTTTCCGAGAGCAGCAGATAATACTTCGCCCGTGCCATGCCACACAGCAGGGGCCACAGAATGGTCGCGTGATCTCCGGCGGCGACCCCGATTTTGGCGTGCCCGTCGGAGAACTTCGCATCCTTGGCGGCGATGGAGATGTCAGCCAGCAGCGCGCAGGCAATACCCGCCCCAACCGCCCAGCCACGCACGGCGCTGACGATAGGTTTGGAGCATGCAATCATGTTGTATACGAGATCGCGTGATTCCTTCATCCCCTGCATGCGAAGCTCGTAATCGTCGCAGGTCTTGCGTTCATGGACCAGGTCGCCACCAGCGGAGAATGCCTTCTCGGAGCCGGTGATGATCACCGCGGAGACCGTCGGATCGGCGTCCACATCCCTCCAGATCCGCGAGCACTCGCCATGCAGGATCGCAGTCATGGCATTCAGCTTCAACGGCGAGGCAATAGTGATCCGAAGCACCCGCGGATGTGGCCGGTCGAATTTCAGTTGTTGGTAGTGTGCGTAGCGGTCAGACATGTCAGCGGTCTCCGGTTGCATTCAATCCGTGGGCATTCAAGCGGATTGCGGGCGGGAAATGAGCGCATCGACCGCGATGATCCGGCGGCCGGCGCAGATGAGAGGATTGACGTCGAGCTCGCTGATTCGTTGGGTTTGATCCGCAGCGAGCTCGGACAGACGGCAGATGATCTGCGCGAGTTGCTCCACGTCCACCGGGTCTGCGCCCCGGAACCCGTCCAGGAGCGCAGCGCCTTTGAGGCGGCGCAGCATCGCAAGAGCTTCGGAATGGGTTACGGGTGCAAGCTCTACGGCCGTGTCCTTCAGCAATTCGACGAGCGTGCCGCCAAAGCCAACGACGATGAGCGGCCCGAACAGAGGATCGACCCGGGCACCGACCATGATCTCGAGGCCGCTTGGAATCATCGGCTGCATCAGCACACCGTTGATCCGCGGCTTGTTGGGGGCGCGTCGTGCGTTCGCCATGACAGCATCGAACGCGACCTGCACATCTTCCGCGGTGCGCAGGTTCAGTCGAATGACACCCGCCTCTGTCTTATGTGGCAGGTCCGGCGATTCGACTTTCAGTGCCACTGGAAAACCGAGCTTCGCGGCCGCCTCGCGTGCCTCGGCAGCGCTGCTCACCAACACTTCGGTGACCACGGGCACGCCGTAGGCTGCGAGAACGGCCTTAGCCTCCCGCTCAGTCAAAGAGGAATGCTGCGCCCCATCCAACAGCGCGGCAGCCTGCACAACCGCGCCGGCCTCGCTGAGGCGCTTCGGGGCGCGCTCGCCCTGGGCTCGCTTTGCAGCCCGATGCTGCCAGGCCTCCAACGTGGAAAAGCAACGCTCCATGGTCCGAAACAGCGCCACGTGCGGATCGAGCTGCGCCTCCAGCGCGCCGGGACCCTGCAGCCAGCCCGAGATGAGCACATTGCAAGTGATCTTGCCGTGGCGCTTCGACAACTCGCTGAGTGCCGCTATTCGCGGCACATGGAACTCAAACGCGACGGGCTGTGGCATCACAAGCGCGCCATAGGCCTCATCTGCCAACAATGCCTCTCCACAGGCCCACAACGACTTCGGGTTGTTGACCACCTGGGCCGTCACGTCACAGGGGTTGCGGGCAGAGCCGAAGTCAGGAATATGCTCCTCGAGAACCTTGCGCGCCGCATCGCTGGGCTGTGGAAGCGGGATCCCATGCGCTTCGGCCCGGTCAGCCGCCATGATGGCCGCTCCGCCCGAAGTTGCGAGCACGGCGACACCTCTCGCCTGCGGTGCGGGTGCCTTCGAGAAAAACGCAGCCGCCTCCATGAGCGCCTCGAAGTCCTCGACCAACACCATGCCCGCTCGCTCGAAGGCGGCGAGGTATGCGGCGTTCGAGCCGGCAAGCGACCCCGTGTGCGAGACCGCAGCCTCTGCGCCCATTTGCCCCGTGGCAATCTTGTTGACGAGCAGTGGCTTGTTGGCGCGCCACGCGATTTGCGCCGCCTCCAGCAGGCGCTCCGGATGAGCAAGACCTTCGAATGCACAGGCGATTGCGTGACAGTTTGGATCTTCAGCGAGATACGCGACCAGATCCGCAACATCCACGTCAACCTGGTTGCCAGCGGAGAACACATGACTTACGGACGCGCCGCACTCCATTGCCTGTGCAAGCGATTGCGACAATGCCCCCGATTGGCTCGCAATGCCAACGGCCGGGGTTCGCATGGGGCGCGGTGCCGGATAGTCAGCAAACGTGATACGCGCACCGCTCAGATAGTTGGCGATACCCAAGCAGTTGGGTCCGAGAATGCGCAACCCGCAGGCAGCTGCAATCGCGGCCAACCGCTGTTGCTCGGCGATACGGTCCTCGCGCCGCGTCTCGGCATAACCGGAGGCGTAGAGGATAACGCCACCTACGCCCAGCTCAGCCGCCTCCAACACCACTGCCTCGGCCGCCTCGCGTGGCACCGTGACCGCAACACAATCCGGAACCTCGGGTAAGGCCGAGAGCGATGGGAAGCACGGCCGCTCGCCGAGACGGTCGTATTTGGCATTGACCAGGTGAACGCGCCCAGAATAGGGACCCAGGTTCGCGAGCAGCCGCTCGCCAAATGATCCCGAACGCGAGGAAGCCCCGACGATCGCGATGCTCGATGGATTCAACACGCGCTCTAGGTCGGCGTGCCGGTAAACCCGGCGCGTGGCGGCGGGGAAACTCTGCACCTTACTCACCTGTAAAGCGCGGCGCCCGTTTCTCCCGGAACGCATTGACCGCTTCCTGGTGGTCCTTGGAGAGATTGGACAGGGCTTCGTACGCCAGTGAGGCGTCCAATATGGAATGCACGAGCTGCTTCAAACCGATGTTGACGGACAGCTTGGTTCCCTGGATCGCGCGCGATGCTCCGGCGGCGAGGCGCTGCGCCAGCTCATCGACGGTCCGGTCGAGATCTTCGGCCGGCACGGCACGGTTGATGAGCCCGATCCGGGCCGCCTCCTCGCCGGTCAGGGCATCCCCCGTGAGCAGGAACTCCTTGGCCCGCGCATAGCCGATCAGCTGCGGCCAGATGGCGGCTCCACCATCGCCGGCAACGTACCCGACCTTGACGTGCGGATCGGCGATCTTGGCGTGGTTGGCCGCAATGATGATGTCGCAAAACAACGCAATCGTGGCGCCGAGGCCGACGGCCGGGCCGTTCACCTTGGCGACGATGGGCTTCGGACAATCGAGAATGGAGAGAATGAGGTGCTTGGCCTTAGGGATGCCCTTGACGAACAGGTCAGGCTCGTCGATCACCTTCTGCATCTGCTCGATGTCGCCACCGGCACTGAATGCCCGGCCCGCCCCGCTCAACACCAACACGTTGGTCTGCTCGTCGGCCGCGGCATCATCGAACAGCGCAGCGAGGTCGTCCTCCAGCTCGCCGTTGATGGAATTGAGTGTCTCGGGCCTGTTGAGCGTCGCGTACAGGACGCGGCCGTCGCGCCTGAACGAGATTGCCTTGTAGTTTGCGAAATCCATGAGCCCTCTTGCAGTTAGCGCGGCTGCCGCGCTTTAGCGTGTGCTGACAGCCAGCCTCTCGAGATGATGGTCGATATCCCCAAACGCCTTCTCGAGCGCGATCAGCCGCTTGAAGTAGTGACCGACCTGGTACTCGTCCGTCATGCCCACCCCGCCATGGAGCTGAATCCCCTGCTCACCCACGACACGGCCTGCGTTAGCGGCGACGACCTTGGCTGCCGATACCGCGGCCCTGCGCTCGGCCGCCGGCGCCTCGATGTAGGCAAGGCCCCGATACAGAATCGAGCGGGTCTCCTGGATCTCCACGAACATCTCCGCCAGACGGTGTTGCAGCGCCTGGAACCGGATCAAGGGCTGGCCAAACTGCTGGCGGCTGCGCAGGTGCTCGCTGGTGAGTTGTAGCACGACTTCCATGGCGCCGAGGCCTTCCGCCACACGCGCGAGAACCAGCCGGTCGATCGCCTCATCCAGCAGTTCGGCTGCCTCGGGGCCGACCGCCAACAGCGCGCCGCGACTGACCCGTACCGCGGCCAACTCGATATCGGCAGCCCGGGTTCCGTCAATCAACGGGTAGCCGCGAACGGTGACACCTGGGGCCTGTGCGTCCAGTAGAAAAAGTGCCACGTCCTTCGTATTGTCGATGCTCGCCGAGACGATCAGTTTGTGTGCCGCTGGCGCATCCAACGCCATCACCTTCACACCCTCGACTAAATAACCGTCCTGGTCGGGCTGCGCGCGGGCGTGGATCATGCGCATGTCATAACGGCTTGCCAGCTCCCCATGCGCCAAGGCAACGCGGCATGTCCCTTCTGCGATCTTTGGAAGCAGCGAGGAACGCAGCTCATCGTTCCTGCTCTGGGCAATCACGCGGGCGGCGAGAATTACCGTCGTAGCGTAGGGCTCGAGAACCAGCCGCCGGCCCATGGCTTCCATGATGAGCGTCGTGTCGATGAATGAGCCGCCGAGCCCGCCTGCATCCTCGGGCAGGGGCAATGCACGCAGCTTCGCGATTGAGCAATCAATCTGATTTTTTCTGCACCCAGAATTGATACATGCCGGCAAACGTGCCCGGCTGCTCATGCTCGAAGGCGTGCCAGGATGCGAGGTCGGTCATGGCAGTATCGTGCGGGAACCGGGTCAGATAGCGCTGCGACGTGAAGTGATCGAGGTCGAAGCCGACGAGCACAAGATCATTCTCCGTGGCGAATCCCGCGATCTGTGGAATCGTCATTCGATGCTCCTGCACGTGGAACAGGAGATCGCGGCAGGCGCTGGTGCTGGAGAAATCCGGCGAATGAATGATGCTGGCGAAGCGCGCTTCCTGCTTTCCCAAGAGCTCCTGCCGGAAGTGGCGGATATCGTGTTCGGTCGCCTTCAAGCCCCGTTCTGCGATCATCTGGCG
>Ga0137403_10006740_pt1 | contig 13109 bp, 7 predicted proteins | sample CZOMad2_1_16fung_FD_122057 | JGI IMG/M metagenome (GOLD analysis project Ga0137403, IMG submission 122057) | Vadose zone soil fungal communities from Angelo Coast Range Reserve, California, USA - CZOMad2_1_16fungal (Hybrid Assembly) | ecosystem: Environmental > Terrestrial > Soil > Vadose zone... | reverse complement strand
TGCGTCCCGCCGACCTTCAGCACGTCGGTCGACAACACGGGCGACCTGCCCGGCCCGGGCGCCGTCTCGCTCCCGGGAACGGCCCAGCTGCTGCCGTGACGACCTGAGCTGCGGGAGCCTGCACGCGCAGGCTCCCGCCAAGCTACCGGCGCTTGCTCCGCGGGGCGCTGGTCCTCAGCACCGGCGGCGGTGGATCGCACCCGTTTCGCTCGCGCACCGGTTTGGGCTGACGAAGCCAGGCCGGGGCGCCTTTGCGGAAGCGGGGAGTTCTGTCACGTTGAGGTTCGCGCTCGCGATGCGGAGCACTCCGACAGCGATTCCGTCTGCCGCCGGCGTCGACCCGGTCGCCGTAGCGCCAGCCGCTTCCGACCCGGCACGCCGGCAGCGCCTCGCCGGCCTCGCCGCGATCCTGCTCATCACCGTGGTTGCGTATCTTCCGATCTTCCGCGGAGGCTTCATCTGGGACGACGAGACCTACGTAACCGGCAATCGGCTGCTGCGAACGCTCGCCGGCCTCCGCGCCATATGGCTCGAGCCCGGCCCACCGCAATACTACCCGCTCACGCAGACGACCTTCTGGCTCGAGTATCATCTCTGGGGCTTGCGCCCTCTCGGCTACCATCTCGCGAACGTGTTGCTGCACACGCTGAACGCCGGGCTCGTCTGGCTCGTCCTCGGTCGGCTCGCGGTCCCCGGGGCGTGGATGGCGGCCGCGGTGTTCGCGCTCCATCCGGTGCACGTGGAATCGGTCGCGTGGGTGACGGAGCTGAAGAACGTCCAGGCGGGCGCCTTCTCCCTCCTCGCCTTGCTTCTCTATCTCCGCTTCGCCCTCGGCCGGCGCTCGGCGGGGCTCTACGCCCTCGCCCTCGTCGCCTTCGTGCTCGCCGTCCTCAGCAAGACCGTTGCGTGTACCGTGCCCGCGGCGGCCCTCGTCTGTGTCTGGTGGAAGCGGGGATCGCTCAGGCGCGGCGACGTCGTGCCGCTCGTTCCCTTCTTCCTCGTCGGCCTGGTGGGCGGGCTCGGGACGGCGATGGTGGAGAAGTATCAGGTCGGAGCGCAGGGCGCGGACTGGACGCTCTCCGCGGCCGACCGCTGCGTGCTGGCCGGCCGGGCACTCTGGTTCTACGCCGCCAAGCTCGTGGCCCCGATCCGGCTCTCCTTCTTCTATCCGCGCTGGAAGATCGACGCGGGCGTCGGGTGGCAGTGGCTCTTCTGCCTGGCCGCGGTCGGCGTCGTCGCCGCGCTCTGGATGCTCCGGGACCGGATCGGGAGGGGGCCGCTCGCGGCGGTCCTCTACTTCGCGATCACGCTCGCGCCGGCGCTCGGCTTCGTCGACGTCTACCTGTTCCGCTACTCCTTCGTCGCGGATCACTTCCAGTATCTGGCGAGCCTCGGCCCCATCACGCTGGTCGTCGCCCTCGGAGCGGCTGGGGCGCGGAAGGTCCCCGCCCTCGGTGCGGCGGCCCGCCTTGCGTGCGGCGGGCTCCTCCTCACCCTCGGCGCAGCCACCTGGAGCCGCGCGCACGTCTTCGCGGACCAGGAGACGCTCTGGCGGGACACGGTGAGCAAGAGCCCGAGGGCGTGGAGCGCGTACAACAACCTCGGCACGCTGCTCCTCGAACGCGGGCGACCCGCCGAGGCGGTTCCCGTGATCGAGCGTGCGCTCGCGCTCCGACCCGACGTGCCCGAGATTCACCACACGATGGCGGACACGTGGAACCGCCTCGGGCGGCGGGACGAGGCGCGCGCCGAGTACGCGCGCGCGCTGGCCGTCGCGCCCGGCTACGCCCCGGCACACAACGGCCTCGGCCTGCTTCTCCTCGACGAGGGGAAGGCGACCGAGGCGATCGCCGAGTTCGAGCAGGCGATCCGCCTGCGGCCGGACCTCCCCGCGCCCTTCTACAACCTGGGGAACGCCCTGGTCGCGCTCGAACGCTGGGGCGAGGCGGAACCGTACTACGAGCGCGCCCTGCAGATCGCTCCCGACTTCGCGGAGGCGCACAACAATCTCGCCAACCTCTACGCGTCCCGCGGGAACCTCGCGGGTGCAATCGAGCACTACGAGAGAGCGCTGGCGCTGAAGCCCGATCTACGGCAGGCGCGCGACAACCTGAACACCGTCCGGGCGCAGCAGCAGAGCGCGCCGACGGGCCGCTGATCGCCACAGGCTCACGGTGGGCCGGTGCCGAGCCGCTTCAGGAACCTCGCCTCTGCCGCCGTCCTCGTCGCGCTCACCCTGCTCGCCTACCTGCCCGCACTGCGGGCCGGGTTCGTCTGGGACGACGATCTCCACGTCACCCAGAACGAGGTGCTCCGGACGTGGCCCGGCCTCGTCGACATCTGGCTCAGGCCGGGCGCGATCCTCCAGTACTATCCCCTGACGCACACCTCGTGGTGGATCCAGTACCACCTCTGGGGCCTGGCGCCGCTCGGCTACCACCTGGTCAACGTGCTGCTCCACGGCGCGAGCGCCACCGTGCTCTGGCTCGTGCTCCGCCGCCTGTACGTCCCGGGCGCCTGGATGGCGGCGGCGGTGTTCGCGCTCCATCCCGTGCACGTCGAGTCGGTGGCGTGGGTGACGGAGCTGAAGAACGTGCAGTCGGGGTTCTTCTACCTGCTCGCGCTGCTCGGCTTCCTGCGCTGGGCCCTCGCGGACGACGCGGCGCCGGGCACCGGGCGCCGGGTCTATGCGGCGTCGTTCCTCTGCTTCGTCTGCGCCGTGCTCAGCAAGAGCGTCACCTGCACGCTGCCCGCCGCCGTCGCGCTCGTCCTCTGCTGGCGAGGGCGTCTCGCGCCGGACCGGATCCTCGCGCTGGTTCCGCTCGCCATCGTGAGCGTGGCGGCGGGCGCGCAGACCGCGTGGTGGGAGCGGCGGTACGTGGGCGCGGTCGGGCCGGAGTGGGCGCTTTCCCTCCCCGAGCGCTGTCTGGTGGCAGGGCGCGCGCTCTGGTTCTACGCCGCGAAGCTCGCGTGGCCCTTCGAGCTGGTCTTCGTCTACCCGCGCTGGACGCTCGACCCGCTCGCCTGGTGGCAGTGGCTCTTCCCGCTCGGGGCCGTGGCCGTGCTCGTCGCCCTGGCGGCGCTACGGCGGCGGCTCGGCGCGGCACCGCTGATCGCGGCGCTCTACTTCGTCGTGACGCTCGGCCCGGCGCTCGGCTTCGTCGACGTCTACCCGTTCCGCTACTCGTTCGTGGCGGATCACTTCCAGTACCTCGCCAGCATCGGCCTCATCGCGCTCCTCGTGGGGGCGGGGACGAGGGCGACGGAGCGCATGCTGCCGGCGGCGCGGTGGCCGCTCGGCGCCGTGGTGCTCGCGCTGCTCGCCGTGCTGGTCTGGCGCCAGGCCGGCATCTACGAGACGCCCGAGACGCTCTGGCGCGCCACCGTCGCGAAGAACCCGTCGGCCTGGATGGCGCACAACAACCTCGGGCTCGCGCTCCAGGGTGCGGGCCGGCTCGAGGAAGCCGCCGCGCACTACCGGGAGGCCATCCGGCTCCGTCCCGCCTATCCCGAGGCGCTTTACAATTTGGGCAACGTGCTCGCGGCCCAGGGCCGGCCGGCGGAGGCCGAGGCGCAGTACGAGCAGGCGCTCGCGCTCGACGATCGGTTCGCCGCCGTGCACAACAATCTCGGCAACGTGCTCGTCATGCAGGGCAAGCTCGAGGAAGGGAAGCGGCACTATCGGCGGGCGCTCGAGCTCAACCCCGGCTACGCCGACGCGCGCCGGAACCTCGCCATCGCCGAGGAGTGGCGGGGCGGGGCGGCGGCGGACCGGTAGCCCCGGCCCGCGCTCAGGGTAAGAGCTGCACCGTCCCCGGGTACGTGACCGCGCCGGGGCCCGGGAGATCGAGCGGAAGGTCCTGCAGCACGACGAAGGTCGGCGGGATGCAGAAGACGCTCGCCAGCGTCGCGGCGTGCCCGGCCCTGTCGGAGAGGTCGCCAGCGGGCGCGCCGGTCTCGGTGATCGTCTTGGCCGTGCCGGCCCCGAACGCCCCGGGGTTGCGCTGCACGCAGTTGGGCCACGTCCCGTTCCCGTCCGTGCAATCGGCGCTGGACGTGCACGCCCTAGACGATGGCTGGTCGCAGCTGCCGGTGCCCGTGCCGGTACAGCAGAGGTAGGGCGTACCGACTCCCGTGCAGTCCGCGTTGCGCGGGCAACCGGTTGTCGGCGGCCTGTTCGGGTCGCCCTCGAAGCAGCCCGTGCCGGCCGCGTCGATGTCGCGGCAGAAGCCGCAGAACACTCTCTGCTGGGTGGTGCAGGCGCCGGTGCCGACACCCGTGCAGCAGCCGAAGGGCGTCATGTTCCCCGTGCACTGGCTGTTTGGGCCGGCGAGGTTCTCACCCGTGACGGTCTTCGTCCCGGTCGTGAGGGACGCCGGCCCGGACAGCATCGCCATCGCGTCTCGGTCCGGCGGCGGCGGGCAGTCGTGGCTCGTCGGGTAGGCCGTGTTCTGCGCCGAGTCGCCCGGCGTGCAGGCCATGCCGTCGTTGGGACCCCCGTGGCAGACGCCGGCCTCACAGAGCGGGCAGGGCTGAACGCCGGGGTGTCCGGCGTCCGTGAGAAGATCGCCGGTGATGAAGATCTCTCCCTTGATCTGCACGTTCAGGGCCGCGGTCCCGCTCGCGCAGTCCGCCGTGCCCGTGAGATCGGTCGCCAGCGAGTTGATGACGCAAGTGCTGATGGCCGTGGTCGCGGAGTTCGGGACGGGCAGGGGCGCGCCGAAGAGGCACCCGGCCTTCGTGCAGGTGCGGAGGCTGCCGGTGTCAGCGGACGAGGCAGCGGCCAGCGTGAGGGACGTGCCGGCACACGACGCCACCTTGGCGACCGAGGTGCCCATGTCGGGCGTCGCGAAGGGAAGCGGGAAGGTGTTACCCCCGCCGCCGCCGACGTAGAGCCCGCGGCAGGCGAGGTTCTCCACCAAGACGCCGGTGCTGGTCGTCAGCGTGCCGCAGTTGCCGGACCCGACGGCCGTGGTGAACTGCAGCCGGGTGGGATCCGGCGTGCCACACTGACACGGGCCGGTCGGCAGAGTGGTGGTAGTCGTAGTGGTGGAGGACGTCGACGTAGTCGTGGGCGCAGCGCAGGGGTTTGGGGAACACGTGCCACTGCCGATGTTGATACCGCCGTTGTTCTGGCACGCACGCGGGCTCTTCACCTGGCAAATCGCCGTGCCGCTGACCGTACGGCAGCATTGGATCCTGGCCGGCGGGGAAGCGATGAGACTGGGCGGGAGTGCCGCGGTAAGCGAGAGAAAGGCAGTCCCAACGAGGAACGCCCGAGTCGCAGTGGACATTGGCAACCTCCGTTCCGCGCACATGAGGCGCGCGTCCCCTCGCGAAGCGATGTAGCCGAGCTTTGGTCTCCGCGAGCTCGAGCGCAATACCCTCGTTGCGTGAGACACGCCGGATCGCGCTCCTAGTGGCGGCGGGCACGAGGGCGGCGGAGCGCACCCGTCAAGGCACGCGGGCGCCGTCAATGACCGCGATTTGCCGCAAGCTTGAGGTGCACGGCCGCGGCATCGGTCTGCCCGATTTGCAGGAGCGCGTCGCCCATTGCCCGGTGCGCTTCGGCATTCGTGGGGCGAGCATGCAGAACGAGCTGGGCCGCGGCAATGACGTCGTTCTCCACGCCGGCTCCCACGGCAGCGGAAGGCCGTTGGCTCGCGAATCGAAGCCCGGTGAGCGTCACCGCCACGTTTTCGGGCGCTAGGCGTGCTGCGCGCTGCGCCAATTGGAGGGCCGACTCCCAATCGTTCTCGCGCGCGAATGTCTCGGCGGCGAGGAGGCAGATTTCGCCATCCTCGGGATGGTCGCCAAAGGCCTGTCGAACTCCCGCGGTGAAGCGAGCCATGCGGCCGGCGCGCCAGTCGAGGCGCGCGAGCTCGAGCTGGGCGACACGGTTGTGGGGATCGGACGCAAGGATGCGCTCCACCTCTGCCGTTTGGTCCTCGCCATTGAGGGACTTGGCGACCGCCACAGCGAGACGGGTCTTGGGCGAGTCCAGATCGATCCAGAACGTTGCATACGTATTGACGAGCCAGACGCCGAGGAGGCTCAACAAGGCGAAGCGACCAATGGAGCCGAGATGCCTCGTCAGATATTCGTATCCGACAATCGCACAAGCGCAGAAGGGCAACAGGATATTCAAGGCGTGAAATGCTTTTGGTTGCTCGTAGGAGGGCAATCTCAGGCTCAAGAGGACGATCGCCAGAAACATGACGCCCAGTGATCCGACGAGCAGAAGCCAGTCGACGCGCGGTTCACGCACGAAACGAACGACCGCGACGCAACATCCGCAGACCACGACCAAGGTGGGAACCAGCGCCAGAACATATCCTGCGGCCATCAGTTCGTAGTGCCACGGAGGCCGGCCGGGCACCTGGGTCCAGCCGCCCCAGAGACCATCGCCCCAGAGCGTGCTGTACAGCGCATCCCAGAAACTGTGAAAGCCACTGAAGAACGGCGCGGTGAGGGAACGGCCGTACGAGGTGAAATAGGCGAGAGTGAAATATCCGGGCTGCTGCCACCAGGGGTGGACGATGGCCGGATCCCAATTCCCGGCGAGAGGATTTCCGTAATGCCTCCACATGCGCCAATAGTGCCAACCGCTGATCGCCACGGCCAGACCGACCACCGAAGCCAGCCTGCCGACGCGCGCAATTGGCGAGCAATCAGGGCGCATGCTCAATTTGCCGGCCATCGCCGCAAGGAAAACTGGTAGCAGCGCCAGGGATGAGGCCTTCGTCAGGCAACCGGCCCCCAGGACGGCGCCCAAGGCGAGGCACCTGGCCGACGCGGCATCCGTGTGCAGACACTTCAGGCAGAGCACGATCGACGCTGTTCCCAGCATGGCGGAGAGGACTTCGTTGGTGGGATAGTGCAGGAGATACAGGTGCCACGGCGCGAATGCCGCAAGGGCCGCGCCCGCGGCCTGCCGCTTCCACTGGGCCGGAAAGACAAAACCGAGGCCGACGTAGACCAGTGCGACATTGGCGGCCCCGACCGCTACGTTGAACAAGCGGAGGATCAATAGACCCTGGTCACTGGCCGCCGCGCGGTCGAATAAGGACAAAAGGCCGGAAGACACGATGTAGTAGAGGGGGGCTTGATACATTTGCGCTCCCTGCGTGGCCAGGGGAAGCGAGTGCTTGGTGCGGATGTACTCGATGTAACCCAAGTGTGCGACGGCGTCGAAGCCGTACGTGGCGACACGACAGCTGAGATTGTGAAGCAGAAGAAAGATCCAGAGGGTCGCGAGCAGCATCAGGATGAGATTGCGGGCGACCCCGTCGCTCATGCTCGCGTGCCGGCCGATCAGACACGCCACGACCGAAATGGCGAGCCAGAGGAGTCCCTTACCGTAGTTGCTTCGAAGTGCATCACGCGTCCGTTCCGCCCCTGACAACGGATTGCCGGGACCGGGTTCCGGCACTTCGGAGGCGCGGCGGGCGCCCGATGCAGAGGTTCCCGCGAGCGAAACGTCCCATGATTCGTCCGTCAGGACCGTCATGCCATCGAGTTGGAGTTTGAGGCTCGAGGCAGGAGGGCCCATGTCCGTCGAGACGCTGGCTTCGATGTCGTTGTCGCCTCGCTGAAGCGCATCGGCGACATCCAGGCGCGTCGAGGTCTTCCATCGCACGGCTGAACCGGTGGCGACGGCCTTTCCATTGATACGAATCACGCAAGACTTGAAGCATCGAAATTCGAGCGAGGCGCGGGAAGGTGTTTCGGACAGCGTCACGTGCCGATGGAACTCGGCGGGGAGCTCCATACCGGGAAACGAACTCGGGTCGAGGGGCGACGGGTAGACAATCCAAGGCGCAGGTCCGCTGGGGAGGAAGCGGATGTTGTCGTCGAACCAGGCGAGCCAAAAGACGCGAGCCAGGGCGGCCAAGAAGAGAGCGGCCGCCAGCCAACCCCATGGCCGCGGCAAAGACACATCACTCATTGCGTGGCCGCCTCGCGTCAGCCATCCCCTGGGAGGCGGCCGCGGGCGGTGGCGAGATTCTTCTCGATGAGCGCACGCCCCGCGAACCCCGGCGGCGCCAGGCGGAGCGCTTCCGCGAAATCGGCGGCGGCGCCTTCCCAGTCGCCCTTCTCCTGGCGCGCCATCCCCCGGTTGTTGAGCGTCCTTGGATCGCCGGGGTTGATACGCAGGCATTCCGAGTAGTCGGCGATCGCAGCGTCGAGCTGGCGGCGGAGGTACTCGAGCGTGGCGCGATTGAAGTAGAGGATGGCGTCCGGGTGGTGGCGTATCCCTTCGCTGTAGTCGGCTTGCGCGCCGTCCAGGTCCCCGCGCTGCTGCCGGAGCCACCCGCGCTTGGCGAGCGCGACGTGGTTCCTCGGGTCGACGGCGAGCATCTGACCCCAGAGCGTGAACGAGTCCCTCCAGGTCGCGGTCTGGCGCGCGGTCAGGACCCCGAGCACCCCCAGCGCCGCGACGGCCGCCGGGAGCGTGACGCGCCGGCGCGCCCCGGCGGCGAGCAGCCGGTGTACGCCCGCCGCGACCAACGCGCTGGCGGGCAGGCTCGGGAGATACGAGAAGCGGTCGGCGACCAGCTGCGGACCGGTCTGCACGAAGCCGAGGACGGGCGCGATCAAGACGACGTAGCAGGCCCAGGCCGCGAGCGCCCACGGCCAGCGGTGGCGGAGCCGAATGAGCGCCAGCGTCACGCCCACCACCGCGACCATGCTGACGATGTATCGCGGCGCCGCGAGGTCGAGCCTTCGCGGGAGGAGGTAGAGCGCCGAGAGGCCGACGGGCGCCACGCTCTTCCAGGGGTAGAACCACAGCCCGTACGCGGCCTGGGCGATGCGGTCGAGGACCCCGTACCCGGCGACCGGCCGCATCCCGCTGAGCGCCGCCTGGCCACGGAACGCGATCAGCGCAGCCGCGCCGGCGAGCGCGGCGTACGGCAGCTTCTCGAGCGCCGCGCGGCCGCGAGATTCCCGGCCGAAGCGCCGCAGCGGATAGGTATCGAGCACGAGCAGCACGATGGGGAGCATCATCCCCGACGCCTTGGCGAGGAGTGACAGGAGGTAGCAGACGAGCGAGGCGACGAACCAGCGCCGCCACGGGCGTCCGAGGCGCTGCGCCTCGGCCATACGCACGTAGGCGAGGACCGTGAGGACGAAGAACGGACCGGAGAGTACGTCGCGGCGTTCCGTTGCCCACGCCACCGATTCCACGCGGAGCGGATGAATGCCCCAGAAGAGCGCACCGACCACGGCGGCCGCCGCCACGCCGAGGTCGCTTCCCCGCTCGCGCTCCCGCTCGAGCATCGCGACCAGCAGGACGTAGAGCGCCACCGTGCCCGCCGCGTGCAGGACGAGACTCGTCGAGTGGTATCCCTTCGGGTTCATGCCCCAGACGACGTAGTCGAGCCCGAGTGTGAGCCAGCTGAGCGGCTGGTAGGGTCCGGCGAGCGTCGTAGTGAACATCCAGCGCAGATGCGCGAGCGACAGGCCGCGATACGCCGGGTTGTCGAGCAAGTTGAGATCGTCGTCCCAGAGGACGAATCCGTTGTGCAGCGTGGGGAGGAACGCGAGGAGCACGCTGCCGAACACGATCGAGGCCCCGCACGCGAGCAACACGCTGCGGGAGGGCCGCCTCGGGGTCGATGCGGGATTCACGCTGTTCGAGCGCAGCTGACCAGCTCGCGGAGCAGCTTCACGGACCGCCGGCGCGCTGGGCGCGTCATCGATTGGCCCCGAGCGCCCCGTCGATCGCCTGTCTGAAGTCCGCGGCCGCGAGCGCGCCCGAGAGCCGCCGCCCGTTCACGAAGAAGGTGGGCGTCGAGTTGACGCCGAGCGCGCTCGCCTCGTGTACGTCCGCATCGACGGCGGCCTGCGCCTTCTTGCCGTCGAAGCATTCCTGGAACCTGGCGGTATCGAGGCCGGCGTCCCTGGCGATGTCACCCGCCTTGTCCTTCAGGTTCTCCCGGGTGATGTCGCCCTGCTTCGAGAAGAGCCCGTTGTGCATCGCCCAGAACTTGTCGTTGCCCTGCTGGAAGGCGCACTCGGAGGCGAGGGCGGCGTCCCCGGCCCACGGGTGGATGGAGGTGAGCGGGAAGTTCTTGAACACAATGCGCACCTTGTCGCCGTAGTCCTTGAGCACGTCGTTCTCGAGCGTGGCGTAGACGCGCGCGCAGAACGGGCACTGGAAGTCCGAGTACTCGACGATGGTCACCTTCGCGTCCTTGGGGCCGCGCTCGGGCTGATTGTCGAACGAGATCTTGCTCATGGTCTGCGCGAGCGGATCGACGGTGAGGTCGATCAGGTCGCCGCGGAAGGAGTAGTGCCCGTCGGCGGTCACGTAGAAGCCGATGTTCTGGGTCTGCTGCCCGAGCGAAACGACCATGGTCCCCTTGCGCCAGCCCGGGATGCCCGCGTCCTCGTACTTGGTGACCGTGAAGGTGACGCCGGGGGTGGAGATGCTCTTCTGGTAGTGGTCGACCACGCGCTGGGAGAGCGCGTCGTCGGAGAGCGCGGGCCCCCCGCCCGCGCCGCCGCCGCACGCGGCGGCGAGCAGGAGCACGGATGCAAGCGGGGCGACTCGGCGAGCGAACGACATGCGCGAGGCTTCGCTGTAGTGCCCGGCCCGGGGGCGCGTCAAGGCGCGCCGGCGCCGAGCGGGCCGAGTCGGTAGAGCTGCATGTGGATGCCCTCGGGGTTCCAGCGCGCGGCGACGAAGTAGTCGATCGCCCGCCGCGCGGGGATGTCGGCGGCCAGCTCGACCGCGAAGCGGTGGCCGAGCCCGTCGAGCAGCCCGTCGAGGCCCGGTTGCGCCTTCGGCAGGAGGAGGTACGGCGTCATCCCGCCGCGCGCGATGAGATCGGCCGCGTCGCCCACCGTGAGGCGCCAGCGCTCCAGGTCCGTCAGGTAGAGCGCGTGCGCCACCCCGCTGTAGTACTCGATGTTCTCGACGGGGCGGCCGACGTCCTCGGTGGTGATCACGACCGCGACGGGCTCGACCTTGCGCGCGAAGATGGCGCGCGCGCGCGCCATCTCTTCCCCCTGGAACCTGGCGCTCGTCTCCAGCTGGGGCGAGAGGCGCCAGCAGGCCAGCACGACGAGCGCGAGCGCCAGCACGGGCGCGACGGCCGCCGTCACGTCGCGCCGGGACCACGGCGCGCCGAGGGCTCCGGCCGCCGCGAGCGCGGGCACGAGGAGGATCAAGTGCGCGAATGTTCCGGTGCCCGGTGTCTCGCCGGCGAGGTTCGTGACCGCGCCGAGCGCCAGGGCGAAGCCCGTGGCGAGCCACCACGCCCATGCCGGCCGCAGGCCGCGCACGAGCGCGGCGGTCCCGAGCGCTCCCTCGACGATCAGGAGCGGGAGGAGGAAGTGCACGCCGGAGAGGTAGCGCGCCGCGGCCCCGGGGTTGGACCAGCAGCTGACGAAGAGCAGCGCCAGGACCGCATAGGGGACGACGGCGAGAAAGAGCACGCGCCGCTGGACGAGCGCCACGAACGCGCCCCAGAGGGCGAGCGCGAGGAGCACGTCGCCGTACGTCGCGCGCAGGAGCGCGACGTTCGCGGGCAACATCTGCGGCAGGTTCGCGAGCCGGAGGCCGCCCCCCTGCACGGCCGAGACCGTCCCGCCGCGCCAGGGGGCGCCGGAAGGGGAGCCGACGCGGGGCTGGGCGGGCCGCTCGGCCGTGGGTGGGGAGTGCGCGGCGAGGAAGCTCTGCACCTCCATGCCCTGCGTCAGGCGCCAGGGCCGCCCGGTCGCCGCCGTGTTGTAGGCGAGGAGCGGCGCCAGGCCGAGCGTCAGCGCGGCGGCGCCGGCGGCGAGCTGGCGGAGCACGGGGCGCCCCCCGGGTCGCTCCTCCCACCAGCGCGCGGCGGCGACGAGCCCGGCCGGCGCGAGGTAGAGGACCGCGTCGGGGCGGATCGAGCCCGCGTAGCCGAGCGCCAGCCCTGCCGCCCCGACGCGGCGGGCGGAGAGCCGCGCGCCGCCCGCCGGCAGCAGGAGGAAGAGGCCGAGCAGCGCCGCCAGATGCGTCGCCGGATCGCGCACCGGGGTGAGCGCCCAGCGGAAGAGCTCCGTCCGTTCCGAGAAGAGGACGATCAGGGCCACGCCCGCGGTCGCCCACCAGCGCGAGCGGAAGAGACGCGTCCCGAAGGCGAGGAGGAGGGTCAGGAGGGCCAGGAAGATGGTCGGGTTGAGGACATGCGCGGCGTCGTCGCCGAGAAGCCCGATCCAGCCCGCGAGGAGGAGCGGGTACCCGGGTGGGTAGCGGCAGTAGAGGCGCCCGTGGTCGGCGACGTAGCTCTGCACCAGCACGTCGACCTGCGCCGGCAGCCGCGCCGCGAGCGCATCGAACGGCGGCCAGTGGTGGAAGACCCGGCCGTGCAGTAGATCGTGCGCGAAGGTGAGGTAGCCGAACTGGTCGATGGCGAGGTACCAGGTCGTGTGATCGTGCACGACGAGCGCGGTCAGCACGAGCAGCTCGGCCGTGGCGGCGAGCCAGAGGGCGGCAGGCACGCGCGGCAGCGTCACGGTCCCGAGTAGCGCCGGCCGGCCAGCCGGCGCTGCGGGCCGGGCCGCCGCGCGGCGCCGCGCGGAGCGGGATGCGGGCGGCGGGGGCACGCGGCCTTATACCCGGGGCCTGCGCGACGGGAAACGCGCGTTGGCGTGGCGGCGCGAGGATGCTACGAGTCGCTCGTGGCCGTCGCCTTCTCGCCGCTGGTCGCGCGCTGGTTCGAGGAGCGCTTCGGCACGCCGACGCCGGCGCAGGCCGCGGGCTGGCCGGCGATCGCGCGCGGCGCCGACACGCTGATCGCCGCGCCGACCGGCTCGGGGAAGACGCTCGCCGCCTTCCTCTGGTCGCTCGACCGGCTGCTGCGCGCGGCCGGGACGGGCGGGCTCGAGGAGCGCACCGACGTCGTCTACGTCTCGCCGCTGAAGGCGCTCGGCAACGACGTGCAGCGGAACCTCGCTCGCCCGCTCGCCGAGATGCGCGCGCTGGCGGAGGCGGCGGGTGCGCCGCTGCCCGAGATACGCGCCCTGGTGCGCTCCGGCGACACGCCCGCCGCCGAGCGCCGGGCGATGGGGCGCCGCCCGCCGCACATCCTGGTGACCACGCCGGAGTCGCTCTACATCCTGCT
>Ga0137403_10006739_pt1 | contig 13109 bp, 18 predicted proteins | sample CZOMad2_1_16fung_FD_122057 | JGI IMG/M metagenome (GOLD analysis project Ga0137403, IMG submission 122057) | Vadose zone soil fungal communities from Angelo Coast Range Reserve, California, USA - CZOMad2_1_16fungal (Hybrid Assembly) | ecosystem: Environmental > Terrestrial > Soil > Vadose zone... | reverse complement strand
CGTCATGCCGCATCTTCAGCGTGACGGGTAACCCGATCCTCTTCGACACGTTGGATAACCTCCCCTGCAAGTTTCTTATACTCGATCGCGCCGGGTGACTTCGGCGCAAAGGTCAAAATCGTTTCCTTGTAAGCCGGGCTCTCTTCCAAACGCACATTCTTCGTAATTTTCGTCTTGAACAGCACTTCGCCAAACACCGAGCGGATTTGCCCGTGCGTGTCTTTGGAAATATTCGTACGCTTGTCAAAAAGTGTAATGACTACTCCCAGAACTTTCAGCCCCGGGTTGGGACGCGCGCGGATGCGCTCGTACGTTTCCAGCAGATCGTCCGTTCCTTCGATCGCGAAATACGCGGCTTGAATGGGTACGAGCAAATGAGTGGACGCCACGAGTGCGTTGACCGTCAAAATTCCTAGCGAAGGCGGCGTGTCGAGAACCACGTAGTCGTAGTCTTTCATGATCGGCCCAAGTGCGTCTTTCAATTTGAAGGGCGCATCAAATTGCCCTGCGAGCACTTGCTCGAGCTTCGCCAGCGCCAGCCGTCCCGGCCCGAGGAACAATAGCGGATCTTTCGTCGGCTTGATGACCGCGGTCATCGTTACGCGGCTGTCGCTCAGCACGTCGAACATCGAAGTAGCGATTTCGCCCGAATCATAAAAGGCAATCGTCGAATTGGCCTGCGGATCAAGATCGATTAGCAAGGTGCGTTTGCCGCGATGCGCCAGGGCCGCGGACAAATTGATCGCCGTCGTAGTTTTTCCGACGCCGCCCTTTTGATTCGCAACCGTGATGATGGCAGTCATCTGTTTCTGCCTCCGCCCGCTCGCCCTCGGCGAACTCCAAGTGCGCGCGCAAAACCTTGCCGGGGCGATCCGGCAACTGGGTTCCTATATATGGGTACCGCCTTCAGAAAACCCCCAAGGCCTAGTTAACTCTACGTTTGTAAGGTATTGATTGGCAAGGAAAAAAGTGGACTGATCGCGATTGGAGCGGTGGAAATCCCATTGCGAGCTCCTCGAGAAACCGCTCATACGCCCGCCCGAAAAGGAACTAAACGTCGAGCCCCCAAAAATCCCTAGTGGCATCTTGCAACTCCAGCCCCAGCTCCCAACCCTTTCGGCCCTCATGTCCGCGCCAGACCAGAACGGCTTCGCAGGAATTCTGATTCGTGAGGTTAACGAGCCGTACTTTTTGCCCAACGGCGAATCCTTGCGGTATCACGGCCAGGCAGCCCTTCGCACTGATATCTGCAGTGCGTCCTTCGGCACGCTGCCTTTTCCCGGCGTCGTTCCACTCGACGGCGACCGCGACGCGGGAATTGACGCGCCCGCTGCTGCGAATGTGACCTATCCGCGTCTCATAACTCATGTCCTTTAACAGCGCCACGATCGTCTCCTGGATTCCAGGCCTAGCCGGTCCCGCAGCCCAAGCCCTCATACCGCATGCGTTTATTCTAGGGGTAAAGCACAGTAAATCAGCGACTTCTGCAGCCTAAGCGCATCTGCTCACCGGGTCAATGGAACTACAATTCCAGTACACCCCAAAAGTTACTCACGTGAGCCTGTGTAAAATCCTTGTCTTTTCACCCCGGCCGTGGCAACATCCCAATATTAAGCCTCAAGCGTCCCCGCAAAGGCTGCCCATATGCAAAGAACCAGATATCCAGAGCGCCGACGCACCACTCGCCTTCCCCTCCAGATTCCTTTGACGGTCCGGTGTCGCTTGCCGGAGGGCGAAACTATCGACCTCAAGGCCTCGACCTACATCGTCAGTGCCGACGGCGCCTTGCTTATCATGGACACTCCGTTGTTCAGCGGCCAGCTGGTCAAAGTCATCAACGAGCATACCGCCAACTCCATTGACTGCGTTGTGACTTCCCTGCGCGAGAAGCAGGAACGGCGCTTTGTGGGAGTTGCATTCACGACGCCCAGCGCTGATTTCTGGCACATCGTCTTTCCCCGATCGGGAACGCGGCAGGCTATTCGTTCTTCTCAGACCGGGGCACTCATGCCCCCGGGCATCCGCTCGGACAACACTCAGCTATTCTAGCGGAATCGCTATCCACGCAATCTGAACCTCACGTACCATTCGATGCGTAGATTTGGTACAGCATCAGGTAGACGATTACCCCCGTCACACAAACATAAAACCAAAGTGGGAGAGTCCATCGCGCAATGAGGCGGTGCTTGTCAAATTTTTCCAGCCAGGCGCGGCGCAGGGTAACCAGGATCAGAGGCACGATCACAATCGCCAGCAGGGTGTGCGAAATCAAGAGCGCGAAGTAAACCGGGCGGATTCAGCCTTGCCCCTGAAATACCACATGTCCCACGCGGTAGTGATAAACCAAGTAGGAAGCCAGAAAAACAGTGGAGACGCCGAAGGCGGAAACCATGAAGTACTTATGCACATTCCGCTTTCCTGCCCGGATCGCGGCGTAGCCCCCGGCCAGCAGAATGGCGCTGATTCCGTTCAGAGAAGCATTTAGCGCGGCATGCGAAAACATCGTTGCGAGTATGTCCTTCCGGATGCGACCCAATCAGCGCGGGATCTTGTCATAGACCATCAAGCCCAGCAGGATGGGAATGTGGATGACCGTGGCGTGCATCAGCCACTTGGCACGTGTGTTCGTTTTATTGCTGGCAGCCCAGAGACTGACCTGCACCAGCGCCGTGCTGATCACCAGTGCTCCGAAGAAATACAGAACGCCAGCCAATCCCATCAGCGCCGGAAGCAGACTCGCGGCAACAAGCGCGGCAGCGTACAGAATGATCTGACGAAAGGTGCGTTTGCCCTCCCGGTCCACCACCGGCAGCATCATGATTCCCGCGCGCGCGTAGTCTTCGCGGTACATCCAGGAAATCGCGTGGAAATGTGGGAATTGCCAAAGGAACAGAATCGCGAAGAGAAGCCAGGCGCCGCGGTCGAGAGAGCCTGTGGCCGCCACCCAGCCAATCATCGGCGGAATCGCCCCGGGAAATGCGCCCACAAACGTCGCCCATACCGTGCGCTTCTTCAGCGGAGTGTACGCCAGCAAGTAACTCAGGCACGTGGCAATCCCGAGCCCCGCGGCGAGTGCCCCTGCCACTAGATAAAGATCAAGAGCGCCCGCGATCGATAGCGCCACGCCGAAGATCAGCGCCTCGCGCGGTTGCAGCACGCCGCTTGGCAGCGGCCGTGAGGCTGTGCGGCGCATGTAGCGGTCCGATTCGCGCTCGATGTAATGATTGAGGGCCGCCGTCCCCGCGGCGATCAGCATCGTGCCAAAAACCGCGTGAATCATATGCAGCCATCCGACCGGTCCGCGCACGCCCATGTAATATCCCGCCGCCGTCGTCATGAGCACAAGGAATGAAACATCCGGCTTCGTCAGCGCGACATACGCGTTGGCGCGCGCCGAAAGCGTGAGTTCTGTGGTCCGCGCCGTGCTCATCCCGGGCTCACCTGCCGCGCCGCTTCAGCACGAACTTCCCCGCCGCGCGGAATTAAGCGGTAGCACATCAGCACGATGAGAATCGAGAACGCAAAGAGGATCGCTCCGACCACGGTGTGAATCACGGTCAGGTACACCATGACCGGCATCGGTTGCGGCGCGTCCACCGTAGTGAGCCGCGACCAATAGGCCCCAAACCCAAGCAGAAATTGTGTCCCAAAGATCGCATGCAGCATCACGCGCGCTCTTGAAAGCTCCACCGACTGTCCGAACCGCTTGCGCAGGGCAGCCGCCGTCCAGATGACAACGCCGAGCACTAGCAGCGCCCCCGCCATATGTGGCCAGATTGGAATTTCCTTGTGGCGAAACCCGGCGCCCAGAATCACCTGCAGATAGACGACCGCAGCATTGAGAGTGGCCAGAAAATGAATCGAGGGACTCCCGCTATCTTCCAGTTGCGGCTGATCGGAAACCCACCATTTGCTCGTAAATACGGCAATGCTCAGGACCGCCGCAAAGACGATTTGCGCGAAGCAGGCATGCAGAACGGGAAGCCAGTAGTGCAGCAGCTGGATGACGACCTGACCCCCGAGAATCGCCTGCACGGCGACTCCGCCAACGGCAACCGCGCTAAACCATCTCAGCCAGGACCGCTCTTCTTTCGTCCACACAAGGATTGCCAGAATGAGCGTAAATATCCCCAGAGCGCCCGCGATCATCCGATGGGAGTGCTCGTAGAAAACCCCTCCGACCATGGGAGGCATGACCGGCCCGGGCCAGGTCGGGACAGAGAGCGCCGCGTCTCGTGACGTTACCAAGGCCCCCGCAACGAAAAGGAGGATCGTCCAACAGACCACGAAAACCGCAAATTTGTGTACACCCGGATTGTAAGTGGACGTCATCGGAAATCTTCCAAGTCGCGGATTATACCTTCAACGGGGCGCGGTGGAAAGTCGCTCAGAGGGTTTATCCGCACTGATCCCGACGGCGCGCAATACAAGATCCTTCAGCGCAGCGATGAACAAAGGCGAGTCTCCCAGCGCGGGCATCATGCGAAACGTTTCGATGCCTAGTTTCTCTGCTTCTTCCCGAGCTTCGATATTGATTTCATGCAGCGTCTCGATGTGCTCGGTCACGAATGAAACGGGAACAATGAGCACTTCCTTCACGCCTTCATGGCCGAGCCGCTCCAACGTCTTCGGAAGTGACGGTTCCAGCCATTTGCTCGGTCCGACCCGGCTCTGGTAGCAAAGCAGATGAATTTTCGGCCAGCCATAATGCAGCCTCGCGCCTAGTTCGCAAACCAATCGCACCGTTTTTTCGATTTGCTTCGGGTACGGGTCGCCCTTTTCGACCAGGCTCATCGGCAACCCGTGCGCGCTGAATACAAGATGGATCCGCGAGCTGTCCGGGAATTGCCGCAGAACCGAGCCGATGCGTTCGACAAGCGCCTGGATGTAAAGCGGGTGATCGTGAAACTGCTCAACCGTGCGCTCTGGCGGCCGCACGGACGACGGCTCCCATCCGGCTTGCTGCACAACGCGCCGCCACTCCTTCAAACTGCTTAACGTCGTGGCATACGAATACTGCGGGTACAGCGGCAGAAGGACGATTTCATCCAATGCACCGGCTTTACGCAAGGAAGCCACCGCTTCGGACGTCATCGGGCGCCAGTAACGCATCGCTGTGACGGCCACAGGATCCATGTATGGCGAGACCGCCTCCACCAGCCGCACACGCTGCCGCTCGGTTAGAGTCGCAATCGGGGATCGTCGCCCGATCTCCGCATACTTGCCCGCAACCAGCTTCCAACGGCGCGAGGAAATCAGCTTTGCAATCGGCCGTCGCAAAAGTCCAAGCGGCCCAAGCGGAATAATGTCGGGGTCGAGAAATAAGTTAAGCAAGAACGGCTCAACGGCCTCCAGAGAATCCGGCCCGCCGAGCTGAAACAGGACAATCCCGACTCTCTTCTTTCCCGCCAAGCTATTTGCCCCGGTTCAGCGAATTCTTCAATCGCTCGATCTCTTCGCGCAAGGATGCGGTCCGCCGCGCGATAGAGATGTAGTAGGCAAAAAAGATGCCCCATCCGGCGAGATAGGCGGCAAACACACTATTCAGATTTTTCATGCTCCCTCCGCTTCACGCCGCACGAGCTCAGTTTCTCCCCGCACAGCTTCAAACTCAAAGCGCGCTCGCACGAGCAGCGCCATCAAGCTCAACATCGCTCCCCAGGAAAAAAGAAGCACATACCACATGGTTGGTTCCAAGCCCGAACCCGAGCCTCCCATCACCACCGGCTGAGGATGCTGCGTCCTCCACCAGCGGATGGAGCCAAAAACCAGTGGCACATCGATGAATGCGAAAATTCCAAAGAGTGCGCTGAACAACGCACGGCGGTCGGGTTCTTCGACGAGGGTGCGCAGTAAGAGATAAGAAATGTAAACCAACCAAAGCACAAACGTCGAAGTGAGCCGTGCGTCCCAAGTCCACCAGATTCCCCAGACCGGATGCGCCCAAATAGGGCCGGTTACCAGTACGACCGTAGTGAACACCAATCCGACTTCCGCCGCGGAGACTGCCAGCCAGTCCCAGCGCGGTTCACGTCTCCAAACGTACAGGAGGTTCGCGAGAAAACAGATGAAGAACGCAGTGAGCCCGGTCCACGCACTCGAAACGTGCAAATAAAAGATCCGCTGGATCGTCCCCATGGTTTTCTCGGTGGGCGCAACGAATAGCGCGCCGTACGCAGCCGCACCCAGCAGGAGAAAAACCACGGCGCTGGCCAAAGCGTGCTTCTTCATGCCTCTATTCCTCCAGAAGATATTCGCCGAAAAGCCACAGCGCCGTCAAAAACACCACGTCGAAAACGATCAGGAATCCGATACCCTTCCACTCCATGTAGGGTTCCGCGTCGAGCAGGGCGAGGGTCACCCGCGTACTCGCCACAAGAACAGGAGTGAGCAAGGGCAGCAACAACAGGGGTAACAGGAGCTCGCGCATGCGCGCTTGCGCTGAAATCGCCGAAAGCGCCGTGCCCGCGATGGAGACTCCGAGGCTCCCCAGAAAAAGAACCACCACAAGCTGTCCGAAGACAGGAAACACCGGCACGTTGAATAAGACGGAAAATACCGGAAGCATCAGCAACTCCGTCAGAAGCAGGAATAGCGTATTCGCCGAGAGCTTTGCAGCGAATATCGCGAAGGGATCCTTGACGGATAGCCGCAGGGCGCTCAGCGTGTCGTTACTCTGCTCGCGCAAGAAACATGGTTGAAGCATGAGTGATGCCGCGAACAGAAAGGCAAGCCACAGGAGGCTGGCGGCGAATCGCCGGGATTCCGCGGAACTTGCATCGAACGTGAAACTGAAAAGCACAACAACCACCAGAATGAATACGACCGTCGTCGTGAGCAATTCACGCGAACGAAATTCCGTGCGAAGTTCCTTGCCGAGCAGCACAGCCGTGTTTGAAAACAAGCTCACTCATGCACCTGCAAACGTCAAAATCGAAGGCAGACTCGCACCCGTCTGCGTGTCTGCAGTCACAGATCCTGCTTCCAACCGAACCGCGCGCGTAGCCAGGGCGGAAATCTCAGATTCACCATGGAGACTCATCAGAACTGTCCGGCCGGCATCTCTCATCTGTCGCAACGAGCCGGCGAGCCAGGACATGCCCTGCGGGTCGAGGCCCGTCGCCGGCTCATCCAGGAGCAGGACGGAAGGCTCGTTCAGCAGCGCCCGCGAAATGGCCATCCGCTGGCGCATTCCTCTGGAAAACGTACGTACGAGCGACTTCCGGCGATCGGTGAGACCGACTTCTGCAAGCAGTGTTTCGGTGCGCGCAGCAGGTTCCGCGATTCCTAGCAATTCTGCAAAGAGCAAAAGGTTTTCTTCGGCAGTGAGCTCGTCGTAGACCATCGTCGCATGCGCCACGAATCCCGTTTGCGATGCTGCCGTTATCGCGCCATTCTTTTTGTCTAGAAAAGTGATACTCCCTGAAGAAGGCCGCACCAGCCGTGCCGCAATTCGCAGAAGCGTGGTCTTGCCGGAGCCATTGCGCCCGGCCAGAACCACGCACTCCCCGGCTGCGATTTCCAGCGACACTCGGCGCAGCGCATAGAGCCCGCCGTAGCGCTTGTCGATGTTTTCAAAGCGAATTCCCACGGGAGAAACTGCCGGCAGCGTCAATGGAAGGCCTCGCAGATAGGCAAGTCGCGCCGGGCGTCCAACTTTCAGCCTCGCACGAGGTCGCGCAACACCTTTTCAGCCCGCGCGCGTTCCTGCGCATATTCTTCCTCGGAAATGGTCCCCGCTTGGTGCCGCAGCTCCAGCCGGAACAAGCGCTCTTTTAGCGCATCCAGGCTTGTCCCGATTACGGCATCCACCTCCGCGAGACTGGTGGCGCCGCTCGCGGGACTGGATCGCGAGGAGAAAGCTGCCGCCGATCTCGTCTTTTCCGGGTTCGCAGCCACGGTACTTTCTTCCAAGGGCACACCCCCAGCCACAGCTACAACAGGCTTACGCACCAACAAGATTGCCCCGAGAGCAAAAACACAGAGGAATCCGATGATCACCGGCCACTTCAAGACGTCCAGCCGTCCCGGCACCTGTTGAATTCCAACGCCGGCCGCCTCTCCGCCGCCCTGCTGCGCATCCCGGCCTTGTTGACCCTGGTCTGCACCGCCACCGGCGTCCGGAGGTGGCGCCGTCCCTGAAAGATTGACGGCAACAATTGTGCCGGCCGGAACGTCGTCGCGACCGTAGACACTCATTCCCTGCTCTTGTCCGCCCGCAGCCAGTCCCTGTCCGCTCACCTGAACCGTCGGCGGCGCAACCACAATCAACCGTCCGCCCGGATAAATCGTCGAAATCTTCACCGTCGCCGTATTTCCCGGATAAGGAATCTCGTAAGAATACCGAACCCTGCTCGCACCCGGCCGGAAGGCGTACGCAATGGAGTAGTGATTGTTCTTCTTGTCGATCGGAGCCTGCACCACCGGCATTCCCGTCGGCCCAGATGCTGCGACCTGTTGCAGCCGCGCCTTTTCCGGGAGCGAAAAGTCGAAATTGCCATCGGCACGGAAATACGCTTGCGACGGACGAGACTTGTTCTCGATTTCATATTCCTCGCCGACGATCAGTGTCGAACCATTCGGCTGGAACACCACCACATGCGAGGGAACGTTGATAATCTTTGCGTCCGTCGACGACTCGAAAATGTTCACCTGCACGTTGCTGCTGCCGGGCGGCACAGGCTGATGGAAATTCACGCCGTGATACACTGCGCGCACCAGCATCGGGTGCGCGCCGAGTCCGGGATTGTCAAACGCAAACTCCCCTTTGGCGTCGCTTTTTGTATTCGCAACGGGCTGCATGCCACCCTGCAGCTCGATCAAAATGACTTCCACGCCAGCCGCCGGCTTGCCGGTTGTGCCGTTATTCACCATGCCGTGTACCGTGCCTGCTTCCGCAACCCAGAGAGGTGCAAGAACCATTCCAGCAAGCGCAAATCGAGCGAGCCAGCGCTTCATGGAGTGCTCCGGTCCGCCGATGCCGGTCGCGCCCCGCGCGGCCGCTTCACCTGCGATTGCGTCACTTGATCGATCTCGGCCAGCGCCAGCGCCGCTTCATTTTCCAGAGCCGTTTTCATCGCCTCAAAATCGCCCTCGGAATATTTTCCCGAACGATACTCAAACCGCAAATCGCGCAAATTGTCGTAAATGGCGTCGCGGCGCTCGAGCAATTGATCCAGCTTGGTACGATGGGGCGCCAGGTCTGATGCATCCGGCTGAATGTAAAATATGAAAAGCAGGGTGGCGACGGCCAAGGCCAAGCACGCGCCCAGTACCGCCCAATCCGCGGAGGCAATCAGGAATATCGCAAGTGTGTAGACAGGAAGCACCATTCAATCCTGAGTCTCGCGTGACGCCCGCGCTCTGGCGCGCTCCAACAATTCGGCTGAAATGCCCGGGGTGCCACCCGCGGGCGTCACTTGTGGCGCGAGGCGTTTCCGCCAGCGGGAGATCACGAAAACCACCACTCCGGCGCCCACAAAAAGATAAACGCTCGGCAATACCCAGGCAACCAGGCTGAAGCCCGATTTCGGCGGCTCCGTATAGACTTGCGTCCCATACGCCTTCACGAACGCTTGCAAAATCTGATCATCGGTCTCGCCCTTGGCGATTTGCTGGTCGACTTCCTTCAACATCGCTTTGGCTGTGTCGCACATCCCGGAGAATGCCCCTCCCGGATGTGAACAAGTGCTCGCGGGCATGTCGCACCCGCGGCACATGCATTTAATTTTCGTGCCCACTTGTTTTGCTCGATCGGAGAGTTGCTGCGCCCCGAGCGGCACAATCAGCAGCGGCGCCATCGCCAGCATCGTGATCGCGGCAATCGAGTGTGCCTTAGTCATGGCCCTCTCGCAAGGTAACCGAAGAAGGCAGCCCGTGCGCCAATGGTTGACCCGCCGGCTGCTGCGCGCCCGCCAGCACCAGCACAGCGCGACGATTCGGCAGCAGCGCTACCAGCGTGCCGAGGACCACAACCGCCCCGCCCAGCCAAATCCACTTCACCAGCGGATTCAGATACGCGTGAACGACTGGAAGTTGCGTGTCTGGGCTCTGCCCGGCGAACACCACGTATAAATCCTCTTTCAGCGTCGAGTAAATCGCCACCATCGTCCCATTTTCCACGGTGGTCACGAATCGCCGCTTCTCGGGATAGAGCATCATGAGCGATTTATTGTCCCGCATCACTTCGATGATCATGCGCTGCGCCGTGTAATTTCGCTCCGGCCTGGAATCAGCGCTCTGTAGCACCAGCGTGTACGGCCCGATCTGCATCGTGGAGCCGAGTTGCATCTCCTTCTGTGTATCGCGATTGAACGCCGCACCGGCAAGCCCGATGAAGACAAGCACCATGCCCATGTGCACGATGTAGCCGCCATAGCGTCGGGTGTTGCGCATCGTCAGATCCACTGCCGAAGTGAAAAGCGAAGCTCCCGATCGCGCGCGAATCACCTTCGCACCGCGATAGAATTCCAGGGCAATCGTAGACGCTACGAATACGCATAAAATCAGGCACACCAGCGAATAAAACTCGCGGAATCCAAGTGCGAACGCAACCGCACCACCAACAATCCCAATGGCGAGCGGCAAACCGAAATTGCGCTTCAAACTTTCCGTCGAAGTCTTCCGCCAGGCGAGAAGCGGACCCACTCCCGTCAGGAACAGTAGCAGCAGCCCAATAGGAATATTCACCTTGTTGAAAAATGGAGCCCCCACACTGATGCGATTCCCTGTGAACCATTCGGAGAACACCGGAAAGAGCGTCCCCGAAAGCACCGCCACACACGCCACCAAAAGCATCAGGTTGTTAAAGAGAAAGCTCGATTCACGCGAGACAATGGCATCCAGCTGATTCTCGCTTTTCAAATAATCGCGATTCTTGACGTACGCGGCAAAGCAGACAAGCAATATGATCGCAAGAAAACTAGTGAACCAGCTTCCAATCTTGGAACTCGCGAAAGCGTGGACTGAACTGACGACTCCGCTTCGTGTAAGAAAAGTTCCAAGAATACAGAGCAGGAACGTAGTAAACACCAGCCACACGTTCCACACCTTCATCATCCCGCGCTTTTCCTGCATCATCACGGAGTGCAGAAACGCCGTACCGGTGAGCCACGGGAGCAAGGAAGCATTCTCCACTGGATCCCATCCCCAGTATCCGCCCCAGCCCAGCACTGCGTACGCCCAGTGCGCGCCCAGCAATATTCCCATGGACTGAAACATCCACGCGATCATCGTCCATTTGCGCGTCAGGTGAATCCATTTTTCTCCCGGGTAACGCGCCAGCAGCGCGCCCAGCGCGAACGCAAACGGAATCGTGAATCCCGTGTACCCCGCATACAGGTTCGGCGGGTGAATCACCATCTCGGGATACTGCAAAAGCGGCGTCAACCCGTTTCCGTCGGCGCGCGCCACTAGATTCATCGCTCCGTTCGCCCCCGGCACCGCCAGCGCCTTGAACGGGCTGGCCACAAAGTTATTCAGCGTCAAAAAAAAGATCTGCACGCCGGCCATCACCACGCCGACGTAGGGCATCAATTCGCCATTCTTGTTCCGGTACGTGATGAGCACCGAAAAAACGTATACCGAAAGGAGGAAGCTCCAGAAAAGCAGCGACCCTTCCTGCCCCGACCAGAGCGCAGCGATCTTGTAAAACGTCGCGAGGTCGCGGTTGCTGTGCGAAACGACGTAGGCGTTTGCGAAATTGTCGCTGAAAAACAGGTATTCGAGGCCGAAAGTAGCGAGGAAAATCAGGCAGCAGGTGGCGATTCCCGCTTGCCGTGTGCTCTTTACTAAAAGCGGATGTCGCGTGACAATCGCGCCAATCCCGCCGGCGAATGCGTACACTGCGCAGACAAATGCAAGAATGAGCGCAAAGGATCCGAATACATCCACGTAGCTCCCGCCTCTCCACCGGTGAAACCGGATTCGTTACGTGCCGCTACGCTTGATTTCGCCGGCTGCAGCCGCGCCGGTGCCTCCCGGGGCCGCCTCATACTTCGACGCGCATTTCGCTTGAACATGCTCGGCCACAAACCGGCCATCCGTGCTCAGGCTTCCTTCCACCAGCGCCTGCGCCTTGTCCACAAACGTATCCGGCAGCGGATCGCTCCCGATGTAGGTGACCGGAATCGACTTCCCTTCCCCCTCCAGCACAAAGTCAACGCGTCCGCTATAGCGGCGAATACTGTTCGGCGCCACCGTGCCGCCGGCACGCATGCGCTGCTTTAGTGCCCGCCCCTGGAGTGTCTGCAACTCAGCAATCGTGTGGTAATACGTCTTGCTTTCTCCATATCCCAGCCACGCCAAAAACCCCATCGAAACGACGATCACGCCGATGCCAATCCCAAATTTGACCTGCTTTTTCACCGGGACGCTCCTGCTTCTCCCGCACTCTCTCGATGCGTTTGATTCTATCACAGCCAAAAGACCCGTCCACCGGGACGCCGTACCGTTTTGGGTCATCTCCCTCGACCAGTGGCCCCTGTTCCTTCGGTCAGACGGCCGAAGCACCGACGGCGCCGCGCAATCTTGTGGCGGCCTTCTGCGTGTCGGATTCATCAAGCGCGAACGGTTTTCCGTCGTCCAGGACCAGCGGGCAGCCCAATGGCAGCGCCACGAATTTTTCCAGGATTGTTTCCAGTGCCCGGGAAATCGGCACCACGCGTTTGGGTTTCAGGGAACGCCGGATCCGCACCGCCACCGCCGTCAACCGCTGCTCCATCAGTGAAGGAAGTGCCGTCGTCGCAGCAGATTGGTTCTCGACCGGGCATTCTAAAACATGCGTCAGAAAAAAACCGGCGCGCTGAAATTCCGCGTGCACGGCCTCGGCTGTCTTGCCTGCCGTAGAAACGCCCGCAGCCTCCAATAGCGCCCCCGCCTCGCCCAGAAATTCGCCGTTCGGAGAATAAAGAAATTCCTCTTGCTTCTGCGGCGACGCACTACCAAGAAAAAGTGTGTGGATATGAACGGGCCGGCACCGCGTGGCCCATTCCAGGCGTTGCAGCCGCCGCGCGATATGCTCCGTCGAAGCGTTTTGGCCGCAGCCGTCACACGGCAACTCGATTGAACTTGTCATCTCTCAACGTGAATGTAGTGCAACCGCGGCGAGA
>Ga0137403_10006736_pt1 | contig 13112 bp, 11 predicted proteins | sample CZOMad2_1_16fung_FD_122057 | JGI IMG/M metagenome (GOLD analysis project Ga0137403, IMG submission 122057) | Vadose zone soil fungal communities from Angelo Coast Range Reserve, California, USA - CZOMad2_1_16fungal (Hybrid Assembly) | ecosystem: Environmental > Terrestrial > Soil > Vadose zone... | reverse complement strand
CCTGCGTCCCGGCCTTGTCTTCCGAGCAGTTTCTTGAGAACTTACATGAGCCATTTCGTTGAGTCAATTAGCCAGCACGAAAAGTTTCCAGGGTTCCCAGGCCGCGGAGCAGCGTATCGAGCCGAATGGGCATCGAACCAGACAGATGACGGACTTGACCCCGCCCCATTTTTGCGGAGAGGATAGTGTCCACCGTTCCATGAGAGCCCGGAAGAATTTCACCCGTTGTCTGTGTCTTGGCGTTGCGCTCCTGGCCGCGCAAAACCTTGTCGCCCAAGATCCGCCGCCGCCCGCCCCGAACGAAAAAGTTCCTGCCGTCAAGACGAACGTTCTGAGCCGCATCACCATTGAAGTGAGTGGCGGCGAAAAAGACACGCCGGTTGAGAATGCCAGCGTCTATGTGAAATACGTCGAAGAGCGCAAGCTGGCGAAAGACAAGAAATTGGAATTGAATGTAAAGACCAACCGTGACGGTATTGCGCACGTGCCCAACGCGCCGCTGGGCCGCGTGCTGATCCAAGTGATCGCAGAGGGATGGAAGACCTACGGGCGATGGTACGACATCACGGATACGAAACAAGTGTTCAAGATCCGGCTCCAGAGACCGCCGAAGTGGTACTAAACAAAGCAGAAGCACCGAATAACGGAAGAGCTCGAAATTCGAAGAAAGAATTTCCGCCGCGGTGCTCGAAAACGGTCATTTCCTTCCAGCGCCTTGTTTCAAATTAGCAACTCTTTTGTTTTGCTATCGTTCGCGCATCCCTTTCGCAACGCGACGAGTGGAATGGGTTGCACAGAGATTGTGCAAAGCGTGCAAGCACGTTGAAGAGTGAGAGGTTAGCTGCGGCCGGACGAAGGATTTCCACAAGCTTATCAACACTTGTGTTGAAAACTTAATGGGAGCGAAATATTTTTTCCCGGATTCGGCAATTGCCTTGCTGTGCGGCAGCTTTGACCGGCACGAAATGAGGATGATACAGTACGAAATTGGCCCCACGTGATGACAGATACCTACGAAGGTCCATTTTCGCTCCTGCAAATGTTGTGGGGCAGCATTTCCGCACGGCCCCTCCGAAGTTTTTTGAGCGTGATCGCCATCGCCATTCAAGTCATTCTCGTTCTGATGATTGTCGGCATGACGTCAGGCGTCATCTCCGAGTGGGGCAAGCGCGTCGAAGGCGTTGGCGCGGACATCCTAGTGCAGCCGCCGAACTCCTCGATTTTTTTCGCGTTCTCCAGCGCCGTCATGCAGGAATCGCTCGGCGAACAAATCGCCGCCTTGAGCGGAGTCGATGAAGTCGCACCGGCGGTAATCCTGACGGAACCAAAGAACTTAGTGATGGTCTATGGGATCGACTACAAACGATTCAATGCGCTGAGCAAAGGATTCCTCTTTCGCGCCGGCCGGCCTTTTCAAGGGCCCGACGAAGTGATTGCCGATGACATCATCGCGCAGACGCGCCACTTGAAGGTAGGCAGCCGGATCACCCTTTTGAATCATGAATTTACGGTCAGCGGGATCGTCGCGCACGGAAAAGGCGCGCGCTTTTTTATCCCCATTCGCACCGCTCAGGAAATTGCCAGCGCAGAGAGGCGCGTTTCCATGTTTTACGTGAGAAGCAAAGGAGATACTGAAGGCACGCGGGCACAGATCCAGAAGTTGATGCCGCAGAGCAACATCCGGTCGCTCTCGGAATACGTCTCGCTGATGACTTCCTCGAACTTGCCGCAGCTTCGTCCGTTTACGCGCACCATGGTTTCCCTGGGAATCGTCGTGAGTTTCCTTGTGGTACTGCTGAACATGCACACGATGGTCATGGAGCGTACACGGGAAATCGGTATATTGAAGGCGCTGGGATTCTCTCGCTTCGACGTGGTTCGAATGCTGCTCGGTGAGACCCTCATTCTTACCTTAATGGGAACGGGACTCGGAATCGCACTCACTTTTCTGGCGCAGGCGATTTTGAAAGAGACGAATCCCGGGCTAACGATTCTGATTTCAACGGGCTGGATTCTCTCTTCCGTCGTTCTCGCGCTCTTCGGCGCAGCCACCGGCGCGGTCTATCCGGCACTGCGAGCCGCGAGTTACGATCCCGTGGTTGCGCTCGCTTACGAATAAACAGCATAAATTGAGCGAACTTCGCAGCAGGTCCTTCCGCCTGCGCTTCCGCTCGGCAGACTCGGCATTGCCCGGCTCTTCCCCAAACGCTTTTTGTGGTCAAATGGGAGGGTAAGCAGGTGTGGAGCCACCATGCCCCTTCCCGCAGACAAACATTTCCGGGCGCGAATCCTCGAACGGCGCGATCTTTCCTCAGACTTGTGGCTCCTGCGCGTGGACCCGGGCGGCCCTTTCAAATTCCTTGCCGGCCAATACGCCACGCTGGGAGTCGAACAAAACGGAAGACGGATCGAAAGAGCATACTCGATCGTCTCCTCGCCTTACGAAGACGCGCTGGAGTTTTTCCTCGAACTCGTTCCCCACGGTGAACTTACTCCTCATCTCTACAACTTAAAGCAAGGCGACACCCTCCTTTGCCGCAAAATCGCCAAGGGACGCTTCACGCTCGACCTGCGCAGCGGCCGCACGCAACACCTCCTGGTTTCTACCGTTACCGGCATTGCGCCGTTTGTGAGTTACATCCGCACTCTTTATCGCGATTGGAAGAGCGGCGACAGCCCGATGCCCGGGAATCACAAGCTCTACTGCCTGCAAGGTGGCAGCCGCTCGTGGGAGTTCGGCTACAGAGAGGAATTGGAACGCTACGCCGCCGAAGTTCCGTGGTTCACATACGTTGCGACGGTCAGCCGTCCCTGGGAAGACGAGAATTGGAGTGGCGAAACCGGCCGCGTAGATGATCTACTGCGCAAGTATGCCGATTCGTGGGGTCTGCGGCCTGAATCCACAGCCGCTTATCTCTGCGGCCATCCGAACATGGTGGAAAACGCTCGCGGCATCCTGCAGCGCGCAGGCTGGAAGAAAGACGCCATGTTCGAAGAGCTTTATTTTCAACCGGGCAAAACCGGGCAGTCCGGACTAACAAATTCGGCAGTTCCTTAGCAGACCTGCTTCGTCCAAAAACGTCAGACCCCTGGGGCGTTGGCTTCCAACTGCCTCGTGACATCCTCCAGCGTCGAAAGCGGCAAAAGCAGATGCACGTTCTGGTCCGGCGCCTCCACGTCAATCTGCAATTTGCCATGGCGCGTCCCGATTTGGATGTGTTGCTGGCCGTCCACGACCTCCACCAGCTCAACGTCAGGATACTTCTTCAGTTCCTTCACGATTGCATGCGCGATCGGCAGCGCCTCTCGGGAGTGCTCCGCAGCCTCCCTCAAATGTTCTTGCGGGACAAGATGCATAGCCAGGGGCACGGCCGCCGCCGGCATCCACATGTGCACGTGCGTGCCGCCGGCGCGGTATTCGTCCACGTCAACGCGGATCACGCCTTCATGAAACGTGTACGCGCCCGCGAGGGCGAGCGTGCCGGTGAATCCGAGGGCCGCTTTCGCCAGTAACATCATTTCCGTGTCCTCCGCGCTCTAATCGGTAACGTTTTTCGAGTCCAGCCACACGCGCACGGTGTTGTCATCACCCTTTACCGAAACGAGCTCGGTGTCTCCCGCTGCGGAAAGTGCATGCAGCGCCGCCACCAGGTCCAACTCATCCTTCCCGGCGGAAAAGAGCGCATCGACTACTTTCATCGGTACCTTGATTTCGACCTGTGATTTCTTGGACTTCCCCTTGTCCAGCACGTGGACGATCAAGTGGTTGTCCTGCTTGGCTACCCGGATATCGTTCTCATTGCTCTGCACGGTCACGTACTCGCCGTCCTTGGCTGTCCGGATGGCTTCCACCATCGCCCGCAGGTCGACGTCATTGACGTGCGCGCAATCAATTTTGACCTTGCCGCCATGCAGGCGGTCATGGTTGATGGCCGGAAGTACTTTTTCCGCCAGTTCGAGCGGCACATTGACGCGAACCGTCTCTCCCTTGGCGTCCGAACTGATCACCCGCACGTGCAGCCAACGGTCCTGCTTGGCGGATGTCGTTGATGGTGCGGAACTTGTCTTGGCACTCGGCGCTTGTGCCAAGGCCAACCCCGGGATGAGGAGCAAGGTCGTGGCGGCGGCGAGCGCAGTTCTTGTGTAGAAACCTCGTTTCGAGGACATAGCAGGATACCTCCAAGCCGGCGCTAGGCCGGTGCTTGAAGAGAGGTACGAGGCTGGCCCTAGGAATGTTTCCGCGAAGATGGAACTTTCTTAAGGCCCAGAGGCTTTCGCGCCTTGTGAGTACCGGCAAGAAGCTTTCGGGACGCCTCTGAGGCGTTAATGCGGTGCCAGAGTCGAAGCGAAACTCTCCTGGGCAGCCGCGTCGTAGAGGTGCAGGAGCTGTGCGGCGCGCTTGAGCAAATCCCCGGGCAGGTCTCCGGCCTGATAGTCCACCCATCCCGTCGTGTAAGTGAGGGCGACCTTTCTGCCCGAGCACTCCACTTCCACGGCGCCGATCCGGTTCAAGACCAATTTCACTTCACCCAGGTTGCACTCGGGCAAGACCAGCAGGAAATCGTCATTGGCCAGCCGCACGGCGAAATCGCAGCCGCGGCACGCTTTCTTCAAGCGCCGCGCAAACTCTTTCAACGCCTGGTCCGCGGCAGATAAGCCGTTACGCTGCGTCAGCTCCGTGAACTCTTCCAGGTGGAGCGTGGCGATGCTCAGCGGAGTGTTCTGCCTCCGCGCTCGTGCGATCTCTTTTCCAAGCTGCTGCTCGGCCGAAGCCCGCGTATACAATCCCGTCACCGGATCCATACCACCAATGCTGGTGACTTCCGCTCCTGCCGTGTCCCCGCTCGCGTCTCGCCCCGCCAGTTGTCTCCGCTCGCGCCGGAAACTCCACTGCCGGTACAACATCCAGCCGTTGAAGAGCAGCAACAGGCAGAACGTCCCCCAGCGCGCCTGTTCAGGGCGCAGTTCATAAAAATGATCCGTGTGCAGGAAGAAGGAGCGGATTGAGGAAAGCACCAGCGCCACGGCGGAAAACGCCGTCACGAAAAACGCTGACAGCCAAAGCCACCACTCGCGCCGGCCAATCTGTTTCACATTCGATTCCGTCTGTTGAGCGCGAAAGGCCCCAGTTCCCTCAAGGGGAGAAGGAGTGAGCTTGCCGCCGCGAAGACCAAGACCTAGCATGGATGCCATTTTCCTGTGGGAAGACGAATACAGCATCACTCTAAGGCTCCGCAGCAACCCGGCGCAACGTCGAAATGGTACAGGCTCGTTCCCCAAGGAACCTGACCGAAGGGCCAGCCTGAAAAAACAGAACTGCCGATGGCTGAGCGCTCCAACTGGTTGCTTAAGGTGTGCTCGGCGCCGGCTCGAGATCCGCCGCGCTCCGGGCGAACCAACTGCGGTCGTCGAAAAGATTGTTGCGGATGCGCATCCACTGATTGGGAAGCTGGCTGCGCAGCGGCTGTTCCGGCATGTTTTTGGAGCCGTCGGCGAGCTTCTTGATTTCGTAGGCCTCGATGTCCAGGAAGTGGGAGTCCTTGGCGGCTTTCACGCGTTCCGCGAGTTCTCCGAGCTTGGTTGCAAGCAACGCGTGGCGGTCTTTATCGAACGGTTTTTCGTCGAAGACCAGCCGGTCAATATCGGTAATCTCCTGGCGGTATTCGTCCGCGTTGAGGGTCACGATTTGCAGTGTTTCCTCCAGAGATTTGGCGGCTGGCTCCGGAGCCGATTTGCCGCAACCCCACAGCGCTCCGAACGCGACCGCAAGCGCCATGGCCAGCAAGGTTCTGAAGCGCAGCATCATGGAAACTTTCTCCGCCACGAATGGGATCGGCGCGAGGGCTACAGGTATCGTCCCAACGTTGACTTCTCCTCATTCTAATAGGAGATTCGAGTGCAGATAGCCTCGGGAGCGCCGTAGGTGCGGCATAAGTTAGCCCGGTCCGTAAGGGCTGGGTCAGCTCCTGTAGATTCCACGGCCGTCGCCGACGTTCTCCGCCGGCACGGCGGCGCGGAATGAGCGAAGGATGGGGCCCGCGCCGCGCTCCCCTCGGCGAAGGGCAAAACCCGCACGCTTAACACCGAAGCATGCGACACCTGGCCCCCTCTAATGCACCGTCAGGCACTGAGGGAGATCAGAGGCACGCTTCCCGCGTCAGCCTTAAAAACAACCGTTGTGCATCGGGCTAGGCGCTGTGGCGGACCTGCGACGCAGGGGATCGCGCTGAGATATTCGTAGGATCGTGAGACAGTTAGACGTGGGGTCACCCAATTCCTTGTTCGCTACCAGAATTCACATTTCCAAAACTAATCCATCGCCGGCCGGTGCTGCGGCAGGCTGCCTCAGGAATTCGCCGCCGCCAAAAGCTCATTTCTCGTTTTGACCGGAATCAACTGCTCCCAGAGATCCCTTCTAGGCAAATTGACCACTCTCGTAGTTAGGGTTATCACCCTATTGGAAACCCGAAATACACCGGATTGCCGGGGCCGTTCATCGGTTGGAAACTGGACGAGGTCTGAGACGCAACTCGAGGTGGTCAGTGTACCCGGTCAAATGGCTATAACGAGTGATTCCGTAAGGGTGTTTTCTAACCAACGGGGTGCCTCAAACGGGGGTGAGGCCTCCACGGCCTTGGAGTTCGCTCCAAGGGCCGGCGTAGGACCTGCTGCCGTCTCAAAGCCGATGCCCCTAGCCAAGCTACAAGGGCGGCTTTATTACCCCGAATTGGACTCAGTGCGCTTTTTCCTCTTCTGCTGCGTCTGGGGCAAACATCTGCTCACAACGGATCTTGCTTCGTACTCCGCACATCACGTCCCCATGCCGCTGGCAATGGCTATCACGACCATGATCAATGCGTTGATGTGCAGCCTCGACGTATTTTTCATCATCAGCGGATTCTTGATCACCCAACTACTGTTGCGGGAGAGAGACTTGAATGGCATGGTGGACCTGAAGGCGTTTTACGTTCGGCGCCTCTTGCGGATTTGGCCGCTCTACTTTTTTGTAATCGGCCTTGCCATTCTCCTATCTGTGTTCGACCGGAGCCAGGCTTTGGGATGGACTGATGTGGTTTCCTACCTGCTTTTCGCGGGAAATTGGGGACCGGCGTTGGGATATTCGCTGCCACCTCTAATTCTGATACCTCTATGGAGTGTGTCATTCGAGGAGCAATTTTATCTTTTGTGGCCGCTCGTCCTGCGCCGCGCTTCTAGGAAGTTCATCTACGGAATCGCCATCGGGCTGCTGGGGGTGGGCGCTTTGGCTCGCCTGATTCTGCTGTCTGAACATGCCAGAGGAGGACCGATGTGGTTCAACAGCTTCGTCCGGGTCGACTCGATCGCCTGCGGGATTCTGCTTGCTTTGATTTTTCATAGACGCGAGCCGCTCCGGCTTGGAATTCCCATGAGGCTTGCATTGCTTCTATTGGGAGGCTCGGCGTGGATCGTTGTTAGCAAGTTCTGCGGGTTGCTTGATCCCGTACCAACGCTGGCCGGCGGCATGATCGGGTATCCCCTTATGTCGCTCGCAGGCGTCGCAATCTTCCTCTCCTTCTTCGGAGCCACGCGCGAGGGCGTCTCTTTCTTGAAAAATTCCGGGCTCGTCTATCTTGGCAACATCACCTATGGTCTGTACGCGTATCATTTCTTGGGCCGGCAACTCTCGGAATACGCTTTCGCCGGTCATCACAATCATCCGCACAATTACAGCTGGGCGCTCTCGGGGCTTTGCGGACTTGCGATTACATTCCTGCTGGCTGCTGCTTCTTTTAAATGGTTGGAGACTCCATTCCTGCGATTGAAACAGAGGTTCACGTATGTCCCTTCGGGTTTTTCCAACGTCAGCCCCAAAGCAACTTCTGAGTTTCAATCTTCGAGCCTCGTGCCTGCGGGTTAGAGCTGCCTTTCAGCTTGCATCACCGGAAGGGCGCATGGGGCGCAAGCCGGGTGCCGCTCGATAAGAGCGAAGGCGTTGTCAAGACAGACTTCTTCTCCGCAATGCTTTGCAGCACCGCTTGGATTTCAGAGAGGTGGAGGACCGAAGCTCTGAAACTCTCACGGTGAATCACTTTTCAGCGGCCCGATTAAAACTAAGATCGTTCCGCCAACCATCGATACAGTCACGAACTGAGGCCATGATTCTTCTATCCGAATCCCGGTTTTCGCCGGGACGAGAGCGCCCAATCAACCCTTCGGTCTATCCGCCGTGGCGGACAACCACCGGCACCCGCGAGCTGCTCTCGACACGAACGACCTCTGGATACCCGGTATTGGTGCGCAGCATCCAGTAGAGTCGAATCGCCAACTTCCTTGCCGCCGCCACCTTGGCGACTCCTTTCGCTTTCCGGTGACAGCGATGCAAATACTCCGAACGCATACCCGGATCGCAGCGCACCGCCCCTTGCGCCGCTTCGACCAGCAGCATTCTCATGAAGCGGTTCCCCTGTTTGCTGATCGATCCGTACCGTCGATGTCCGCCCGAACTGTACTCCCGCGGAATCAGCCCCAAATAACTCGCCACCTGCTTCCCACGCTGAAAACGGGAAACATCTCCCATGGTCAGCACAAAGGCCATCGAAGTGATCGGCCCCACTCCCGGCTGCGTCATCAGCAGCCGCGCTTTTTCGTTCTTCTCCGCAGCTTCCACCACGGCTTGGTCGAGCAGGCCGATCTGCCCATTCAACATCTCTCTTATCCTGAACAGGTCTTCTCGCCGCCGGCTGGCCCAGGGCTTCAAGGGAAGCTCGCGCAGCGCTTTCTCGCCCGCTTTGCTCCACAGCTTTCGCTTCTTGGTCACACCTTGATTCATCGCCAGGTGCTGCAGTTCGGTCTTCACTTGCGCGCGTATTCGCACCAGCTTGTAGCGATGGATCAACAGCTGCCGCAGATCCTTCTCTTCCCTGGACGGAGTCCAGATCCGCGGAAACCGTCCTTCCAGCAGCAATTTCAAAATAAGCGCGGCATCCCGGCGATCGTGCTTCTGCTGCCGCACGTCCGCAGCGCGAATCTTCGCCGCGTCTCCGATCCACACGTCGTGCCCCAGTGCCGCGGCCATCTCCACAAACCACTGACAGTTCCCGGTCGACTCCATCCCGATCAGAGCAGGCCCAGGCAATCCACGGTAAAACTTCTCCGCTTCTCCCGACGCATGCTCCAATTTCTTTTCTCCGGTCTCTCCCGTCACCGTATCCAGCCAACAAATCTGTTGCCAACTGGGGTGGTAATCACATCCAATAATCATCATCGAAGGCTCCTTTCGACCGAATTGCTTCGGTCCTCCAATCAGAAGCATACTCGGCCTCCGATCGGAGCCTTCGCTCTTATCCAATCAACCCTTCACTGTTACGAGTGCGGGTTTGACTCTTCCTATCTTCCCTTCCCAGTTTCTGCCTTCTAGTTTCTAGTTTCTGATTTCTAGTTTCGCTTTTTCGTCCGGTGGCCCGGTTTCTGTCTGGCCGTCGACGTAGTTCGCGGCGCGTTCCTGGCCCTGCGCCTGCTGAAGCGCCCTAACGTTTCGCCCATCATTCCATCCCTGCGCCGTGATTGAGCTGTGCAGCAGATCTAAAGTAGCGCAGGTTCTGCCCGGTAGAAGTGACCAACGGGTCGGAGAACCTGCATTCAACAAATGAGGGACAGTCGGGTGAACAATCTCAGGGTGAGATGCTTACCGTCTAAATCTGTGGCCTCGAAGACGGTACCCGACGCTCCGGTCCCAATTGGCCGAACAACACCGTAGATGTCGAAGCCGCCATTGAACGGACTGGTGCCTCTTTGCTAGGCCACATTTTACTTCAACGGATTGCGAGCGGGGGCTATGACAGCCCTGAGTACGACCTTAAAGACGTCCGCCCATGTTAACCAACCCATTCGGTCCGCGACTTGGGTAGCTTGGCCCGCATTCAGTCCATCTTTCAGCAGAAGAGCCCTGAGCGGCGTCAGGCTCCCCCGATGACCGTATTTGTAGCGAGAGAACCAGTAGGACGTGAGCCATTTACCTCCGAAGCCTGACGCCTTCTCCGTGGCTTCATCCAGGCTCGCGCTCGGGTTTAGCTGTCTCAGGCAATCAGCCGGCGCGATGTCGAGAAGAATGAAGTAAAAATCCTTGTGCATTGGCTGCGCCGTCCGTAAGCCGATTGTCAGCTTGCGTGCGATCTGATTGTGGGGCTTGCCATTGTCCGGATTGGCTTGGCTTATGGGAGAATAGAGCTTCGCTTCCACGAAAATAAGAAAGCCAGCATCTTCAATACTCAAATCGACCTCAGTGGTCATCTTCCCCGCTCCATAACTCTTTCCGACATAGATATCCGACTCTTCGAGCCCATCGGGCGTGGCCATGTCGCCGTAGGCGAGCTCCCACAACTCTTCAAGCGCACACGCGCGGTGTCTCTGGCTCACGCTCTTAAGCGTATCGAAGCACGACCACGTGAGCGCATCCTCGCTGTTTGAGCTAAGCGCGTTCTTCATCTTGTGATTTATCCCCTTGAAGGATTGTCCAAGAAATTTATCAAGATCAGGTTCGCGGCCGGGCCAAATCACGTGGTTATCTCGGAAATCCTTGTAAATAAATGGGCCCTTGCCCTCGTTCCCGCGGCGGCCACGTGTCTTAGTCAGTGCCATCGATTCCTCCTTCGCCGAATGAGGCGGGTGGGCCACCTTTAGCGCGGTACACCAAGCGCTCCTCCTTCGACTTATACATTCAACCTACACAACCAAGTGAAGATAGTTTCTTAGGGCTTCGACCAGAAGGCGAAAGCGCGCTCTGGACTTACTAATGATATAAGTAAGTCAACCTATCGGTGCCGATCGGATTCTGGAAATGTATATTTCGCGCTTTCAAGTAGCTAACTATAAGAGTTTTCGCGAGCCGAAGCCCCTGGAGTTTACGCAGGGTTTCAACATAATTTCCGGGCAGAACAATGCAGGCAAGACAGCTCTCCTAGAAGTCTTGGGACTCAGGTTCACCGGGCATCCGCACCGAAGCATCAAAACAGTCCCAGCCAGGGACACAATGCCGTCCCAGTCGTCCTCGGCACTCGTCTCATTCACAATATCGCCGAAGGAAGTCGTGGAGCTTATGTTGGCGCGGCCTGGGCACTACCTGCTTCCAAAACCCATGGTTGGTTCCGAATTCGCCAAGAAGATTGGGTTTATCGACGATTCAACAAGCTCCGCAGAACGTTTGCTACAGGCGCTTTTTTCTACGGATCAATTAACGTTCACGGTTCGCTTTGAGGGAACCCCAAATAACGCATCCCCTGTTGTGAGGATCGTTGAAGTGCCATCGTATGGCCTCTACCCTGCGCAGGGCCCGATAAACGGTTGGAATTGCGTGACAGTTGAAATTCATAGCAACGGCCTAATCAAACCAATTGGCTCCCAAGTGGTAGCCTCCGATATTGGGCTTCAGCTAGCGGAGGCTTTCCAAAGACACGTCTACAGATTCTCTGCTGAGCGGCTAAAGGTAGGCAGATGTGCGCATGGTGCGCATCCACTCCTTCAACAAGACGCCTCAAATCTGCCTCAAGTCCTGAATCTGCTGCAGCATAACCCAAGCAGGTTTCGCGACCTCAATAAACGGCTGAATGTCATTCTTCCGCAAGTTAGACATATCTCAGTACGGCCAATTGACCAAATGCAGGTGGAAATAGTCGTTTGGTGCCACGACCCTGAATCTCAGCGTGAGGATTTAGTAGTACCGCTTGCCGAGAGTGGGACCGGGATAGGTCAAGTTCTCGCTATTCTGTACGTTGTCATGACGTCGGAGCGCGCTCAGACAATCATCATCGACGAGCCTCAGAGTTTCTTGCACCCAGGTGCTGCGCGAAAACTCATAGAGTTCTTGAAACTTTATCCGCAGCACCAGTTCATCATAGCCACGCACTCGGCAACCATAATCGCGGCCACAAATCCCAAGACAATCACGCTCGCACGTTTTGAAGATGATGAAAGCACACTGCAGCAGCTTGATGCCGTTGCCGAAAAGGGAATTCAGGCGGCCTTGGCCGAACTCGGAATCCGCCTCTCCGATTCGTTCGGCGCGGACAACATTCTTTGGGTTGAGGGCCGCACCGAAGAGAAATGTTTCCCGCTCATTGTTGAGAAACTTATGCGCAGGACCCTGATGGGGACGGAGATCTTGGGTATTCGCCAGACGGGCGACTTAGAGGGCCGTGATGCGAAGAGGGTGTTCGAGATCTATCGCAGCCTCTCGAAGGGGGCGAGTTTGCTGCCGCCTGCGCTTGCGTTCATTCTTGATGAGGAGTGCAGGGATGACGCTGCCAGGCTAGAACTGTACAAACTGAGCGGAAATCTAGCCGTATTTCTGGCAAGGCGCATGTATGAAAACTATCTGCTAAATCCGAAGGCAATTGCAGAGGTGGCGAATGCGATTGACGGATTCAGACCTGAACCGGTGACGCCAGACGAAGTTCGCGAAGCAATCGAGACCAAGCTGAAAGACCCGGGTTACTTCTGTTCTCCTGAAAAGATGAAACTACCTGCAGACCGTCCAAGAAACATCGATGCCGCGCGTGTCTTGGAAGAATTATTTCGCGATTTTTCCGAGACGCGCGTCACATATCAAAAAGTTGCACATGGAGTTGCGCTCAGCGAGTGGCTCATCGTCAACGCACCTGAGGAATTCAAAGAGATAATCGGGCTACTCACCAAGATCCTAAGCACCGCCCAAGGTGAGGGCCGTGCACATATCGGTGGGCCCCTCTATGTGGAAAGCGCGCCCCCAGCCGCCGGCCCGTCGCCAACCCAAGTCAAGGCCGGGGAGTAGCTTCGAAGGTCAGAGCATGGGGCGCAAACTGGAAAAATCAATGACCCGCCGCAAGAAAGTTAGAGCGGCCGGGTGCCGCATGCTGCGGTTTTCAGGGTGCGGGTTTTGCATCTACGAATCGGCAAACCCGCATCCTTTCAACAATTTCCAAGTCCATTCGAATTACACACTAAATAAACATTGACAGCCAGTACCTTTCGCGTTATACTCCCCTTGTCCTTCACCGCGGCGAAGAAAGGAGCGCCTCCCTTTGTCCGCTACCTCCCTACCCCGAGTGACACCCGATCTTGCGCTCCCAACCCTTTGTCGACCCGACCGGTCCCTTTCA
>Ga0137403_10006735_pt1 | contig 13113 bp, 12 predicted proteins | sample CZOMad2_1_16fung_FD_122057 | JGI IMG/M metagenome (GOLD analysis project Ga0137403, IMG submission 122057) | Vadose zone soil fungal communities from Angelo Coast Range Reserve, California, USA - CZOMad2_1_16fungal (Hybrid Assembly) | ecosystem: Environmental > Terrestrial > Soil > Vadose zone... | reverse complement strand
ATTTTTGTTCGTAGCCAGTTGCCTTTCGAACCAGTTTTCCCTCGCAGGTCAACGCTACGCCGTTACTGGGGAGTTGGTTTGCTTCCTTTACAATGGAGTTCATGCGCGACCTCGCCATCGTCCTGCTAACTTGCTCGTTCGTGGACGCTCAATGGCTGGATATTCCCGCAAAGGGGATGCCGCGCGGTGGAAACTCACATGACTAAGCCAGAAATCTCCGGCATTGCGCCGTTCTTCATCGTGAACAATGTCCCCGCCGCCCTGGCGTTTTATCGCGACCGCCTCGGGTTCGACATCACGTTTCAAGGGCCCGAACCTGACGACATCTTCTTCGGCATTGTAACGCGCGGCGCTGCGATGATCATGTTCAAGGACGTCGGCGTCGATCCAGTGCCGAACTACACACGAGACGTCAAAAAAGGCATCGCCCGCTGGGACGCCTACCTCGATGTCCCTGATCCGGACGCGTTGGCGGCAGAGTTCTCGTCGCGCAATGTCGAGTTTTCCGAACCACTCAAAGATACCGATGATGGCTTGCGTGGATTCGAACTCAAGGACGCTGACGGCTACGTTTTGTTTTTCGGTCGTCCTCGTTCATGAACGCCAATTCAGATTCGAATTCAGCGCCAACTTCCGGATGGGCCATACAGGAGCTATCCGCGAACTCTACCCTTTCACATGAGAGCGGAAACGGGTTTTGACATCGTAGCCGTTGAAAAGCGTCGTTGAACCGCTCGACCGCGCGGTCGCATGTCTAGTAGTGAGCGGCGAGAGGGCCGATGTCGCGCCAGCCATAGCCACCGTGAAATTCGCCGTTTGGTGCGAAAAGGCGTTCAGCGCCCAACCGTTCGTAGAAGCCGTTGGAGGGATTCTGGGCATCGCCGAACAAGAGCATCGAGGTTATTCCGTTGGCGACGAATCGACGGCTGACCTCGCCTAGCAGCCGCCTTCCCAGTCCTCGCCGATGATACTGGCGTAAGATGTAGATCTTGTTCAACTCGCCGGCGTACCCAGGGATATTGTGATGTGGGACGCCCTTGGCGAAGCCCACCAGCTCGCCATCGGGACGGACAATAACGACGCAGAACCAATCGTCAGAGCGTTGGGAGAAGGCCTCGCGCCATTACCGCTCGCGAACGAACGGCGCAGGTGGGGCCGGGACCGCCGTGTGTCTCGACGAAAGTAGTCGCGTGGAGTTGAGCCAAGGCCGGCACATCATCGGCGGCGGCGGCGCGAAACAGAAAGTCGCTGGCGGTCATGGCACTTGGCGCTTCAGTCCACATGATATACCTGTGCGTGATGAGGGTGGAGGCGTGCCGAGTTACGTTGTCCCTTGGCGAGTTCGAGACGTGTCCAGACTGGGTGCCTGTCATGGACACGGGCCAGTTTTGCATGGATCGCTCTCAAAACATTGGGCAACCAAGGGTTCGATCAGAGGGCTGACCCGGTGGCGAAAGTTCGAAACGTGTCCAGTGTGGGGAGCCACCGATCTCCATATTGATTTTGTTGAGCATCTGGGCGTCTAAGATTGCCAACCCGTTTGTTCCCAGGTTCGAATCCTCACTGGGCCAGCAGGGACGGACTCGAACGCCTCAGCTCTTGATGATGTTAGGTTAGCTCGCCTTCTGATGACGTCTTAAGGCAGCTCAGTTTCCGTTTTCCGCGTCATCCGCCCCCGATCAGTAAACGTGTGCGACTTTAATAGTCCGGCGATTCCAAATCCGCGTCGGCCTCTCAAGGTGTTCGCTGAGCTAGCCGTTCTCGACGCGTGCCTTGATATCCGAGTATGCCGCATCGATGAGCCTGTTTAGCGCGGGAGCGTTTGTGGCCGTTCCGGGTCTCAGCTTCACATGACGCATGAACTTGCCGGTGCCTTGCAACAAGCGGGCCGGATCCGGCAGCGCTGCGCCGTGAAAGAACCCCACGTTTACGTGCGAAGTGAATACATTGACGTAGCCGAACGGCGCATCACCCAAGCATGCAACCGGACAGCCGTCATGCAAAAGCTCCCGGACTTCGTCCCCGCATTTTCGCATCACCTCAAACCACTGGCGCGCGATGGCTCCCAATCCACCAGCACGCTCATTCATCCACGCATTGATGGCGGGATCCCGCTCGACAGCGCCGTTGAACCGCAGCAATTCCGTTCTCATCGTTACTCGACTCTCTGCTTTCGAGATCCATGGTTACATAGCTCCCTTAGACGAGAGGCCACCGGCGACACGTCCGGGTGAATTTGAAGGGTTACTCGACCGGGTGTAGCGAGGGCGAGAGACTATTGTTCTATTCCGGCTCGATCGCGGGCCAGGGAACCTGATAGCGGTTTGCATCGACGCCCACGGCTTGCCGACGGCATGATTCCAGGAGCACCAGGAGAGCCTGCGCTTTCATTCCGTAGTTGTCCGGCAAGTTGCGATCGAATGACGCAATCGCGCCGACCATCCGGGAAACGACGTTTCTTTTAGGGTAGCTTTCCGAGAACGTGAAGCCGACCGAACGATGGACTGGGATAAAGCCCATCCAGCGATGGGTGATCAGCTTGAATTCTTTGATCTCGATCCAGCGATAGGTATTGTCTTTGAACCAGTATCGAACCGTGAACCCCTGCGAATCCAGTTTGAGCCACGCGGCGCCGGGCACCAGCGATACGGAAGACATGATGACGCCAATGACGCAAAGGAAGGTGAGCATCGCGCCGCCGGAACGCCTGTTTCGCGCTGATGTGGCGGTCAGAATAATCAATAAGAAACAGCCGAAAACCAGCAGCCCCACACGCCGCCGGCTAGGGTACAAGCATCTTTCCACAACATCCCTCCTGAATCGTTAATTGCTGTTTTGTGTTGCGGGCCAAAACGATCACACCTGGTCGCCAGTTTAGTATCGGCGGCCGATCCAGAGGAAGTCAATAAGGGATTCGCCGGAGAATTCCCCTACCCTCGATCTGGCGCCTTTACTTGTGTGGTGCAGTTCGGAAGGTGGGCCGGGCAGGGAGTTCTAGATGCATCCAAGCTGGGCACCCAGGCTGGATGGTCGTGGTGTTCTCGCGCAGATGCTCTTGGGAGTAAGGATGTTGTGCCGGTTCGAGCGGGTGGGGATTAATGCCACGAAAGTTCTAAATGCGTCCAGTGTGGGGAGCCAGCGTCTGGACCCTCAGGAATACGACTTTCCAACTTCCGATTGACAGGTTGACTTTGCAGACGGAGGTACTCGCAGTCTAGTCCGGGTCTGCCGGCGAGCTAGATGAAGAGATCGACCGCGACCTTGAACACTGACGCAAGCTTCTTTGCCTGCTGCTTACTGATGGAACGCTTCCCGCTCAGGACTTCTGAAACCCGGCCACGCGTGCCGAGCGCTGGCAGCAGGTCCTTGGCGGTTCGACCGCTCGTCTCCATCAGGTAGGCCAGCATTTTGTTTGGAGGAACCGAAGGCAGAGGGTGATGACGATCATCGTAGGCCTGGACCAATATCGCCATGGTTTCCAGGAGTGCGGACTCCTCCGGGGACAACAGGTCCTCGCCCTTGTCCATCAATTGTTCCACCGCGGCAACCATATGGTCGTACTCTTCTTCGGTCTCGATGGCTTTGACTAAAATTCGATTCGCGAGCCGGGCGTATTTCTTGGGGTCAACGGTAAGTGTAGCGCTCATGATTTCCACGCTCCTTTCATATATTCCTTGTGCGTCATGATGCCGCGGATGAACAGCACCCTCCGCGTGAAGCGAGAATCCTACTTGAAATTTTTGGCGCAGCGGAATCCGATGTTGGGACTACGCTCTGCTGGACGCGCCCAGCTCCGATACGCGCAGGTGAGGTATTTGGCCTCATCTGCCCACGACCCGCCCCGAAGAACGCGGTAAGCGCCACTCTCAGGGCCGCGGGGATTCTTCTCCGGGGCCGCGGCGTAGTAGTCTTTGTCATACCAATCCAAGCACCATTCCCAGGCGTTGCCGGCGATGTCGCAAAGGCCGAACGGGTTGCGCCGGAGCGAACAGACCTGGCCTGGGCCCTCGCGCACATCGAAGCGCGCGTCCTGGATGGTTGGCTCCTCGTCGCCCCAGGAGTACTTGCGGCCCTCTGCCAGTCCGCGGCAGGCCCTCTCCCATTCGGCTTCTGTGGGCAGCCGCTTACCGGCCCAACGCGCATATGCGGCCGCATCATCCCAGCTCACGTCCACGACCGGAAAACTTTCCCTGCCTTCAGGCACACGGCCGTGCGGCCAGTTGTAAGGCGCGCGGCGCCCCGTGGCTCGAACGAATCGGGCGTATTGCGCGTTGGTTACCTCGTGCTCGTCCAGGTAAAAGGGATCGATGTAAATACGGCGGACCGGGCGGTCGTCTTTCAACAGCGTCGGAACCCACTTGAGACCGTCATCGGGGAGGGCGTGCGAGCGGCCGCGCAGGAAATCCCCGGCGGGAATGAAGACCATTCCAGGCTCCGCGGCCCGGACTGCGAGCAGGGGCAAAAAACACAGCAGACCGCTAGCCGTAAATGGTCGTGATGTCATCCGTGGGGATGTATCCGTTGGGTCCGAGTGGATCGACGTACGCGTAGGTCCGGCCGGAAGGCGTGTTCCGAATTTCCTTGGTCCAGTCGATGCCCAGAGCGGAATATATCGTGGCCACGACGTTCTCCGTGCGCGGTTGCTCTTTGTGGTTCCATCCGCTATCCAGGCATTTGGCGCCCGCCGAATCCGTGCGGCCGAGCACGCGCCCGCCCTTTACGCCCGCGCCGGCGAACAGTGCGGGATAGCAGCGATTGTAGTGATCGCGGCCGGCCATGTGGTTGAGCGCGCCCGGCGTGCGCCCGAATTCGCCGGCCACCACGACCAGCGTCTCGTCCAGAAGTGTCTTCGACTGATCCGTCTTCGAGCGAGTGGCCGCTAGGTCTTCGAGCAGGCTGGAGAATGCCGGGTCGAACTCTCCGCACAGAACATAATGGTTCGATTCCGCGCCGCGGTCCCAGATCTTCACGTGATGGTCCCAGCCGGGATGGCAGATGTGGATATGGTGCGTGCCGGCATCCTGGGCAAGCACATTGCGCGCCAGAATGCAGGAGACGCCCACGGAGGTGTTGCCGTAACGCTTGCGGTCTTCTTCCGTAATGTGGAATGCCGCGGGCCAGCGCTCGTCGCTCAGCAACCGGTGCGCGGTCTCGTAGAAATCATCGTAGCCCGCCATCTGCCTGCCGTAACCCGCGACACGCGTCTTTTCTGCCTTCCGCAGCTCGCTCAACAGCCGCCAGCGTTCTTCAAGCAACTCGATCGCCTTCTGGTCGAGCTTCATCCCCTTAACCGCGGATTCGGGATTGATGTCCACGACTGAGAATCGCGGCGGAAGAAAACCGGTCGAGAGAGCGCCGGGGAACGCTTTGTCCAGATTGAACGACATGTAAGTGGGAAACGTGTCGTCCGGACGGCGGCGCGATTCGAGCTCCATGGCGATCACCGAGCCGACCGAAGGGATCTCTCGCGCGAACGCCACATTCAACTGGCGGCCGGTCTGCGTGTAGTACTGCCCGCGAAAATGCACCTCTTCGTGGCTCAACATCGAGCGTAAGATGGCGATCTTGTCCAGGTGTTTCTCGACGCGCGGGAACAGCAGGTGGGAGAGGCTGAGGTCCGGCGTGATGGCTCGGACGTCGAGATCTTTCGGCGTGCCAGGATTTTCCTTGAAATCGAAGGATTCGACGTGACTGAGGGCGCCTGAAAGTTCGTAAAACAGCACGTTGCGGGCGCCGGCGCGCGGTTGAACCTTCGAGCCGGTTGCGCCGACCTGGAGTGGCCAGACGGCGTCGACCGAGGCGGCCAGCAGACCCAGACCGCCAAGCTTCAGCAGATCGCGTCTCGATCGCAGGATATCCGCAACAGTCTTGCTTTCCATAATCGCCTTAGTAGTTGAAAAAGAATTCCACCTGATTGATCAGCGCCCACTGCAAATTCTGCGCCCCTTCGACCCGGTCTTTCGCCAGCGCCGCGAGAGCGACTTCCCTCTCACTGGCGGAGGGTGGCCGGGAGAGAGTCGCCAGAAAGAGCTCGTCCACCACACGCGCGTCATCATTGGGATAACTTGCCAGCAGCCGCGCGATGCGGCTGTCCTTCTCCGCGCGAACGCGCTCCGTCACCACCGGCGACTGCATGAGCAAAAGGGGCTGCAAAGGCGAACCAGCGAGCTGCCGCGGCGGATTGTTGCGATTCGACTGGCCGAAGGTTTGCATGAAATAGCGCACGTCCCCGTTGCCTTCCGGACCACTCAGGTGCATGGCCATTCCCGATCTCTGGCCGCCGAACTTGAAATCGCCCGGCCGTTCCGTCGAGGCCGCTATGGCGTCGTGCAGCTCTTCCGCGGTCAGCATGCGGACGAACTTGCGGGCATAAAACTTCGTGTACTGGTCTTTCCAGTCGCCGTCAAACCGCGCCGAAAGTTGGTACGCGCTCGAGCGGCAGATCTGCCCCAGCAGATGACGCAAGCTGTATCCACTCGCGCGAAAATCGCGGGCCAATGCATCGAGAAGCTCTGGATGCGAGGGCTGCAACGCCCAGCCCGCAGGTAGATGAGCCGCGTCTTGACGGGCGAGATCGAACTCATCGAACGGTTCCACAATGCCAAATCCCATGAGCCGCGACCAGAACAGGTTCACGGTGGCGCGGGCGAACTGCGGGTGGGCAGTCAACATGCGGCCGAACTCTTCGCGCGGCTCAGCGCCCGGCCGCGGACGCGCTCCCGTCAGGATAAACGCCGGATCCGCCGCGCCGCCGAAGCGCGGCACACGAATCATGCTTGCGCCTTTGGTGTTGTAACCGCCATTGGCGTCGTCGATCAGAAACTCACCCGACTGCGGCTTCCCGTGTTCCCAATACATGAGGTAGCGGGAATGGCCGAGGAACGCGGTGTTCTGGAAGAAGTCGGAACGTTTCTTGCCGCTCAGCCACACATTTACTTTTTCCAGATGGCCGCCGCCGTCGTGGCAGGAGATGCAGGAAGTATTGATTCCCAGAAAAGTCTTGGCGTAGAGAATGGAGAGCTCGTCGTCGGTGTCCAACTGCTGCACCATGCCGAAGTCATCGCCATCTTCAGGATGCGGCTTCCCTTGCACATGCTCGCGCGCGATCACATTGGCCGCGGCCACCACATGGTTGCTCTTGGCCGACGCGCCGATGATGGATCGGACCACGTCATCGTACGGGCGGTCGACGCTGAGGTTCTCTTTCATCCAGTAGTGAAACAGGTCCTGCCCGCGCCCCATCTTGCCGTTGGCGCGGAACAGGTCCATAAAGAAGTAGGCCCACTTATCCACGTAAGGCTCACTCTGGAGTAACTGGCCGATGAGCTTGTCGCGCTTGGCCAGGTCGCGGTCGGCGATGAACGCGCGCACTTGGTCCGTCGAGGCCAGGCGGCCGGTGAGATCGAGCGTTACGCGGCGCAGGAACTCATAATCCGAGGACAGCGGGGCATGCGGAACGCCGTCGCGCCGCATCTTGCCGAAGATGTGATCGTCGATGAAATTGCGAATAGGGACGCCGGCCGCAGTCTGCTTGGCCGCAGGCAGGGATCGGGCGACGCGATCGGTCACCACGCCGGCGGAACTCGGTGGCCGGAACAGCGGCGCGTGGGCTTCGGCGAACCGATCGGAAGCCATCGATTCCTCGCGCGGTTTCGTACCTGATGCCTGACCTACCAGCGAGCCAGCGCAAAATGCGCCCGAGAGAAGGAGAGCCGCAACGTTCATAGCCCGTTCACCGATTGGTAAGAGTATGAGCCGTAAGCGAGTTGCTGTCAACGGGGGCACTCCCTACGTCGCCAGCGAGGGCCGCGGTCTCGGGCGTGTTCCTCATCGGCTTGCGGTTTCCAGTCCGATTCCAGGGCTCCCAACCGAGCAGATGGTGTAGGCGTGGAACAGCTCATTCTTCAGATACTAAGGCCGCTCCGCCAGTTCATCGGGAAAACACCTACTTGTCGTAGCCGAGCAACTTAGGGCATATTCGAGTGACAATGGGCACGCTGGAGCGATTGAACCTGGCTCTTAAGATCCTGTCCGGCAAACACGCTCCTACCCGGTCCGAAATTGAACGCCTGAAATCCTCGCTCCAGGTCGCCAGCCAGATGTCTGCGGAAGAAATCGCCTCTGAAGTGATCCACCGCGAGTTGAGTCGCCATAGAGCGCCTAGGCCGGGAGAAAGTGGCGGCGCTAATGGGCGGCGATAGCCAGAGAGGGCAGATCCCGCCGGAGGGATGGGGCGAGATCCTGCTTTGGGTCTTCTATATCGCCATGGCGGTAGCGGTGGCTTGCCCTATTTATCTGCTTGTCACCTGACGACGCTCGTTCGTCTTGGCACGCCCATCAATAGCGGTCTTGCACAGGCTTGGCGAATTCCAATCCGATTCTGAATCTCCATAATCGCCGCGTAGTGTATCGGACAAATGCGGTTCCCGTCAGTAGTTCATTGGCTTGGATGCGTACCTGAGAGCCCACTGCAATCGGTTTTAGTGCTTCGATCAGCGCTCCCGATGCACTCATGTTGAGCACACGCCCACGGACTAGTCTTCTGCTACGGTCGCTTTCGTTTCCGTGTGACAGGTTTACCGGGCAGCAAATGGGAATGCGTGCCAAAGCTCTGGCTTCACCAATCGGTTTCGCGGCAGCTGCTTCCTCGTTTTGTGGGCTTGTCCAGGCAAGACTCATAGAGATTACGGATCAGAGGTTTGGTAGTACCGTTGAGGTAACTCTAGTGTCGCTGACGCCCGGTTTTCGTTCAATCGGGTAAAGTCCGGGAACGATATCGTTCCAGAAGTGTCCTTCGCGGCACGATGCACCGCCGCTGCTCTTCCAAGGTGTATGATTCGCTGTAACGGAGGGGAGCCATGAGCAACCCGAAAACGATACCTGACCGGCCGCCGAAGCCCGTGCCTCACAACGGCTGGGTGCAAAAATGCGACCTGGACAATTATCTGGACCGCCATTTGCCGATACCCACACAGGTGGTCTCGAACGAAGAATACTACCCGCTGCCCCAGACCACCGAGCAAATAGCTGTCGAGTACCAGCTATTGCGGATGGCGACCAGCAATGCCAAGAAACTGGGGATCGACCGGCGGCAGTTCCTGCGCACGGCATGTGGCACCGCAACGGCATTTGCAGCGTTGAACGCGGTATTCGGCGACTTCTTCCGCGTAGAAGCCGCCGAACTGTTGGAGCCGGCAGCCGCGGCGCAACCCAAAGTGGACTACTTCATCTTCGACGTCCAGACCCACCACGTGGCAGCAGGCAAGTGGCAGCTCCTCGGTGTGAATTTTCTGGAGTTCCGGCGCACCGGCCGCGCGTGGAATCCGGAGCTCAGAACGAGAGACCCCAAACCAGAAGACCTATACCTGGAGAACTACATCAAAGAGGTATTCCTCGACAGCGATACGGACGTAGCGGCGATCAGCGGGATTCCGGGACTGACCGATGAAATGCACATTCTGCCTCCCGACCAGATGGTGAAGGCGCGTAACGTGGTGAACAAACTCACCCGCTCGCGGCGCATGGTGAGCCATGGCCTGATATCGCCGGATCTGGGAACGCAGAACAAAGAGCGCATGCAGGTGCAGGCGGAGAAGCTGAAAATTGACGCCTGGAAAGGCTACACCGGTCAGGGCCTCGGTGAAAACAAGGATGGCTGGTGGTTGGACGACGAGAAGGTCACCTATCCCACACTCGAATACTCGCGCCGGCTCAAGGTCAAGAACATCTGCGTCCACAAAGGATTGGCCTCCGGACTCTTCAATGAAGCGCACTGCCACCCCAAGGACGTCGTCAAAGTTTCGAAAGATTTCCCCGATCTGAATTTCCTGATTTATCACTCGGGCTTCAAGTCGCTCGAAGAGGCCCTCCCGGCCGCCCAGGATGGGTTTCGAAAAACCGCTTATGTGCCGTGGGTATCAGATCTGTGCGCGTATCGCAAGAAGAACGGGCATATGAAAAATGTCTATATGGAGCTGGGCAGTACCTTCGGCCTGATGGCGATTACGCAACCGCTGCTGTGTTGCCACGTGTTGGGCATGATGATCGACGCTTTCGGCGCCGACCACATCCTCTGGGGCACCGACTCCGTATGGTGGGGCTCACCCCAATGGCAAATCGAAGCTCTGAGGCGCCTCGAAATGCCCGATTCGCTGATCAAGCAATTTGGTTATAAACCGCTCACGACGGAAGTGAAGCGCCAGATCTTCGGCCTGAATGCGGCTGGCGTGTACGGAGTTGATCCGAAGGCCAGGAGAAATCCGATCCCAAAGGACTATATCGATCAGTTGAAGAGCCTATACCGGCAGGCCGGAGGTCCGATGCCCAGCAACACACAGTACGGCTGGGTGGCGGCGGTATAGATCCTGACGGAAGGCGGTGCAGGGAATCACGGCCAGCGCGTGTTTGTCACGGGGCCAAGACACTACGCGTCCGGTGGTACAATCTCCCCAAATGCAAACCGCGCACACGCTAGAGCCCACTCCAGTCCCGGCTGGTGCGCCGCCAAAGCCCTCCGCGCAACCGCGCTACCTCGCACTGGATGCATATCGCGGTTTTATCATGCTGGTTCTCGTGTCGGGAGGTTTCGGACTGGCGGAGTTAGCGAAGCGCCGGCCGGCATTCACGGGCATCGCCAACCAGTTCGAGCACATGCCTTGGGAATGGATCGCGTTCTGGGACTTGATCCAACCCGCGTTCATGTTCATGGTGGGCGTGGCGATGCCTTTCGCGCTTGCCCGGCGGATGGAGCAGGGCGACACCAGACGCCAACTCTTCTGGCATGTGGTTGCGCGGAGTCTCCGTCTGATCCTGATGAGCCAGATCCTGATTTCAATTGGGGGCGGCAGGCTGAGCTTTCAGCTCATCAATGTGCTGGCGCAGATCGGGATTACTTATTTTCTTTGCTACCTGATCATGCAGCTGAGGTTTCGATGGCAGGCTCTGATCGCAGTGTTGATTCTCATTGGCCATTGGGCGCTGTTTGTGGCGTTTCCGGGAACCGAAGGGCCCTTCCTGTCCAAGACCACAAACATCGGGGCCGTCATTGACACTTTTGTTTTCGGGCACCCGAACTCTGACGACTGGACCACAATTAACTTCCTCACCAGCACCGTGACGACGCTCTTCGGGGTGTGGACAGGTCAACTGCTCCAAAGCAACAGATCGCATGGAGAGAAGATGCGAATCATCGCGATCTCGGCCGTGGTATGTCTCGGCCTCGGGCTGATCATCCATCCGTGGAATCCGATCATTAAGCGGATCTGCACGACGTCGTTCACCCTTTACAGCACTGGCTGGGTTCTGTTGATGCTGCTGGCGTTCTATTGGTTCGTCGAAATAAAAGGGTACCGGAAGTGGACTTTTCCACTGGTCGTGATAGGCGCCAACTCAATCTTTATCTATTCGGTGCATCAAGTCCTGCAGGGATGGCTGGATCGGGCGGTCGGGGTGTTCACGCTGAACTTTACATGGCTCGGTGACTTCGCGCCAGTGGCCCAATCCTGCGCGGTTCTGCTGGTCATGTGGTACCTCTGCTACTGGCTGTATCAGCGAAAGATCTTCTTCAAACTCTAGCCCGGTTCCCAAACAGAGACCGGCGCTCGAGACGTAGACCTACAGCTTCGATTCGTCCCACTACGTCAGCGCTGTATGATAGCTCCCGGAGGTTTCATGCGCCTCATTTGGCCGGACGGCGCCTTTTCGGCGCTGCGACAGGACATCTCATACGCTTTGCGCATGTTTCGCCAGAGCCCGGGATTTACGGCCGTCGCGCTGACTTCGCTCGCCCTGGGAATCGGCGCCAACACAGCGATTTTCAGCCTGATCGACGCGGTCCTGCTGAAGTGGCTACCCGTGTCTTCGCCGCAGGAACTGGTAGTGCTGGCGCGCAATCCGTCACATCCCGAGGCCGGGTTCAGCTATCCGGACTACGAATTTGTCCGGGATCACAACCGCTCCTATTCAGGTGTGATTGCGTATAACGGGACAGGCCCTGTGGCTTTCAGCGCGGGACACGGTCCGGACGCACGGACGCAAGTTGCGGGCGTAACGATGGTCTCGGGTAATTACTTTGACGTGCTCGGTGTTCGGCCGGCAATCGGACGAGTATTGAATGTCGAAGACAATCGCAAAGAGGGTGCAGCGCCGTACGCGGTTTTGAGCCACGGATTCTGGCGAAGGGCATTCGCTGGCGATCCTCATGTAGTCGGGAAGGATCTTCGGCTCAATGGATCGCCGTTCACGGTCGTGGGTGTGGCGCGAGAGGGTTTTGCGGGGACGGAGTTGGGCGCTTCTCCGGATGTCTTTGTTCCGATCATGATGATCCGCCAGGTAAACCGCAACACCTGGCCAAGGTGGAATTCGCGGCACATGTGGTGGCTGGTGTTGATTGCGCGGCTCAAGCCGGCTGTAAACATGCAGCAGGCGACAGCGGAACTGAACGTCTTATATGACCGCATCGAGAAGGCGGATCCCGAACACCGCCCGGCCGCGGCCTGGAACAAGGAGGCAGCGATGCGACAGCGCGCGGAGCATGGGGATACGGCGGGAATCTTGGGGCAGATCGCCCTCCCGACTGCCGCAGCGGTTGCTCCAGTTGCTGCGGAGGGACTTGGCGCGGTGCGACGCGGTGTAGGACGCGCAATTGCACCCGCGGATGCAGCGGGTGTGTCGAAACCTGGCCCGGTCTCTCGCCTCATCCTTGGAAACGAGCGTGCCAAGGCGCTGGGAGAAATTCTGAATCCCGATGTCGCGAAGAATGCGGAATTTGACCAACGCGCTCAAGATTTGATGAATCGTCAGGCCGAGCAGGACAAGATGGATCGTCGTGCGGCTTTGGATGCGCGACAGGCTGCGCGAGACGCAGCGACGGCCGCTAAGAATGCTCCTCCGTTCCCAACTGCGACGAGCACAGCGACGACTGGTGGTTCAGGCCCTACGAATCTTCCTCCCGCGGCTGCGCCGGTAACGTCCACAGCACCCACTTCTGGCATAAGCATGGGTGATCTTCAGGCGCGAAGAGGGATCTTCCGGACTGGGAAGACAGCAGTCAGTGCTGCTCCTTCAACACCCCCGATTGTTCCTCCAGACGCTGCTCCCTCCGAAGGCCGTCCG
>Ga0137403_10006731_pt1 | contig 13115 bp, 9 predicted proteins | sample CZOMad2_1_16fung_FD_122057 | JGI IMG/M metagenome (GOLD analysis project Ga0137403, IMG submission 122057) | Vadose zone soil fungal communities from Angelo Coast Range Reserve, California, USA - CZOMad2_1_16fungal (Hybrid Assembly) | ecosystem: Environmental > Terrestrial > Soil > Vadose zone... | reverse complement strand
TGGTAGAGTCCCTGAATCGGCGTCCGATAACCTGAGAGCTCCTCCATCGGCCGGTTGACTCCCATCTGCTTAGCAATCTTACGCGCGACCCAAACCGAGCCCCGCCGCATGTTAGGCCAGCGGCCGGAAATGTAGAAGGGATCCATAGCCACTTTCATTTCGATGTTATCGTCCGTGAGATTGGTGGCGTAGCGCCGCCAGATCTTGAGAACCGAATCCATGAAGCTATTCTTGAGCTTTACCCAGTCTTCCGGCTGTTTACCTTTGAGTTGAAACGGCACCGGCATGAAGAGCGATGCGGAATGTTTGGGCTTCGGCGCCTGCAACGGATCGAACGCCGTCGGGCAAATCGCGTGGAGGCAAACATGCTGGGGAAACTCACCGTCGCGGATTTCTTGCCACATCGCATCTAGATCGGCAGGTTTCTCCGGCCCCATGGCGATGTTCATGGCTTGGCCCACAGCCGGATCATCGGCTTCAAACAGCGCGTATCGCACCGGCACTTTAAGCGCCAGGTGGAGCTGAAAGTAAGAGAATTCGTCAACTTCGATGGCCTTTATTTTTTCGGCGAACATTCTCGTCAGATGCGCCTCGCCAACCATGTCAATGAACGTCGAATAAGGATCGATATTAGAGACGACGCCGAACCTTGCCTTCCATTCACGCCCGTCGCGCAGCCGCACACCGGTAGCTCTCCCTTGCTCAACCAGAATCTTCTCAACATGGTGGACAGCGCGAATTTGACCGCCGTGGTGAACGTAGGCGCGCTGGAGCACCTGGGCGATGGAATGAGCGCCGCCGCGCGCCAGCTCCGGATTTTCATCGCCGGCAATCATCTTCAAGACTTCTATGCCGCCACCTTCATAATCCGTTGCGACACCCCGGGGAATCGCCATTTGCGAAAGCACCAAGGTTTTGACGGCATTGTTTTCGAACAGCTCATCAACGACCTGTCTCGGCGTCATCTGCCACAAGCGGTGGAAGTCTTTGCCGGCGGGATAGGACTCCAGTTTTTGCTTTGCACCGCCATTAGATTGGGGCGTTTGATAGTAATAGGGAATTAGAAAATCACGGATTAGCCGGTGATATTTGTCATGGGTCCGCGACCATTCAACTGCGTCGTTGGGCGAGAATTTCGCCACAGAGTTAACTGTCTCCGCAAGCGATTGATGCTGGGAAAGGGATCGCCCGTCCGCCAGTAGCAAGGAGCTCACCACCGGCGGCGAGACGAACTCGGCATGGTGCGCGCTATCCCATTTGAGTTCCTTCCATACGGGCGAGATTTCTCGATTGTCTTGAAAGTAAGCAAGGGTATTGTGCCAGTAACCAGGTATCGTGATCTCTTCGCTGGCCAGCCGGCCGCCATTCTCCAGCCGGCTTTCGCAGATGACCGTCTTCAAACCGGCCATTCCCAGATAAGTGCCGAGGGCGAAATTGTTTTGGCCGGCACCTATGAGAATGACATCCCATTCCTGATCGACCACACTCACTCCGCAATCAAAAAGATGACCTGTGCTGTCGTTCAACAGTTCGATAAAAAAGTAAGCGCCACGGTTATCGTCATTCCCGTGCAAACGGGAATCCAGAACCCCCACTAAATCTCCCCCTTGCTAAGGGGGGAGACAAAGAGGGGGTCGATTCCGGCTCGCGCTACCCCGGACTGTGATCCGGGGTTGGCCGGAATGACGTTAGGAATATGCAATGAGTTACATGCATCTACTGCAAAAAGATTTTACGGTATTCCGCCATTTTCTCCGCGAATCCTTTTTGGTCCAGCTCGTCCATCTCGACCATTTCAATTTTATCCGCATCCGGCAACGGCGGATAAATTCCTTTGCGAGTGACAAACTCGCCGATCCCGGCCATCAACCGCAATCCCTCTTCGCCGAGAAAAAAATCGATAAAGGCTTTACCGGCATTGGGGTGCGGGGGCTTGGCACCGAGCGTGATAGACTGACCATCTCCCATGAACTTGCCGAGTCTAACGTAATCCAAAGGGACTCCCTTTTTACCGTAAAAGACCACGTTCTTTAAAAAGGCGATCCCGATAGGAGTTTCCCCTGTAGTGATACGCTCCCCGGCCGGGGTCAAAGACGGTACTAACAAGGGCTTGGTTGCAGCCAACTCCCGAATAAACTTGTCCGCTTTTTCCTTGCCGCCCATTACTTTGTGTAGACTCGCCATCCACTGAGCCGTGGTTGTGTGCTGGCTGGCATCGGGTATGACCAGTTTGCCTTTGTATTGTGGTTTCACGAGATCCTCCAGCGACTTTGGCGCTTCGGCCGGTTTAATAATTCCGGTGTTATAAACAATGCCGATAATAGTGTTGCGGTAGGTCGGCCCAAGGTTTGGATCGATAAACTCTTTGGGAAAGGCGTGCGTTGAGGGTGAGTCATACTTGGCCAAAAAACCGTCTTTTTGGATCAGTTGCATCGTGGACTTGGTGGTCAGCACGACATCAAAGAGCGGTCTTCCGGCGCGGGACTCATTGGCGACTCTATCTGTAACTTTGTTAGCCGCTTCTCGCCAGTAATCCGTTTCCAGCCCGGTTTTCTTTTTTAAGGCGGCCGCGATCATGTCCATAGTGTCATTTTCGAGGGAACCGTAGACGACCACTTTGCCGCCCTCTTTCTTCGCCGCATCCACCAGCTTACTGTCTTGACCGAACAGAACGTTGGGAAACGGCACCGCTCCAATGAGCCAGCCCAGAGCAAGAATTCTTGTAATCTTCATAGGAAAACACCTCAGAGATTGGTTTTGCTTCTGAATATCTAAAAGCCTGACATTTGTCCATGTTTGTTTAAACCAAGACCTTTTGGTACCTTAAAATCTAGCTGACCATGACGCCGCAAGAAAAAATCAAAAAGATCCGTGAAGAGTTACGGCAAACGTTTCTCGAACGAGCCGATTTGATCGATGGCGCGCTGGCTGCGCTGCTCTCGTCCCATCATGTGCTCATCGTCGGGCCTCCCGGCACCGCCAAATCGATGCTGGCCGACGAGATGTGCCGGCGCATCGAAGGCGCGAACTATTTTCAGTGGCTCCTCACCCGCTTCACGACTCCGGAAGAGATCTTTGGCGCCGTGAGCCTCAAAGCGTTGGAACAGGACGATTATCGCCGCGTAACCGATCATAAGCTGCCCCAAGCTCACATTGCTTTTTTAGATGAGATTTTTAAAGCCAATTCCTCTATTTTGAATGCTATTCTAACTCTGATTAATGAGCGACTCTTTCACAACGGCAAGGAAGTCGCCCCGGTTCCTTTGCTGACCCTGTTTGGCGCCAGCAACGAGCTGCCCGAAGAAGAAGAGCTCACTGCTCTGTATGATCGTTTTCTTGTCCGGTTCGTAGTTAATTACATCGCCGAAGATTTTCGCTTTTTGAGAATGCTGGAATCTCAGGCGCAGGCGACACGAACGTCGCTGACTTTGAGCGAGCTGAGAGAGTTACAGGAGCACGTTCGGAATATTGCCATCCCGTCCCACATATACCGAAGTATCGCCGACATTCGGCGTCAGCTCAACAAAAAAAGCATCCAAGCGTCGGACCGCCGTTATCGACAGTCACTGTCCTTACTCCAGGCGCGCGCCTACCTCGAAGGACAGCAAGAAGTCCTGGAAAAGGATCTTTTCTTCCTCGAACATGTTCTCTGGCGTGACCCCGGGGAACACGAGCAAGTGCGCAATACCATCCGCGAATTACTGCTCGGCTACGAAGAGGAGATCACGGAACTTCTCTACGAGTCCAGAGAGATCAAAGATTCCGCCTCCCGTCCTTGGGAGACCAGCGACGAACGGGCGCGGGCGTTGGTCGAGTTCCACACCAAACTGCGTAACATTCTTGCCAAAGTCGATCAGGTCATCGAGAAAGCTAAACGGTTGGGCCGGCCTGTGGATCGCGTCGGTTCGGTGAGAGACGAGATCGAGCAGATTCAGAAAGAGATGCTGGAGCAGTTCTGATGCCGCCGAAACGAGGCAAGAAACCTCTCAGCAAGCGAGTTTTCCAGCCGCTGCCAGAAAACAGCTGCTGGATCGAAAATGATGCCTACGACCGCCGGGTCTATGGATATCTTCGGTCAGAATCGCCTTCGCTTCGAGAACTCGAAGAGGCCGGCACTACGTTCTTGCCGTATTTTGGCTCCCTGCTCCAGGACATCTTTTGTCTCTTGTTCAAGTACAATGTGATATTTCATAACGCTTCTGATGTTGTCGCCAGCGCGCTCCTGAACGAGAAGTTTCTCAATGGCATTCGGCACGGGAATCAATACGAATTCCTGCGCGAGCAAACCCTGCTCAATGAGGCGCGAGCCGGTTTGTCTACGCTCTTGCTCGGGGAGCGTCTGCTTGCGCTCATAAAGACGGAAAAGCTGCTCACGCGACGCGACATGCGCGATCTTTGGGATATTCAGAAGCAAGAAGAAATCGTCAGTGAAAAGTTAGAAGAATATAAAAACGCGGATACGATACCGGATGAGAATCTATCGGAAAAAGGAAAGAAAGCCCTAGAGAAAGCCAAAGAGCGACTCGGCGGAGAAGTTCAGGGCGCCGAAGCACTGCTGCGTCACAAAACCGCTCAACTGAAGGAAGACTTAAAGGAAACCGAAGCGCAGACCACCAACCGCTTGCAAGCGGAGGCCATCAAGGTCGCACAGCAATTGGAAGACGCCACCGAGGAAGCGGAGGCGTGGGGAACAACCCTGGGCACGGGCCAACGGTCCCCTCCCGGACAAAAGCTCGAGCTTGGCAAGCGTCTCGCGGGCAACGAGAAGCTCAAGAAGCTCGCGCGTATGGTCGGGCGGATGAAGTTTCACGCCATGGCGCTCAGGAAGAAGGTATTCGAACGCTCCAGTGAGGAAGTTCTGGAAGTCGAACGCGGTGACTCTCTGCAACGCCTGCTCCCCCACGAGATGGTCGCCCTGCATCATCCCATCCTGCGCAAGGACTTTCACCGGCGATTCTTAGACCAAGAGCTGCTGCAATACTCGCTGCGCGGCGTCGAGGAAAAGGGTAAAGGGCCGATGATCGTCTGTTTAGACGGCAGCTCCTCGATGGCCGGAGACAAAGAGATCTGGTCAAAAGCCGTAACCCTGACCCTTTTGGAAATCGCCCGGCGCCAGCGCCGTCTTTTTCGCTCCATCTGCTTTTCTTCGGAACAAACACCGCTGCAAATTCTCGATCTCAATCCTCGCGAACATTATGAAATCAAGACCAAGAACGTGATGGATCTGGCGGAGTATTTTCCCGGTGGCGGTACCGATTTTCAGAAGCCATTGGACGCCGCGTTGGAGTGCCTACAACAATCGCGTTTTAAAAAGGGCGATATCGTTTTCATCACGGACGGCGAATGCCAGGTCACCCCGGAATGGGCCGAGCAGTTTCGCAATCAAAAAGAAAAACTCGGCTTCTCGTTGTTCTCCATCCTTATCGACGTCGGTTCGAGCTCACTGGGAACGCTGAAGGAATTTAGCGACCGGATTACCACGATCAAGCAGCTGACCGGTGACGAAGCGCAAGAAATTTTTGTGAAGTTTTAGCAGAGTTTTTCAGCAACCTGCTAGTGGAACGATACGCTCCGAGCGCTACCAATTTGCATTCTCTTATCGTTGACGGCAATCGGAAGGTTTCTTTTTTCGCGAAGAATCTGAAGAAATTCCTGCGCCATGGGGGCGAGGGGTTTGCGCCGATCATAAATAATAAACGACTTAACCCCCATCTCCTTCAACTCCGGCACGTTAATCAACTTTAAATTGCCCCTGGCCACTCGACTAGCGACGGCATTTCGATACAAGATTCCAACTCCCATCCCTATACGAACGGCAGCCCTTACGGCCGCGGATAACTCGCAACGAAATGCAACGTTCACCTGGTAACCGAGATTCGTGAACATTCTTTCTGTTCGACCGCCGCTTCTCAGCACGAGAGGGCGTTCGACCAGCTCCTTTAGAGTCAGCTTTTTTTGGGCCAATGGATTTGTGGGGAGACAAAACGCGACTACCTCCATTTCCTCGTAGGGCTCGTAAACGAGTTCAGCGCGGTGAGACGGATTTGTAATGAGCGCTATTTCCACTTCCGAGTTCAACAAGCGGGTTTCCATTATGCGACTCTCATTGGTTTCCAGGATGAGCTGAACTGACGGATGGCGCTCCTTGAGGGCCATAAGTAGTTTCGGCAGAACGTTGACCGACACATTGTGGCTTCCACCGACAATGAGCGGCGCGGTGTCGTTTGCTTTCGGCTTACCCTTAAACTTTTGCTCGAGATTTTCGGCTTCCGCCAACAGAGGCCGGATACCAGTGAAAAATTCTTCTCCCTCGGGAGTTAACTCGACGCCCTGATTGAGCCTGATAAAAAACTTTGTCGCGAATTCGTCCTCCAAAAGTCTTAGCTGTTGCGAAACCGAGGGTTGACTGATGCGAAGCGCCGCAGACGCCTTTGTAATATTCAGATGCCTTACAACACACTCAAAAATCCTCAGCTGATGCAGTGTCATAGGCTCCCTCCCTGGATCCTAAGCGTGGAAATTTCAAAGACCGGTCCTAATTAATTCTTGACCCGCGTCATAAGAAAAGTCAATGGGGTTATTGGAAAAAAGTATTGGACAGCACCACTATTTGGACGTAAACGGGACTGTAGACCGATTATCGGGACAAGCTTAATGACTACGCGCGGACAAAGTTTCGAGATTGATAGAAAAACAGCAAAGCAAACAAGTCAGACATTGCTTAGAGGTCTCAAAATTTTGGAACTTACCGCGAGCGGAAAATCGAACCTTCCCATTCGTCAACTGGCCAAAGAGGTTAATCTTCCAAGAAGTATCGTCCATCGACTGATATCGACTCTAGAAGGTGAGGGCTATATTCAAAAAAATTCGGCCAATCCAGGATACCGGTTGGGCACTAAATTGTGGTCGTTGGGGTGTGCGGCAATTCAAGGACTAGAAATCAGGGAAGTCGCGCGCCCTTATCTTGAAGATCTGTCCTCCAAGACCAATGAACACGTAGCTCTTGGTGTCCTTGATGGTCGAGAGGTTGTCTATCTGGACAAGATTGACTGTTCGCAGGCCGTTCGAGCCTATATCCCCATTGGGGGCAGAGCTCCCGCCTACTGCATTTCAACCGGTAAAGCTATTTTAGCCCATCGTGGCGATTACGAGGTGATCAAGATTGCCTCTTCTATGAAGAAGTTCACGGATCACACTGTAATAGGGATGGAGGCCTTGAAAAAGCATCTCGCGGAGATCCGGAGGCGTGGATATTCTATTAATTTCGGTGAGTGGCATGAAGACCTCGGCGGAGTGGCATCAGCAATTCGGGACAGGGAGGGTAATGTAGTGGCGGCCATTGGTATTACGGTTCCTATCCATAGACTGGCGAAAGAAAATATTGACCAACTGGGTCGATTAGTAATGAAAGCAGCGGCAGCAATATCAGATGAGTTAGGCTACGTTGCCTTGAAAAAAAATCGATTGAGTCAGAAATCCTCTAAGGAAAAAGATTAAACAGAGGATGATCTATGCCGCTTTCAGGGAAAGAGTTCATTGACGAAATTCAAGAGATGGTGCGACGCGAGCACTCTAAGAAGCGTACGCAGGGCTTTCGATGAATCGATTGGACGACAGTGCAAACTCGCCACATGTCGGCGTACTAAGGAAAGAAAAAAAAGGGATGAGTCCAACACGATTCCGCTGGACGCCACGCCCTGGCCCATGGCGCAAGAATTTCTCCAGATACTTCGAGAAAAAAGAGATTCTACAATTGCAATCAATGAACAAAGATCTCGAATTCGCAGCGCTCGGAGCTTATCAGTCTAGCAGGATGCTGAAAATAGCCCGAAGCGCCATAGGAAAAGCTAATGGAGTCATCAGAAAAAAGTATTGGACAACTTAATGGAAGCAAAATAAAGGCCTAAGTCTGTTCATCGTGGGGCGACTGCTTTCCTTTGTCGAACTTGCTATCGAGCTGTCGATAGCCGGCTCGCACGCGGCTGAGGAAGCGGGTTTTCAGTTATCCGCGTCGGGCTCTAAAAGCATTCCTAGCATCTAAACCCGCAAAGGAGATGGCTATGAGAGTTTGGCGATGGATATATGTTGGCACCCTCGTGCTCACTCTGGTTGTCGGGCTCGGCGTATGGAATCCGTTGAGCCAGTTGAACGCGAAGAATTCGCTGGTTCCTCGATACGTCGTCGATCCGTTCTGGCCGAAACCGCTCCCCGTCGATCCAACAACCGGTAAGCCCTGGGTCACGGGCGAGGTCGGTGGAACCTGCGTTGATTCACGAGATCACGTCTTCACTGTCAACCGCGCTTTTCAGAACGGTCTGGTCGCGCCCGAGACTGTCATCGCGGTCCCGTCCCCACCGGTGATCGAGTACGATCGCCACGGTAACGTAGTGAACGCGTGGGGTAACCCGGCGATCCTGCCAAACAGCATCCACGGGTGCTTCGTCGATTACCAAGACAACGTTTGGATCGCCGGCAATGGCGATGGCATCGTGCAGAAGTACACGCACGACGGTAACATTCTACTGCAGATCGGCACAAAAGGGGTCTGCGATTCGCCAACCGGTGCCTGTGGCAGCCCGGGATCTAACTCTAGTACCACACTTCTGAACCAGCCGGCTGATATCGCTGTGGATCCCACGAACGGCGATATCTACATCGCGGATGGGTACGGCAACCATCGTATTGCAGTTTTTAACGCTGCCGGGGTCTTCCTCCGCCAGTGGGGAAGTGCAGGCTCCGGTCCAGGTCAGTTCGCGCTCGGCGACGGCGGCCATCCGCATTGTGTCGCTATTGGTAATGACGGGCTGGTGTACACCTGCGACCGCGGTCAGGATCGGATCCAGGTCTTCAACAAGATGGGCGACCTGCAGAAGATCATCCCCGTCATTCCCGGAACCGGCACCCCAGGTATCGGAACAGCCGGATCGGCGTGGGACGTCGACTTTTCACCCGACAAGAAACAGGAGTTGATGTTCGAGGCGGATGGCGGCAATGAGGTGCTATGGATCTTTGACCGCATAGCCGCCCTTGCAGGCAAAGCTCTCGAGGCGATGCCCGGCCAGGGGATTCTCGCCGGCTTCGGTCGCCCCGGCCACCAGGCGGGCGAATTCACGTTCCTGCATACCGTCGCGGCAGACTCGAAAGGCGACCTATACATCGGTGAGACGGTTGGCGGTCGACGCATCCAGAAGTTCATATCTCGGGGCCATGTGTTGGATAAGGAGCTTGAGGTCTTCGTTCCAGCGGGCAACCCCAGCGAGCCCCTGCCTCACTACGATCCGGTCAAGGATAGGGACAAGGATAAAGACTAGCATCGTAACAGCTGGCTGGGAGCGCACGTTCCCAGCCGGCGTTCCATCTGGAGGTGGACGGTAGATCCTCGATGATACGCCGCTGGACGATTTCATTCTACACACTCGTGCTGGGCATTCAGGCCGCATTAGTTCTGGCCACGGTCGTGATCGTGCGTACGGCAAGCGCACACGAATTCACGATCGAGAGCCTCATGAACGGGTTCGTCAAGATCGAACCACGGGAAGCCCATCTCGTTGTACGAGTGCCGCTTCACGTCCTTAAGACGGTCAAGTTCCCAGTGAGCGGCCGCAAGATTGATCTCACTGCCGCCGATATCGCCATCCAGAAGGCACTGACGCAACTGGGCAACGAGATCACGATATGGGAGGATAATCGACCGCTAGTTCCGTCCAGCGCCACCGGTCGCCTAACGTTGCCGTCAGATCGGTCCTTCGAGCGCTACACCGGCGCCGTCACCCACGTGGCACGCCCGGTGGCTCCTGGTACGAGTATTTACGTCGACCAGGGTTATCTCGACGCTCACCTCACGTACGCGATCACCTCACCGAACTCCCGGTTCATGATTCAGACGGCGGTCGCGCCTGAGTTCAAGAACTATCTCAAATTGGCAATCCGGTATCTACCGCTCGTGGAGGACGGTCGTGCAATGGTGATCACGAGCCGCTCGGGCCGGGTTGCGCTTAACCCGACCTGGTATGAGGCGGCCACGGGCTTCGTGGCGCTTGGCATTGTGCACATCCTGAGCGGTATCGACCACCTGCTCTTCCTGCTGTGTCTACTTATCCCCGTTCGAAGGCTAGGGGAAATTCTGAAGATTATAACGGCATTCACGATCGGCCACTCGATCACGCTGCTCGGGTCAGTCTACAACTTTGCGCCCGCGGGTGAATGGTTTCCCCCCTTGGTCGAGACGCTGATCGCGGTATCGATAGTGTACATGGCGCTCGAGAATATTCTCGGCGTCGACCTTCGTCATCGATGGCTGATTGCCTTGCTCTTCGGTCTTGTTCATGGATTCGGGTTCGCCTATGGATTGAAAGAGAGCTTACAGTTCGCCGGGAGGCATCTTTTGGTCTCGCTGTTCTCGTTCAACGTCGGCATCGAGATCGGACAGATCCTTGTCCTCGTGATCATGCTGCCGGTGCTGGCCGTCCTCCTGCGGCGCGTGCTCGTTGGGCGCGTCGGTATGATCATCCTGTCGGCGATCGTGGCTCACGTCGCCTGGCACTGGATGATCGAGCGAGGGGATGTGCTGTGGAAGGTCGAGTGGCCGCAGCTGGACGGGGCCGGCCTCGCGGTTCTCGCGCGGTGGGCCGCCGGGGTCCTCCTTGCGGCGGTCGGCGTCAGGTTCTTCGCGAGGCGAGCGCGTATGGCACGCGGAACCGCGCTGCCGTCCCTCGGAGGGGACGAGTTGGCGGGCGGCTCGCGCCGGCGGCGGAGCGGAGTCTCGGCCAGAATGTAACGAAGAGAATCCCCGATCACCGTTCCTCAGATGACTTACGCGTCGGAGTAACGCACTGAGACTCCGAATTCCCGGAATCCGCGCACAAAAGAAATACTTCGCGACTCGCCCAAAACCCTGGGGTACCGAAGCAGGAAAACTCCATAAGGAAAATTGATGGCCGCCATTTGAAAAAAGTATTGGCCACCTCTTCGATTTTCATGTAGCAGCTCCTATCAATACTCGCAGCCCAAGAATGCGAGTAGCGGTTTCTCTGATAGGCGCTGGAGAAAGTTACTCCCGCTGAATCTTCAAGGATGTGAAAGCCGCTTTCATTATCATTCATAGGCAGGAAGAGTGAAGTATGAAAAGTGATTTTTGGTAATGAAAACTGATTTTTGAATTGGAAGCACTATCGTCTGATTCAATCCATATGGAGGACAATATGAAAAAATCAAATTTGGCCGCACGTGAACTTAAAAGACCGGATCAAGCAGCGAAGAGGATACGACTTAGCCCTGGATCGGTGGCGGCCGCGATCGCTGCATTGCTCGCGATGAGTCTGGCAAATTACGCCATCGGCATGAGCGCGGATCCGCCGGCCAAGTCCGCGATCCGTACACTCTCCACTCACGCGGACCGCGTAAGCGGAGGCGACGTACTCGTGGAGATTACCTTGGCAAATGCGAATCTCCCGTTTGTAGTATTTTTGAATGGTCAGAACGTAACCGACGCATTCCGCCCTGGTGAAACGCCCAATTCAATAGTCGGTTTGGTAACCGGGCTAGCGCTCGGCAAGAACAGGCTGGTGGTCACAGGCGGGGGCCTGAGGGGAGAGTCCCTCGTATTGACGAACTATTCCATTAAAGGCCCGATCGTCTCCGGGCCACACCTTCAGCCGTTCATCTGCCAGACGCAAGACTTCACGTTGCCCGACGGCACCAAGCTCGGTCCAGCAACCGATACTGATTGTTCGGCGCCCACCAAAGTGAATTACATCTACAGGTCGACTGCAGGCGGAGCATTCCAACCGTTGCCCAACACATCGAGTTTGCCCGCCGACGTCGCTATGACGACGACGCTTACGGGGGCGACTGTGCCATTCGTCGTGCGCGTGGAGACCGGCACGATGAATCGCGGCATCTATCAGAATGCAATCCTGCACGATCCTATGTCTGACCCCGCACCGACTCCCTTTTCGCCACCCAAAGGCTGGAACAAGCGTTTGCTCGCGCAGCATGGCGCCGGCTGTCCGGGCGGCTGGTACATCCAGGGCGACGCCCAAGGAGTCAACATCCTGACTGGCACGAACATGACGCGGCTCGGAGAAGGCTGGGCGATCTTCATCAATACGCTTCAGCATCCGTCGAACAGTTGCAACTCATTCCTCGCAGGTGAAACCACGATGATGGGCAAAGAGCATTTCATCGAGACCTTCGGTGTGCCTTTATATACGCTCAGCACCGGCGGGTCGGGTGGGGCCTATACCAGTGAGCAGGTGGCGGATGCCTTCCCGGGCTTGTTTGATGGCATTCGCATCAATGCCGTTTTTCCCGACGCGCTTTCGATCGCCCTTAGCGCCCTCGATGGGCACTTACTGACACACTACTTCACAGTCACTGACCCGACGGGCTTTACGGACGACCAGAAAATAGCGGTTACGGGATATAAAGGTATCCAAGCCTGGATCGATGCCGCAAACCAAGCACAGCGCACCGATCCGGTTCCGGGACGAGTTGATATCCCTGGGTACAATTCGGCCGTATGGGATGCGGCCGTCCCGATAGCTCTCCGCTATCACCCGGTAACCAACCCGTTCGGAGCGCGCCCCACAGTCTTTGACGTTGCCCGGAATATCTATGGCGTAAACCCGATCACTGGCTTCGCGCTGCGGCCGTTCGATAACGTCGGCGTGCAATATGGCCTCGCGGCGCTGAATGGCGGTGCCATCACCACGACGCAGTTCCTCGACTTGAACGAGCGGATTGGCGGCTTCGACCAGGACGCGAATTACGTTGCCAACCGTAGCGTCGGCAGCATAGGGGCAATCAGGCGTGCCTACCAGAGTGGCGCTCACTTGGGTGGGAACGGCGGCCTCGCCTCCATTCCCGTGTTGGATTCCGGCAGCTACAACGACACTAGCGGCTATCATTATCAGTGGTTTCACTTCGCCGTCCGCGAGCGGCTGATCGAAGCGAACGGCCATGCCAACAACCATGTGTTGTGGCGCGGCAGCGCGGTGCCGCAAGAGACCGCCTGGCAGGTTTTGAACGATTGGGTGATGGCCATAAAGTCCGACCATTCGAATTTTCCGAACCGTGTGAAGGTGATTCGGAACAAGCCGGCTGACGCAGTGGAT
>Ga0137403_10006730_pt1 | contig 13115 bp, 10 predicted proteins | sample CZOMad2_1_16fung_FD_122057 | JGI IMG/M metagenome (GOLD analysis project Ga0137403, IMG submission 122057) | Vadose zone soil fungal communities from Angelo Coast Range Reserve, California, USA - CZOMad2_1_16fungal (Hybrid Assembly) | ecosystem: Environmental > Terrestrial > Soil > Vadose zone... | reverse complement strand
TAGTCCTTGAAGCCGGAAACGAGGGAATCAAGACTGCCCTGGAGAGCGATGAGCGAAGCGATTTTGACGGCGGTGAGGAGGCCGTCACCGGCGGGAGAATCATCGAGAAAGATTACGTGGCCGGACTGTTCGCCGCCGAGGACGTTGCCGCTCTTGAGCATTTCTTCGAGAACATAGCGGTCGCCGACGTTGGTGCGAGCGAGCGAAATGTTTTCGCGGGCAAGGATGCGTTCGAGGCCGAGATTGGACATGGAGGTGGCAACGACGCGATTGCCGGGCAATTTATTCTGGGATTTTAGATAGCGCGCGACGGCGAGAAGAACGCCGTCCCCGTTGATAACTGAGCCATTTGCCGAAACGAAGAGAGCGCGATCGGCGTCACCATCGAAAGCAACACCGAATGCAGCACGTTCCGCAGGCACACGCTGCTGCAATTTTTCGAGGTGGAGCGAACCGCAGCCGGCGTTGATGTTGCGGCCGTCGGGTTCGGCGCCGATAGAGACGATGTCGCAACCGAGAGCGGAGAAAAGTTCAGGGCCAAGCTGATAGGCGGCGCCGTTGGCACAGTCCAGAACGATGCGGAGGCCTTTGAGCGAGGCGCCGGAGATAACACGGCTACGTAAAAAATCGAGGTATTGATGATGAAGCGAATCGTCGGGCCGGAGAACCGGCAAAGTGAATGACGTCTTTTCCGTGCGATGTTTCAGGATTCCCGCTTCGATTCCTTCCTCGACCGAGTCTGGAAACTTCATTCCTTCGTGGGAAAACAGTTTGACGCCGTTGTCCTGGTAAGGATTGTGGGAAGCGGAAACGACGACGCCAACGTGGAAATCATTCTGGCGGACGAGGCAGGCGACGCCGGGAGTGGTGAGTACGCCAGCGAAGGAAACGGAAGCGCCGCCCTGGATGAGGCCAGCAGCAACGACGGCCGCTATGTGGGGACCGGACTCGCGGGTGTCAGTCCCAATGAGAGCGTGGGGCGAGGAATGATCGCGGTGTAGATATTCGGCGACGGAAAGGCCGACGGCAAAGAGAGTGGCGTCGTCGAGAGGGGGAGTTCCGGGAACGCCGCGGATACCATCTGTTCCAAAAAATTGTCTAGGCATAGAGTGAGAGGCCGCCAGGCGCCAACTGCTAAAAAGTCTAGCACAGCGGCGGGGACAGGGCCGCGGAGGGCCACGGCGAGTGTGTTAACGTGTAGCGAACGGGGTGTGGCTGGAAGTGAGCGAAACACAAACGACAAGCAGAGAGCGCGAATTTGTGCGGCTGCGGAGTTCGACGTTCAGCCTGCGCGTGATTGCGGGAGGAATTCTGCTGCTTTTTGCGTACTACGCGCAAGGAGTGGTACTTACGCTGGTGCTTTCCATTTTATTGGCGTATTGCCTGGACCCGTTGGTGGAATTGCTCGAGCGGGTAAGAATTCCGCGGACGATCGGGGCGATGGTCACAGTGCTGCTGTTGTGCGCGGTGCTGGTGGCGCTCGGATACGCGGTGTGGATGAGGACTTCGGATTTTGCGGACAACTGGCCGAAGTACGAGCAAGTGATCAAAAAAGCGGCGGCGGCCGTGGAAGGAAAGATTTCGCGGATTGAAGGGCAGGTATCGGAAATTGGGCCAGCGCCAGCGCCGGGAGTGACGCGCGTAACGACGGCGGATACTGGATTCGTGCATGGGCTGATCTTGCACGGGATCCCGTCACTCACCGCGGTGGTTCTGGAAATTACGTTTGTGCCCTTTCTAGTGTTTTTTATGCTGGCGGAGAAGAGAGAAGTCTGGCACGGAACGCTGCAACTTTTTCCGGCGTCGCGACGGACGCAAGTGAAGGAGACGCTGGACGATGTGCGTGAAGTGTTGAGGGATTACCTCGCGGGAATGTGCGTACTGACGCTGCTGGTGGTGGCGATGAGCAGCGTGTTCTTCTGGGCGCTGGGGCTGGAGTATCCGGTGTTGACGGGAGCGGTTTCCGGAATCTTGAACATGGTGCCGTATATCGGCGCGGTGCTGGCGTGGCTGCCGGCGTTCGTTTTGGCGCTGCCAAAGTGGCAGACGCTGGGACCGTTCGTGCTGATTGCGGGCGGACTGACGGGAATTCATATCTTTGCGCTGAATTTGATTGCGCCGCAGATTGTGGGAAGAAAAGTGAGATTGAATGCGGTGGCGATTACGATTGCGCTGCTGTTTTGGGGATGGGTGTGGGGCGGCATGGGGCTGGTGCTGGCGATTCCGATTACGGCAACATTGCGCGTGATCTGCGATCACACCGAATCGTGGAAACCGATTGGAAGATGGCTGAGCGCATAGCGCTCCGTTACCAGCCGGGTGTATATCCAAATAATTGAATTGCCTAAGCTAATACTACTGATAAACTAAGAAAAATTGGGCGAGATAGTTGGCCCAGTGAAAGCTCCCGCAACTCCCCTCTCACGCGCGGCGAGCAAAAAAAATCAAACGCCTGAACGCCTTCCCCGTTACAGCGCAAACGGACGGCCCATGCCCGACCCGCTGCGGGACGAACACCTGCTACGAGCCTATCTGGAGTCTTCGGAAGACGCAGTGGTGGAAGTGTGCCGCGACGGAAAGATCGTGAGGTGGAGCCGGGGAGCGGCGCGGCTCTACGGCTACACGGAAGAAGAAGTGAGAGCGCAGTCGCTGGCGCAGCTGGTTCCGATATATGAGGTGCCGGTGCTCGAAGCGACGTTGGAAGATTTGCGGAGAGGAGAGGTCCGGCGAAGCGAAACAACGGAGCGGATGAAAAAAGATGGGAGCTGCGTTTGCGTTTCCGTGCGGAAGACGGCGATCCGCAACGAAGACGGGCGAGTGACGGGAATGATCGAAAGCGCTCGTGCACTGGTGCCGACCGATACCGATTCCCCCGCGGAACGGCAACTGCGATTGCTGGTGGCGCAGATGCCCATCATGTTGTGGACGACCGACCGGCAATTGCGGATCACCTCGAATTGGGGATCGGGATTTCAACTCTCGCGGATTGAGTCGGGAAAGCTGGTTGGGAGGACGATACCGGAGTTTCTGCGGTGCGCCGAATCCGGATCGGGGCCAGTGATGCGGCACTTTGATGCGTTGCGCGGAATCGGCTCGCGATTCGAGTACGCGCGAAATGACCGGGTGCTCGACATACAAGTGGAACCGTTGCGCTCGCCGGAAGCGGAAACGATTGGCTGCCTGGGCGTGGCGCTGGACATCACGGACCGGAAGCGTACGGAAGAGCAAGTGTTGTATCAAGCGACGCACGACGCGCTGACGGGACTGGCGAATTACCGGGAATTTGTGGACACATTGGAGCGCGAAGTGAGGCGCGCGGACCGGTCTCACAACATGTTTGCGATGCTGCTGCTTGATTTGGACGGACTGAAACAGATCAACGACCGGAACGGGCACCTGGCTGGAAATCGAGCGTTGAAGAGGCTGGCGAATGTGATGCGGGAGCATTGCCGGTCGATCGACATTGCGGCGAGGTATGGCGGGGACGAATTCGCGCTGGTTCTGATTGATGCCGACCCGGCAATGGCGGAACAAGTGGCGCAGCGGATTCAGGAAGGGCTGCGAAATGAAGTGGAAGAGCCGGTGCTAGGGGTGAGCATTGGAGTTGCATCGTACCCCGCCGACGGCCGCACCGGGCAGGAACTGTTGGAGGCGGCAGACCACCGGCTGTATCAAGAAAAGAAAAGTCCGCGGAAGAAATTGCAGACTGCGGGTTAGCGCGATTTTAAAAGTCACATCAGCACGCATACGCGTTTTGGCACAACCGAGACTCCATTGACATACAGAGATGGGGAACGAAGCTTGCAGGCGGACTAAGACGGCGAGCGCATCGCGCGGACCACTGAGGGAAGATCGGCGGATTCCTGGAAAAGCCGAATGGCGGCCGCCCCGGCGGCTCCGGCGGCGTAGCACGAGGCAACATTTTCGAGCGTGATGCCCCCGATGGCGATCACGGGGATGGAAACGGCGCGGCAAATCTGGCGCAGGCGTTCGACGCCTTGCGGCGGGCCGTAGAAGGCTTTTGAAGGCGTGTGAAAAATCGGGCTGAAGTAAATATAGTCCGCACCGTCGCGCGCAGCGCCAAGAGCCGAGCCAAGGGAGTGACAGGAAACGCCGATGAGGAAATCGAGGCGTTTACCGGAGTCCTGTTCGAAACGCGCACAAAGGCGGCGGGCGTCCGGAACGGAAAAACCGTTTTCACTGAGGTGAACGCCACCCGCTCCGGCGGCGAGAGCGACATCGACGCGGTCGTTGATAAGAATGCGGGTGTGCGGGGCGCGGACGCGAATGGCTTGTAAGGCGGATTGCGCGAGATGAAGCGATTCCCTGCCGCACAAATCCTTTTCGCGCAATTGAATCCAGTCCACTCCAGCGGCGGCGGCGGCCTGCACAGTTTGCAAGAGCATGGAAATGGCATCCGAGGAGACCGCAAGGGGAAGGCTGCGGCGATCCGTTACATAACAAACAACGGGTTCATGGTGCTGAGCGGGGAGGGACACGAGATGGACCTGAGTTGGATTGAATCAAGCTGATGGCAACCAGGATATCGAGGACGCCGAGGCCGCTGACGATGCCGCGAAAGGAAGCGTGCAGGAGAAATATTCGCACGGCCTGCGGAAGGTGAGCGAGAAAATAGTTGCGTTCCCAATAGTCAGACCACGGGAGATAGAGAAGGAAGGCACCCATCTCCAGGCAGAGAACAATCAAAATGACGCGAAGCGTTTTGTTCATGAGCGAAGATCAGTGTGGCCCAGAGAGGCGGCGGTCAGCGAGCGGGCTTCTGAAGCGAGGCGATGCGCTCGGCGACGTCGCGGTAGTCAATGTTACCCGCATAGACCTGAGAAAAACTCTTCAGCGCCGATTCAATGTCGCCCGCCGATTCCTGAGCAACACCTAAATCATACCGCAAGGCGAGAATGCTTTCCGCGTCGACGCCGGGAGTGTGAAGAGCGCGCTCGTACCAAATCGCAGCGATGGAAGGCTGGCCTTTTTCCATAAACGCGAGACCGAGGAGGGTGCAGCACTGCATCGCGTATTGGAAGGCTTTTCCCTTGTCGGTAGCCTTGGCAACTTTCTGAAATTCGCTGATAGCCTCCTCGAGCAAACCCATTTCGCGGAAAGCGATGCCGAGGTTGTAGTGCGTTTCGAGATCTTCGTCTTCGCCGCCCATTTCGCCGAGTTCGGCGCGGAATTCATCGAAGACTTCCTTTAACGGTCCGGCTTCCGAGTGCTGCGAAGGCGGTGGCGCTGCTAACGGTTTGGGTGGTGACGGCTGAACTGGTGGCCGGGGCGGCGGAGCGGGAGCGGCAGCTCTGGGCTTGGAGGAAATGGGAGCGAGTTGGTCAATGCCGAGTTCGTCGATTTCGCTGACCATGTCGGCCAGGAATTGATCGGCAGAAAGTGACGCAGCGGGCTTCGCTGCGACTGGCGGCGGTTCGGGCGGCTTCTGTTCGAAAGCAGGGACGAGCGGCTCCGGAGTGATGACGAGTTCGTAGTCCTGTTCCAGTTCGAATTCAGGCTCCGGCGTTGCAGGGGGCGGCGGCGGAGCGGATTTCGAAGGTTTTGGCTTGGCTTGCGTAGCGGCCGGAACTTCATCGAAGGAAATGGCAATCGGCTCGTCTTGCGGATCAGCAGACACCGGAGGGGTGGCAGCCGCGAGTTCAGCGGACAAATCTTCCATCGAAGTCGTAGCTGGAGACGGTTCATCGATGACGATGGGAATTTCAAATTCAGCGGAGCTGTCCTCGGTGGCTTTTGACGGACGCGGCGGCGGAACTTTTGCAGCGGCAGGAGGCGCGGGCGCTGCTTCCTGAAGCATGGCGCTCCATTCGTCGGAAAGATCCACTTCCTGAACTCCCGCCGAAGGAGAAACGGGAGAAGCAGCAACGACGTGAGGCGGAGGTTCGGAGGCCGCAAGAGCTTCCTGTTCGACCGAAGCTTCATCCTCGGAATCCTCTGTTACGGCGGCACGAGACGCCAAAAGATCCGCGTCGGAAAGGCCCGCAGCGCGTTGAAAGCGGCGGCGAAGTTCTCCGAAGCGGTCCGCGCCGGCGGAGTCACCGCGCTCCGTATGAATGCGTTCGAGCTGGGCGGCGAGTTCGGCGGTGCGGCGGTCATCGCCCGCGCCGAGAACGAAATCCAACAATTTTTCGAGTGTCGGCGTGTGCTCAGGGGCGCGGCGAAGAATGGCTTCGAGCAGGCCGATGGCTTTCTGAGTGAGACCGTAGCTGGCGAAGAGATCGACGTCGGTGAGGGACTGCGAAATGAATTTTTGCGTGTCGTCGTCGATCGACTCTTCCATAAAAGCGGAAATGGGGGCGCTGCCTGCAGCGCGCGAATCGGATTCGACGTGGCCGAGCGGGAGGTCGCGGCGAACTTTGGGGCCGTCAGGTTGCTGGAGTTCCGCCTGAAGCGTTTCGAACGGCTCGGGAGCGGTCGGGTCAGGCGGAAGAAGGCCCATTTTCCGAAGGACGCCGTCGAGCTTATGTTTTGCAGCTTCGGATTCGGGCTGACGACTAACAAGCTGTTCGAAAATTTCCTTGGCGCGGGGATATTGCCTGGCGGCGTAGAGAGCGTCGCCAAGTTGCGCGAGGGCGTCAGGAAGGCGGAAGGAATCGCTGGTGCGGCCGTAAGTCTCCACGAGCCATTCGCGCGGCTCGAGACGGCCGGGCATATGAGAAGCGAGGCTTGTGAGCAGATGAGAGATAACGTCATGTTCGCCGGCGTCAATCATCGGGATGCGGAGCTTGGAGACGAGAGCCATGGCGCGATCGGCCTGGCCCGCTTCGAGTTCGGCCTCGGCAACTTTTTGGGCGAGCGTGAAGTTTTTTTCGTCGGCTTCGAAGACGCGAAGAGCAAGTTTGGTGGCATCTTCCCAATCGTCGGACTTCATGTAGAGGTCGAGAAGGAACTCAGCGTGTTCGCCGCCTTTTTCGAGGCCGGGCAAATTTTTCAAGACTTCTGCAGCGCGAGCGTGATTGCCCTGCGCGGAGTAGGAACGCGCTTTAACGGTAATGGCGGAGACGTTCGGGGGATCGAGCTTCAGGGCTTTATCGGCCAGCTTTTCGCACTCCGCGTGGTCGGCGCGAGCGAGAGCACGCTGCGCAGCTGAAACGTAGGTCTCAATCGCTTCCGGACCCTGGCCCATCGCCTGGTAAAGATCGGCGAGACGAATCTGAATGCGCAGATTGTCCGGCTCAGCCAGGAGAAGCTTTTTCAGAAGCGAGACGGCTTCGGGCTGGCGATTATTCTTCAGGTGAATTTCCGCAAGTTGAAGAAAGAGCGGGCGCGCTTCGCTCATTACGCCCTGCTGGACGTAGAGATCGGCGAGGCGCTCGAGCGGGCGAATTTCTTCGGGCGCTAGTTTGGCAATGCGCTTGTAAACGGCAATCGCTTTGGTGAGAAAACCGTCGCCGACAAAAATCTGCGCGAGGCGTTCGAAATAATCGATGGCCTGAAAAGTTTCACCCTGGCGAATGTAGAGTTCGCCGATGGTCATGAGGGTGACCTGATCCTTGGGTTCGTACTTAAGGATCTGCTGGTATTCGGCGATGGCCTGCGCGACTTTGCCCTGGTTCAAGAGCTTTTGCGCAGATTCGACGAATTTACTTTTGTTATAGGCCATGCTTACGTTCGGAAAAAGAGTCCAAGCGACTCCCTCCGAGACTTTCTCCTAGGTCTCAGCGCGGCTATGCAAACTGCGAAAGCAGGGATGACCGTAATAGCGGCCAACCGGCGCGCGGCCAATAGAGGCCAACACATTCTTTACGCTACAGGCGGGGACGAAATGAGTCAACGGAGGCGGAGCGGGGTTGTGAACAGGCAGTTATCCCCGTGGCAGACAGGAAACTTACCGGCGAAACGAAGGCGAAGAGAGGGGTAAAGGGCTACTGGGGGCGGGGAGCGAACTAAGCGACGAAGTTCAGCACTTTGTCCATAAGCGAGGCGACAACAGAAACGGTATCGAGAATCTTGCCGATTTTGGTGATGTCCTTGCCGACCTTCGCGAGGGAGCCGGCAGCCTGGCTCAACTGCGCTGCGACAGCATTGAAACTGGCGGTGTTGTCCTGGATGATTTCCTGGACAAGGTCGCGCTGCTGGTCGTCGAGATGCTTGCGGAGGGCAAAGAGCTGTTGCCAGGCAGGATCGCCGGGGGAAAAATCGGGGGCAGAGAGAATTGCATCAGTCTGGGTGAGAACATCACCGATTTGGGTGACCATTTCAACTTTAGTAGGCATGGGTCCTCCGGGATTTCACGGGTTGCTAATTCAAGAGTTGCCGATCAGGGCGGCGATGGCCTGACCGAGGGGTTGCACGCGGTCAGCAAACGATTGGGCAGCGGCCAGCAGCTCGGAAAGATTTTTGGGGCTCCTGTCGGCGGTGAGATAGGCGACCAGCGCCTGGTGAGCCTTTTGCATGGCATCTACACCCGGCTTCGGATCCGCGTTGGCGAGTAAAGGCTGGCGATTGCGCCATTCGCGAAGGCGATCGCCCAAGAGCATGCGAAGGACAGGGTCGCCACGTTTTGGCTTCGCGATTTCCAGCTTGAGCGAATTCGTGAGGAACACTCCTTCCTCGCTCTCGGCTTGCTTGCGGCGCTGGTAAGCAATTTCCAACTCGTCGCCGATGAGCTTAATGAGGGTGTTGACGTCGGCATCGTGGTCGCGAATTTCTTTCTCAATTTCGCGTCGCGCTTTGCGCTCTTCGATGGCACGAACAATCGCGCCAATTCCGGCGGCGGCAACCTGAACGGCGCCAGAAAATCTTGGATTGTCGAACACGCCTCCCGACGCACCGGCAAGCTTGGCAGCGTCCTGCGACAGCGTCTTAAACCCGGAACCCACATCCTGAAATTTCTGAGTGACTTGAGCGGGTGCCTTTAGGGCGGCAAGATCGGCCAAAGCAGAAGTATAACGAGTGAGTTGATCGAGGGCGTTGACGCGGGCATTCAGTTCATCGGCGGAAATTACGTCTTTTGCCTTGATTTTTGATTCGTCGAAGGCTTCCGCTTCGAAGATCTGACGGTCCAGCTCGGATTTCTCTTCAACGTCATTCATTTGCTGAAGGGATTGGCGAGCGGCGCTAATCACGACGGCGGAGGCACTTTGAAATTGCTGGATGGGGCGCTGAAAGTCATCGTTTCCGCAGCCGGCGGGGAACGACAGGACAAGAACCAGAACGACCGCGGCGCATGATTTCAAGACGGAATTTCGGTGTTGGGAGTGATTCATGGGGACAAGCTCCGGGCCGCAACGGACTAGTTATAAAGTGAGGAAAGTAGATGAATCGTTACAAGGAATCGGAGTGCGTAGCGATATTTTTGTGACGGCAGGTTTTCTAAAAAAAGTTAAGGTTTGGTGAGCCGGTAGAGAACGGAAGCGTGTGCAGCAAGCGTGATGTCCAATGAGGTGGCAGGCGAAAGATCTTTGCGCTGCCAGAGATCGCGGACGAGTGCGCGGCCTCCGGGGAGACCGACATCAACCAAGGCGAGATGGACTGTCTGTGGCCGGTCCTGAAGATTGAAGAACGCGACGTTGAGGCCGCCGCCGGAAAGGGGCTCTGAAGTCCAAAGAGCGGCGGTGGAGGTGGTGCTAACGGCGTGGCTCTTCGTGGAGTGTTGATCGACGTCGAGAACTTCGGGATTGGTGAGGAGCGCGAGAGTGGCGGGGTCGTCCTTTAGCGCAACGAGACTGCCGCCCATGATGAGCGGTGAGCGGGCGATGCACCAGAGCGTCAGGAGAGTGCGTTGTTCGTCGGGAGTGAGGCGGGTCTCGCGAGGTTCGCCCCAGCCGGGAGTTGGGCGGAGGCTGCCGAGGGGAAGCATGTCGGCGTCCGGCCAATGTCCATTGCCGGAATGTGCGGCCCACTTGGCGGCGCGTTCGAATTGATTGCGCGGACCTTGTGGAAAATCCTTGTCGCTCTGCCAAACATCCCAGACGTCGTCGGACATGCGCCAGATGTTGGCGTATTTGGCCATTTCTTTGGCTTTTTCGAGCGGAGCGGGACCCGGGGAAAGGCTGAGAAGAATCGGCCGGCCGGATTTGTTGAGGGCTTCGCGCAACATGCGAATGTCTTCGCCTTTGTATGGGTGACTTGAAATGCAATCGACTTTGATGAGGTCGACGCCCCAGTCGGCGTAAAGCCTGGCGATGGAGTCGTAATAAGCCTGGGCGGTGTGCGTGGACGTTTTGAGGCCGTAGTAGAAAGGATTCCAGGGACAAGTATCGGTGGTGTCGGCAGCGTCGGCGGCGTGGAAAGAGGTGCCAGCGATTGGAAGATTTTGTTTTACGGCCTCGCGAGGAATGCCGCGCAGAATGTGAATGCCAAATTTGAGACCGAGTGAATGAATGTAATCGCTGAGAGGTTTGAAACCGGCATTGTCCTTGGCGGAAGGGATGGTATTCGGCGCTGGAGTGAAGCGGCCAAATTCGTCGAGGCTGAATTCGGCGTTTTCTGCGTTGACCCCAACGGAGTGGTTGGTGACGTACCAACCCATGTCCACGGTGACGTATTGCCAGCCGAAGGATTTCAAATTTGCGGCCATGAAGTCGGCGGAAGCGCGGACATCAGATTCGGGAACGGCCTCGCCGTAGGCATCCCAACTGTTCCAGCCCATGGGTGGAGTGGGAGCGATTTGAGCCAGATCCACTGCGGAATGAGCGGCGCTGGTGAGACGCGTCAGCGCGACGACAAGAAAAATGGAAAGTCCGACAAGAGAGCAACTGACGATGCGGGCGAGAAAGCGATTTGCGTTCATAAGAGTTTTTCGATGCGAGCTAGATGGTATCGTGCGCGGGAAGCGGAGAAAAGGAAGAACTAGAGTTCGAGCGGAAGAGGGGTTTGCGTGGCGCCGGAAGCCCAGCAGATGGATTCGCGAACGGGCGCAAACGAAAAGCGATGAAGCGGTGTAGGGCCGAGACGACGGAGGGCTTCGAGGTGAACGGGAGTGCCGTAACCTTTGTGTTGGGCGAGACCGTAGCCGGGGAAATCGGTGTCGAATTCATCGAGGCGCGTATCGCGGTGAGTTTTAGCAAGAATGGAAGCGGCGGCGATGGAAACGCTGCGCGCGTCCCCTTTGATAAGGGATTTCTGTTCGATGAGAATGTCGAGCTGCATGGCGTCGATCAAGAGATAGTCGGGAACGACGGAAAGTTGTTGGAGCGCGGCGGTCATGGCCTGGCGGCTGGCTTGATAGATGTTCCAGGCGTCGATGCGGGAGGAATCAACTTCGGCGACGGCCCACGCGAGCGCGTGTTCGCGGATGCGGAGCGCGAGTTCACCGCGGCGTTCGGGAGGAAGTTTCTTGGAATCATCGAGGCCGACGATGCGGCGCTTGGGATTGAGGATGACGGCGGCGGCAACGACGGGACCGAAAAGAGCGCCGCGGCCTGCTTCGTCGATGCCGGCGATGCGCGTCCAGCCGAGTTTGCGCGCGGCTCGCTCAAAACGGGATGAGCAGAGGCGAGTCATAGCCAAGAGAGTTCGATAGACAAGGTGCCCGCGGGAATTCTAGCATGCAGGCCCGGCAGAAAAGATGGCGATAAAAAAGGAAAGTGAAAAATGAAGAGTGCGAGTTGTTGTAAAACACTTTTTTGGAGTTTGCTGGCGACGGTTGGATTTTTGTTGATCGGTGGCGTGCCGTGTGTCGGCCAGTCGAATTCGACTGGATCTGTTGGTTCGGCACCAAAAACGAAAATTATTCTGGATACGGATATCGGGGACGACGTGGACGATGCGTTTGCGCTGGGGTTGGCGCTGCAGAGTCCGGAGGTTGAGATTGTGGGAGTGACAACGGCGTGGGGCGATACGGCGCTGCGGGCGCGCATGGTGCGGCGGATGCTTTTGGAAACGGGTCATGCGGGGATTCCGGTTGCGGAAGGGATTGCGACGAAGAGCCCCACTACGTTTTCGCAAGCGCGCTGGGCTGAGGCCGGGCCGGATGCGAAGGAGCGGATCGATGCGGTCGAATTTTTGCTGAACGAAATTCGCAAGAGGCCCGGTGGATTGACGCTCGTGGCGATTGGGCCGTTGACGAACGTGGGTGCAGCGATCGAACGGGATGCGGCAACGTTTCGGAAATTGAAAAGAGTTGTGTTGATGGGCGGTTCAGTACGGAAAGGTTACGGCGATTTGGGATACGAGCCGGACCGCGGACCGATGGCGGAATACAACATAAAGTGCGATGTCGGTGCAGCGCAGAAGTTGTTTACGAGCGGCGTGCCGATTTTTATGATGCCGCTGGACTCAACGCAACTGAAACTCGATGAGGTGAAGCGGGACGTACTGTTCCATAAAAACACTGTGCTGACGGGAGAACTTGCGGAGCTAACGAAGGAATGGGGACAAACGACGCCGACGTTGTTTGACGCGATGGCTGTGGCGTATGTGATTGACGATCGACTATGTCCAGTGACGAGGCTTCGCATTGAAGTGGATAAAGAGGGATTTACGCGGGAAGTGAAAGGCGAGCCAAACGTTTCGGTTTGCCTGGAGTCGGATGCGGAGAGGTTTTTTCGCTTTGCGATGCCACGATGGATGAAGGCGGGGGCGAAAACCGAACCGAGGGCAACTTCGGTAAAGTGAAGGCAAGGCCGCCGGCGAGACGCCGGCGTTACAAATAAAAACGCGCCCGATTTGCTCGGGGCGCGTTTTGAAAATATTTGGCGTGATAAAACTCAGGCTTTCGCGGTTTCCGCGGCGGCTGGAGCTTCTTCGCGGGCGGCGCGCTTGATGCGAGCGGCCTTGCCCCTGAGGTTGCGGAGGTAGTAGAGGCGGGCGCGGCGAACTTTGCCCTTGCCGGTGACTTCGACCGACGCAATCGAGGGCGAATGGAGCGGGAAAATGCGCTCGACACCGGTGCCGAAGCTGACGCGACGGACCGTGAAGGTGGCGCTGGAGGCGCGGCCCTTCTTGGAAATCACGACGCCTTCGAACGCCTGAATGCGTTCCTTGACCTTTTCGCCTTCCCCTTCGAGGAGGCGGACATTGACGCGGACGGTATCGCCCGGACGGAACTCGGGGAGGTCTTTGCGCAGTTGCGCGTCATGAAGCTTACGAATTACGGGGTGCATGTTCGTTATTCCCTGCAGACCCACTCAGGCGGGGCCAGCTCTTCT
>Ga0137403_10006728_pt1 | contig 13116 bp, 15 predicted proteins | sample CZOMad2_1_16fung_FD_122057 | JGI IMG/M metagenome (GOLD analysis project Ga0137403, IMG submission 122057) | Vadose zone soil fungal communities from Angelo Coast Range Reserve, California, USA - CZOMad2_1_16fungal (Hybrid Assembly) | ecosystem: Environmental > Terrestrial > Soil > Vadose zone... | reverse complement strand
CGGGGACCCGCTTGGCCGTGTCAGACGTCGCGGCAAGGGAAGACGGGCCAGAACCCGAGACCGAATGGCTTGCCGACCCAGCAGGCGCCGCAGCCAACGCAGGCTCGGTCCATGCGATATTGTCGCTGTGCCTCGGAAGCAGGACCAAGGCGGCGCCCAAGCCGGTGATGAGACCGAATGCCGCCGCGGCCAGCCCTACGCGCACGTTTTGCCGGAGTTGACGGGACGGGCAAAGATAGCCGAGTTCCGGATGAAACAGGTGGGTGGGAAGCTGCGGTGACATTGCATGCTCCTCTGAGGTTGGCCCCCAAGCGGGCGTCGCCTACTCGATCCGCGAATGCCCCATAACGCGCGCTGCCAATTGCTCTGCTTTTACGCCAAGCCAACGGTGTCACATTAGATTGCCTGAATGGCCCCAAACGAAAATTGCCCGTTGGTTCAGGTGACTTCACCATTGGTTTATTGCCGAGTCGCTTGCTACGGCGGCCTGGGTCCAAAAAAAATGTCTCGCCGCTGGTTAATAACAATTCAGAGCTCGGGTGAGCCTCGGCGTTAACACTGCGAATGTTTTCTTATTTGCAGCAGCTCTGCATTGCGTGCAGTGCGTGGTTAGTAAACGCAACGTGACTTACTGGCAGTCTGCTCAAAGTGCTTTAATGCAGAGTGAAACTCCCTATGTGGGGTGGGAGGTCAGGATGCCAACTCGACAAATGTTCGGAAACCTAGCGTTTGAACCCGCCGACATTGAAGCGATGAGCCGAGCTCTTGAAGCGGCTTGTGTCGCGCTTCGCTTGTCCAAACGCGAAGAGCCGCTGCGCCAAATCGTAGCGCGCAAAGTTATCGAATGCGCGGGCACTGGCGAGCGCGATCCTCGAGTCTTGTGCAGAATGGTCGTTTTTGAACTCCAGCGCGAGGCTCTGGATGATTTCGGTGATTCCACCAAGGCTGGTGTTGTGTAGCGAGAGCCGAACCTCCCCTCTGTCATCGCAATTTAACTCGATGTGAGATATCGGCCTTCTTTCCGAGGCGGCCCTCCTCCTTGATCAGCACTTCATCGCAACAACCGTTTTGTGTCACCGCTCCGAGACGAATTGATCGTAAGGGCGCGAAACATTCTGATTGGAAACACATTCGACGAGGGCCTTGCACTTTTTTCGCCAAAGCGAACGATCCGCCCGGCTTGGATGTCAAACGGAATGTGTCAGGCGATATACGAACGGCTATTGCAATGCGCTTGAGTTTAGGTGCGGAACTTTCCAACTTGCACTACTAATTTGGTTTGAGGGTCAACGGCGCCCCCGCTCGATCTCACAACGAGACACGTTGAGCATGGCTTTGGCGGCGCATTGGGAATTTCATCGCGGAGCTTAGAGCGCGCACACACTTACTGCCGAGATTTCTGTCTTTCCGATCAGCAACCCGGAGAAATGTCATGATGAAATTCGTGATGGTCGTCGCGACAGGAGCACTATTGCCCCTCGAAGTCCGCGCACAAGTTACGCTTGACCTCTCAAAGGTCACGTGTGAGCAGTTCGTGGGCTACAAAATAACCGATCCAAAAAACATTGCGATCTGGCTAAGCGGCTATTTCAACGCAAAGCGTGGCAATACGATCATTGATACGCAAGGTTTCGACGCGAACACCAAGAAGCTGCAGGATTATTGTTTCAGAAATCCTGCGACACCGGTCATGCAGGCCACAGAGATAGTATTCAATATCAAGCAAGACTAGGCTGGACCGCACACATAGCCGCTTCTTTGATCCGCGCAACGTCTGCGCCGGACATTTCTCGAATGGTCGGTAGACAGAATGCAGCCGTGGCCCATCAACCCGCATACCGTATATTGCATGCAGATATTGGTCGAACCGCCGCAGGATCGCACTGCGTCAAACGAGATCCTCGACGCATTCGTGACGTCTCGGTTTCACCTGCTCACCAGTATGAGTAGGGATACGGCTGGTAGCAGACGTTCACCCACCGATAGCCGTCCCAGGACAAGCAATCGCTGTAATAGGAAGAGGCATAACCGTAGTAGCCTAGACCGACACCGACTGCGAGCGGAAAGCCCCAGCCCCATCGCCGGCCCCACCCAGCATGAGCCCACCCCGGACGCCCCCATCCAGGCCGACCGGCAACGCCCCAGCCCGGACGCCATCCTGGACCTCCGCCAATGCCCCATCCTGCGCGTCCAACGGCGCCCCAGCCAGGTCGACCGGCCAAGCCCCATGCGCCGCCACGGAACGCACCACCGCCGATCCTCATGCCACCGCCATGGAATGCACCGCCGCCCAAGCGCGCTCCACCGCCGAACCCATGACGCTGGGCAGAAGCCCCATCCGACCACGCAGACGCCAGAAGCAGCGTCACAGCAGCGGAAACAAGAAACCGTTTCATATCGCCTCCTTGCTGCTAAGCAGTAGACACATCTTAAGTGAAGTTTAGTGCTCCCTCCCTGGGTCGCAATTATCCAAACGTTCAGAACATGCGCGTGCGCATCGAACAATTTGGCTGAACCGAACGGTTCACGGCGAAGTTCCGCGGATCACACTCGCCGCTTCAACCACGCTGCAGGAGTTTTTTCTGCTCACGCTCGATTGCGACGAATTAGATCGCCCGCGTCAGATATTTGAGGTCGCGCGGGACAGCGGCTTTGCTAAACCAAGATGCATCGCTCCAATATCTTTCGATATGTGCGTGCTCCCTATGCACACTGGATGCATGTAACGGACATCCGTTATGTCAGTTCCTTCAAGTGCGCCGAGTCCATTGCTCAATGCATGAAGGAGCTCCTCATGAAGATAATGATTGCGATATTGACGTTCGCGGCGCTGCTCACCTCGCCTGCTCTCGCCCAATATCAATATGGTGCCTGGCGATCACCCTACTACAGCGCCTACGCTCAACAAGTCGGTCCCTACGCGAACTACTCGCGTTACTACCAGTTCCGGCGCACACCGTACGACGTATATGACACGAGTGGCCACTATGTTGGCTCGGACCCGGATCCGCGCATCCGCTCCATGTTGGCGCGCGACCCACCAAACAGAGATTGATCGTTTTGGACTGAAAGCATGGGAAGGGCCTCGAAGTCATTCCCGAGGCCCTTCGCTACGCCAAATGCACAGTGAGTTATGCGGGAGTGAGAACAGATCCCATTCGTTAGAAATCCGTCGCAGTGAATGGAGGACTGCAATGACCAGCGCAACCGATACCCATCCCTCGCCAAGCCGCTCGCTCGCTCTTCAGCCCTTGCGCACCAAATGGCGCTGGATCGTCGCGCTTGGTGTTGTCTACGTGATTGTCGGCGTGGTTGCGCTTGGCAGTGTCGCTACGGCAACCGCTGCCAGTGTGCTCCTGGTCGGAGCCATGATGGTGGTGGCCGGAATCGCCGAAGTATTCAACGCGTTCCAGATCAGAACCTGGGGCAAATTTGCTCTCTGGCTTCTGCTCGGTGCATTGTACATCTTCGCGGGCATTGCCACCTTCCAAAATCCCCTGCTTGCGGCCGTGCTCCTGACCTTCTTGTTGGGACTGGCGCTGATCGCCTCCGGCGCCATGCGGCTCATTCTCGCATTTGGGATGAAGGAGAGCACACCCTGGATTTTGGTGGCTTTTTCCGGCGCAGTGACACTGCTCCTTGGTCTTGTCATCCTGGCGCGATGGCCCGTCTCAAGTGTCTATGTTCTGGGACTTTTCCTTGGGATCGATCTCGTGATCGCCGGCGCAAGCTGGATCGGCATCGGCTTGGATCTGCGCGCCCGCGCAAGACGCGCGATGTGAGATCACAAATCAATCAAGAGGAGCCGATCGTGCGGTGGTTTCATTTGGCGGTCATCGTCTTGTTCGCAGCCGTGACCACAATCTTCGCGGTGCAAAACCTTCAGATCGTCACCGTATCTCTTCTTCGCACCGGCGCTCAAATCCCACTCGCCTTCCTGGTTGCGATCATCTATCTGTTGGGTGCTGTGACCGGCAGCAGCCTGTTCGCACTCCTGCGTCGGGCAGTGGAGCGGGCAAGAGGACGGGCTTTTGCCACTTAGAATAAGCCCGATGCAACATCCGTAGCCACCGCTTAGCTTCGAGGACTTTGGCTACGCCCGCTCGGCGGAACCGCATGGGGCGGCGGCACAATCATGGGCTCCGCCCGTTTCTCCTGCCGCTCACGCCCGTTTCATGGCCGCTGCGGTTCGGGGAAACAACGGGCATCCGCGAACCTGATGCAATCCAGTGGTCGTGTGTCTGCAAGCGCAGGCCAAGCTGGTCGTACAATACGATCAGGTACCCGTCCCGGCCACGTATGACCGCCTCAGGCTTCACTGTTTGCACCTCCTGCGCGATCACGCCAACATAAGCCTTGTTGCTGCCATAGTAGCTGAACCGATAGAAGCCGAGACCATTGTCGAGATAGCCGAGAAGCGCGATGTCGTGTTTGAGCATGACATCGGACCGTCGACCGCCGCCGCGTCCTCCCCCGCCACCCCGTCCGCCGCCGCCGGCGTGCATCCGCGCACCTCCCCCACCGCCACGGCTCATCCCCGATGGCCGTGAAACACTTGCGCGAGCGTGGGCTGCGCTCTGTCTGGCCCCCGCGCTTTGGCCGCTCCTCGCATTCTGTCCGGCCCTTGCATTCTGTCTGGCATGCGTCGTTTGCTTGGAGCGTGCAGCCTGCTTTGAGCCTGCCTGTTTGCTGCTCGCTGCTTTCTTGCTGCCACCCGCCTTTCCGGAAGCCTGCTTTGACGTTCCACTCTTCGCCTTCGATCCACCTTTGCCTTCGGCCGCCTTCGGTCCGCCCGCTTTTCTGTCGCCGGCATTCGGCCCGCCTGCCTTCCGTTCGGCAGCCTTGCCAGCACCGCCTTGCTTGGCGATATCGCGCCGACCGGCATCCGCCTTACCTCGAAATGCCTCGCGCGCCCCCGCTTTGCTCTGATCGCCGAAGCGCTGGGCTACATTGCCGTCGCGATACGGTACCGCACCGCGGTGCGCAGGATTGTGGTTCCAGGTATTGTTCGCAATGTTGGTCCGGTTGAATTGGTTGTAGCGAAGGGGGTTGATATTCACGTTGCGGCGCCACCAGTCTACGCCTCCCCAGACCGCCGCACCCGCGATCACACCGGCCGCAAACGAGTACGCGTTGCCCGCATAGTAACCCGACGGGTACCAATAAAACGGCTGATAGTCGGCATAGGGCCATGCACCATACACGACACCGGGATCATAGATCGGCAGGTAGTATTCGTCCGGATTCGCGCTCTCGATCGTGTACACATATGCTGGAGCGCCGGCTGACCGCGGGGACGAGGTCCCCGCCGGCGCCTGGGCCATCGAGGTCTTCGTCACCTTCTGCTGATCCGTCGTCTTCAAAGTGCCATTGTTGTCGGCCCGCTCGCGTAGCCGCTGCACTGCATCCAGCACATCTCCTTGTTGTGCAAGAAAAGCGTCGCCGAGCTGCTGCGTCCAATCGAGCTTGTCATTCATCATCTGCAATGTTTGGGGAATCGCCGTGAGCGACTTGACGCTCGGATCCCACTGCTGCTTTTGCATCGCATCTTCCAGCGCCTGGCCCGTGACTCCCGAATTGCTCTGCACCCAGCGAGCTGCCTCCACGACCTCCAAGGGATAGGTTGAGGCCATCAATATCTGCGAGAGCACCGAGTCCGGATATAGGGCGATCGGCGCCACCAGCTGTTCCAGTTGCGCGGCAGTACGTGGCGGCGACGCGACGCCCTCCGCCCGTGCCAAGTTCGGGCTCCCTGTCAGCAAGCACAACAAGCCGACAAAACAACAGAACGTGCTGACTGCGCGCAGCTGTCTCATGATGGCGCTCCATCCTTTTGTAGTTTTCGCCACCCCACGCTTGCTGGAAGGCCCGGAGGTGCTTCGTCGTAACCACGTTCCTTTCGGGCCGCCCTTTCGATCAGTCGGTAACAACCGACCTGCTCGCCCCCTTTTCGACGACGTTGTGAATAGGCCCCTTCACGCCTGCCGGTGGCGCCGTCCAAGTCAAGCAGGCGCGGTCCGCGTTAACCCAGGATTGCTTTTCGCAGGGCTCGAACGCTGGCTCTGGAAATCGCGCCAGCAAATGGCTCGGTCGCCACGCCACAAACGAAACCACGAGAAGCAGCACGACAAGCGCCAGAGCGCCGGCGACTGCAACCGTGAGCGCGGCATGCGCGCGGCGCGTGAGAGCCATAGACCTTCTCTCTTAGTCGCCGATCCCTTATCCCCTGACGGCTTGCATCCTTTCACGCAGGCGGCTTGCAGGACCATTGTCTATAGGTCTACGCGATCTGTTCTTTAGTGGAGTCACATGAGACAGTTCTGAGCATTCCAGGGATCATTCGTCTCGACCGAGCACCTGCTGTGCGCAGGCACAATCACGCCAGCTCAACCAAGAGATATCGACCTGAACGCGGCGTGATCTGCAGACTTCTTCGAAAGGTTCAACAATGCATGATCTGAAAGATTAAAAAACATTCCGCCAAATGGAAGAACGGCTACCGAGCGACAAACCAACGACTACGACACTCGCGTCCGCATCATATAAACCAAGATATATCGTTGTAGAACATTTCGGCAGGCGGAATCTCCGTTCGCATAATGGAACTGTAAAGTTGGCGGCGATAGCGTTCCATGGCCTTGGATCGTGCCTCTAAAGGAGAACCGTCATGCGCCTCATACTTGCCGCCGCTGCAACCGCGCTTGCGGCCATCATGGTCGCTCCAACTGCCGCCTATACACAAACCAAGAGCGCCCAAGCAACAAACAATCCCACAGCGACGAGAGCATCGCTGAATGACAGCTACAACAGGTGCGTCTCGCTCGCGCGATCGCGCGGCTTTACAGAGAGCGACCTCGATGGAAATCGATCGTCTGCGCGAAACTTCGTCTTACGATGCATGCAAGGCAAGCAGCACTGATAGCTTGCCTGCCACTGAGTAGATGGAGCTGGCATTCCACAGATAATCCCCACTCCGCGGTAACCCCTGTTCGCCGTCGCGCGATCTAGACGCGCAACGGCGCGGCACCGGTTGCATCGGGGGTCTCCGTCAACAGCAGTCAGGCAACCTGGATCGCACATGCTCGGGGCCAGAGAAGGCGCTTATGGCTCTCTGATTGCCGGCTGTTGCATCTCGATGCAACAGGCTAGCTTGTGAGATCAGAGCTGCAGCACCAGCCGCCGTCTCCTCAAAATCGTGTCCGCCGCAACTATCGATCGTGACGGCGTTCTTGTGATCAAACAGCTCAATCCAAAACGGGATGGTGTCACCTTGCGGATCGAGAAGCGGTTCAACGAGGCGAACCTCATACGAACCATGACGTGCGACGGTCGCCACCCGGCAACCATCGATGGATCTCTTCGCGTTTATGGACCAGATATAAAGCTGAAGAATCTTCAATTCGAGAGCCTTGCCCGGAACCATATGATTGCCCATCCTTCTGTTTGCGAGTGCACTTCCTCTCGGATGCTTCCAGCTTGCGCGGTCACGGCCCAGCAGCCTGGTAGCGCTCCGTTCTTGCGGTCATTGGTCGTGCTTCAGCATGACCACTCCGCACCGGCGCGTATGTAAGCGACGGCACGTGCCCTGTCCTGACATTTCGCGCCAATGTTTTGATTGTGACTGTCAGCCCTACTCGCGGGACCCGATTCAGGCATCACAAGCAATGCGCCAGTCCGACGATCTCCGGTTCGATGCGATTCCGACTGCTACCGGTTGGATTGCAAGGGCGGCATTCGCGCACGCTTCGGCGCAGTTGAACGTCCAACCTCTCCTCAAACGGGCAGGATTGACCCTTCAACAAATCAAGACTCTGGACGCCCGCATCGGAGCAAAAAATCAAATTCGGTTTCTCGAGGTTGTAGCATGCGAGCTGCCCGACGAATTACTCGGATTCCGCCTTGCCCAGAACTTCGATCTTCGGGAACTGGGATTGTTATATTATGTCCAGGCTTCGTCCGAGACGCTCGGCGACGCGCTGCGAAGAGTCGCGCGATACTGCACGATACACAATGAAGGAGTGAACATCACTTACCGACAATCCAAGGACATTTCAATGACATGCAAGTACGTCGGCGTTGCACGCACGGCCGATCGCCACCAGATGGAATTCTTTTTCGCTACGCTTGTGCGCCTATGCCGGCAATTGACCGGCCGTCAGCTATGGCCAAGCCAGATCAAGCTTGTGCATCGTCGGGCTGAAGTGCCTCTTGAGTTCAGGACGTTCTTCGGCTGCGACATCGTATTTGGCAGCGACATTGATGAGGTCGCGTATCCAAAGGCCTACGGACGCCTATCTGTTGTAGACGCAGATCCGTATCTGAATTCCCTTCTGGTCAAGTATTGCGACGAAGCACTTTCCAGCCGTCGGCTAAAGTCAACTGCTTGGCGGCTCAGCGTTGAAAATGCCATTGCTCCGTTACTGCCGCATGGCCAAGCCCGAATAGCGGAAATTTCTCAAAGGCTGGGGGTGAGCCCGCGAACGCTCGAACGCCGACTCGCCTGTGAAGGGATGACATTCAGCAGAGTTCTGGATGAGTTACGATTTGATCTTGCCAGACGCTACCTGCAGGAACGGGATATGCCCATTTCCGAAGTCGCATGGCTCCTGGGCTATCGCGAAAGCAGCGCCTTCAACCACGCTTTCAAGCGGTGGACCGGCAAGACGCCAAAACAGGCTCATTCCGAAAGTTCCATCGTGTCACTTCCATTGGCCAGCTCAGCCTGAGCAACACGCCTAGGTCAGGTTACCGACATGCGAGCGTCGACGGAGGTCGTTGGCGAGAACATGAGCGCTCAGCAAGAGCACCCAAAGCGGAAAAACGAGAAAGCTCCACTCCAGATAAGGGTTTCCAAACAGAAGGAACAATCCCAGCCCGTAACCAAGGAAGCCGATGTAGCGGGGCGCGAACCCGGTATAGATGGCAACCGTCGAGATCGAAAACATGAACACCCCCGCCATCTTGACGGCGTAGATATTCATGAGATCGGATATCAACGTCCGCGCGAACGCAAGCATGCGAAGATCGAGTTCCTGAGATGGGGTGGAACTGTATACGGTGAGAACCGCGGACGCCACTGCTGCGGCCGAAAAGAGCATGGCAAGGAACAAGAGGCCGCTTCCGAGAAACACGGTAGCAAGAAGTCGATCTTCGCGTTGACCTAGCCGATCACGTAACACACCGATCAACCACAAAAATGCAATTCCGCTGAATGGAATAAGGCTCAACGCGACCGCAACGGTACTGGCATGATCGCCAAGCCACGCATTTGATCCCGGTGACCCGGTTGAAATTGATACTCGAAGCAGCCAGAAAGCTAGAAATAGCATGATCGAAAAAATGATTCCCGCCACTGCGGCGGCCCTTGGGGTCCTGAGATTAGTCTTCACCAGGTTATCCTCGACCGAGCCAGGGATAGAAACATGCGGAGATTGGTTCAGGCGCGACGTTGGGCGGCTTGGTCTCCGGCTGTCAGACGCAATTAAGCATCAGTCCCAACTGCAGCCGATGCCGATGCGGTTTCATCCTGCGTGCCGCCAACCTCCGGCACTGTTCGGATGGGATCGCATGCGGACAGCACAGCAAGGGTGTGTCGGGCGATCATCAGCTCCTCATCAGTCGGCATGACAAAGAGCTTGACCAGGCTCCCTTGTTCCGAGATCAAGGATTTTCCCGCAGCATTGGCTGCGGGATCGAGCACCGCGCCCAGCCAGGCAAGCTTGTGCGAGATTCGGGCACGCATTTCAGCTGAGTTTTCGCCGATACCAGCGGTGAAGACGAACGCGTCAAGCCCTCCGAGGGCGGCCGCCAACATGCCGGCGTGTAGCGCAACTCGATACACGAAATAATCGATCGCGAATGCAGCACGTGGATCCTTACTATCGAGGAGCTCACGCACGTCATTGCTGATGCCGGACAGGCCCTTCAAGCCGCTCCGCCGATAGAGCAGATCTTCGACCTCCGTGGCCGTCATATTTCTCTCGGAGATGAGGTGGAGGACGACGCCGGGATCAATCTGCCCGGGTCTGGTGCCCATTGGAAGTCCGTCAAGCGCGGTGAACGCCATTGTACTCTCGACACTCCGAGAATTTAGGAGCGCACACAGGGAAGCGCCGCTTCCGAGGTGAGCGACGATCACTCGCTTTGCTGCCACCTCGGGCGCGACCTGGTGCAGCCGATCGGAGACATACTCGTACGAGAGTCCGTGAAATCCGTAACGGCGAATCCCATCCAGATAGAATTGTTCGGGAATCGCGAAATGATCGGCAACCGCACTGTGGCTACGGTGGAAAGCTGTATCAAAGCAGGCGACCTGGGGGAGATCTGGAAATCTCGCCAGTAGCGAGCGGATCGGCGCGAGATTATTCGACTGGTGCAGCGGCGCGAGGCCCACATATCTTTCCAAAATTGCAAGCACAGACCGATCAACCAAGACTGGCCGGTCGTAGTCGGGTCCGCCGTGGACGACACGGTGGCCGACGGCAACGAGGTTGAATTTCTGGTTCTGACGCAGCCAACTCCCTGTTTTGGCGATTGCCGCAGCGACGTCAGCCACCTCGTCGCGCGTATACTGTCTGTTGATCAGGACAGTCCTGTCATTGGACTCGGCGCGCAACCGCGGCCTGGCGCCGATACCGTCCATCTGTCCTTTGACGAGCCGCGCCAGGCCTGCATCTCGATCAACCCCATAGACTTGAAACTTGACACTGGAGGAACCGGCATTGATCACAAGTATGGCGTCCATGGCACATCACACTGCTGGTATTGCCACAGCGCGACGGCGGGCGTCGGCATAAAGGACTGCAGCCGCACAGGATGCCATACGGCTTCGCACTGAATCAGCGCGCGACGTCAGAATGATCGGGACCCGCGCGCCGAGGACGAGCCCGGCTGAATCCGCCTTGGTTAGGAAAATAAGATTTTTAGCAAGCATGTTGCCCGCCTCCAGGTCCGGAACCACGAGAATTTGGGCGCGGCCGGCCACCTGCGATTTGATTCCCTTGATCTTTGCGGCCTCGACGTCGATCGCATTGTCGAAAGCAAGCGGCCCATCAAGTAGGCCTCCGGTAATCTGTCCCCGATCTGCCATCTTGCAAAGCGCCGCTGCCTCGATTGTCGACGGGATTTTCGTCGTGACGGTCTCAACGGCAGAGAGGATTGCGACTCTCGGCGTGCCAAGTCCGGCCATCGTGAAGAGATCGATCGCGTTTTGAATGATGTCGCGCTTTGCGTCGAGGTCAGGAAAGATATTGATGGCTGCGTCGGTAATGAAGAGCGCTTCCGGATGGCTCGGCACGTCCACGACGAAGACGTGACTGATCCGCCGGGCCGTTCGCAGGCCAGTACCGGGGCTCGTTACAGCCCGCATGAGCTCGTCGGTGTGCAAGCTGCCTTTCATGAGCAGCTCGCCCTTCCCTTCATGCACCAACTCCACCGCCTTGGCGGCCGCCGCCTCACTATGGCCTGCGTCCACAATTTCGAAACGGCTAATATCGAGGCGGTGCTCGCGGGCAACCGCGGCAATCCGATCGGCCGGCCCGACCAGAATCGGAACGATAATGCCCTCCTCCGCAGTCTCCAGCGCGCCGCGCAATGACGACTCATCGCACGGATGCACGACCAGCGTTGCTGCGGGCGACGCCTTTCTGGCGCGAGCAAGCAGACGATCGTATTTGCTCGGCGGCGGCTCAAGCGCGCTGACCTGAGACATGACCACTGATGTCTCCTCCGATTGAATAGAGGGCAATCCAACGCCTTGCTACAACACCTTTCTGCTTTCCTTCGTCCTTGCCGCCGGGACAATGGCTGGGCTCGCGACCGCCGCCAGGTCTCGATCGACTCGAAAGAACCGCTCAATTTGCTTCAGCCGCTCCGCCGCCTCGCCCACAATTTCACCAGGCGCACTCAGGACTCGCTTCACAAGATCGAATGTCCCAAGACGGATTTCGGGATCGGCGGGAAGCATCGACGGAATGGCTGCTACCGAAGCTTCTGGATCAATCAGCAGCATCAGATATTGCTCACGAACCAGAGCTTTGAAATCTGCCAATGGCAGCTGGGGCATTCCGCTCTGACTGCGGCGGATCCGCCGCACCATTTCGAATCCACGCTCATCCACCGCATTCCTGGATACACCAACATAAAGGACCGAGCGGACCACGGCCTCGCGTAATCCACCATCGGGAATCCGCGCCTTCAGGTCAGCAATACGGGCTTGCAGAAGCTCATTGTGCAACCAGCTCTTCGGCGCCTTTCGCATTGGACGCGTGGCCGCGGCATCAACCCCCGCCATCGCCTGTACCGCGGGAGAGCCATAGACCGAGAAGAAAAACTGTTCACACCAGGCGTCTCTCGCGTCTCGCCAAGCGTCGAGCATGGTCACAATCTGGCGAGATACGGCTTCCTGCATACCAATGAATGGGTTGTCATTTGCGTCCGCATTGCGATGATCCTGCACCCATCTACTCAAATGACCGACGCTCGCCATGAGCGGATTGGCATCTGAGAACAACTCATACTGCATGCGCAGCGGATGGAGCCGTTTCGTCCACTCGGCGGCAGGAGCACTCGCGACAGCGCGTACCGACGGTTGAATGAAAGCGCGATAGAGCGAGAGGTTGGTCTCGGATATGCGAGCAGCGGTCTCGAAGCAGCGATCATCCGTGGGATTGTTTCCGCCCATCCGGCGGATGTCTTCCAGTGTTCTCACCTCGCATCGCATCGCCCAATCACCCGATATAAGATCGGGACTCGTGCTATCCGCAACTTTGCGTTCAAACACCGCCTCGTAGAGACCAGGCGGAAGCATATCGATGAGGTCGATATTGCTCGAGAACTCGTCATGTTCTTTGCGAGCCACGCCGGAGGAAACGAAGATTCCCAAATGACCGACGCTTTCGTGGACCGTGTAGACGATCGTTTGTCCGAAAGAACGGATCTCGTTGACATCTTGATACAGATCGAGAATCCAACCGAGCGCCTGCACGGGCGGCGTAATGTTGTCGCCTTTGGAGCAGAAGACCACGATGGGCGAGCGAATGTTGCGCAGGTCGACGGTCATGCCATTGCTGGCCTGTATTTTGCCCGCCGCGAGATTGTTACCCATGAACAGCTCAT
>Ga0137403_10006727_pt1 | contig 13116 bp, 13 predicted proteins | sample CZOMad2_1_16fung_FD_122057 | JGI IMG/M metagenome (GOLD analysis project Ga0137403, IMG submission 122057) | Vadose zone soil fungal communities from Angelo Coast Range Reserve, California, USA - CZOMad2_1_16fungal (Hybrid Assembly) | ecosystem: Environmental > Terrestrial > Soil > Vadose zone... | reverse complement strand
AAGCGTCACCGTGTCCTGTTTGCCATCGCCCTGATCGATGCCAGGAACGCCTGCGAGATCGATGTCGACCTCGACGACGTCCGTTCCGGCGAGGTTGTTCACGGCGATGTGGTCGGCGCCGCCGAGGGCGCTGAACTGGATGCGCTCGACGTCGTTCAGGTCCATGGCGATATTGGCGACGTCGCGGAAGAAGGTCGCCCGCCCGCCGTTGGCGGAGATGTCGATGTTCTCGTTGGCGTTGGAGCCGCTGAAGTCGAGGGTGTCGAAGCCCGCCTGGCCCTCGACGACGTCGCTGCCCTCGCCCGGCGCCCAAGTGAACACGTCGTCGCCGGCGCCCATGAAGGTGGTGTCGTTGCCCTGGTTGCCGTCAATGACGTCATTGCCATCGCCGCCGAGCAGCAGGTCGGCGCCCTGGCCGCCGACGATCGTGTCGTTGCCGGCGCCGCCGTCGATCGCGAGGTGGGCGGACGTGGCTGACAGTGCGCTGGCGTCGATCTTGTCGTCGCCGCCGTTGGCGTTGATGACGATGGCTTCGGTCGTGCCGACATCGATGGTGAACGGCGCGGGGTCGATGCGATCGACGCGCACGCGGGCGCCGTTGGTCGCGAGGGCGAATTCCTCGGCGCCGTTGCCGCCGTTGACTTCCAGGGTGTCGACGCCGGAGCCGCCTTCGGCCAGATCGCTGTCATCGCCCGGATTCCAGATCATGCGGTCGTCGCCGGCTTCGCCGAACATTTGGTCGTCGCCGTCACCGCCGGTCAATGTGTCGTTGCCGTCGCCCCCGAACAGGAGGTCCGCGCCCCCACGCCCGAGGAGGACGTCGTTGCCGCTCTGGCCGAAGATCTGGTCTGCGCCCGAGCCGCCGAAGGCCGTATCGTTGCCGGCGCCGCCGAACAGCAGGGCGCGGGGCAGCGCGCCGTTGGTCTCGTCGAGGGAGAGGGTGTCATTGCCGCCCAATCCGAACATCTGGATGTCGCCGGTGTTCGCGACCGTCGGCTGGCCGCCCGCGACGGGGACGGCGCCGCCGTTCACCAGAATCGTCCCGGCCGCATCGCGGCTGGCAGTGACCGAATTGTCCTTGTTGTCGCCAAATACACTCAGCACACCCGCGTTCGCAAGGAAGGAGGCGGTGATTGCCATGATGTTTCGATCCTCTTTGAGGGCTGTTTATCGCCGACGCGTGAAAGCCGGGAGCCAGCGCTCGCCGAATTTGCGCCCATAAATCGTCGATAGTTGTTAGGGCCTGATTTCGCAGACAGACTCAGTTACTTCCGATGCGCATGGTTTCTCCGGTTCACTGAATGAATCGACAGCGCAGCTGTAAGCTCGCGATGTGGTCGCGGGCGAAAACAGGCCTTGTCTGGGAACTATTCCTCGTGATCGGTGTGACGGCCGTCACATCGAGGGCAGATCGTGGGACGCGTCTCGCTCTGCTCTCGGCAAACCTTCAACAATTCACCGCCCGCGCATGGATGCGGTCGTTGCCGGCGAGTGCCTTGAACTGGATGGTTTTGAACGTCGTTGAAATTCATTGTGACGGCGGCGACGTCGCGGAAGAACCGCACCCGATCGCCGCCGGCGGCAATATCGGTGCTCTCGCCGGCATCGGAGCCGTCGAAGTCGAGCGTGTCCGTGCCGATGTTGGTGGACATGTGAATCCGATTCTTCTTGAAGGCCGCGGACGGCGGAGCCGCTGGAGAAAGCGGTGTGCTGCAGCGCGCCGTTACGCAGGCTGCTCAAGTAGTGATCGGATGTTTCGACCCGGCCGCGCCGTTTGTTTCAGTTTTTTCTCACCGGGGCCTATCGCGCCCGCCGGCGCGGAATAGTGGAAGCCGTCTGCGCGTCAAGGCTCTTTTGGGGTAGGCTTTTGTCGCGTCCGGTCAGTCGCGGTACTGGTTCAGGGCCGTGCGGATCTTCGGGTCGCCCAGGTTGCCGGCGGTCACCACGAGCGCATCGATCGTCACCCGTTCGGGCACGTGACGGCCCGCCTGGATCTCCATCAGCAGCTGGACCGCGCGATAGCCCATCTGGAACGGATCCTGCACGACGAACGCGTGCAGATCTCCGCTGCGCAGATAATCCTCGAAGACCGGGCGATAGTCGAAGCCCACGAGCCGCGGCCGCCCCTCCGGCGGCAGCTCGGCGAGGGCGCGCAGCGCGCCGAAGGTGGTGAAGTCCGTGGGCGTGAAGATGGCGTCGAGGCGGCCGGAATAGGACGCCAGCGCCGCGGCGACCGCGGCCTGGGGCTCGCGGATGCCATGGCCGAGATAGACGTCGACGACGACATCGAAACCCATCTCCCTCGTCGCATCGACGAACCCAGTCTCGCGCGCCGTCGTCGAGACGACGTCCGGAGCCAGGCGGAGGACCCCGACTTTGGCCCCCTTTGACAGGTATCCCTGCAAGGTAAGCGCAGCCGCGCGGCCGGCGGCGTAGTTGTCGGTGGAGATCGTCGAGAGACCCTTGAAGTCAGCGCTCGAGCGATCGACGAACACCACGGGGACGGGAATCTCGACAGGCGTCGGCACGCCCGCGACGGGCATGGGGGCGAGGATGATCGCCTTGGCGCCGTCCTGAATCAGGGACCGCACCATCTTGATCTGCAGGTTCTGCGCGACGGTCTGGGGATCATCGTCGACGGGACTGCGCACCACGACCCGCGCGCCCAGATCGACCCCGGCCTGCGCGATGCCCTTCTCCATCGCGCCCCAAAATCCGCTGCGAGCGCCGGCCAAGACGGCGCCGAACTCCGTCTCCTGGGATTGCGCGCCGCCGGGCGTCGCAACAGCCGCCATCAGGAACGCCGCTTGAAGGATTCGCTTCGCCTGCATGGCGCCACCTCCTCCCGTTCGTCGCAGCGATCGACTCGGCGGAACCGGCGCAGGCCGTTGCTTAGCGGCCGGACCCGACGGTCGGCGCGCCCGGTACTATACAGGAAGGAGAAGCGATCGTAGTATTTGCTCGAGTCCGCACTCGCCAAGACGAAGCCACGGTTGGGATCAGAGCCCGAGGCCTGAGCAGACGTGCCCCGGGGCAGGAACAGGGAGGCCGCGGGCGTTCGTGGGACCAGAATGCCGATAGCCCGGGCCCGCCCGCCCGGGGCCCTCGTTGCGCGCATCCCGCGCGGCATCGGGCTGAGACTGCTCGTCGGAGTGGTGTTGTTCAGCTCCGCGGTCACGCTGGTCCTGACCTTGCTTCAGCTCTACCTGGACTACAGCCATTACGTCGGCGTGATCGAACGCCGCCTGGACGAGATCGAACAGAGCTATCTCGGCACCATCGGCGAAAGCCTCTGGCATCTCGACAGGTCGCAATTGCAACTCGAGTTGGAAGGCGTTCTGCGATTGCCGGACATGCGCGCGATCGAGGTGCGGGAATTCGCGGATGCCAATCCTCTCGTAGTCGCGGTCGGCGAGCGGGGAACGCGGTGGGTCATGGCGCGGGAAATACCGATCGTCTATGTCGCGCAGGGATCGCCGCGGCGGATCGGGACCCTCTATGTCGAGGCAACGCTGGCGGACGTGTACCGCCAGCTCATCGACAAGTCGCTGGTCATCCTGGCCAGCCAGGCTGCGAAGACCTTCCTGGTGTCCCTTTTCATCATCTACATCTTCCACCGGCTCGTCACCCGGCACCTGGTCGCCGTCGCCGGGTTCGTGCGCGGCTATGACTTCCGCCGGCCGGCCGCGCCGCTGCGTCTGCAGCGCCGTCCGCCCGCGGCTGCGGACGAGCTGGACCAGGTGGTGGCGTCGTTCAATGGGCTGTGCGCGAACCTGCAGCGCGCCTATGACGATTTGCGCAGGGTCAACGCGGAACTCCAGCAGGATATCGCCTCCCGCCGGCAGGCGGAGGAGGCGCTGCGCGAGAGCGAGCAGCGGTTTCGCGACTACGCGGAGATCGCCTCCGACTGGTTCTGGGAGACCGGGCCGGACCATCGCTTTACCTACCTTTCGGAGCGTGTCGCCAATTTCGGCTTCGAGCAGGCCGGCCTGATCGGCCGCCGGCGCTGGGAGATTGCGATGGACCTCGAAGAGGAGCCGGAGAAGTGGAAGGAGCACTTCGAGCTGCTGGAGCGGCACGAGCCGTTCCGCGGATTCATCTACGAGATCACGCGCGCGGACGGTTCGCCGGGTTTCGCTGACACGAGCGGCAAGCCGATATTCGATGCCGGCGGACAGTTCACCGGCTACCGCGGCGGCGCGCGCGACGCCACCCTGCAGCACGAGACCGAGGTACAGCTGCAGCAGGCGCAGAAGATGGCGGCGGTCGGCCAGCTGACCGGAGGGATCGCGCACGACTTCAACAACCTCCTGACCGTCGTGATCGGGAGTCTCGATCTGGCGTTGGACCAAGTCCAGGGCGAGACGCGCGCGACAATCGAAACCGCCGTGCGGGCCTCACAGAAGGCTGCCGACCTCGTGCATCGACTCCTTGCTTTCTCCCGCCGGCAGGCCTTGCGGCCGGAAACGCTCGATCTCAATCGCCTCACGACCGGGATGGGGGATCTCCTGCGCCGCTCGGTGGGGGCGAATTTCGAGATCGCCATGAAGCTGGGGCCGGGGCTGTGGCCGGCATCGGCGGATCGCGGGCAGGTCGAGAACGCGCTCCTCAACCTCGTGATCAATGCGCGCGACGCCATGCCGGCGGGCGGGAGGCTGCTGATCAAGACCGCCAACAAGCACCTGGACGAGGAATATGTCGCGCACAACACCGAGGTGGCGGTCGGCGATTATGTGATGCTGGCGGTGACGGACACCGGGTCCGGCATGCCGCCGGACGTGCTGGAACGAGCGCTCGAGCCGTTCTTCACGACCAAGGAGATCGGCAAGGGCAGCGGGCTCGGGCTCAGCGTGATCTATGGATTTGCAAAGCAGTCGCGCGGCCATCTGAAGATCTACAGCGAGGTCGGCCACGGGACGACCGTTCGGCTCTACCTGCCGCGCGCGGTCGCCGCCGGCGTCGAGACCATCGCGCCGCCGGCGCCGGCCGCCCACCCGCGCGGCGGCGAGATCATCCTGGTCGTCGAGGACCACGCCGATGTCCGCAGCTACGTGGTCGCGCAGCTGCGGGATCTCGGCTATCTCGTCATCGAAGCCGAGGACGGTCCGCAAGCGCTGAAGATCCTCGACACCGAGGCGCCAATCGACTTGCTGATGACGGACATGGTGATGCCCGGGGGGATGACCGGACGGCAGCTGGCGGAAGCCGCTAAACTGCGGCGACCGCGACTCAAGGCGCTGTTTACGTCCGGTCATTCCGAAGACGTTGTGGCCGAGGACGGCGCGCTCGACCCGCGCGCGCAATTTCTCGCCAAGCCCTACACGCGGCAGGACTTGGCACGCAAGGTGCGACAAGCGCTGGGGATGCCGGACTAGAAGCGCGGGGCGGACCGCTCGGCAACCAGTGCTCCGGGCGCCGAATCCTGCGGACGGCGGGCCCTCAGTGGATCGTTCCGGATGGCGTGCGCAGCAGACGCGACGGGCGGCCGGGGGGGTGGCGACGAGCGTCGTGGCTGCCGGACTGCAGCAACTGCTCGATGCGGCTGTGGCTCTCCATCAGCGCCAGCATCTCTTCGATGGCGAAGGGTTTGTAGAGGGGGCCCTCGGCGCCGGCCTGGATCGCCCGTTCCACGAACGTCTCCTTGAAGCCGGTCATCATGACGATGCGTGCTTGCGGCTTGATCGATCGGATCGCGAAGAAGCTGTCGACGCCGTTCATGACGGGCATGCGGACATCCATGAAGATGACGTCGAACTCCTGGGCGCAGGCGCGCTCCACGGCCTCCTGTCCATGTTCGGCGATGCTGACGTCGCAGCCGTAGTCGAGCAGCACCTCGGCCAGGCTCTCCGCCAGATCGACGTCGTCGTCGACGATCAGGACGCGCGTGCCTCTTGCGGTCATCGTACAAGTTCCTCCTCGCCCGCGGCCGGGAACCGCATGGGCCGCCCGGTTTCGACCTCGCCGCTGCGGGCAAGCCCGCGGCTATCCATGGCACCGCTCTCGCGGTGCCGCTATCGGTCAGGCGGCGAGTTGGGCGAACGCGCCGTGTTCCTGCGCGCCTTCCAAGGTGATCGACAGCTGCAGCTCGCCGTTCGACGACTGCACGGTCTTGTGGCCGCGCCGCGGCAGCGGCACGCCGATCGAACTGCACCAGTAGGTCAGCGCCTGCACCAGGCGTTCCCCGGAAAAGAGATATCGGCTCGATCCGCTGTAGCCGTTGGCGCCGACGATCTCGGCGGTGACGGACGAGAAGTCGTCGATGGCCAAAACTTCGAACGGATCGGTGGGCAGCGGCTTGTTTTCGACAACCGCTGCAAATTGACGGAGGGCGCGCAACGCTTCGTCGGCCCCGAACGTGATCACGCGATTTTCGCGCGGCATGGGAGAACTCCTTTTTGGTTCCCAGTGATCGAGTAGTCGCAGGATAAAGCCGAAAGTTTCTCGCCACTTTAAGAAAACTGGTTTGCCCGCCATTAACCATCGCGCCGGGCGGGCCGGCGGCGACCGCCGGGCCGGCGGCTAGCGGCATGTCCTGCATGGGAAATCCGCGAGCGATCGGGGCGCCGCCCGCAGCCGCTTACAAAGCGGGGGCGGCCTCTTACAATACGTTACAAAACCCCGCCCGCCGCCGCCGTTCCTCGCCGGCGCAATCTGGACAAGGCCGAGCGTCCATGGCAAACCTCGCCGCCCGCGAGGGAGAGGGAAAATGACATTAACGGGTCTGCTGACGTTCGGGGCGGTCTACGGGGTGGCGGTGGCGTCGCCGGGACCGGGGGTGGCCGCAGTTCTGGCGCGCGTCCTGGCGCGGGGCCTGCGGGGCGCGCCGGCCTTCATCGCGGGCTTTCTGGTCGGCGATCTCGTCTGGTTCGCGCTCGCGGCCACGGCGCTGCATGCGCTGGCGCAGACCTTCGCGGTCCTGTTCATCGTCATCCGCTATGCCGGCGCGGCCTATCTGCTCTATCTCGCCTGGAAACTGTGGACGGCGCCGACGGCGGCGCGCGACATCGCGGCGGAGGCGCGGACAGAGCGGCCGCTGCGATTATTCCTCGGCGCGCTGTCGCTGACGCTCGGCAACCCGAAGGTGATCTTCTTCTTCATGGCCCTGCTGCCGATGGTGGTCGATCTGGGGACGCTCAGCCTGGCTGGCTTCCTGGAGATCGCTGCCGCGATCACGGTGATCCTGAGCGCGGTGCTCGGCGGCTATGCCCTGCTGGCGGGCTTCGGGCGCCGCTTCATCACGAGCCCGCGCGCGATCCGGATCGTCAATCGCGGCACCGGCGCGGTCATGGCCGGCGCCGCCGTCACCATCGCGACGCGCTGAGGACTTTCGTCGCTTTCACGCGAAAGAACCTATGATATTATCTACATGCAAAGATGTGGGGCACAAGGCATGGCCACTACGGACGTGAAGGAACAGGCGCGAAGGCTCATCGAGCATCTCCCGGAGAATGCAACCTGGGAGGATCTTATGTATGAGATTTACGTCCGCCAAGCGATCGAGGCCGGCGTCGCCGACAGCGAGGCAAACCGTGTCGAGAGCGTGGCGGATGTGCGTGCGCGGTTCGGCCTGCCTGAATGATCGTTCAATGGACGGCAACTGCCGTCCGGCACCTGACATCGATCCACGACTACATAGCGCAGGACTCGCCGATTTATGCTCGCCGTGTCGTGGACCGACTCACGCGGCGTTCGCAGCAGATAGTTCTGTTTCCGCTCTCAGGCCGCGTGGTCCCGGAGCATGGCTCCGAGTCCATCCGTGAGATCATCGAGCCGCCATACCGCATCATCTATCGAATCCACCGTGATCGCGTGGACGTAGTTGCGGTCGTTCACGGCGCGCGCAATCTGCGCGACCTTCCGCTCTAGGCGGAGTGGCGCTGCCGGCACCATCGCGGCGCTCTGGTCTCATCCCCCGGACGGTGCCTTGCCGCCGAGCAGCGGGGTCGGGGGCTGCGGGTTCATGAAGCGGCGGCGCAGGTCGGCCAGCTTCTCCGGCGTCACATGCAGGAGCGCGGCGGAGAAGGCGCGCGGATCGGGCGTGTGCATGAGATAGGCCTGCATCTCGTTGATCATCAGCGTCTCGTTCGCGGGGTCGTAACCGTTGCCCGCGAGGAAGCTGCGGAAGAGCGCACGCTCGGCCTCGCTCATGCGCTCGCGCCAGAAGCGCTCGCAATGGGCGCGATAGGCGGGATTAGTGAAGAATTCGCCGTGGCTGACCTCATGGCGCAGCATGGTGTCGCGCAGCGAGGCATCGACGAGCTCGCCGGCGGGCACACCTGAGGTGCCGGCCTGAACCAGTGTGACGACGGCCATCTCCGGCGTCGTGGCGACGTAGCCGGCTCCTGCGCGCTCGATCACGCCGGCGCCCACCAGCAGGGCGAGCAGGTCGCTCTCCTGCCGGTTGAGCGGCTGGGCCTCCGCCGCGGCGAGCGAGAAGAAGCGCGCCAGTGACGTCGCCGCATAGTCGTGGGCCAAGTAGTATGTATCCGGGTTGGGCACCGCCAGGGTCATCTCCGGTTCGGATAGCACGCGATCATGCGGCATGCCGTTCTTTTCGATCAGGGCGGCAAGGCGGTTCATGGCGCGGCCCTGCTCGGCCAGGGTCGGGAAATCGACCAGCAGGATGCGCGGGTTCTCGACCAGGCGATAGACGGCGGCGCCGCTGTGGCGCAGGCCGTCGATCTCGGCCAGGCGGGCGTCGGTGACGCGCGGCGCCGGCGGCTGCGGCGGCAACAGCGCTTGCTGCTGCGGGGGCGCCTGTTGTTGCGCGGGCGCCGGCTGTTGCGCCGCCGGCGCGGTCGCGATGATCGGCTGGACTGACGGCGGCCCCAGGCCGTGCAGGACCCAGGCCGCCACGCCGCCCAGCAGGATCGCGAGCATGGCCAGCCCGAGCCAGGTGGACGGCGAGCGCAGTGCCGTTCGCCGCTTGCCAGGGGGGCGGTCGGCACGCAGGCGGCGCATGATCAGCGTGTCCTCGTCGGCGTTTGCAGGCGGGCGTCGCGTCATGAATGTCTCGTCGTCAGCAGCGTGAAGGGAGCGCGGCTCGGCGCCCGGCGGTCATGATCTTACGATGCCTTCGGCCAGGAGATAATCCCAGATCGCGCGCGCCGCCTCGATGGGCGGCGGATCCACCAGCAGGCGGCCGCGGCCGGGGGCGATTTCGGTAGCGGCGCGCAGGCGCTCGTCGGCGCTGCCGCCGGTGGCGACCTTGAGCCGCTTCGGACGCGGCCGGGCCGGGCGCAGCTGCCATTGCGCGCGCTCGGCGTCCGGCACGGCTGCCGCCCCGACGATCTCGATGCGGCCGCGGCGGGCGGGACCGAAGGCGAAGGGGCGGGCCGGCGGCGCCGCGGAGCCGACGGTGACGACGGCCGGCAGTGCCGCCGACAGCCGGCGCCGGCGGCCGCGCGGCAGGGCCTGCAGCAGGTCGACGCGGTCGCCGGCGAGCGCGACCTCCGCGATGTCCGCGGCAAGAGCGGCATCGAGCGCCTGGGCGAGCGCATAGGGCAGGAGGCCGCTGCATTCGCCGGCCTCGGCGGCGGTGCCGGCAAGCAGGAGCTGCGGGCGCACGCCCTTCAGATACTCGATCAGCGCCGGGATCGGATCGGCAGCGGGCGGCAAGTCGAGCACAATCAAGGACGCTATTCCCATGCCGAGATAGTCGCGCAGAGCCGGCTCACGCGGATCGCCGGCATGGATGACGTGCAGATTCCCAGGCGGCGAGAGGCGCAGCGCCAGTTCGAGGGCGCGAGCGTCGCGGTCGGCGCGCCGGGCGCGGTCGGAGGCCGGGTGGCGGCCGGCCGAGACGAGCACGGCGACGGCGGGCGTCATCCGCGCTTCTCCCGGGCCAGGCGGGCGAGGGCGGGCATCACGGCCTGGGCATCGGCGATGACCGCGAGATCGGCGCGCTTCACCATATCGGCATGCAGATCCGTGTTGACGGCGACGACGCGCTCGCAGCGGGCGATGCCCTGCAGATGTTGCGGCGCGCCGGCGATGCCGAAGGCGAGATAGCAGCGCGGCTCGACCAGCGTGCCGGAGGCGCCGACCTGGCGGCCGCGCGGCAGCAGGCCGGCATCGCACACGACGCGGCTGCCGCCCTCGGCGCCACCGAGCACGCCGGCGACCGTGTGAAACGCATTCCAGTCGGTGACGCCGTTGCCGGCGCTGACGATGAAGTCGGCCTCTTTCAGAGGCACGGCATTGGGATCGATCGCGGCCAGGCCGCCATCCACTAGGCGCGGCGCGGCGGCGAAGGCCATGGGATCGAGCGCGCGCGCCTCGTGGCGCGCGCCGGTTACGGGCTCCGCGGCCTCGGGCGCGAGGGCGATGATGAGCGGCGGTCGGCGCAGGATGTCGCTGCGGCCGCCATCGCCGCGGCAGGCGATCTCGTCGGCGGCCAGGCGCTGGACATTGGCGGCCAGTCGCACGCCCAGCCGGACGGCGAGCCGGCGCGCCAGGTCGCCGCCGCCGACCGCCGAATCCGGGAGCAGGACGTGGCGCGGTTTCAGCCGCTCGATCGCCGCCAGGACGGCCGCCGTCTTCGCTTCGGGCGCGTAGCCGGCGAAGACGGCGTCGCGCGCAGGCAGCAGACGATCGACGCCGGCGGAGCCGAAATCGTCCGCCGGCGCCGCGGGCTCCAAGCAGGCGAGGGCAACGACGCCGCCGCTGAGGGAGTCCGCCAATATCCGCGCCGCGCCCAGCAGGTCGCGGTCGTGGGCGGTGAGGCGGCCAGCCTCGAGATCGGGAACGGCGAGGATGAGGCAGGCGGGCGCGTCGATGAAACGGGGGGCGGGTGACGGTCCCGGCCCCGGTGCTCCCACGCGCTCGCCGGCGCTCGCTTCCCTCGCTCGCTGCGCGGAGGAGGGTTGGGGAGGCGGCGTGGCTTCGCCACCGAGACGACGCTGGGCGCGTTCGGCGCGCGGGTCGCGGCGAAGGCGAGCGGTCGACGGTTCGGTCGCGGATTGCGCCGGCGCATCGCGCTGGCGGCGGCGTTCCAGTTCGGCGCGCGGATCGCGGCGGATAGTCATGCGTGGCCCTCGACCGCCGACAGCAACAATTCCGCGATATCCGCCACGGCGGGACGTTGGCCGACCACGCCTTCGAGCATGACGGCGCAGTTGGGGCAGGCGACGGCGACGGTGGAAGCGCCGGTGGCGCGGGCGTGGTCCATGCGGATATCGGGGATGCGGCGTTTGCCCGGCACGTCCGTCAGGGGAGCGCCGCCGCCGCCGCCGCAACAGCTCGAGCGCAGGCCGTAGCGCTCCATCTCCACGTACTCGACGCCGAGCGCAGACAGGATCGCGCGCGGGCTCTCGATCTCGCCGTTGTAGCGGCCAAGGTAGCAGGGGTCGTGATAGGTGACGCGCCCGCCGAGCGGGCCGGCGATCGCGAGACGCCGTTCGCCGATGAGGGTGGCCAGGAAGGTGGTGTGATGGACGACCTCATAGCGGCCGCCGAAGGCCGGATATTCGTTCTTGAGGGAATGGAACGCGTGCGGGTCGGCAGTGACGATGCGCGCGATGCGGTATTGGGCGAGCGTGGTGATATTGCGCTTGGCCAGGTCCTGGAACGTGGCCTCGTCGCCGAGGCGACGGGCGAGATCGCCGCAGTCGAGCTCCTCCGCGCCGAGCACGGCGAAATCGGTTCCGGCCCGGCGCAGCAGCTTGACGAGGGCGCGCAGCGTGCGCTGGCTCCGCAGCTCGAAGGCGCCGTCGCCGAGCCACAGCAACACATCGGCTTCGCGCTTCTGCGCCAGGACGGGGAGCGCAAGATCGGCGGCCCAGTCGAGCCGGCCGGCGAGCGGGCGACCGCTGGGATTGTCGGCGGCGCGCAGCTCGGCCAGCGCGTCGGCGGCCTTGCCGGGCGTCGCCCCCAGCTCCAGCGTCTGAAAGCGGCGGAGATCGATGATGGCATCGACATGCTCGATCATCATCGGACACTCGTAGACGCAGGCGCGGCAGGTGGTGCAGGACCACAGCGTGTCCGGATGGATCATGGCGCCGGAGCCGACGAGGGCCAATGCGGGGCCGCCGCGCGCCTGGCCAACCGCGCGGCCGGGATGGGGGTTGCCGGCGTAGCGGGAATCGGTTCCTGGGCCGAGCGCGTTGGCGAGGTCCTGGATCAGCTTCTTCGGATTGAGCGGCTGCTCGGCGGCGAAGGCGGGGCAGGCGGCCTCGCAGCGGCCGCATTGCACGCAGGCGTCGAACGACAGCAGCTGGTTCCAGCGGAAATCGGCGGGCGTCTCGCTGCCGAGCTTGGGCGCGTCGAGCGCCAGCGGCCGCAGCGCGGCTTCGCGCGCCCCGTCGGCGAAGCGGGCGGCGCGCGGGTGGAAGGCGAGATGGAGCGCGCCGGCGAGGGCGTGGCGCATGGGACCGACACTCATGCCCGCGAAGAGCTCCCAGCAGCCCCAGGCGCCGATCACCAGCAGCACGAAGCCGCCGATCTCCTGCCACTCGATCGGATGCCCGAAGCCCGCCTGCGGCGCGCTGGCGAGGGCGAAGAAGAAGGCGAAGGCGAAGAGGGCATAGGGCAGGCGCTCGAAGGCGCCGCGCGAGAGCCGGGTCGCCGCGCTCTCCCAGCGCCGCATGGCCACCATGAGCGCGCCCAGCGCCATGATGACGCAGGCGACCAGCAGGAGGCCGGCGAGCCAGTCGCTCTCGAGGCCGAAGACATGGACGAGCAGGATCAGCAGCACGGCGCCGACGAAGCCCCCGGCGGCCAGCATGTGCATCTTGGCGGCATAGCGGTCGCGCGCGACGACGCGATGGACATCGACGAGGTAGCGCCGCGGCAGTCTGAAGAGCCCCAGCCAATCGAGCGGGCCGGCCCGGCCGGCGAACCAGCGGCGCGCCCGCCAGAGGCCGCCGACGACGAGCAGGGCGAGGCTCACCAGCATGAGCCAGCCGGGGGCGGAGACGTGGATCATGCCAGAATTGAAATCACAGAAGAACGCGGATGAACACAGATAGTGAAGGGCGAAGGCGCGGCACAGAGTGCCACAATAGACCCTTGCTGTCCCCGGCTCATCCTCCGGTCCATGCTAGGGGATGCACATGCCTTAAGAACTGATACAAGGCAGCTCAACAGAGTCCCCTCTCCCCTTGCGGGCAGGGCAAT
>Ga0137403_10006726_pt1 | contig 13117 bp, 10 predicted proteins | sample CZOMad2_1_16fung_FD_122057 | JGI IMG/M metagenome (GOLD analysis project Ga0137403, IMG submission 122057) | Vadose zone soil fungal communities from Angelo Coast Range Reserve, California, USA - CZOMad2_1_16fungal (Hybrid Assembly) | ecosystem: Environmental > Terrestrial > Soil > Vadose zone... | reverse complement strand
ACGGCTCCCAACCCGACAACCGTTCACTACGACTTCGCGACGACCGGCGTGCCTGGTTCGACCAGTGGACTTAATCTAGTCAAAAACTAATCAGCTCAGAACGTTAACAGCGCGCGCGCCCAAGGCGCGCGCGCTGACGTTTAAAAGTTCGTAATCGTAATCGAACTCGAACAATCCCGCGCACGCGCGCATGCTTAGCGGTAGCGGCGGTCTCTGACCGCCGGATTATTCGGCGCTCGGACAGCTCTCGCTATAGGTTGACTCCACCGCCAGCTTGATCGCCGCGATCATGCTGTCGGGGCGCGCGATTTCTTTGCCGGCAATTTCAAATGCTGTGCCGTGATCGGGACTGGTGCGAGGGAAGGGCAGGCCGAGCGTGACATTTACGCCTGTGTGAAAGGCGTGGAGCTTCAGCGGGATCAATCCCTGATCGTGATACATGCAAAGCACTGCGTCGAATTCGCCTTCGATCGCGCGATGGAAAACTGTGTCCGGCGAGTGAGGGCCGGAAAACAGCGACTGGTGATTAGTGATCGATGATCGGTTCAGTTCTTCAACTGCCGGTGCGATTACGTCGATCTCTTCGCGTCCGAATTTGCCTGATTCACCGGCGTGAGGATTCAAACCGGCGACGGCGATGCGCGGAGGATTTTTTGAACGAGAACGAAGAAATTCGGCCAGCAACAAGCCGATCCGAACGATCTCGGATTGTTTAAGCGCAGTCGAAACTTTGCTTAGCGGAAGGTGGATTGTGGCTAGCGCGACCGTTATTTTTCCGCCCGTCAAACACATTGCAAAATTTTTGATGCCGCAGCGCTCGGCGAAAAATTCGGTTTGTCCAGGGAACTTGAAACCGGCCTCGTACATCCTGGCTTTGTGAACCGGCCCGGTCACGATCGCGTTGAGCTCACCGCGTCGGGCGAGTGTCACCGCTTCTTCGAGTGCAGTCGCGGCAGCGCGCGCGGTTTCGATCGTCGGCTCGCCTGATTTGCAATTCGGCTGCCGGCCGATCACCACGTATTCGGCCGAATCAGGAACGCGTCCGGACTTCAGTGCAAGGTTGACAATCTCGGGCCCAATCCCGGCGCAATCGCCCAGCGTGATTCCGATGCGCCGTCTTGTCGTGCTCATGCTCCTGTTCGTGATAGTACTCGAATTTGCTCAAATTACCTGAATCGAATTGGCAGGCACAAAGAGCGGCCACACAGCAGATCAGCGCGACGCGCTTCGCAGGTCTAACGAGAATTAGACGGAACTTTTTCGTCTAACAAGATTAAGACCGGGCGGAGGAAGAAGAGCGAAATTCGCTCAGAAGGTCTTGATGTAAGCCTTTGCGCGCAGGCCGGCGATCCAGCGTTCCTGTATGCCGTGGGCTTCCTCTTCGAGTAGTCTCTTCTCAATGTCCGACCGCATTTCGGCGAGCGATTTAGTGGTGCCGCCGTGTTTATCTTCGACTTTGAGAATGTAATAATTGCCTGCGTAATCGATGATGTTGCTGATTCGACCGACCGGCATGTTGAACGCGAACTTTTCGAGCGGGGCAGCCAGAGTATTGCGCTCGATCCAGCCCCAGTCGCCGCCATTATCGCGGGTGCTGTCCTCGGAATAGACCTGTGCTGTGCGATCGAATTCTGCGCCGCCAGCCAGCTTACCGAGCACTTCTTCGGCCAGCGCCTTTTGAGCAGGCGCGTTCGCGGTATCTTTCTGGCCAGAAATCATGATCATTCGCAACTTGATCTGCTCCTTGCTGGTAAATTCCGCGCGATGCTTTTTGTAGTACTCTTCCACTTTCGGGGGCGAAATGATCGAGTTCATCTTGATGTTATGGCTGCGCATGGCCTGCACCATGATTCGTTCCGTTTCTTTTTCTTTGAACTCGCCCAACGTGTAATTCTGCGCCTCGAGTGTCTTGATGAACGTGTTGCGATCACCGCCAAACGATTCGCGGATGATCTGGTGCATCCGCTCATCCACGATGTGGTCCGGGATCTGGTAGCTTTCCTTTTTGAATGCCTGAATCACAAGGCGTCGATCGATCAAATCTTTCAACGCCATCTCGCGCAATTCGATCAATTTTTTGTTCAGTTCCTCTCCCGTCACTTGCTGCCGCAGCAGCTTTTCCCGCGGCGCGGACAAATTGCGCACCTGCGAGTAGGTGATGACGTCACCGTTCACAACCGCCGCGATGCCGTCTACCACCTGGGCCTCCTCGGCAGCCGCAGAGCCGCAAAATGGCCATAGAGCCATCCCGCACACGGCGAGCAAAATCGTGGCAAATGGACGCATGAGACTCCTCATAATTTCTTGATTAATTCCAGAATTTCCACCAGATGTTGATCGATTTTCGTTGCCACTAAACGGGGGAATTTGCCCGCGACAAGTATAAAATCTCCGTGCCGCGTCAACATCAATTTGCGCTCGCGTACTTCCACCCGGCTCACTCCTGCTTCCGCAGCGGCGAGCTTGATTTTCATGAGAGCAAACAAGTTGTCAACTGCCGGAGGAAAGGCGCCAAACCGGTCGCGCCATTCGCGGCGCAGTTGGTCCAATTGCTCATGCGACGTGATTTCCGCAATATTGCGATAAGCCCGTATTCTCAGGGCAGAATCGCTGACGTAGGTGACTGGAATGAAAGCCGGAATCCGCTCAAGGAGTGACGGCTTTCCAGCCGCGACATTTAGCCCAAGCGCGGGGAAGCCGTCGTTCCTTGGCACGACAAACTCGGCTTCATTTGTGACAACAAAATCGAGTTGTAAATCGACTTCCAACCGAAGCCGGGGCTTTTCGCGCTTGAGCTGCGCCACCGCCTGCTTGAGCAACTGACAGTACAAATCGAAACCAACCGCCACGATGTGGCCGCTCTGGGCAGTGCCCAAAATGCTGCCTGCGCCGCGGATCTCCAGATCCCGCATGGCGATGCGAAAACCCGCCCCCAGCGAGCTATATTGTTTGATGGCGCTAATGCGCTTGCGCGCAGCGCCGATTGTCATCATTTCGCGCGGCAGAAGCAGATACGCGTATGCCTTGTGCTCGGCTCGGCCGACGCGTCCACGCAATTGATACAGATCGGCGAGGCCAAACTGATCCGCGCGATCGATGATGATCGTGTTTGCATTCGGAATGTCGAGTCCGCTTTCGATGATTGTCGTGCAAACGAGCACGTCAGTTTTTCCGGCAATGAATCGCGCCATCACCGCTTCCAGTTCGTCTGCGTCCATCTGGCCATGCCCGATTTCGACTCTGGCCTGCGGACAAAGATGAACGATCCGATCACGTGCTCTTTCGATGGTCGCGACGCGATTGTGCAAAAAGAAAACCTGACCCTGCCGTTCCAGTTCGCGATCAATTGCGGCGCGAATGATTCGCTCATCGTAGGCTGACACGACTGTTTCGACCGGCAAACGGTTGAGCGGCGGAGTCTCAATCGTGGACATGTCTTTTACGCCGACAAGCGAGAGATAGAGAGTGCGTGGAATCGGCGTGGCCGAAAGTGTCAGCACATCGACCAGCTTAAAGAGATCTTTGAATTTTTCCTTGTGCAGCACTCCGAAGCGCTGTTCCTCGTCGATCACTACCAGGCCCAGATCTTTGAATACCACGTCGCCGGAGATAAGCCGATGAGTGCCAATGATGATATCGACGCCGCCTTCGCGCAGCAGGCGTAGCACTTTCTTCTGTTCGGATTGCGAACGAAAACGGCTGAGCATTTCAATGCGCACTGGGTAATCGAGCATGCGCTGCCGGAACACTTCGAAATGTTGCTGAGCAAGCACGGTGGTCGGCGCCAGCACGGCTACTTGTTTGCCGTGCATGACGGCCTTGAACGCGGCGCGCACTGCCACTTCGGTTTTGCCGAAACCGACGTCGCCACAGATCAGACGGTCCATCGGTTGCCGACGCTCCATGTCGATCTTCGTGTCGACGATCGCCTTCATTTGGTCTGGCGTTTCGCGAAAAGGAAACGAATGCTCAAATTCCGCCTGCCACTTTGTGTCCGGGGCGAATGCGTAACCGGGGTGCATTTGTCTCTCGGCCTGAATCGCAAGCATTTTGCCGGCGTAATCGAAAATGGAAGCCGCTGCTTTAATCTTCGCGCGGGCCCATTTCCCGTCGCCGAGCGAGCTGAGCTGCGGCGATTTTTTTCCTGCGCCAACGTAACGGGAAACGAGGTACGCTTGCTCGAGTGGAACATAAAGCTTCGCTTCATCCGCGAACTCGAGTGCTAGAACTTCCTGTAGTCGCCCTTGTTGCTGTAGGGCAAGCCGTCCGCTTGCCGGGGCTGGCCCGCCGGTGTCAGGCAGGCGGGGCGCCTGCCCTACAGGAAATTTTTCCAACCCGAGGAATCGTCCGATGCCGTGCTCGAGATGCACGACAAGATCGTCCTCGTTCAGTTCACTGAAATCGATCTGGGCGCGATGGCGCTCCGCGCGGCGCAAATGTCTGCGCGCGTGGACGGCGAACCGTCCAAATAATTCCGCTGCCGACAGGACGACAAGATTAGCTGCTGGGAAACAAAATCCGCGCGCCAGGGTTCCTTCGACAAAGTCCACGCCCTCGATTGCGCCTGCCATGATTTCGCGAAAGCGCTCGATTTCGCCCTCAGTCTGAAAATAGATGACGATCCTCGCGTTGTTCGTGCGCCATTCTTCTAAGCGCTGGACAAACTGCGCCCGCTTTGCCTCGGCCAGCACGAGATCGCCTGCCAGAAACTCTCCAATCTCACAATCCTGGAAGGCGCCGCTGAAGTCTTCCGGACCAGTTTCAATCCAGCCTTCGCTCATCTGGATATTTGGAGACGCGAGCTTCCACGAGCCAGGCGTCGCAGGAGCTCCACCCTCCGTTGCAGGTTCGATGTCGATAATCAGATGATTCGGAGCGATGTAATCGCGAACGAAACCGCTTTGATCATCTGCGGTTCCAAGGAGAAGGTCGACGGAGCCTAAATCGCGCACTGACGTTTGAGTGTCGATGTCGAACTCGCGCAACGATTCGATTTGGTCGCCGAAGAATTCCAGCCGGTAGGGCAACGGTGCCTGCCACGAATACAAATCGACAATGCCGCCACGGACAGCGAACTGTCCCCGAGTATTTACTTGCGGGACGCGCTCATAACCATTCCCCACAAGTTGGTCGAGCAGCTGTTCCATACTTGCGTTTGCGCCGCGCCGAAGCCGGACAATGGCAGATGGGAGTGTGCCGCGCTTTGGTGCAGTCTGATGCAGACTTGCGCGCGTCGCCACGATAATACGGGGACGGGTTTCGCGCTCGATTTCCATCAGCAGCGCCAGTCGTTCGGCTGCGATTTCGGGATCGGGCAAGACATTCTCTGCTGCCCCAAGCTCGGCTTCTGGCAGGAAAAGCGCGTCTGGCTGCCAGTTGAGCAAACTTTCGTAAAATAATTCTTGAGAATGAACGGTGGGACAAATGATCCAGATTGGATGCCTGTGATTTGCATTTGCAATTACAGCGGCGAGGAATGGCTGCGCCGGCTGGATCGCATGGGAAAATCGAACGGGCCATTCAGCCCGTTGTATCGCCGCGAGCTTTCGTGCGATTGGTTCGCTCGCTGCGACGCGCTCCAAGAGTTCCGCTGATTTTTCCACCGCAAACTTTACGCCAGATCAGGCAAAGTTGTAGCGATGTGCGTATTCTTGCGCCTTCGGCGATTCATCTCACATCGTCTTCGGAGAAGCCGATCCACCTGTAGCCGCGTCTCTGTGAGACGCGCTCTGCAGAGCGTTAAAAACGTATGAGCGCCACGCTTCGCACAGCGAAGCGGCTACAACAGCGCGCGGCCGATCGCCGCAGCGACGGCGCGAAGCCGCGGGACGAGCCCGGCGAATATTTCCGGGGTGAGCGCCTGGTTGCCGTCGCTCTTGGCCAGCTCCGGGGAGTCGTGCACTTCAATCATCAGCGCGTCCGCGCCGGCGGCGACGGCGGCGAGACACATTTGCGGAACGAATTCACGCAGGCCCAGTGCGTGCGTGGGATCAACAATGACGGGCAGATGGGTCTTGGATTTTAGGATTGGAACAGCGCTGAGATCGAGGGTGTAGCGCGCGGCATTCTCAAATGTGCGAATACCGCGTTCGCATAGAACAACATTCGGATTGCCCTCGTTGAGGATGTATTCCGCGCTCATCATCAGATCATAAATTGTGGCGCTGAACCCGCGCTTGAGCAGCACGGGGAGTCTGCTGCGGCCGACTTCCTTCAACAGCGAAAAGTTGTACATGTTGCGGGTACCGACCTGAAGGCAGTCAGCGTATTTCTCGATCATGGAGAGATCACGCGGATCCATGACTTCAGTCACCACAGGCAGTCCCGTTTTCTCACGCGCTTCTGCGAGGAAACGCAGTCCTTCTTCGCGCAGACCCTGAAAACTGTATGGTGAAGTCCGTGGCTTAAACGCGCCGCCCCGCAAAATTCTTGCGCCGGATTCTTTCACAATCGTCGCGATCGACTGAATCTGCTCTCTGCTCTCGACGGAGCAGGGGCCGCAAATTAGAGCCACATCCTCGTGTTGACCCAGGCGCACGTCGCCGATTGACACTGCCGAGGAACCGCGCGAATCGCGCGCCGCGAGTTTGTAAGGCTTCAACACGGGAATGATTGCTTCGACGCCGGCCATTGCGGCAATCGGCTTTTCGCGCAGAAGCGCCTCGGGCCCGATGACGCCGATGATCACGCGCGATGCGCCCCGGCTGATTTGCGCCTCGAGCCCAAACTCGCGCACGCGTGTGACGATCCGCTGGATCTGTTCCTCTGTAGCGTTGGGTTGCGTGATGACGATCATATTTCTGGCCGCGGAATGATCAGAATGCCGTGGTCAGGAATTTTCTGCAAGCCCAGATAAAAAACACGTCCCTGTAGTCTCTGTCGGGGAAGCTGACAGCTTCCCCGGGAACGACAACGTCGTCCCCGACAGCAGGTTGGCGATCTAATGGGTGATCGTGACTGGCGTTCCGACCGAGACTGATCGAAAGAAATTTTCAGCCATGAATTCGGGCATGCGGATACAGCCGTGCGACGCCGGATAACCTGGCAAATAGCCCGCGTGCATGCCTGTTCCCGATACGATGCGCATGAAATACGGCATTGGCGTGCCTTTGAAGTGAGTGCCCGGTGGTTTCGGATCTTTAGTCACATCAATGTTGGGCTTCACGACATTACCGCCGGAATCGACATAGTCGCCGAACAAGCTTGAGGCGTGGTCCTTATCCTTTTGGATAATTTTAAAGGTACCGACCTGAGTGTTAAGTCCCTCGCGACCGGTTGACAATTGCGACACCCCGACCAGCACGCCGCTTTTGTAAAAATAAGCGCGCTGTTCTCCGAGGCTAATCTTCACAGAAGGGCTTCCGCTGGCGGTATCTCCGTCCCAATAAGAGACGGTGTCCCGCGGCGCACCAGTCGCCGCGCCTCCGTAAACGCCGCCACCCAAATATTGCGTCTGGGCTGAATAACGCGGGTCTTCACCGCATCCCGTGACGAATGAGACGAGCCCAATAGAGAGAACTCCGTACAAAAGCTTAAGGAAGAAACGTTCCATAAATTCTCGAAGCGTTTTAATGCGCAACACGCGCAAAAAGTCAAGGGGGCAGTGCCGCGCTTTGGAAGTCAGGCATCTTGCCTGACTCGGCTGATAGGCTTCCAGCCTGTCGGGTTCCCGATGAGCAAGGATGCTCATCGTCCGAGATAAGCTGGGAAGCTTATCTTCCTGTTGCCGGCTTTGCACCATTGATCCACCCAATCGTTCACCGTTTTGTACCAGAGCCGGCTATTCTGCGGCTTGAGCACCCAGTGACCTTCATCGGGGAAATACAACATCTTCGACGGCACCTTTAGCATTTGCAGCGTGGTGAAAAGCTGAAAACCTTCGCTCACATCGAGTCGGTAATCGTTCTGGCCGTGCACGACCAGCGTCGGCGTTTTGAAATTTGCCGCGTACTGGTGCGGCGACCATTTCCGGTATAGCTCGCGATTTTTCCACGGCGACCCTTTGAATTCCCATTCGGGGAACCAAAGTTCCTCCGTCGTGCCATATGCCGACTCCGTATTAAACATGCCGTCGTGGGACACGATGCATTTGAAACGATTGGTGTGGCCTAACAACCAGTTCGCCATGTAACCGCCGTAGCTCGCGCCCAGCGCCGCCTCGCGATCCTTGTCAATGAACGGATACGTTTTCTCCACGTAATCGAGTCCCTTCATCAGATCGACATACGGTTTGCCGCCCCAATCGCCGCTGATCGAATCGGTAAAACTTTGGCCGTAGCCGGTCGAGCCGTGGAAATTGATCATCACCACCACGTAGCCGTTCGCCGCGAATAACTCCGCGTTCCAGCGATACGTCCACTCGTTTCCCCAGGCCCCTTGCGGCCCGCCATGAATTAAAAATTTCAGAGGATATTTCTTGTTCGGGTCAAATCCTGGCGGTTTGACTATGAATCCTTGAACGTGTTCCTCCTCCGGTTGCAGCATCGGATCTGGTTCGAGTGATTTAGATTTCGAATCGGCACCTTTGAACCAAAACATTTCGAGGGGCTGCATGTCGATTTGCGACAACAGCCCGTCGTTCATGTGCGTGACGGCAGTCCAAGACTGCGGGGAACGGACCTCGTGGCTAAAATCAACTCTCCAAATTTCGTTCGGCTGTATTGCAGACGCCTTTGAAAACCACAGGCGTTGACCTTGACAAACAAGATCGTCTACGTGGCCATTGCCGCCTCGGACGTCCACTGTGTGTTGTTCGGAAGCTGGTGCTAGCCAAATAACGAAGGTGTCCCCCCAATGTTCAGCAGCGAATACGATGTGCCGAGAATCAGAAGTCCAAGTGAAACTGCCAATTGACGCATCGAAACCGCCTGGCGGATCCTTCGTTAGGTCGTCAATCTTCCCTGATTGTCGATTTTGCACGAAGAGCCGCCATTTATCGGCTTCGAAGCCAGCGCGCGCTTGCGAACGCCAGGCGAGATATTTTCCGTCAGGGGAATACAGCGGCGTCGTGTCGGCGCCGGGACTGGTGGAAATTTTCTTTGCTGTGCCGCCCGCGATCGGCACCACGAAAATTTCGTTGTTCGTGCTGGTTGCTTCGACTTCATCGATGTTGCTCGTGTACGCGAGCTCCTGGCCATCGGGCGAAATCGCATACATATCCTGCCCGCCGAGATTGAACGGCGGCACATCGTGATCGCCCGGTGTCAGATCGCGCGCTGTAGGGGAAGCCGTTGGCTTCCCAGGGACAGAAGAGCCATTCGCATCAGCGCCAACCACAAACAAATGACTGCGTTTGAATTCAGTGAACGCTGCCCAATGCCGATAAAACAATCGCGAAAAGACTTTCGCTTTTACTTTCCTCTTCTTCAGCTCTTCGTCGCGCTGCTTGTTGCACGCTTCGTCTTTGCAATCCGGATAAACCGCCGACACGAATACGATGTTCTTTCCGTCCGGCGACCAAATCGCGCCGTCGGCGCCGGTCGAAATCGACGTGACTTGATGTGGTTTACCGACAAGCGCGCCTGCGTTCGAGTCGAAATCGCACATCCAGATTTGCGTCGGATCGGTTGCTTTCGAAGTCCAGATGAGCCGTTTCCCGTCGGGCGAAAAACGTGGCCGCTCCTCGTGATTTGGTGTTGGATTCAAGCGCCGCGATTCACCGCCGGTCGCGGGCACGATCCACAAATGCGAAATCCTTGAGTTCGCTTCCAGATCGACGTCTACGCAATCGAACACGACCCATTTGCCGTGCGGTGATGGCACTGGCGCGCCCACACGCTTCAGTTTCATCATGTCTTCGAATGTGAAAGAGTGCTTGGCGTTTTGCGCGAATACTGAAGCTGTCAGACCAAGGCTGAGTGCGAAAATTTTCCAATGCATGGCGCTCACATTCCGCTGAAACGCGCTACAAATCGAGGTGGATCGGCTTCTCCGAAGACGATGCCAAAATAACCGCGCCTCTGGCGCATGATTTGCCAACGCGTTCGGAGAACGCGTTCCACCTTGACATCGCGTTGAGGACAACGCGGTCCACCTCATTTACAGTTCACCTATGGCTCACGTAACAATCGAGACAATCAAAAACGGTCCGTACATCGTGACGGGTGAAGTGGAGTTGATCGATGCCGACGGAATCAAGTTTCCAGTCGAAAAACGAATGGCACTCTGCCGCTGCGGCGCTTCCACCGAGAAACCGTTTTGCGACGGGACGCATTCGAAGATCGGCTTCAAAGCCGCCGAGAAGGCGGTTCCGGAATCGAAGGAATAAGGCGTAGGCGTTTTTTGTCGCTGTGCCCCAGCAAACCGCACTGGAATCTTTGTCATCTCTTTCAATTCTCGAATGTGATAAATTACAATCATGAACTCGAACTGTGATGTTCATAAGCTTGTCCGTCGTTTCAATGAAGACGAAGCGGTGTGGCGTCGCTTAGGACGGAGGCGAGCGTTGCGATACATGTTCGGATCGCAACGGGGGCTGCTCGAGGATATTCTCGAACGACTCGATTGGATTGTTGCCGAGCGCGAGTGCCGCGAAGTTCGCGCGGTTGGATGCAGTGCTCAATGACGACAGCCGAATCGGAAGCATTGTCTCTTCAAGTTGAGCGCTGCATCGATTTGATTCGCGGTGAGAAGGTAATGCTGGCACCGCATTTGGCCGGACTCTACGGCGTTGAAACCAAGATGCTAAACCGCGCAGTTAAGCGCAACATCCAGCGGTTCCCGAAAGACTTCATGTTTCAGCTCACGGCGGGAGAGTGGGGCAACTTGAAGTACCAAATTGGCACTTCAAGGCACGGAGGTGTCCGTCGCGCATTGCCGTACGCATTTACCGAACAAGGTGTGGCGATGCTCTCAAGCGTGCTGCACAGCAAACGCGCGTTCCAGGTGAGCATCGCGATTATGCGCACGTTTGTAAGACTGCGCGAGATGTTGCTTTCGAATGCCGGCCTCGCGCGAAAGCTGGACGCGCTCGAAAAAAAGTACGATTCTCAATTCAAAGTAGTATTCGACGCGATCCGCGAATTAATGACGCCACCTGAACCGACAAGACGCCAAATCGGATTCCATTCTCATGAATAGCAAAACAGCGCTTCTCGCCGTGATCGCGTTGTCAAGCTTCGCACTGACGGCGCGTTCCGAAAAAATTTCGCTGATCGGTGCGACTGTAATTAATCCCGCCGATGGCAAAGTGCTGCCGAATGCCACGGTGGTTATTAACGGCGACAAGATCGAACGCGTCGCGATGGGGAAGCAGGACGGCGCGGCGCTCGGAAAACAGATCAGTTGCGTCGGCAAATTCATCCTGCCGGGCTATATCGACACGCACGTGCATTTCTTTCAGTCGGCTGATTTGTTCACGCGCCCGGATGGCGCGGACTTCAACGGTGTGCGGCCGTACAAGGATGAGGTCGCGTGGATCAAGTCGCATCTCGACGATGTCCTCGCACGCTACATTCGCAGCGGGATCACGAGTGTGGTCGATGTCGGCGGGCCTATGTGGAATTTCGAGGTGCGCAAAACCGCGAACGCCATAGCGAAAGCGCCGCGTGTGGCCGTTGCTGGTCCCTTAATATCGAGCGTCTCGCGCGACAAACTCGATCTCGGCGATCCGCCGATTGTGAAGATCGACACGCCCGATCAGGCGCGCGAGTTCGTGCGCAAGCTGGCGGAACAAAAACCGGATCTGGTGAAGATCTGGTACATCGTCGACAAAGATCATCCGGTCGAAAGCTTCCGGCCGATCGTGCGCGCGACGATTGAAGAAAGCCACGCGGACAAAACTCGCGTCGCGGTGCACGCGACCGAATTGGAAACAGCACGCGCGGCGGTTGAAGAAGGGGCGGATGTGCTCGTGCACAGCGTGATCGACAAGCCGGTCGATGAGGCATTTGTAAAGCTATTGAAAGATCGGCACACGATTTTGTGTCCGACGCTGGTCGTCTTCGAGCGCTACGGGCGAACGTTTTCGCATCAGCTGAATCTCACACCGGAGGAACAAAAGTGGGGCAATCCGGAAGTGATCGCGTCGCTCGACGTGACGAAAATTCCGCAGGACAAATTGCCGCAAAGAATCAAGGACGCACTGGCCGATCCGAAAGCCGCTCTCGATAGAATTCACAAAACTTATGAAGTCGCGCTGCCGAATTTGAAAAAGTTGGAAGATGCTGGCGTGACCATAGCCGCGGGGACCGACGCGGGAAACATCGGAACCATTCACGGACCGGCGCTGTTCCGTGAATTTCAGTTGATGAAAGAAGCCGGGCTGACGCCGATGCAGATTCTGCAATGTGCGACGGCCAATGCGGCAAAACTCTTCGGCGGTGATATTGGCGCGCACATCGGCAAAGTTGAAAATGGCTATTTCGCTGATCTCGTGGTCCTCAATTCGAATCCAATGGACGACATCGCGCATGCTTCCGATATCGACACTGTTATCAAGAACGGTGTGGCTTATCCGGTTGACTCGATCTTGCGGTGATCAGACGAAAGCGATGCGAGGACGCATCGCACTCCAAAAGCGCTTCGCGCGAAAATTCAACATAAGCGTTGCTCCGTGTTGCGGAAGCTTTGGAGTGCGCACGCGTCCTCGCGTCGCTTTTTAACAGAAGATCACAATACATGCACGGTTGCGGCAAATCTGGTTGCGACTAAATGAAAGCAGCCTGAAGTTTTTCTTCCTATGGCCACGCATCCAACTCAATACGCGCATCCAGAAGCGTTGGTGGAGACCGATTGGCTTGAGAAGCATCTCAAGGACGAGGGAATCCGGATCGTCGAGTCAAACGAAGACGTGCTCCTTTATGACACTGGACACATTCCAGGCGCGGTGCACATCGATTGGCGCGCCGATCTCCAGGATCCGGTGATTCGCGACTACATTTCACCGGAAAAATTCGCAGAGCTTTGCAGTCGCAACGGGATAACACCAGACACAACCTGCATTTTCTATGGTGATAAAGCCAACTGGTGGGCGTGCTACGCGCTTTGGGCGTTCCGGCTCTTCGGTCACGACAAGGTAAAAATCCTGAACGGCGGCCGCGACAAATGGAAATCAGAAGGCCGTCCGATGACGCGCGACGTTCCGAAATACCCGAAGACAAATTATCCGGCGCCGAAG
>Ga0137403_10006725_pt1 | contig 13119 bp, 13 predicted proteins | sample CZOMad2_1_16fung_FD_122057 | JGI IMG/M metagenome (GOLD analysis project Ga0137403, IMG submission 122057) | Vadose zone soil fungal communities from Angelo Coast Range Reserve, California, USA - CZOMad2_1_16fungal (Hybrid Assembly) | ecosystem: Environmental > Terrestrial > Soil > Vadose zone... | reverse complement strand
CCCAAAATCCGTCGTCTTCCACACTCCTCCATTTACTGCGGCCATATAAAACAGGTTTGCTTGTCCCTGCACTCCCGTAATTGCCACGGTTCGCCCGCCACGGAATGGCCCAATGCACCTCCACTGCATCTCTTGAAACAGTTGCTCGTTATAAGTTTGCGCGTTGGCCGCAAAACTCCCAATGGTCAGTAATAGCGCCGCACCCCAAGCTTTTCTCATCGAACCCAGCATCATCCATGGCCTCCAAAACTCGAAAGCATAACCCGCCTGTCGAATCCGGGCAATTTAGAAGTCGCACAATCGGTTCGGGATCTAGGAGGGCGGGGTAGCTCCGCATCGCGCCCGTGCAACACGACCCGGGCGGCAGATGGTACAGAGTTCGGAGATATTGTGGCCAAATGAAAATTCTTCAGTCGTGTTCCCGCAATCGCATGGCACTTTGACGGTTTTTACTTTCTTGCTCGATCCCTAATCTGCTTCGCCAATTTTTCAATATCCTGGGCCCGCTTCACCACCGCCAAACTCAGCACAGCGTTCGCGTTGGTCCTGTCCACCTCGTCCTTCAATTCCGAAGCCATCGCATACAGCCGCTGCACGTCCATGCGAATTTCCGCCTGATTCTGCCGGTCCAGGGTCTGTTTGTTGCCGTCGACGGTCAGAGGCGGCCCATCCAGTCCTTGCGGAGCATTCTGGTTGGTCGGCGCATTGGGCGAGGCTTTCGGCTGGGGCACTGGACGCTGCTGCCAAGCCTCGATCCAAACCGGCGTCGCAAGCAATATTCCAGAGAGGTACATAACTGTCACTCCCAATTTCCAATGCGGATATTTCATTGGATCCTCGATTCCAGGACAAAGTCCTCGTGCGGCGCGGCACTCTTATGCACCGTTATACACCTCAAACTGGCCGATGCGAAGTGGTGATGCGATATCACGCGCAGTTCACGGACTGGGTAGTTCTGCGCTGCCCACTCTCTGCAGCGCGGGTTTCCGAAGACTCTCCAGGGTCATCGCTTCCGGTTCGCGCTCTTTGTCGAACTCGGACGTCGCGGTCGTTGCTTCGGGGAAACGGACTTTATGATGAATTGCCGCTTCTGCCCCTCGGGGATAGCCACTTTCGCGCGATCCAACGCCTCCGCAATCAGCGTACGCACAGCCGGTTCGTCCAGCGTGACCGCGCCGCTCTTCATCTTGATGTGACGAGCGACATTTCCGCTTCCCAGCAGCCGCTTCTCCGGATCAGGCAGCTTGGCGCCTTGCAAAAAACACAAGCTCACCCATTCCGGCATCACTGCAATCGAGAGAATGGCTTCGCTTGGTCGTAACCCGGGACAAAATCCGACCACCAAAGCGTTATAGTTGTCGTACACCATCTCGATAGCGTTGGGAATCAGTTTGCGCAGCTTGGCAAGCGATTTCTTGGCCTCGGAGGCGACGCCGGGCTGGTATTTGCTCAGAAACCCTTCGAACTGCTCTTGCGCGTCCATCGTTATTCCTTCTACCGTGAACGTTGCTCCCTGCACTGCTATTTGTCGGCCGGACTCGGCGTTGCGTCGCTGGTGTCCTGCGGCAGAGCTGCCGGCGCCGCGTCACCCTTCACATAGTGGCCGTACCAGGCTAAATATCGCTTCAGCCGATCCTCAATATGGGAGGGCACTGTAAACTCGTGATACTCCCCCGGATACACCACCAGTTCGGTATCCCGTCCCAGAAATTTCAGCGCCTGGTACATCTGTTCCCCACCAAGGATCGGCACGTTCCAATCGATATTCCCGCCCATGAACATTGCCGGCGTCGTGATGTCTTGTACCTTATAGAACGGCGCCAGCTTGGTCCACAAAGCTTGTTTTTGCCACGGGTAGCCGAGCTCGGTGAAATAGTCCTTCTGGTATTGATCGTGCCCGAACATGCTGGTGAATTCCGCCGCGCCCGCTCCAGAAATCGCCGCCTTAAATCGCTTGGTTTGCCCGATGATGAAGTCGGTCGAAATTCCGCCGTACGACCATCCCCCTACGCCAAGTTTGTCTGGGTCCGCGATTCCTTGCGCGATGGCGTAGTCCACCATCGCCATGTCATCCTGAAAGTCCTTGTTTCCCCAATCCGCAAAGATCGCTTTGCAATAGTCTCCTCCATAACCGGTCGACCCGCGCGGATTTGGAAACAACACCACATAGCCATTCGCCGCCAGCAGTTGTGGCAGGTGATCGAACTCCGCGTAGTAGGCCCAGACCGGACCGCCATGCGGCCGCAGGATTGCCGGATACTTCTTTCCTGTCGTGTAACCTAGCGGCTTATACATATAGCCCGATACGGTCGTTCCGTCTTTGCTCTTGAATTTCACGTACTCGCCCTGCACCAGCTCTAGCTTTGCCAAGACCTCATCGTTCGCGTGGGTGATGCGCGTCAACTTTCCGGCCGGCGCCGTGTAAATCTCATTCGGGCGATCTAACGTCGTAATTTGTGCCGCGATGTCGCCGCTCTTGGAAAGCGAATAGTCATACAACATGAAGCGCCCGCCCACAGGCCTCGCTATCTTCTGCGTGGCAATTTCCACCGAGCACAAGTTCTGTGTGCCGTCGTCGTCGGCAATGAAATAAACCGACTTCCCATCCGGTGCGAATTTCGGCTGCGTCGCCATTCGGTCCAGCGCCAGCGTAAGGACTTTCGCATCGCCCGGCGTCCCGCCTGCCTCCGGCACCGCAACCACGGCAATCTGCTTGGTCGAATACTCGAATAGCTTCGGTTCAAGCTGGCTCGAATACGCGATCCATTTTCCGTCCGGCGACCAGGCCGCCTGATGGTCCTCTCCGGGATTTGTGGTCACCTCGGTCGGATGCGCGCCTTTATCCTGGTTGTCCGCGGGAACCACCCAAATGTCGGTGTTGTAAGTACGGTCCGGATCCGGCTGCGAGCGATTGCTGGTAAAAGCAATGCGCTTTCCGTCTGGCGACCAGGCCGGCTCAGTATCGTCAAAGTCGCCGGAGCTTACCTGCGTCAGCGACTTTGCCGCTACGTCGAATACATAAATGTGCGTCCGGCGACGGTCCAAATAGCCAATGGTGTCCTGCTTGAACTGCAACCGATCGACGACCCACGGTTTCGCTGGCTTCGCTTTCTTGTCCTTCTCGATCTCGCCTTTATCCTTATCCTTCTCTTTGGTTTTTGCTTCTTGCAGTTCCTCAGGCTTCGCATCGCGAAGCACCAGCAGTATTCTCTTGCTTTCAGGCGACCACTCGAAATCGTCAACGTCTTGAGGCGTGTCGGTAAGCTTCCGCGCCTCGCCACCCTTCCGATTGAGTAGCCAAACTTGCGTCTTCCCTTCGTTCCGCGCCGAAAGGAACGCCAGGTAGTTGCCATCCGGGCTCCAGCGCGGATGCGATGACGAAACATCTTCCGCGGTCAGAGCGATTGCCTCTCCGCCCGCCGCCGGCACCATCCAAATTCTTTCTTCGTTCTTATCTTTGTCGCGGTTCACCGCGCCCATCGTGTACGCAACCCATTGCCGGTCAGGGCTTATCTGCGGGTCGTGCAAATCTCGAAACGTAGATACGTCTTTTACCGTGATCGCCCGCGGAGTCGTTGCCTGCTGCTGCCCGTACAAAGTCGGTCCTGCCAAGTTCACAGCTAGTACGGCCATCACCGCCAATCCTCGGAACAAATTCATCACAGCAATCTCCTGCTATCCAAATCGCGTGCGACGAGCGGGCGAAGTTTAGCATAGCCGCGCAAAATTTCCTCTGCGCGCTCGGCCGTCGGGATTTGCCGGTCCGGCAACCGCCTGCGGCCATTCCTTCAGACTGAAAAAATATTCACTCGCCTGCATTTTTTTGTTGCAAGCAGGTGCAGACCTTGTATTCTTCAACTGCGAACTCGTTAAAAATTCTCGCTACGTCGATAACGAGCGCGCTTAGGAGGACGACGGTACAAATTGAGCAGCATATCGGTTCCCGCCAACTTTCCTTCCCGTGTAATCTCAGCAGCTAAAAAGAAATCGGCAAAGCTCACGCTGTGGCCGCTGGTTGCCGCTACGTTCTTTATGGTTTCTGGCGGCACCTACGGGACGGAAGAAATTATTCATGGCGCTGGTTACGGCCACGGAATCCTGATCCTGCTGTTTCTTCCGGTCTTCTGGAGCCTGCCAACGGCCTTCATGATCGGCGAGCTTTCCAGCGCCCTGCCGCACGAAGGCGGCTATTACGCGTGGGTTCGCCGCGGTCTGGGAAATTTCTGGGGCTTCCAGGAAGCCTGGATCTCCCTCGCCGCCAGTATCTTTGATATGGCCATCTACCCGACCCTTTTCGTTTTTTATCTAAAGCAGATCGCTCCCTGGTTCGGTGAAGGAAATCACGGCGTGCTGGCCGGGTTATTGGTCGTCGCCGCTTGCACCATCCTCAACCTGGCCGGAATTCGCGTGGTAGGAATTACTTCGCTCTGGTTGTTTTTCCTGCTTTCCTTCCCTTTCGCTATGGTCGTAATCATGACTCCGCTTAAGGCCGGAGCATTCGCCGTGCCGCACGCAGCGGCGGCAACAGGAACTGGCCTCGGTTTGCTCGGCGGTGTGCTCGTCGCCATGTGGAATTACATGGGTTGGGACAACGCCTCCACCATCGCGCAGGAAGTCGAACGTCCGCAGCGCACTTACCCCAAAGCGATGATCGCCGCGGTGATTCTCGTTTCGCTCACCTATGTGCTTCCCTTCGTCGCCGTTTACTTCACTGGAATTCCTGCCTCCAGCTTTGGCGAAGACGGTTCATGGGCCACCATCGGCGGCCTGCTCGGCGGAAAGCTCTTCGGTTTCGAGTGGCTTCGCTTCTTGATCGTCCTCGGCGGCATGATGAGCGCTTTCGGTATGTTCAACGCTCTGGTGATGAGTTATTCCCGGCTGCCTCTGGCCATGGCTCGCGAAGGCATGCTACCGAAAGCGTTTGGCAGAATCAGCAAGCGTACCAAGGCCCCCTGGGTCGCCATCATCGTTTGTGCCAGTGGCTGGGCGCTGTGCCTTGGCCTGGGTTTTCAACGCCTGATCACGCTCGACATCATGCTTTATGGATTCAGTCTGATGCTTGAATTCGTCACCCTGGTAGTCCTGCGAATCCGCGAACCAGAGTTGAAACGGGAATTCCGCGTTCCGGGCGGCTTGCCGGGAGCCATCCTCGCAGGAGTGTTTCCATTGGCACTGTTGCTCCTGGCACTGGTGAAAAGCGGTTCGGAAACTGTGCTCGGCATGAATGGCCTGCTTTTCGGCGCTCTCATCATCGGTTGCGGATTTCTGGTGTATGCCAGCACGCGAAAGCTTCGCGTTACCGATCGCCGCGCGCCAGTCGAACCCATCGAAGCCACCTGACACTTCCTAAAATTCTCGCCGCGTTCCGGTCTCCCTTTTCTTCCGCTTTTTCCTTATATGGTGGCGCGTGCTTTCCCTCGCAGCCAGCTGGTGATCCTTCATACCCAGCGACTTTTCCCGCCGTCACGGGTTTCTATTCTCATAGGTGCCAGTCGTCTAATAACGAGCACGAAAGGATAGATCGATGAAAACTAAATCACTGATAAATTCCGTTTTGGGGGTCGGGGCATTTTTGCTGGTGGCTGCGTTGGCCCCAACAACATTTGCGCAAAGCGGTACCCAGGACCAGGCCACGCCGCCGGCAGCTTCGCAGCCAACAGCGCGCGCTCACGAACACGGCAAAAGTCCGTTTGCAGGTTTGAATCTTTCCGATGACCAAAAAACTCAAATTAAGAAAATCCACGAAGAAGCCCGAGCGAAACGGGAAAAGGTAATGGCCGACACTTCGCTTTCCGACACGGCAAAACAGGAGAAAGCAAAGGAAATTCGCCATGCTGCAATGGAGCAATCGCGCAGCGTGCTGACGCCCGAACAACGCGAGCAGCTAAAAGCCAATCGCAGCGCACGCCGCGCCGAACGCTCGCAGTCTCCGTCGATGTGAACAATGAGCTAGAGGGGCGGTACCGTCCCTTTTTCGCGGCGATGGCCGTCCGCGATGCGCAACGTCGACCGCAGATTTGATATTCTGCCTATCGTGCGTATTTCGAGCGGCCGCCTGTTCTTTCGAATCAGTTTGATTTCGTCGGCGATAGCTTTGCTCGCAGGCCTTCCATTTCTTGTTTCGAACGCCCAATCGCCGCAATCCGCGGCTGCCGCGCAGCAGCCCGGCGCGCCAATTACCACCCCGCCCTACCCGACAATTCCGCCGCCTCAGGCTCCGCGAACCGGACTCAACATCGTGGTACTGGATCCTGCACACGGCGGCACCGACCCCGGGGCGCGCGGCGCGCAAGGCATTCGCGAAAGTGACCTGCTCCTGGACTTAACATTTCAAGTTCGCCGCGCTCTCGAAGCACAAGGCTTCCAGGTTTTGCAGACTCGCAGCGGCAACGAAAATCCATCTTTCGACGATCGCTCCACGCTCGCCAACGCGCAACGCGGCGCGGTCTTCGTGACCCTGCATATTTCTTCGACGGGATTGCCCGGTACCGTTCGCGTTTACACCATGCCGGACGCTTTTGCGTCCGTGGCCACTGGTGGGGTAATCGGCTGGGACCACGCGCAGGCGCCCTACGTCACACTGAGCCGCAGATTCGGCGATGCCGTGCAAGGCCAACTAGCGCAACGCTTCAAGGGCTCGCCGAACAATTCTCAAAGCGCCACCATCCGTCAGTTGCGCACCACCGCAGCACCGGCCATTGCCGTCGAACTTGCCAGTGTCAGCGTGCAGGACCGCGCGGACCTGGACAGAATGATGCCCGGCGTCGGCGACGCCATCGCCCGTGGCCTTGCCGACTTCCGGCCGTCCTACGTGCTCCCCGGTGAAGCGGGAGCCCGTCCATGAGCGGCAACTGGCGCACCTGGGTGGTGGTTGGACTAGGCATCGCGGTGGCCAGCGCCGCCATTTATTTTCCAATTTTGCGCCGCCGTGTGAAGACCGCGGCGAAAATCGCCGAGCCTTCCGAAGAGCAAGCCCGCCGCGAGCTGACGCAAGCAATAACCCAGAACGCGTCCGATCCGGTGGTGAAAGTGAAAATGTTCTGGACCTCGAGTGAGGATCAGAGCGCTCTGGCTCCCGTCACCATTCAGCTCGCACTTTCCAAAGATGCCGCGCTGCGCGCCAAGCAGGTCATCAATACCCTGTTGGCTGGGCCCGTCGATTCGGATTTGCGCACTTTGCCGCCAGACGCCGCTCTGCTGGCTTTTTACTTATTGCCGGATGGAACCGCGGTCGCTGATTTTTCCGAGGCGCTGGCAACTTCAACGCCTTCTGGAATTCAAAGCGAACAACTGGCCGTGGATTCGATCGCCCGGACACTCGAAGCCAACGTGCCGCCGGTGAAGCGACTCAAGATATTGATTCACGGGCAGGAACTGGACACCCTTGCCGGCCACGTTGATCTGACGCAGTTGTTCGTCGTCGATACAAAAGCCGCACGACAAGGGGCGGTATCGCTCGAAATGCCCGTCAAGGTCGCCATTCCTGCCGGGTCATCGGCAAATGTTAGCCCCACGCTTCCAGCGAAGCGTTGACACTCCTCGCTGCAAACGGCAAACTGACGCAGCATTGATGAATTCCAATTGCTCGCTGCAATGCGCGCCATAGCCTGAACGCATTTCGGAAATTGAGTTTTGCAGAAGCGCCGAGGAGGCACAGTGAGACCGGACGGACGGGGCGCAGATCAGATGCGCGCGTTGAAAATCACGCCGGACTTTATCTCCACGGCGGAAGGCAGCGTGTTGATCGAGCTCGGCAAAACGCGTGTGATCTGCACCGCCAGCGTGAATGATGGAGTTCCGGGATTTCTAAAGGGCGCCGGAAAAGGTTGGGTCACCGGCGAATATGGAATGTTGCCGCGCGCTACCGAAGAGCGCACCGCGCGGGAAGCGGCGCGCGGAAAACAGTCCGGCCGCACGCAGGAAATTCAACGGCTGATCGGCCGGTCGCTGCGCGCCATCACCGACCAGGAAATGCTGGGTGAACGCACCGTGTGGCTCGATTGCGACGTGATCGAAGCCGATGGCGGAACACGAACGGCCTCGATCACCGGAGCGTTTGTGGCATTTGCGTTGGCGATGGAACGCATGGTGGCCGCAGGAATCCTCAAGAGTTCTCCGTTGATCGATACCGTGGCAGCGACGAGCGTCGGAATTGTGGACGATCTCGCCCTGCTGGATTTGGTGTACGAAGAAGACTCGCGCGCTGAAGTGGACATGAACGTAGTGATGACCGGAAGCGGCGACTTCGTGGAAATTCAGGCCAGCGCGGAAGGCCGCCCATTCACGGGAGGCGAAATGCAGGATTTGCTGGCGCTGGCGGCGGCGGGTATTCGTCGGCTTGCGGAGGCACAACGCGCGATTTTACCAGCCAAGTTTCTGGCCCGCGGCCGCTAGATTCAAGTTCCCCGACAATGATGGAATCCGCAAAAAAGCTGTACCTAGCATCGTCCAATTCCGGAAAGCTGAAAGAATTTTCCGCTATCGCAGCGGAAATTCATTCGCCGATTGCACCGGCTCTGCTGCCCGGCTTTTCGGAACTTGCGCCCTTTCTCGAAGATGCTCCCACCTTCGCGGAAAATGCGCTAGGCAAAGCGTTGCACGCCTCTGCCATATCGGCCGAAGCAGTCTGTGCGGATGATTCCGGATTGGTCATCCCCGCGCTCGGCGGCCATCCGGGCGTTCGTTCTGCGCGCTATGCAGGCGCTAACGCCACTGGAGAGCAAAACATTGCAAAACTTCTGGGCGCGATGGCCGGGAAAAAAAATGCAGCGCGGGCGGCACATTTTGTCTGCGTCCTGGCGGTTGCGCGAAAAGGAAATGCGCTCGCGGTGATCAGCAATCGCGTGGACGGCTTTATTCTCGAAGAACCGTGTGGATCAGGCGGCTTTGGCTACGATCCGGTCTTCTACTTTCCAGCTCTCAACAAATCGTTTGCCGAACTTTCCGGCACAGAAAAAAATCTCTACAGCCATCGCGGAAAAGCATTCCGGCGGCTGCTGGAGGTTTTGCCGGGCATGCTGTAGTCTGGCCGACATGGCCAAAGCAAAAAAGAGCAAACCTGCAAAACAAAAGAATTCGGTGTCGGTTGCAAAACCACGGACCAAGAACAACACCGGGAAAACAACCTCTACCCGTGGCGGTACACCTGATCCGACGAATCCCAAGCGGGTGGCGGCGATTTTGGCAAAACTAGATGCAGCCTATCCAAACGCGACCTGCGAATTGAAGCACGAAAACCCGTTTCAATTGGTGATTTCGACCATTCTTTCGGCGCAGTGCACGGACGTCCGCGTAAACCTGGTCACAGAAAAACTTTATAAAAAATATCCGGACGCAAAAGCATTTGCGTATGCCAATCCCGCTGAGCTGGAACAGGAGATTCGGCCTACCGGATTTTTTCGCAACAAGACCAAGTCGGTGATCGGCGCCAGCAAAGCGATTGTGGAAAAATTCGGCGGCGAAGTGCCGCGAACGATGGAACAGATGCTCACGCTGCCAGGAGTGGCGCGCAAGACGGGCAACGTAGTCCTGGGCACGGCTTACGGAATTCCGAGTGGCGTGGTGGTCGATACCCATGTACTGCGACTCGCCCAACGGCTGGAACTCACAAAGCACCAAGAACCCAAGAAGGTCGAGCAGGATTTGATGAATATTCTGCCGCAAAACAAGTGGATCCAGTTTTCCCACCAGCTGATTTGGCATGGCCGCCGGGTTTGCGTCGCTCGCAAACCGCGATGCATCGCTTGCAATCTCGAATCGCTCTGCCACGCAAAAGACAAAACCGTCTAGCAGCAACAAACGCGAATGTCGGGTAAAATAAAAGCCCCTGCTGATCTTGGCAGCGGCTTCTTGATTTTGCTCGCAAACTATACGAGCACAGATTGCAATTCGTCGTTTATTCCACGACGTTGGAGGCGGCGACGCCCGCATTGCCGGTACCCGTCGTGAACGGTGAACCGGCGACAGCGGTCCAAGCGCCGGCAGAAGCGATGGTATAAACCGCGACCAACTGAATCCACCGCCGCACAAATCACACTCCCTCCTCTCCCGCCATTGCCCGATTTTCAAATGGCATCGTGCGATTCTTTCCGGGCTGCGCATTTCCTCGAAATCGTTTTTCAAATACAATACCTACTAATCCCAGTCATCTCTCCATGGAGGTGTGCTTTGCATCGACCGCGTTTTCTAAGCAAGCGCTTTGGTTACTGCTTGGTCTCTTTTGCTCTGCTCGTCGGACTTTCCGGTTGTCAGAAGTCCGCGAATCAATCCGCAGCGCCCGACAGCACGTCCAGCGATTCTTCCAATACCGCTGCCAACAATTCCTCCGGCGGTCCAACGAATGGTTCGAATCCTTCCAGAAATTCTGGCGTCCGCGAAGCAATCGCCCCAAAACCTCTCGTGGTGCCCGCCGACACCACGATTACCGTGGTTCTGGATGAAGCGCTCGGCTCCAAAATTTCTTCAACCGGGCAGAATTTCTCGGCGACGGTTTCGTCGCCAATCGAGGTAGACGGCAGGATGGCAATTCCTAAAGGGGCGCGCGCAACGGGAATTGTGCGTGAGGCAAAATCAGCTGGGCGCTTCAAAGGCGGCGCCGTTCTCTCGGTGTCGCTGGCCAGCGTGACCGTCGGCGACGCCAGCTACGATCTTCGTACTACGAATCGCTCACAAACCAGCACCGGCAAGGGAAAACGTACCGCAGGCATGATCGGTGGAGGAGGCGCAGCGGGCGCTCTGATAGGCGGCCTCGCCGGCGGAGGCAAAGGTGCGGCCATCGGCGCTGTCGTCGGTGCGGGCGGCGGCACGGCAGGCGCGGGTTTAACCGGCAATCGCGAAATTGTATTCCCGGCAGAAACGCCCATAACCTTCAAAATCCTGGACCCGGTCGAAATTAAGTCCAAACGGTAATCCTGCAAGTGACCGCAGCCGCCAAGCGCGGCCACATCTAAAGTGCGGCAGCCTGCTAGCCGTAGGCCAGCTCAACTGCCGCTTTTCCTGCAGCGCGAAAAACGGGCTGCTGCCCTTGGGTTGCGCGCTGGCAAGTCGTCACGCGAATCGCGCCTTCACCTCTTCTGGAATCGCTGCGCCGCGCATCCCCTTTTTCGCTTGTGCATCACGCACGGTCCACACGCGCTTTTCAGCGCACTCGGCAGCCAGCACCTGGCCCTTAAAAAGCTTGTGCTCCACGCGGAAACTGCTGCGGCCCCATTCTACAATTCGCGTCTCGACGCTTACCGTTTCTCCAAACGAACTCGGCACGTAAAACTGCGCGCGCGTGTCAATCATCGGAATTCCCAATAATCCATAGGTCTTCAGGACTTCCGCTTTCCGGAATCCCGCCCGCTCAAACAATGCGTTCGTGCAGGCATCGAAATACTCGAAAAATCTGGGGTAGTAAACAATTCCAGCCGGATCGCAATCGCCCCACTCCAGGTGAATCTCCCTCCGATTACTCAGCATATTGGCTCGTCTCCCAATCGTCCCGTGGAGTCTACTGCATCGCCGCCCATCCGCGGAATCCGTTTTTCTTGCTTGCAGTTCCCATTTACACTCTTGGCATGCACCTTTTGGACGGCTTCTTCCGCTCTCCCTCTGTCGAACCTCTCTTCAGCGATGCGGCTGCGGTGCAATCCATCCTTGATTTCGAGGCAGCGCTCGCGCGTGCACAGGCTCGCGGCGGAATCATCTCCGCCGCGGCCGCCGAGGCGATCAGTTCTTCCTGTCGCGTCGAACTCTTTGATTTGCCTTCCGTGGCGCAAGCCATGCCCTCTGCCGGCAATCTCGCCATTCCGCTCTTGAAACAACTCAATGCAATCGTCGGACGCGACTCGCCCGATGCCTTGCGGTACGTCCACTTTGGCGCCACCAGTCAGGACGCGCTCGATACCGGACTAGTCCTGCAGTTGCGCGCCGCGATTCGCGTGATCGAAACTGATCTCGATGCCATCGTCACGGCGCTTGTGGATCTTAGTGAAACACATCGCACCACGCTTCTCGTGGCTCGAACCTGGCTTCAGCACGCTTTGCCCACGACTTTCGGCTACATCACCGCCGGCTGGCTCGACGCTTTTCTGCAGCATCGTCGGCGTCTCGAAGATCAACTACATCATTCGCTGGCCCTGCAATTTGGCGGCGCTGCGGGCACTCTAGCGGCGCTTGGCGATCGCGGCCCGCAAATCGCCAAACTGCTTGCCGAAGAACTCTCGCTGCCCATTCCGCGCATTCCCTGGCACTTCTTGGGTTGAGGGCCAATCTCAGAGTAGCTTCGGTTCCCGAAGGAAATGTTCATTTCTTATTGCAGCGGAGGCCCGATTGGGCAACTGAAATACTTCGTGAGTAAACCCGTCGGTCTGCGACATGCATAAAAAACCCGGTCTCGAAAGGGGAGCAGGCTCACGTTTCAACTACCGAAAAAACGAGTCATGCTCAACGACGGCGAAAGGCTAAACCTCCCGCGAGGATAATGAGCATGCCGAAGGAGGCAGGTTCGGGAACATTGGCAGGAGCATTCAGAAACTGATCCGGTGTCAGCGCCGTGTCACGCAGGTCAAAGAAAATGCGGTCGGGCTTGCTCAGGCGGTGGGCTTCGTACTGCACCTGGTCCTGCACGTCGAGCACGACGGTGGTTGAGTCCGCCGACGACCACTCGCGAATGCCGGTCACACGCGGGAACTTAGAAAGCTCCTGTGGCGTGGCCGGAGTATTATCGGCAGCGCTGGGGAGTATGTCTGCATCCCCGTTCTCCGCCTGCGCACTGCTCGTTTCCGGGCCCGCCGGAGTGGTCGTGACCGGTGCAGTCTGCACCGGTTTCAGCGCTGGCTTCTGCGGCTTTATCATCACGCCGCCAATCTGATCGTTCTTCAGTTTCCACCAGACTCCGCCTGCCAGAAGCACCGCGACCACAATGGCCATCAATATGAGCAACGGGCGATGGCTGCTCGCGGTGGATTTCTCAGGCCCAGCGATCGCTTCCGCGGGCTCGACTATCATTTCGGGCTGCGCAATCACTTCCGCAGCTACGGCCGGTGCCGCAGCTTCTTTCGGCGTGGCTGCAGGAGGAACGACGACAGGGGCTTCCACCACAGGCGTCAAAGCCGGAGCCGCAGCAACTACTGGAAC
>Ga0137403_10006724_pt1 | contig 13120 bp, 9 predicted proteins | sample CZOMad2_1_16fung_FD_122057 | JGI IMG/M metagenome (GOLD analysis project Ga0137403, IMG submission 122057) | Vadose zone soil fungal communities from Angelo Coast Range Reserve, California, USA - CZOMad2_1_16fungal (Hybrid Assembly) | ecosystem: Environmental > Terrestrial > Soil > Vadose zone... | reverse complement strand
ATGCCGACGAAGGCGTACATGTTGAGCTCGATGTTGAAGGCCCACAAGGTCACCAGCGCTCCGAGTCCCGCGGTCGGGAGCCCGGAGAGAATCGTGAGCGGGTGGATGAAGCTTTCATACAGGATGCCGAGCACCAGGTAGATGACGAGAATCGAAAGCACCAGCAAGAGGCCCATGCCGTCGAGCGAAGCCTGAAACGCCTGCGCCGTGCCCGTGAATCTCGTGTTGAGCGTGGGAGGCACCTGCAGCTCCAGCGTCGCCTTTTGAATCAGCGCGATCCCCTGGTCCAGCGCCAAGCCCTGCAGGTCGAACGAAATCGTGACCGAGGGCAGCTGGCCGAGGTGGCTCACGCTCATGGGTCCGACGCCGTAGGTGAGCTTCGCCACCGCATTGAGCGGCACCAGCGCTCCGCTCGAGGAGCGCACGTAGAGCATCGACAGCGCCGCGGGGTCTCGCTGGTACCTCGGCTCGAGCTCGAGGATTACGAAGTACTGGTTGGTGGCGGTATAGATGTTCGAGACTTGGCGCGAGCCATAGGCGTTGGCGAGCGCTGCTTCGATCTGCTGCGGGCTCACGCCGAGCGCCGAGGCCTTTTCCCGGTCGATCTCGACGTTGACTTGCGGCCGGGCGATCTGCAGGTCGCTCGCGACGTCGAGCAGTCCCGGCAGAGTCTTGAGCTTCTCCTCGATGATCGGTACCCAATGGTACAGCTCTTCGGTGCTCGCGCCTTGAATTACATATTGGTATTGGCTCTTCGTGAGCTGCCCGCCGATGCGGATCGCCGGGACGTTCTGGACGAAGACCTTGACCCCCATCATGTTGGCGAGCTTCGGGCGCAGGCCCCGCACGACCTCGTCGGCCGATTTGCGCTCGGAGCGTGGCTTCAAGGTCATGGTGGCACGGCCGACGTTGAGCGAAGGGTTGAACGAGGTCGCGCCCAGGAACCCGGTCACGGATTCGATGTTGGGATCGGCGCGGAGGATCTCCAGCACGGAGCGCTGGTAGGTCACCATGGCGTCGAAGGAGATGTCCTGGGGCGCCTCGATGAAGCAGAAGAGCTGTCCCGCGTCTTCGCTCGGCAGGAATCCCTTGGGCATTTTCCCGTAGAGCCAGCCCGTGGCAACGATGATGGCAAGGAATACTCCCATCGTGAATCTCCGGCGCTCGATTGCCCAGCTCAGGCTGCGGCCGTACGCGTCTCTCACCGCGTCGAACGCCCGCTCGCTCGCGAGAAACAGCTTGCCGTGCTCGACGGCGCCGTGCGGCTTGAGGATGCGGCTGCACATCATCGGCGTCAATGTGAGGGAGACGAATCCCGAAATCAGCACCGCGACGATGATGGTGACGGCAAACTCGTGCAGCAGCCGTCCGAGGATGCCGCCCATGAACAGCACCGGGATGAACACGGCAGCGAGCGAAATCGTCATGGATAGGATCGTGAACGCGACTTCCTTCGAGCCGTCGAACGTCGCCTGTAGCGGGCTCTTGCCCATCTCGATGTGGCGCGAGATGTTCTCCAGCATGACGATTGCGTCGTCCACCACGAAACCGACGCACAAAGTCAACGCCATCAGCGAGATGTTGTCCAGGCTGTAGCCGAACAGGTACATCAGCGAGAACGTCCCGATGATCGCCATCGGGAGCGCGACCGTCGGAATGATGGTGGCCGGAATGTTGCGAAGGAATACGAAGATCACCATCACGACGAGGGCGAGCGCGAGGATCAGGGAGAAGCGCACGTCCTCGACCGATTCGCGGATGGTGTTGGACCGGTCGTACATCACGTTGATGCTGACCCCTTCCGGAACCTCGGCGCGGATGGTCGGCAGCAGTTTCTTGACGGCATCCACGACCTCGATCGTGTTGGTGCCGGGCTGCCGGAAGATCGCAAGGATGACGCCGCGCTGATCCTTGAACCAAGCGGCGAGCTTGTCGTTCTCCACGCTGTCGATGACGCGGCCCAGGTCGCTCAGTCGGATCGGCGCGCCGTTGCGGTAGGTGACGATGACGGGCCGGAAGGCGGCCGCATCGTAGAGCTGGCCGGTGGCCTGCACCGCGAACATGCGATCCTTGCCGTACAAGGTACCGGTGGGCAGGTTGACGTTGGCATTGGCGACCGCCTGCTCGACCTCGTTGATGCCGACGCCCCGCGCGGCGAGCGCGTTGGGGTCGACTTGCACCCGCACGGCATATTTCTGCTGGCCCTGCACCTGAACCTGCGCCACTCCGGAAATCGTCGAGATGCGTTGCGCGAGAAACGTTTCCGCGTACTCGTTGACGGTGGAAAGGGGCAAAGTTTCCGAAGTGAGCGTCAGGTAGAAAATTGCCGCGTCGGCCGGGTTGACCTTCCTGAACGAAGGCGGCGTAGTCATGGTCGGCGGCAGCTGCTTTGCCGCGGCTGCGATCGCCGAATTCACGTCCTGTGCGGCGGCGTCGATGTCGCGCTCGAGAGCAAATTGGAGGGTGATGGTGGAAATGCCCTGGCCGCTGAGCGAGGTCATCTGGTCGATACCGGCAATCGTCGAGAACTGCTTCTCGAGCGGCGTCGCCACGGCGGCGGCCATGGTCTCGGGACTTGCGCCGGGCAGAGCGGCCGACACCTGGATCGTGGGGAAATCGACGTTGGGCAGCGAAGAAACGGGCAGCAGGCGGTAGCTCGCCAGTCCGAAAATCAAAATGCCCGCCATGACCAGCACGGTCATGACGGGACGTCGGACAAAGAGTTCCGATAGATTCACGGTCGGAATCTACGACTTGACGATGACCTTCGCCCCGGCGCCGAGGCGCAGCTGGCCTTGCGTCACGACCTGCTCGCCTTTCTGCAGACCGCTCGCGATGACGGCGTTGTCGCCCTCGGTGCGCGCGACCGTGACCTTGCGCAGTTCGGTCGTCATGTCGGGCTTGACCACGAACACGTACTGACCCGTTGGCCCGGTCTGCACCGATCTGGACGGCACGACGAGGGCGTCCTTCTGGTCGTAGAGCGTGATCTTGATGTTGACGAACTGGCCCGGCCACAGCGCGTTTTCGCTGTTCTTGAACTGCGCCCGCAATTTGATCGTGCCGGTGCTCGGGTCGACCGCGTTGTCGACGAAGACCAGGGTTCCGGATGCGGCGGGCTTATCCGAGCCGGGCACGAGCGCCTGGACCGCGAGCGGGCCCGAGGACATGTAGCCGCGCAAGGCGAGGAGTTCCTGCTCCGGGACGGAGAAGTTTACGTAGATCGGGTGGACCTGGTTGATCACCACCAGGGCAAGGGGATCGCTTGCCCTGACCAGGTTCCCCAGCTGTATCTGGATTTTTCCGGCATAGCCTTCGATCGGCGAGCGGATCGTGCAGTACTCCACGTTCAGCTTCGCGTTGTCGAGCGCGGCGCGGCTCCCCTGGGCCACGGCTTCGGCGGTATCGGCGTTGGTGCGGATTTGCGCGTAGGCCTCCTTCGAGACGAAGTTCTTCTCAAGCAGATCCTTGTAGCGCTGCTCCTGCGAGCGGGCCTGGTCCTTTTGCGCCGTATCGCGCAGGAAGTTCGCCTCGGCCTGGCGCAATGTCGCTTCATAGGGGCGCGGGTCGATATGGAAGAGCGTACGGCCCCGCGGAACTGACTCGCCTTCCTTGAAGCCGACTTCGACAATCTGTCCGTCGACGCGAGCTTTGACCGACACGGTGGCGTAGGCCTCGACGTTGCCGATCGCGAGCAGCCGGAACGGCACCATTTCCTGCCGGACCGGCGCAACGGTGACGGGAATCGCCGGCGGTCCCTTGGGCGCCTTGCGCTCGTTCGCGCGTATCTCGGCGCCGAAGTAAAGGAACAGCCCGATCGCCACCACGAGCATTCCCAAGCCGCCGAGCACCATCCAGCGTCTCTGCGAGTCGTGCGCCGGAAGGCGCGATTGCATTTGGGAAGTCATGGTTTCGCTAACGACTGGGGCGCGCCGCGTAAGAACTGCGCGGCGGATTCGTGTTGGACCTTCTGCCGATCTCTCCGTTCATCCACTGTGCTCCGAAGCAAGCATGAACGGTTACCGTGGGCCGAGGTAACCCTCCCCTTTCCCCTTCCGACGCCCGATCGGAACGGTCAAATTTACGGCAAAAGGCGCTCCGACGCAAAGAGACTGTCGGTGCTCTCCCGCTCCCGAACCAACCACGGTCTCGACCCTTCCACCATCACCTCGGGGGCGCGCGGCCTGGAATTGTAATTCGAGCTCATCGTCATGCCGTAAGCGCCCGCTGACATAATCGCCAGGAGGTCGCCGGAGGCGACAGCGAGAGTGCGATCTCTGGCTATGAAATCCGCCGATTCGCACACCGGACCCACGACGTCGTAGCGTCGTGCGGGGGCCTCGCGCCGGACGACCGGCAGCACTTCGTGCCAGGCGTCGTAAAGCGCGGGGCGTATGAGGTCGTTCATCCCCGCGTCGACGACGACGAAGTTCTTGGGACCGTGCTTCAGATACTCGACGCGCGTCAAGAGCAATCCGGTGTTGCCAACGAGCGAGCGTCCGGGCTCGAAGAGAACGCGGATCTTCCGGGCGCCGAGGCTCTTGAACAGCCGCCCGAGGTAATCCTTCAGCGCCGGCGGCTCCTCGTCGCGATAGCGGATGCCGAGTCCTCCGCCCAGATCCAGATGGTCGAGGTGCACGCCCGTCGCGTCCAAGACGTCGACGAACTCGAGCAGTTTGTCGAGCGCCGCGACAAAGGGCTCGACGTCGGTGATCTGAGAGCCGATGTGCACGTCGATGCCGGTGACCCGGACGCCTGGAAGCTTCGCCGCCCTGCGGTAGAGAGCGACGGCGTCGTCGTAGGCGATGCCGAACTTGCTCTCCCGCAGGCCGGTGGCGATGTAAGGATGCGTCTTCGGATCGACATCGGGATTCACGCGCAGGGACACCGGCGCAATCTTGCCGGCGCTCGAAGCGAGCGAAGCAAGCCGATCCAGCTCCGCCTCGGACTCGACGTTGAAGCACAGGACGCCGGCGTCGAGGGCCGCTCGCATTTCCGCCTCGCTCTTGCCGACCCCGGAAAATACCGTCCTGGCGGCGCTGCCTCCCGCCGCGAGCACTCGCGCGAGCTCACCGCCCGAAACGATGTCGAATCCCGAGCCCAGTCTCGCGAGGAGGTTCAATACCGCGAGATTGGAGTTGGCCTTTACCGAGTAGCAGATCAGGACGTCTTTTCCGGAGCAGGCGTCGCTGAACTCGCGATAGCCGCTCTCGATCGCCGCGCGCGAATAGACGTAGACAGGCGTGCCGAACTGCCTCGCGATCTCGACGAGAGACACACCCTCCGCGCACAGCGTGCCTCCCTGGTACGAAAAAAAATTCACTGGCGCGGCGCGGATTTGCTGTTCTTGCTCTGCTCCGGATTCTGCTCCGGGGTGGGGATATAGAGAGAGCCCTTGTTGCCGCAGGCCGAAAGGGTGATCAGTACGAGGAGGAGGCCAACGGCGCGGCGCATGGTGATACCGGCACTTTGTGCTAGTTTAGCATGGCGATGACACCGAGCGAGTTCGAGAAACTGGCCGACGCGATGATGGAGCGGATCGCGCGGCTCGTGGAAGAAAGCGGAGCGGAGTGCGATTGCGAACCCAAGGGCTCGGGCGTGCTCGAGCTCACCTTTGCGAACCGAAGCCGCATCGTCGTCAATCGCCACTCGGCGGCCCAGGAAATCTGGGTGGCGGCGAAGTCCGGGGGCTTCCACTTCCGCTTCGATGGTTCGGTCTGGACGGATACGCGCGACCGTCGCGAACTGCTCGCCGTACTATCCGAGCTGATGACGCAACAGTCGGGAGCCACCGTCTCGCTGCGCTAGAACAGCTGGTTTCTGACGTCCTCGGCAGTGCGCACACCCGCGTCAGCGGGACCCTGGTCGCCCGGCACGCTCTCGCGAAAGAACAGCTCGGGTCTTCCGTCGGGCGATTGCAGGCCGTTCTCGTTGACTTTGGCGATAACGACTCCCTCTGGGCTGCGCTGGAACATTTCCGGAACGCCCTTCAGCGCCTTGCTCATGTAGCTCATCCAGATCGGAAGTGCGGTGACCGAGCCGGTCTCGCCGGGGCCGAGTTTTTTCGGCTGATCGAAGCCTACCCAGGCGATGGACACCAACGTCGGTTGATAGCCGCTGAACCAGGCATCGATATAGTCGTTGGTGGTGCCGCTCTTGCCGGCAAGATCCTGCCGGCCGAGAACCATCGCGCGCGCCCCGGTTCCATAGCGTATGACGTCGTGCATCATGCTGTCCATGATGTAGGCGTTGCGGGCATCGATGACCCGCAGCGACTCGTCCCCGGCTCGGGTGGGGTCGGTCTGCGCGATCACATTGCCTCGGTCGTCGACGATCTTCTGAATCACATAGGGTTCGGTCCGGTATCCGCCCGTGGCGAACACCGAGAATGCGCGCGTCATCTGGAGCGGCGTCGCCGCGCCCGACCCGAGCGCCATGGTCAGGTAGGGCGGATGGCGCTCCGCATCGAAGCCGAAGCGGGTGATGTAGTCCTGAGCGTACTGCGGCCCGATCGCTTGAAGCACGCGAATAGACACCATGTTCTTCGACTTGGCGAGCGCCACCCGCAGGCTCATGGGCCCCTCGTACCTGCCGTCGTAGTTCTTGGGCTCCCACACCTGCCCGCCAGTGAGCGCCGCGTCCACGACCACGGGAGCGTCGTTGATGACGGTGGCCGGCGTAAAGCCTTTTTCGAGGGCCGAGGAGTAAATAAAGGGCTTGATGCCCGAGCCCGGCTGCCGCCATGCCTGGGTGACGTGATTGAACTGATTCCGGTTGAAGTCGAATCCACCGACCAGCGAGCGCACTGCCCCGTCCTGCGGGTTCGCCGAGATGAATGCGCCCTCGGCATCCGGGATCTGGACGATTTGCCAGTTCTCTTTCTCGTCTTTCTGTATGCGAATTACCGCGCCCTGTCGGATCCTGCGGGCGATCGGAGTCCGCGCATCGAGCATGCGCTCGGCGAACTGGAGGCCCTCGCCGGAAATGGTCACGGTCTCGCCGCCGCGCCGGTAGGCGGTCACCTTCTTCGGGGTCGCCTCGAGGACGACTGCTGCGAGCAAGTCGTCGCTGTCGGGATGGTCCTGCAGGATCTCTTCGTAATCCTCCTCCTTGGCGTCCTTGATATCCACGAACCCCTCCGGTCCGCGGTACCCGTGCCGCCGATCGTATTCGAGCAGGCCTTGACGAAGCGCCGCATACGCGGCTTCCTGGTCGGCGCGTGTGATAGTCGTGTACACGCGAAACCCACGCGAATAGATGTCCTCGGGATAGCGTTCGTACAAAACCTGTCGCACCATCTCGGCGACGTACTCGGCGTGAATCTCGAACTCGGTGGCCGATTCGCGCTTGACGACAAGAGGTGCGGCTTGCGCTTCCGTGTATTGCTCCTCGCCGAGCAAGGCCAGATCGCGCATCCTTCTCAATACGTACAACTGGCGTTGCTTGGCGCGTTTGGGATTGATGACCGGATTGAAGGAAGACGGAGCCTTCGGCAAGCCGGCGAGCATCGCCATTTCGGCAGTGCTCAGCTGGGACAGCGTCTTGCCGAAGTAGACCTGGGCCGCGGCTCCGAATCCGTAGGCCCGCTGGCCGAGGTAGATCTGGTTGATGTATATCTCGAGGATTTGATCCTTCCCCAGGCTGTTCTCGATCTTGAAGGCCAACAGGGCCTCGTACAACTTTCGGGTGAGGGTCTTCTCGCGGGAAAGGAAGAAGGTGCGCGCCACCTGCATGGTGATCGTAGAAGCGCCCTGCGTCTTACCGCCGGCCAGGAGGTTGGAGTAGGCTGCCCGCAGCACGCCGTGGTAATCGACCCCGGTGTGCTGGTAGAAACGCTCGTCTTCGGCGGCCAGGATCGCCTGCTTCATCAGCTCGGGAACCTCTTCGATGCTCACGAGCGAACGCCGCTCCTCACCGAATTCGCCTATCAGCACGCCGTCGGAGGTATAGACCCGCAGAGGGATTTTCGGCTGGTACGCGGTGAGCGCCTCGATGGAAGGCAGGTTCGGATAAGCGACCAGGACCACGAAACCGGCGAGCGCCACGCCTGCTACTCCCAACCCGGCGAGCGCCAACACCGGGAAGGCAAACCATCGAAGCCGCATTCAGGGAATTTCCGGGGAAAGGTTGCCCATTATAGGCAGTAGAGGGCCGAAGCCGCAGTAGGTTCACCCCTAAGCCGTTAATATCTAGCGAAATATTTACTTTACAGGGTGGGGGGTTGTTGCTAGCATTTAAGGTAAATTATACTAATCGGTCCTAAACGGCCATACCTGAAGGGGAAATCCAGGTTGGAGCTGAATCTTAGCTGGGATATTTTCAAGCCGAAGGCGCCTCCGCTTTTCGGCATGGATATCTCTTCGTCGTCCGTGAAGCTCGTCGAGCTCGCGGAGGCGGCGAAGGGCAGTCCGCGCGTGGAGCGCTATGCGATCGAGGCCCTGCCCAAGGATGCCGTGCTCGATGGGAACATCACCAACCTCGACGCGGTAGTAGACGCCGTCCAGCGCGGCTGGAAGCGGATGGGCACCAGGACGAAAAACGTGGCCATGGCCTTGCCTACCGCGGCGGTGATCACCAAGAAGATCATCGTCCCCGCGGGACTGCGTGACGAAGACCTTGAAGTCCAGGTCGAAACCGAGGCCAATCAGTACATCCCGTTCGCCCTCGAGGAGGTCAATCTCGACTTTCAGGTGCTTGGGCCTTCCCCCTCGGGGCCCGACGAGGTCGAAGTGCTGCTCGCCGCCTCGCGCAAGGAGAAAGTCGAGGATCGCGTCGCGGTGGCCGAGGCCTCCGGCCTCAAGGCAATCGTCATGGACGTTGAGTCCTACGCCATTCAGTCTTCGTTCCAGCTCATTCAGCAGCAGTTTCCCGACCAGGGCAAGGATCAGAACATCTTCCTGGTTGATTTGGGCGCCAACGTCATGAACATCACGGTGCTGCGCAACGACCAGACCGTGTATACACGCGAGCAGGCCTTCGGCGGCAGCCAGCTCACGCAGGACATCATGCGCGCCTACGGCATGAGCCTCGAGGAAGCAGAAGCGGCCAAACGCTCCGGGGGGCTGCCCGAGAACTACGAATCCGAAGTGCTACGGCCCTTCATGGAGAACGCAGCGCTCGAGATGCAGCGGGCCATGCAGTTCTTCTTCACCTCGACTCAGTACACCTCGGTGGAGCACGTCTTGCTCACCGGAGGATCGGCGGTGATACCTGCGCTCGATGAGATGGTGCAGAGCCGCACCCAGATCAACACGCTCATCGCCAATCCGTTTGCGAACATGGCGATCTCGCCACGTGTGCAGCTGAAGAAGCTGGTTTCGGACGCGCCGTCCCTGATGGTGGCCTGCGGCCTCGCGATGCGGAGATTCGACCCGTGATGCGCATCAATCTGCTCCCTTGGCGCGAGGCGCGCCGCAAGGCTCAACGCCAGCATCTCGGCGTACTGGGGGGCATGGTGGCTGCGCTCGCGCTTTTGATCGTCGGAGCGGTCCACTTGTCGATCGCCCAATACATCTCGGCGCAGGGTGAACGCAACGAGTACCTGAAGAGGGAAAACATTCGCCTGGACAAGGAAATCGAGGAGATCAAGAAGCTCAAGTCCGAGATCGCCGCGCTGCTTGCGCGCAAGCAGATCATCGAGAGCCTCCAGGCCGATCGCGCTCAGGCCGTCTATCTGCTCCAGGAGCTGGTGCAGCAGGTGCCCGATGGCGTGTACCTCAAGTCGATCAAGCAGGCGGGTTTGAAAATCAATCTGATGGGCTATTCGCAATCCAACGCTCGGGTGTCGACGCTGATGCGCAACTTCGCGGCCTCGCCCTACCTGGAGAATCCGGAGCTCGTGGAGATCAAGGCGGCGAACGTGAGCAACAAGCGCGTCTCCGATTTCAACATGAACGTCAGCCTAAAGCGCCTGCAAACCGAAGAAGCGGGCAAGGCGGGCAAGGCGGGCAAGGCCGCGCCCAAGGCGCCTGCGCCCAAGAGTTGATTCCGCGATGAAGAAATTTCTCGATCAGTTCAAGAATCTCAACACCCGCGACCCGGGCGCGTGGCCGCCCCTGCCCAAGGCGATGCTGCTGGTGGGTTTGTTGGTGGGCATCATCGCCATGGGCTACTTCCTCGATTGGCAAGAGCAGATGGACTCTCTGGAAGCCGGGCGCCAGCAGGAGGAGAAGCTCAAGAACGAGTACGTCGCGAAGGCGCAGCAGGCGATCAATCTCGATCTCTACCGCCAGCAGCTTCGGGAGATCGACAGCTCCTTCGGCGCTCTGCTGAGGCAGCTTCCCAACCGCTCCCAGATGGATGCGCTGCTCGTGGACATCAACCAGGCGGGGCTCGGTCGCGGCCTGCAGTTCGACCTGTTCAGGCCTGCTCCCGCGGAGACCCGGCGGGAGTTCTATGCGGAGCTGCCGGTCACGCTGAGGCTCACCGGGACCTATCACGACATGGGTCAGTTCGCGAGCGACATCGGGCAGCTCTCGCGCATCGTCACGCTCAACGACATCGGACTGATAGCGGGGAAAGACGGTTCTCTCGTCATGGACGTGACGGCGAAAACGTTCCGCTACCTCGACGACGAAGAAGTCGCCGCCCAGAACAGGGCCGCCAAGGGTGTCAAGGCGGGCAAGAAATGAAAGCCGTCGTCGCCGCCGCGATGGCCTTGCTCCTGGCTGGATGCTCGGGGGAAGAGTTCGGCGACCTGAAGGCGGAACTGAAAGAAAAGACCAAGGACATGCGCGGCAAGATCGACCCGCTTCCGGTGGTAAAGCCTTACGAGCCCGTCCCGTACAAAGCTTTCGATCAACCCGATCCTTTCAGCAGCTCGAAGATCGAGCTGGTCACGAAATCGGCGGGACCCAGCGGTGGTGGCGGGCTCAAGCCCGATCTCAACCGTCCCAAGGAGCCGCTCGAGGCCTACCCTCTGGAATCCCTGAAGATGGTCGGGGTGTTGCAGCAAAGGAAGGCGAACTACGCGCTGGTCAAGGCGGATACGGGTCTCTACCGTGTCAGTGTCGGCAACTACATGGGGCAGAACTTCGGGCTGATTACGGCGATCACCGACAGCCAGATTCAGTTGCGAGAGCTGATCCAGGACGCGGTTGGCGATTGGACTGAACGCCAAAGCACCCTGCAACTGCAGGAAGTGGGAGGCAGATAATGAAAAACGTGCTCGTACGCAGACTCATTCAAGCGGCGATTTGTCCGTTCGGCCTGTTCCTCGTGTCCTTGGCCTGGGCGCAGCAGAACAGCATCGAAAACTTCGACGTTACGCAAACCGGTGGCCAAGTCATCGTACGCGTCAACCTGAGAAGCCCGATCGCGTCCGCTCCGGGCAGCTTTACGATCGCCAACCCGGCGCGGATTGCGTTCGATTTCGCCGATACGACGAATGGTCTCGGGCGGAACAGCCAGGATATCGGTGAAGCGGTGTTGCGTTCGATGAACGTCGTGCAAGTGGGTGATCGCACTCGCCTGGTGCTCAATCTCCGCGGCATGGTGCCCTTCGAATCGAAAATAGAGGGCAACAGCTTCCTGATTACCTTGGCCACGGGTGCAGGAGTGGGGAAGGCAGCGGCCACCCCCGGCATTGCGCGTTTCGCCGAAGGCCGAGCGGACGTTCCGCACTCGCTGCAGGACGTCAACTTCCGCCGGGGACGCGGCGGCGAGGGTCGGATCGTGGTGGAGCTGTCGGACACCTCGACGGGCGTGGATATCCGCCAGCAAGGCCAGACCGTGATCGTCGACTTCCTCAAAACGAGCGTGGCGGATGTTCTGCGCAAGCGCTACGACGTGATCGACTTCGGCACGCCCGTGCAGACTTTCAGCGTATTTCCGCAGGGCGACAACGTGCGCATGGTGATCGAGCCGCGCGGCCTGTGGGAGCACAACGCCTACCAGACCGACACCCAGTTCGTGCTCGAGGTGAGGCCGCTCCAATACGATCCGAACAAACTGGTTCAGGGATCGCGCACCGGCTACTCCGGCGAGAAGTTGTCGTTGAATTTCCAAAACGTCGAGGTGAGGAGCGTGCTGAATGTCATCGCCGACTTCACCGACCTGAATATCATCACCAGCGACACGGTGGGCGGAAACCTCACCCTGCGTTTGAAGGACGTCCCCTGGGATCAGGCGCTCGACATCATTCTTCAGACCCGCGGCCTCGACATGCGCAAGAACGGCAACGTGATCTGGATCGCGCCGCGCGACGAGCTCGCGACGAAGGAGAAGCTGGCGCTCGAATCGACCGCTCAAATCACGGAGCTCGAGGCACTGCGTACCGAGACCTTCCAGCTCAACTATGCCAAGGCCGACGCATTCGCGAAGCTCCTCGCCGATCCGCTGCAGCGCATCCTCTCCAAGCGCGGCGCAGCCTCGGTCGATCTTCGCACCAACCAGGTATTCGTGCAGGACGTCTCCGTTCGGCTTGAGGAAGTGCGCAAGCTGCTGGCGCAAGTCGACGTTCCGGTGCAACAGGTCCTGATAGAGGCCAGAATCGTCGAAGCGAACGACACGTTCTCCAAGAACCTCGGCGTGCGGATGGGCAACGTGGCTCTTCCCATTACGCAGAGCGCCAGCAGCACCGGACCCAGTCCGATCGGCTCCACCGGCACAAACGGAGTCGCCGTGAGCACGACGGGAACGCTCAACGATTTCACCAACCTGTTCCCGGCCGGCGGGGGGACGATCAGCACCAAGACGCCCGACAACCTGAGCGTCAACCTGCCCGCGGCTCCCGTGGGGAATGCCGCGGCGGCGGGCTCGATCGCGCTGTTGATCACCAATCGCCTGACGGGGGCTCTCTCGCTGGAGCTTTCCGCCCTGGAGGCCGACGGCAAGGGAAAAATCATCTCGAGCCCGCGCGTAATGACCGCGAACAACGTCGAAGCGCTCATCGAGCAGGGCACCGAGTTGCCGTATCAGCAGGCGACTTCTAGCGGCGCGACTTCCGTCACTTTCCGCAAGGCCAACCTCGCGCTCAAGGTCAGGCCGCAGATCACACCCGACGGCAATATCATCATGACCCTGGACATCAACAAGGACTCGGTCGGCCAGGCCACCAACGCGGGCTTCGCCATCGATACCAAGCACGTCCAGACCCAGGTGCTGGTGGAGAACGGCGGTA
>Ga0137403_10006722_pt1 | contig 13123 bp, 5 predicted proteins | sample CZOMad2_1_16fung_FD_122057 | JGI IMG/M metagenome (GOLD analysis project Ga0137403, IMG submission 122057) | Vadose zone soil fungal communities from Angelo Coast Range Reserve, California, USA - CZOMad2_1_16fungal (Hybrid Assembly) | ecosystem: Environmental > Terrestrial > Soil > Vadose zone... | reverse complement strand
AGCCGCACGGTCTGCCCGGGCAGCGTGGACCGCTCGAGCCACGCGGCCCGGAGCGCGGCGAAGCCGCCCGCCCGCCAGGCGTCGTAACGCCGGGCGAGATGCTCGAGGACCGCGGCCAGCACCAGGCCGGCCTCGGGGGCGCGGCCGGTCACGAGGCGCAGCGAGGTCGCGCGGTCGGCGAGGGCCGCGGGGAACGCGGTCTGCGCGAGATTGATGCCGATGCCCAGGATCACGTGATGGAGCCGCCCCGCGCCATCCGAGGCGGCCTCGGCGAGGATGCCGCAGATCTTCCGGCCGTCCACCAGCAGATCGTTGGGCCACCGGATGCGCGCGGGCACCGCGGCCACCGTCGCGAGAGCCTCGGCCACCGCGAGCCCGCCCAGCAGCGAGAGCTGGGGCGCGGTCGTGACCGGACCCGCCGGACGCAGCAGCACGGAGACGAGCAGGCTCTGGCCGGGCGCGTCCCACCAGTCGTGGCCGCGGCGGCCACGGCCCGCCCGCTGGTGCCGCGCGGTCACGACGGTGCCTTCCGGGGCGCCCGCCGCGGCCAGGCGCTGCGCCTCGGACTGCGTGGAGTCGGTGGTATTGAGCGCGTGCACCGCGAACTGCACCGGCGGCGTGCTCCGCGCCCTACTCGAGGGCCGCCAGGCTCGTGGTGAGCTTCTGCTCGGTCTGGCGCTGCTCGGCGAGCCGCTCGCGCTCCCGCTCGACCACCTCCGCGGGCGCGCGCTCGACGAACTCCGGACGGCCGAGCTTGCCTTCCAGGAAAGCGATCTCCTTGCGCGACCGCTCGATTTCTTTGCGCAGGCGCTGGCGCTCCGCTTCGAAGTCCACCACGCCTTCCAGGCGCACGAACACGTCGCCGCTCGGGGTCGTGGCCACCGCGGAGCCGGCCGGGCGCACGCCGTCATGGGAGATCGTGATGGCGGCGCGGGCCAGGCTCCCGATCACCGGCAGGCTGCTCTCGAGCGCGGCGGCCACCCCCCGCCCCGCGGGCTTGACCGTCACCGCCAGCTCCACCGCGGGCGAGATCCGGCTCTCGCTTCGGACGGTCCGGATCGCGCTCACGAAGTCGAGCACCGGGGCCATCAGCCGCTCCGCCTCCGCGTCGCGCCCCTTGCGGGTGGCCTTCGGGAAGGGGGCGATCATGATTGACCTGGCGGGGGCCGGGATCGACTCACCCTGGTGCGGCAGGCGCTGCCAGAGCTCTTCCGAGATGAACGGCATGAACGGATGGAGCAACCGCAGCGTGGTCTCGAGCGTTTCCACCAGGGTGCGCTGGGTCATCGCCTTCGCCTCCGGGCTCTCCGGCTGGTAGAGGCTCCGCTTGGCGATCTCGAGGTACCAGTCGCAGTACTCGTGCCAGAGGAACTGGTAGACCGCGGAGGCGGCATCGTTGAAACGATAGGTGTCGATCGCCTTGCGTACCTTCGCGATGGCCTCGGTCAGCCGGCTCTTGATCCAGCGGTCGGCCACCGACGGCGTCCCGCGACGGGCGCGCGCGGGATCGTAGCCCTCGAGGTTGGTCAGCACCAGGCGGGCCGCGTTCCAGATCTTGTTGGCGAAGTTCCGGTAGCCCTCGATCCGCTCCTCGGCGAGCCGGATGTCGCGTCCCTGCGCGGCGAGCGCGGCGAGCGTGAAGCGGAAGGCGTCGGTACCGTACTTCTCCATCACGCTCAGGGGGTCGACCACGTTCCCCTTGGACTTGGACATCTTCTGGCCTTCGGCGTCGCGGATCAGGGCGTGAATGTACACGTGGCGGAACGGCACGTCCCCCATGAACTTGATGCCGAGCATCGCCATCCGTGCCACCCAGAAGGTCAGGATGTCGAAGCCGGTGGACAGCACCGAGGTCGGGTAGAACACCTTCAGCTCGGGGGTGGACTCGGGCCATCCCAGGGTAGAGAACGGCCAGAGTCCGGAGGAGAACCACGTGTCGAGCACGTCGGTCTCCTGGCGGAGCGGCCCTTTGCATTGGGGGCACTCGCTGAGGTCGGTGCGGGACGCGTGCATGCTGCCGTCCTTGTCGCAGTACCACACCGGGATACGGTGCCCCCACCAGAGCTGGCGCGAGATCGTCCAGTCGCGGATGTTCTCCATCCAGTGGAAGTACGTCTTGCTCCACGCGCGGGGGACGATCTTGATCTTGCCGGAGCGGACCGCCTTGATCGCGGGCTCGGCCAGGGGCTTCATGCGCACGTACCACTGCTTGGAGACCAGCGGCTCCACCACCGTCTTGCAGCGGTAGCAGACGCCGACCGAGTGCCGGTAGGGCTCGATGCGGTCGATGAGCCCCAGCTCCTTCATGTCCTCCACGATGCGCTTCCGGGTCTCGAAGCGGTCGAGCCCCGCGTACTTGCCCGCCAGCGCGGTCATCTTGCCGTCGAAGCCGATGACGCTACGGATCGGCAGGTTGTGCCGGCGCCCGATCTCGAAGTCGGTGGCGTCGTGGCCCGGCGTGACCTTGATGACCCCGGTGCCGAACTTCGGGTCCACCGCGCTGTCCGCGACCACCCGCAGCGTGATGTTGCCCTCCACCGATGGCACCTCGAGTGTCTTGCCCACGTAGCGCTTGTATCGCTTGTCCTTCGGATGGACCGCCACCGCGGTGTCGCCCAGCTTGGTTTCGGGCCGCACGGTACCGAGGGTCAGGGGGCCGTACTTGATGTAGACGAACTCGGCGTCCTGGTCCTCGCGTTCCACCTCGATGTCCGACAGCACGGTCTGGCACCGGGGGCACCAGTTCACGATGTAGTCGCCCTGGTAGATCAGCCCCTCTTCCCACAGGCGGACGAAGACCTCGCGCACCGCCGCCGAGAGCCCCGGGTCCATCGTGAAGCGCTCCCGGGCCCAGTCGCAGGAGGCCCCGAGCCGCTTGAGCTGGCGGATGATGGTGCCGCCCGACTCCTCCTTCCACTGCCAGACGCGGGCGATGAAGGCCTCGCGCCCCAGGTCTTCCTTGGTCTTGCCCTCCTTCTCGAGCTGCCGCTCCACCACGTACTGGGTCGCGATCCCGGCGTGGTCGGTGCCCGGCATCCAGAGCGCGTTGTAGCCGTCCATGCGCTTGTAGCGGATCAGGATGTCCTGGAGCGTGTTGTTGAGCGCGTGCCCCAGATGGAGGGAACCCGTGACGTTGGGGGGCGGGATGACGATGCAGTAGGGCTTCTTCGGCGAGTCGACGTCGGCGTGGAAATAGCCGCGCTCTTCCCAGACCCCGTACCAGTGCGGCTCGACGCGCGTCGGATCGTAGCGGTCGGCGATTTCGCTCATGTTATCGCGTCATTCTAGCACGGGGGCGGCGGTCTGGATCCGCCAGCCGGCCGGACCGCGCGTCCACGAGAGCGCCCAGGGCACGCGCCGACCGCCGCGGAGCTCGGTGGCGGCCACGGTCACCGGCCCGCGGGGGCCGGCCGGACCGGCCTGCTCGCAGACCGGCTCGGGGACGAGGCTCCTCGGCAGCCGCGCGCGGAGGGCGGACGCGGGCACGAGCTGCCCGAGGGCGCGCGCGTCGGCCTCCGCGAGGGCGCGGAAGAGGCGGTCCGCGGCCGCGCCGAGCTCGCGGTGCCAGCCGTTCGCGACGTGCCGTCGCGCCAGCGCGAGACCGCCCGCGACGACGAGCCGGTAGTGGTCCTCGTGCTCGAACTGCCCCGCGCAGCCGGGTTTCCAGCCCGGATACCGCGGCTCGTAGCGCACCACGAGCTCGCCGGCCTGCGTGCGCCAGTCCATGACCCGCAGCCCTTCGGGCCACTGCGTGGCGGTGCTCCACGCGCGCTCCACGCGATCGGGCTCGCGCCCTTCCCACAGCTCCGCGAACAGCGCGCGCTCGCCGTGGGCCGCGGGCGGGCCGCTCCACACCGCGAACACGCGCGCCACGCGGTCCGGCCCCGCCGGCCACACCCGCGCGTCCAGCAGTCCATCCTGCGTGGACGAGGCGGCGAGGGCGGCGCCGACGCCGGTGCCCGCGTACACGCGAAGCGAGCCCGACCCCTCCACCCCGGTGAGGCTGTAGAGACCGAGCGTGAGCGGGGCGCGTCTCCCCGCGCCGGGAATGCGCAGCACGCGCAGGGTGGCGCCACCCCAGCTCTCCATCATCGCGTCGAGGCGCTCGCGGATGAACACGAGCGAGGAGAAGGGCTCCTCCCCGCGCAGGCTGTCGAGCACCTCCGCGTCGACCACCTCGTAGAGCTCGCCGATCGCCCGCTCGCGCTCGGCGCCATCCGCCGCGACCGCGAGCCGCTCGCGGGCCACCGCCCGGAAGCGCTCCAGCCGGTCGGTCGCCGGCGCGGGTACCGCCATGCCGGCGAGCAGGACGGCGACCAGGGCGCCCCGGAACCATGATGGCGGCATGCCGCTAGCGTACAATGGTCGCGCATGACCCGCATCCTCGACCGCTACATCTACAAGGAAATGGGCCCGCCGTTCCTCATCGGGGTCGGCGTCTTCACGTTCTTCCTCGTCATCGATCGCATCTACTAGCTCACCGACCTCGTCATCACCAAGAACGTGCCGTTCGCGCTCGTGATGCCGCTCCTGGTGTACATGCTTCCCGCCTTCCTGGCCCTCACGCTGCCAATGGCGCTGCTCGTGACGGTGCTGCTGGTCTGCGGGCGGCTGGCGGGCGACCTCGAGGTGGCCGCGCTCAAGGCCTCCGGGGTGAGCCCGCTGCGGCTCTTTCGCCCGTTCCTTGCGGTCGGCATCATCATCACCCTGCTCATCTCGTGGGTCACCCTCGTGGTGGGCCCGTGGTCGAGCGGCGCCTTCCAGCGCCAGCTCTTCCGGATCTTCCAGTCGCGCGCCACCACCGGGATCAAGGAGCGCACCTTCAGCGCCAGCTTCAGCCAGTTCGTGATCTACGTGGACGAGGTGAGCGCATCGCAGGTGCGCCTGAAGGGCCTCCTCGTCTCCGACGAGCGGAACGCCGAGCAGTCCCGCATCATCCTCGCCCGCGAGGGCCGCCTCCTGAGCGACGAGGCCACCCGCCGGATCACCCTGCGCTTCCTGGACGGCTCCATCAGCGAGTCCGACGTGAGCGACCACCGACGCTTCCGGCAGACCTACTTCAGCCTCTACGACATGACCCTCCCGGTGGATTCCCCGCTCGCCGCGGTCGCGCGCGAGGAGAAGCCCGAGAAGCAGCTCCCGCTCCGCGAGCTCATCAAGGAGGCGGAGAGCATGCGGCTCGCCGGGCAGATCTCCGCGCCCTACTACGTCGAGCTGCACAAGCGCTTCGCGCTGCCGGTGGCCGCGCTCGTCTTCACCGTGATGGCCTTCCCGCTCGGCATCCGCTCGCAGCGGGGCGGCCGCGCGGTCGCCCTCGGGCTGAGCTTCGGCATCGTGGTCTCGTACTACATCTTCTACTCGACGATGGAGGGCCTGGCCCTGCGCGGCCGCATGCCCGCTGGAATCGCGGTGTGGATCCCCAACGCGATCGTCGCGACGGTGGGCCTGACCCTCCTGCGCGGGAGCGTCGCGGGGATGCCCCCCGCGTGGCTCGATCTCTTCTGGCGGGTCTGGGCCAAGATCGGCGAGCGGCGATCGGGGCGCGTGGCCAAGCCGCTCGAGGAGCGCCGGCGGCGGCGGCTCGGCCGCCTCGCCGGCCCGCGCGCGTCCACCTTCATCATGGACCGCTACCTGATCCGGCAGTACCTGATCTACCTCGGCATCGGGACCGGCGTGGGCGCGGTGCTCATCGTGGTGGTGGACCTGCTCCAGACCCTCGACCGCTTCCTGCGCTCCAAACCGCCCTTCTTCACGATCCTCGAGCACTTCCTGTACCGGATACCCGGCGAGCTCTACAAGGGGCTGCCGATGATCGTGCTGATCGCCACCGTCTTCCTGTTCCTCTCCCTCACCCGCCAGCGGGAGCTCGACGCGCTCAAGGCGGCCGGGGTCAGCCTCTACCGCGCGAGCCTGCCCATCCTGCTGGTGGCGGGCGCCATCACCGTGCTCGCGGTGGTGTTCCAGGAGACCGCCCTGCCCGACATCAACGCCAAGGCGGACGAGGTGGACCGCGTGAAGATCCGGGGACAGCTGCCGCGGCACCTCCAGCGTCAGACCCAGATCTGGTACCGCTCCTCCGACACGCGCTTCTTTCGCATGGCCCTCCTCGATCCGGTCGGCAAGTCCATGGAAGGGCTCACCCTGCTCGAGATCAGCCCCGACTTCCGGCTCGTGGAGCGGGTGGACGCGCAGACCGCGCAGTGGACGCCCGAGGGCTGGCAGCTCGCCGACGGCGTGCTCCGCCGGGTCGGGGCGCAGAACCGGATCACCTCGGAGCCGTTCGCCGCGCGTATGATGTCGATGCCGGAGAACATCGACGACTTCATCCAGGTGCAGAACGCCCCCGACACGATGAGCTTCCTGGAGCTGCGCGCCTACGTGACGAAGCTGCGGGAGGGCGGCCACCGAGTCAACCGTTACCTGGTCCAGCTCTACTCGAAGCTGTCCTTCCCGCTCGTGCACGTGATCATGGCGCTGGTGGCGATTCCGTTCGCGCTGGTCTCCCCGCGCAGCGGTGGACGCGCCATGGGCATCGGGGTCGCCATCGTGATCGCGGTGGGTTACTGGATCGTGCACTCGGTGGCGATCGCATTCGCACAGGCCGATCTGCTGCCTGCCGCTCTCGCCGCCTGGACCGCCAATATCGTCTTCGCCGGTATCGGCACCGCCCTCTTCCTCAGCGCCCGAACGTAACTCGGAGGGGGGCTGCGCCCCCCTCCCGACGGTCGTCGCGCGCCTGACGGCGCACTCCTCTTGCCTCCCCCCGAAAAGCAGGATTGCGCGGGCGGAGCCCGCGCGGGAAAGTCGACCGCTCCACCCGTTGTGGCTGGTCCCCTTGTCTCGCGGCGGTGGGCGACTGGCGGGGGCGGGGCCCTCCCGGGAGCCGTGTCTTCTGCGGGGAATCGAAGGCGCCGACCGCCCGTCTCGTGGCTCGATCGAGGCGAGGCAGCGGCTTGCGACTCAGCGTGCTCCCGGGAGGGCCCCGCCCCCGCCGGTCGCCCACCCGGACGACGCCGGGACTAGCGGGCTTCGCGGAGCTGGCGGAGGGCTTCCTCGATGCGCTTCTGCTCTTGGCCGTAGGTGGCCCAGTCACCCTTGCGCAGCGCCTCCTGCCCGCGCTGCCACGCCTCCCAGGCGCGCTGCACGCCGGCGGTGATGGCCGCGGTCGGCGCGGAGCCCGGTGTGGCGGCGGGGCGCTCGGCGGGCCGGCCGGGCGGCTCGTCACCGCGCACGCGCCCGCCGAAGATGCGCGCGAGCGAGGCCTCGAGGGTCGGCTCCATCGCGATCTGGTTGCCGTAGGCCACCACCACCCGGCGCAGCTCCGGCAGCGCGCCCTGCTCGGCGGCGGCCAGGTACAGCGGCTGCACGTAGATCAGCGACTGGTCGATCGGGATGGCGAGCAGGCTGCCCGTGATCACCCGCGAGCCCTGCTGGTTCCAGAGCGCGATCTGCTGCGAGATGACCGGGTCCTGGTTGATCCGCGCCTGGATGTTCCGCGGTCCGAAGACCAGCTTCTGCTTCGGGAACTGGTAGGCGATGAGGCCGCCGTATCGGGGCGGATCCATCCGGGCCACCATCAGCGCGATCATGTTGTCGCGGCCGCTCGGGTTGAACCCCGAGAGCAGGACGAACTCTTCCTTGGTCTCCCCGGGCAGCCGCATGATCATGAAGTAGGGTTCCATCTCGCGGTCGCGCCCCTCCTGCGGCAGCCGCGGGATGACCCAGAGATCCTCCTTGTTGTAGAAGACCTGGGGATCCTGCATGTGATAGGTCGCGAACATCCGCGCCTGCACCGCGAAGAGATCCTCCGGGTAGCGGATGTGCACCTGCAGATCCTTGGGCATGTCGGCGAGGGGCTTGAGCAGGCCCGGGAACGCCTTCGCGTAGGTGCGGATGATCGGGTCCTCGGGATCGGCGATGTAGTAGGTCACCGTCCCGTGGAAGGTGTCCACCGTCGCCTTCACCGAGTTGCGGATGTAGTTGAAGCCCCGCACCGGGGTGGCGTAGGGATAGCGATCGCTGGTGGTGTAGCCGTCGATCATCCAGACCAGGCGGCCGTCGGCCCCGATGACCAGGTACGGGTCGCGGTCGAACTTGAGGAACGGCGCCGCCTCCTGCACCCGCGCCCCGATGTCGCGGTAGATCATCACGCGGCTCTCGGGCGTGAGGTCGTTCGACAGCAGCAGGTTCAGCGCGCCGAAGCGCGCCGCGAAGGCCACCTTGCGCACGAACGAATTGATCGGGATGCCGCCCCGACCCTCGTAGCGGGTGTAGACGTTCTGGTCGCCCGAGGGGTAGTCCAGCTCCTGCGAGCGCGTGCGCACGAGGACGTACTCGTTGCCGATCTCGCCGTAGTAGATCTCCGGCCGGGTGATCTTGGGCATGCCGCCGGTCACCCCCGGGGGAATGTCCTTGATGAAGAACTCGGGCAGGCCCTCAGGGCTGATCCGGTTCACCGGCCCCGCCACGAGCCCGTAGCCGTGGGTGTAGGTCAGGTGCTCGTTGATCCAGCCCCGGCTCGGCAGGTCGCGGTAGGAGAGCTCACGCGCGGACAGGGTCACCTGGCGGTACTCGCCGTTCAGCATGTAGCGCCCCACGTCCACGTCCCGGAATTTGTAGTAGGTCCGGATCTCCTGCAGCTTGCCGTAGGTGGTGAGCAGCGGCCGGTGGTCCCAGAGCCGGATGTTCTTGATCGTGAGGTTGTTGCGCTCGAGCGCGGCGGGCGTCAGGTTGTCCTCCGCCGCGAAGTCCTTCTCGGCCACCCGGTCGAGGGCATAGGCCTGCCGGGTCATCCGGATATTGTTCTCGATGTAGGGCCGCTCGTAGACCAGCTCGTTGGGCTTGACGCGGTAGCTCTGGAGCAGCGCGGGGGCGATGCCGAGGCCCGCGACCCAGAGCACCACCAGCACCACCAGGCCCGCCACCAGGAAGCGCCAGCCGGGCCGGAACATCTGGAAGACGCAGGCCGCCGCGCAGAGCACCGCGAGCGCGACCAGCCACTGGAGCACCGGCAGGGAGGCGTGCACGTCGGTGTAGGAAGCGCCGAACACGAGACCCCGGGGCGAGAAGAGCAGATCGAAGCGGTCGAGCCAGAACCCGGCACCGCGGAGCAGGAGCAACAGCGCGGCCAAGCCGAGCAGGTGGGTCCGGGCCCCCGCGGCCAGGCGCGGCCCGCGCGCGGTGAGCACGAGACTGCGCTGGAGCACGTAGACCGCGGCCACCAGGATCAGCGTCCCGGCCACCAGCGCGGTGGACCACGTATAGAGGAGCCGCCAGAACGGCAGCACGAAGAAGTAGAACCCGAGGTCGCGGCCGAAGAGCGGATCCGACTGGTTGAACGCGGTCTGGTTGGCGTACTCGAGCACGGTGGGCCACGAGCCGGTGCCGCGGGCCCCCGCGAAGAAGGAGATGACCGCGATGACCGGCACGAGCAGGCGCCGGACGAGCGGCTCCAGGATGGCGCGCCCCGGCAACCCGAGCTGGTCCTCGAGCTCCCAGAGCACGTCCGGCGGGGCGGTGCGCGCGGCCAGTGACAGGTTGACGAAGAGGAAGACGAAGACCGCGGCGCCGAGCCCGATGAAGAGCCAGCCGGAGATCTGCAGACGCGTGGTGAAGACGGTGGTGAAGCCCACCTCCTGGAACCACAGCCAGTCGGTGTACAGGGGGACGGCCTGGCCGACGAGGCTGAGCAGGATGAAGCCCAGCAGCAGCCAGAGCCCCAGCCGGGGGCGCCGCAGGGGCGTGACCCGACCGCCCGGGGGCGTCTGCGCCAATGGACGCCCTACGTCCCGTCAGCCCAGGAGGCCAGGTGCGTCTCCTGCTCGGCGGTGAGCTGGCGCAGTGGCACCGACATGGTCGAAGCGGGACTCATGCGCACGTTCCCGGCGGGGCCGGCGTCACACGCCGGCGTCGTCGCGAAGGTCCTTGGCGCGGTTCGTCCGCTCCCACGTGAACTCGGGCTCGTTGCGCCCGAAGTGCCCGTAGGCGGCCGTCTTGCGGTAGAACGGGCGGCGCAGATCCAGATACTTGATGATCCCGGAGGGCGTGAAGTCGAAGTGCTTCCGGATCAGCTGCTCGAGCTTGGCGTTGGGCACCTTGCCGGTGCCGAACGTCTCCACCATGATCGAGACCGGATCGGCAACGCCGATGGCGTAGGCCACCTGCACCTGTGCCCGATCGGCCAGCCCCGCGGCCACGAGGTTCTTGGCCACGTGACGCGCCATGTAGCAGGCCGATCGGTCCACCTTGGTCGGATCCTTCCCGGAGAAGGCCCCGCCACCGTGGGGGCAGGAACCGCCGTAGGTGTCCACGATGATCTTGCGGCCGGTCAGCCCGGTGTCGCCCATGGGACCGCCGGTGACGAACCGCCCGGTGGGATTGATGTGGAACGTGATCCGCTTCGGATCGATCAGGTGCTTGGGGAGGGTCGGCAGCACGACCCGCTCGATCATCTCCTCGCGGATCTTGGACAGCTCGGTATCCGGGCCGTGCTGCGTGGAGATGACCACCGTCTCCACCCCCACCGGCTTGCCGTCGACGTAGCGGACCGACACCTGGCTCTTGCCGTCCGGCCGGAGGTAGCCGATCTCACCGCTCTTGCGGACATGGGTGAGCCGCTGGCAGAGCTTGTGGGCCAGCATGATGGGCAGCGGCATCAGCTCCTCGGTCTCGGTGCACGCGTACCCGAACATGAGGCCCTGGTCGCCCGCGCCGAGCTTGTCCACGCCCATCGCGATGTCGCCCGACTGCTCGTCGATCGCGGTGATGACCCCGCACGTCTCGTAGTCGAAGCCGTACTTGGCGCGGGTGTATCCGACCTCCCGGATGGTCTCGCGGGCCACCTTGGGGATGTCCACGTAGCAGGAGGTGGTGATCTCGCCCGCCACCACCACGAGGCCGGTGGTGAGGAGGGTCTCGCAGGCCACCCGTCCCGTCGGATCCTGCGTCAGGATCGCGTCCAGGACCGCGTCCGAAACCTGATCGGCGATCTTGTCCGGGTGCCCTTCGGTCACCGACTCCGACGTGAACAGGTACTCCTCACGCGCCATCCGGCCTGCCCTCCCGTGCTCTCGATTTGATCGCCCGCAGGTACGTGGACACTATCACGCCCGGCGGTCGCCCCTCAAGGGGTATCGCCGGTTTCCGCAGGTCCCACGGCAGTTTCGCCGATCGCCACGCGCAGCGACGTCTCCCACGTCTGCCCGGGCTGGAGGCGGACCGGCCACGCGAAGAGGAGCGCGGACCCCTGGTAGATGCGTTCGAAGCCGGTCTCGGACAGCGACACCGTTTCCACCGGCGCCCACGCGATATCGGCGGGATTTCCCCAGCGGAGCGCCAGCTCGCAGCCGAGCCACTCGTCCACCATGGCCAGGCCGTGCACCGCGGGGAGGCGCCCCCGGCTGCCGAGCGGGGGGCGGCCGGCCACACGGTAGTAGCGGCCGGGCGCGTCCCCCGCGCTGAGCGTGAGGTTCCACTGCACCGCCCACCGCGCCACCAACGCCTCCTCCCCCTCCCAGCGCAGCCGGTAGGTCACGGTCACCGCGGGATCATCCGCCATGGCCACCACGGATTTCTGCACCGCCATCGGCAGGTCGTCGGGGCGCTGGAGCGAGCACAAGAGCGCCACCTCGCGCGGCGAGGTCTTGACCTCGTGCTCGAGGGGCCGCTCGCCCACCACCAGCCGCGCCGCGTCCCAGGGATCGAGTGGATCCAGCTCGCCGTCCGGCGGGAACAGCCCGTCGAGAAGGGAGGCGCGGCGGAAACGATCGTAGCGGAGCAGCGCGGTCAGCCCCGCTTCCTTGACCTCGGGCGCGGAGTGGATCGTCCTCACTTCATTTGCCCCGGCCTCCGACGGCCGCTCCGCCACCTGGCGATGATAGGGCTCCGGACGCCGCGTGAGCACGTCGGCGGTGTCCATCTCCCCGCCGAACCACAGCAGCTCGGTGAGCGAGCCCCCGCGGGCCGGGCGCAGGGTCAGCCCGAGCGAGCGCGTGCGCACGACCACCTCGGCCACCCCGTCGCCATCGATGTCGGCCCGCACGCAGTCGAGCCCCAGCGGCTTGCCGGGACCCTCGATCCGACGCTCGCAGCCGATCAACGCCGACTTCACCGCGCGGCGGAGGTGTGGAAGATAGCAGCCGCCGAACACTCCGTGCCAGTACGCGTCGTTGGCCTGCCCCTGCCAGAGCCGATCGCGGGCCGCGAGCAGCCGCGGGTCACGCGGGCGCGCGGTGAGGCCTTCGTGCACGCGGCGCGAGAGGCGGATCATCTTCCAGTACGCGTCCCCGATCTCCGGGTACTTGATCAGGAAGTTGCGGAAGAAGCCGCCGCGCAGGAGCCGCGAGAGGCGCTCTCCGTCGGGCAGCGCGGCCAGGCGGGCGCGCGCGTCGTGTAGCTCCACGGCGGCGGCGGGAGGCAGCGCCCACTCACCCATCTCGGTGTAGGCGGCGGTCGGCAGGTAGACCCGCCCGGCCGGGGGCTCGGTGTCGAGGAAGCGGGAGAACGTGGAGACGCGCAACCACGAGGTGGCGCGCAGCGTGTCCAGGAAGCGCGCGAGCCAGCGCTCGCCGTAGACCAACCGGTCCGTGCCCGGCCAGACCCCGAACTTCTCGCCGTCGTCCACCATCGTCACCGCCCCCGCCCCGCGGCGGCTCTCCAGATACCGCACGCTCTCCGCCGGATCCGAGAACGGCACGAGATAGCGCAGCCGCTGGTTGATCGGGAACACCGCGACCGAGGCTCCCTGCTCCTCGGTCAGGTAGTAGCCGCCCAGCGTCTCCGGATCGAGGCCGGCCAACGCGAAGTGCGAGTCGTCCACCAGGACGAACTCCACCCCGGCCTCGCGCAGGACGCGCGGGAGCTGCGGCTCCCAGATCCGCTCGGCCAGCCACATGCCGCGCGCGGTCACTCCGAAGCTCGTCTTGATGAACTGGGTCAGCGCCTGGATCTGCCCGATCTTGTCCCAGTCCGGCAGCAGGGCGAGGATCGGCTCGTAGAAGCCGCCGGTCAGGAGCTCCACCTGCCCGTCGGCGGCGAGCCGCCCCAGCAGGTCGAAGGTGGGCCGCGCGCGCTCCTTCAGGGTGGCGAGCAGGCCTCCGGAGCAGTGGACGGTCAGGGACAGGCC
>Ga0137403_10006721_pt1 | contig 13125 bp, 11 predicted proteins | sample CZOMad2_1_16fung_FD_122057 | JGI IMG/M metagenome (GOLD analysis project Ga0137403, IMG submission 122057) | Vadose zone soil fungal communities from Angelo Coast Range Reserve, California, USA - CZOMad2_1_16fungal (Hybrid Assembly) | ecosystem: Environmental > Terrestrial > Soil > Vadose zone... | reverse complement strand
GGATTCTCGATGCCGGAGTCCTTTCGCACCAGGATGTCCATGTGAAAAAATCGCCGGCTCATGAAAACCGGAAAACCGACCCAGCGATCATCGCCCTGCGCGATCGACATGATGAGCCGCGTCATCGACATCTCCGAAACGTCGAAGTCGCCATACATGAGCTGGCGGGCGAAAAGCTGGCCCGGACCGCCTGAGACCCGGTGCGCGATGCTACCTGGACCATATTTGTATATCTCTTCCCCAGCCACTCCCATGTTGGGAAGGGTTTCCATCCCGAAATGCGGTTCACGAAAAACAGTCGCGACCAGATCGATGCCTTCCGGCTCGATCGTGCCGTTGAGAATAGGCCACGTCCGGGGATTGGATACCACTCCCAAACTTAGTTGAAGCTTTTTCATCTAACGCCTCCTTGCAGAATACTGCACAATTGGAAACTCCACTCGGTTTACGTTTCCATCATGCGTCCCGGATACAGCTCTTCCAGCTTCATTTGCCGCGGCGTCAATCCTTGCTCATAGGTGTACTGAAGATACGTCTCCAGCACTTTCTTGTTGAACTGAACACCGTGCCGCGCGATCGGCTTCTGTAACGCCTTCTCAGCCTCGGGCGGAATCAGCCCTGACTCCAGGTGATAGCCCACGTGGGCCATGCGCTGTTTGTCGGCCAGCTCGGCCGCTTGCTGAAAAGCTTTGAAAAGATTCAGCGCTACCCACGGGTGCTTCTCGACAATTTCCCGTTTGATCACTGCTCCGTGATTGATCGGGTACATTCCCGTCCTCTGGTAATAACGCACGCACTCGCCGTAGACATCCGGAAACAGTTGACGGATCTCTGGCGCATCGATGCCGGGGCCGTGCCCGGCGTCACCCGGAGATTCCAGCGCCGCCTGCAGTTCCCCCGACTTCAGCATGGAGACGACGGTCTTGCCGTGCGGAATGTCATTGAGTTTGATCTCCGGCGGCGGCGTGAAGCGCGGAAAACCTACGTATCCAGCGGGGCGGTAGTCCGGCTCTATCTGCCTCCAGAATGTTATGTCCTTCGGGTGCACGCCGTAATCATGCTGAAACATGCCGCGATTCCATACCGCCGGCACCGACTGATACGTCTCAATGCCAACGTGCTTGCCCTTCAGGTCTTCGGGCTTCTCGATGCCGGAGTCCTTTCGCACCAGAATATCCATGTGAAAGAACCGCCGAGTCATAAAAACGGGGAAACCCATCCAGCGATCGTCGCCCTGGGCTACGGACATGATGAGCCGCGTCATCGACATCTCCGAAACGTCAAAGTCGCCATACATGAGCTGGCGGGCGAAAAGCTGGCCCGGACCGCCTGAAACGCGGTGCACGATACTACCGGGACCATACTTATAGATCTCTTCCCCAGCCACTCCCATGTTAGGAAGGGTCTCCATCCCGAAATGCGGTTCACGAAAAACAGTCGCGACCAGTTCGATGCCTTCCGGCTCGATCGTGCCGTTGAGAATCGGCCACGTCCTCGGGTTGGATACCACTCCGATGCTTAGTTGAAGCTTCTTCATTTAACACCTCCTCCAAGATAGAACCCGTTGCGCTAGAAATAGGTAGTGGTTCAGTTAGCTCAAGATCTCTCACGGAGTTTACCCTGAGTACCCCGAAGGGTTCGAGATGACAGATCATTTACTTGGTTGTCATTCCGAGCAGAAGCGAGGAATCTTTCTCGGCGCGGGATGCGTGGTGTACTCAAAATGAACCATTACCCAGAAATACTCGATTCTTCGGCTTCGCTCAGGACAGGCTACGCATGGCTTCCCGGTCGCAGCAGCCCGACCAGCGGGGAGACTGACCTTAACCCTTCAAGTTCACCAACCAATGATTCAATTCGGCGCGCTTGCTCCTCCCCCACCACGGGCACAGCGCAGTCGTAGAACTTGGCTCGGAGATCTTCATAGGTAGCAAGCTCCCGCTTATCCCGTGTTATATCTTCCTGATAGACCTCACCGTTCACGGTCTTTACCCGAATAAAGCCGTCAGCATGGTTTGCCTCGTACCCGGGCGGCTTTTCGACATAGACCGTTTTTGCAAGCAGGGACTGCACATCGCTTCGCTTCAGGAACGAATCGGTGGAGTTCTGGAGATTCACTTCTCCATCTATCAGCGTCGCTACCAGGCTAAAATCCGCGCTGAATTTACTTTCCAGGTCTGTCTTGGGATACGGACATCGTAGAGATCTCGACGGGGTGCATTCGATCGACACCACAGTTTCCGCGGTCAATCCGTATCGCGACCGTAGCAAGCGCATCGTCTCGATATATCGATGCGCCGGACTGACGCAAGGATAACGCTTGAAGGACACGTGCTCGGCAATACCCAGATGGCGCAGCTTCTCCACCGCTGAAGCGACACAGCCCGGCGGTAAATCGTAGGCTTCGGCAAATCCTCCGGTTGCGGTGAATATTGTCTCATCCGCGGTAAATCCCAGGCTCGCTAAAGTGCTTGCCACGACGCCGTTCCGGGCCGCGTTGCCGGCGTGCATGGGCTTTGTCATCGAGCCGCGATTGGCCCATAGGCCGGCGCTGAGCGACGCGCCGATACCAAAAGCGTGACAGATGGTTTGGGGATCGAGACCGATTATCTTCGCGGAAGCTGCGGTCGCTCCTATGGAACCATCCACACCGACAGAGTGCCAGCCGCGGTTGCGCGGTCCCGACCCTCCGCCAGCGCTGGCGTGGAACGTCCCGGAGCACTCCATCAAGCGCGCACAAATTTCTCGCCCGACTATGTATGCGAGTATCAACTGCTGCCCGGAAGCGTTCCGCGCTCCTCCCAGAACCAGCGCAGCGGTCAGCGTGTGAGTGGGGATATGCCCATCACCATCGTAATCATGGGCATGAGCCATGACGCCGTTCGCAAGAGCGGCGAGCTCGGCTGAGGTTTGAAATTCGGCGCCAGCTACGGCGACCGGACCCGCGGCACAGTTCGCGCGCACATACTCGGTGATGATGCGGCCGACCTCATGCCGGGAGCCCGCGAACATCACTCCTATCGTATCTAGAACCACCCATTTGACGTTGGTAATCGCCTTCTGCGGCAGATCGTTATAGGACATCCCGCCATGTACGTATTCCGCGATTGCGAGTGTCGGATTCGGTGACATAGACATATGTATCTCCTTTGAAATACATTAGCTTGCACGGTTCATCTTCGATTCCTCTTCGATTCCTGAGCCGAGCCGAAGCGCCACGCTCTTCTTACCGTTCCGAAGGACGGAACCGCGCGGTCATACGTTAAGTTCAAATCCGATTCGGTTTGATCGTCAAAGGGGGAAGAACTGCCACTCTAAAGTTCCGCGTTGTGGCTTTTCTGTCTTGCTTGCGCGGTTCTCGGCGCATATCAGATACTGTTTCGTCAGATACGGGGGAACGGGCTCAGGCATAACATATAAACAATTAATTTGGTTCCTTTGCTGAAGCCGGCAACAGCATCATACTGATATTCACCTGATCGCGCCGCAGATACTTCCTATCTCACTAACCCTGTAACCGGTCTTCGCGGACCAAAGCTGCAACTGCCTTGGCTGGTTTCGCAGAAATTTTCCGGCGCCGGTCGCTTCCTCCCAGTAGTGCCGCAGGGTCAACACGACAATCCTGACGATCTCGCCAGAACTGCAAGCGGCGATTCAGAGAGTCTCCGCTTTCCGAGTCAGACCGTTGTTTCTGCCCGTCGACACCTAAGAGAATAATTTCGTTATCTCAACTCGCTTTCCGACCACCCGGCGCCGAGACTGGACGACCCAGTTGGAAATACTCCTTGCCGTTGTGGTAGGCGATCTTCTCCTTGGTCTTCTGCGAAAGATCCGGATGATTCCACAGGTACTTGAGGTTCTTGGGAAACTCACCGTCCCAGTGAGGAATATCGGAAGCGTAGAGAAAGTGGTCGTCGCCGACATACTCGATGGTCTGGGGCAGGAGTCGCTCCTCGGCCTCGAGACTAAAGTAGACCCGGGACTCACGCACTACCTCGCTGGGTTTTTTCTTTAGATGAGGCGCCTCGAACTCGCCGCGGAGTTCCCAGTGCTCGTCCATGCGGTCCAGCCAGTAGGGGAGCCAGCTGGCGCCGATTTCAAGAAAAGCCAGGCGCAGCTTGGGGAAGCGCACCGGCACCCCTTGGAAAATGATGCTGGTGAAGTGGAGGAAGATGCCGACCGGGAATGTGTAGCAGTGCACCTCGGCAAAAGTTCTGAGCGCGCCCGCGCCGACCTCGGCCGAAGAGCTGCGGTTGCCGTGGACGGAGAGCGGCACGTCGAGCCGCTGCGCCTCTTCATAGAGCGGGTCGTACATCGGATCGCCGAGCGCGGTGGGCAATCCCATCGAAAGCAGCTCGAAGCTCACGAAGCCCAATTCAGTCACGGCTCGGCGCAGCTCCTTGGCCGCCTCCTCGGGCCACTTGAGCGGCAGCACGCCCACGCAGTGAATGCGGTTGGACAGCGCGTTATACTCCTTGGCGAAATGGTCGTTTGCGGCGCGGCATGCGGCGATACAAAACTCCGGCTCGCGCAGCTTCGGGATGTTGCCCGAGCCGGTAGGAAACAGCACCGCCTCTTCGATGTTGTATTGGTCCATGATCTTGAGCCACATCTCGACCTGTTGCGCCGGGCTCATGTTGCGATCGTACCCGGGGTAGCCAAGCGTATCGAAGAGATCCGTATCGAAGGGCTGATCGGAAGGCCAGAGGCCCGTGTTTCGGCGGTTCCACGGCGGCGCCAGATATTTGCGAATGTCGCTTTGGCGTTCCAACACATGTCCATCAGCGTCTATTACCGGCGGCCAATCAGCCATGTTCCTTCCTCCTTTAATCGCTCGTTTGACTTCACGATGCCGCAGCGTATCACCACGCCGGGATGTGTCAACCGTTTAGTGCTGCTGCCATGTGATTGTTAAGTTTGACCCTACCAACTTCATCTTGGCTTGCAGACAGGGCTGGACAGATGTCTCCGTATTGCGTTAAGGGATTTTTGATCTCCGCAAGCAAACAACAGAGATTGGAGGCGCATGATGAAGGTTGAGTGCCTTCGGATATGGGGCGTGCTGGCAGTATTGCAATTGGCTTGGTGGTTGGTATCTCCGACGGCGCACGCGACGGCCGCGGCTTCCTCTGCCACAACAGCAAAGTACGAAGCCGAGACACGAGGCTACATTTTTGAACTGAGTCACAATGATATTGTGAGCAAGGCGAAGCGAGAAGGCAGGCTGCGGGTCATGTCCTCGCTGGAAGGCGACATGTTAAAGCCTGTGGCCGAGGCTTTCAGGAAAAAATACCCGTTCATTGAACTGCGCGCCGAGGAAATAAGCGGAACCGACACCTATCAGCGGATGATCCTCGAGATGAAAGCGGGCGCCGCGCGAGGCTGGGACATCAACTTCATCGCGGGTGATTTTTACGACGAGTATTTGCCGCATCAAAGGAGATTCGACATTCTCGGCATGGCGCAGCAGCGCATCCTGCAGATTCCTGTCGGGATGATCGATCCGGTCAATCGCAATATCGTTGCCTACACGACGAATACCATGGTCGTCACCTACAACAAAAATTTGCTTTCCGACGAAAAAGTGCCCACCCAATGGGAAGAGTTCCTCAAGCCTGAATTTCAGGGACGAAAATTTCTCGCCGACATTCGCCCGCAGTTCACATCGGCTCTGGTGCCGGCTTGGGGCATCGAGAAGACTTTGCAGTTTGCGAAGAAAATTGCCACGCAAAACCCCGTGTGGGTTGGGGGACATTCGCGGGCGATCGGCGCGCTTTCTACGGGGGAACATGGAGTGTACTTGGGCGCGAATTTAACCGGCACAAAGAGATTCATGAGCAAGGACGTCACCGGCGCACTCGGCTACAAAATGGTCGAGCCCATTCCGGTCCGCATCGGTGACCACGAGGCGGTATTCGACAAGGCCGATTCTCCCTATGCAGCTTTGTTGTGGTTAGAGTTCGTTTCCGGCCCGGAAGCGCAAAAGCTCATCGAAGCGGGTTACAAGGGCTCGATCTTCTCTCCCGGCACAACGGCTTTTCAGGTGGCCCGCGCAAAGAAGATTTCTTTGGTGGACTGGCGGCATTACACCAAAATGCAAGAGTATTTGCGGCTCGTGATTGAAGCGTATGGGTTTCCGAAGGCGGAAGCCGTCAGCAAAAAATAGTTTAAGTCGGCGCAGCAGAGCTAAAAGCGGATTCGAGCCCCTTTTGGACAGGAGCAAGGAGTCCGCGCTTTGCTTCTGACTGCTCACTCCTGACTCCTAACTCCTGACTTTTACTTTTTCGACGGCATGAACGGAACTTTTACAACCAACCGGCGTGGTCGACGAAGAAGCCGCAAATACCAGAAACAATAGCGTGGTCACTTGTAGAGTCGGACAAGGGCAAGCTTTGCACTCGTTTAGCGCAAGAGATACGAACCTTTGAGGCAACAACGCTTTCTTGATCAACCCGCACGCATCTTCAGCATCGTCGGAATATCCATTTTCCTCTGATACAGACGTAGTTCTTTTTCTTTGCTCTGCGCGCCGAGCATGGCCATGCGGTTGTCGAGTTCGTTGCCTTCGGTGCATTCCAGCTAGTCAACGACGTCCCCTGTAACCGTCTATACTCGTTTGTTAGACTTCCAGTCGTGACCGCTGGAGCCACTAATGCAAGGTCAGAGAAAGGAGATCCAAATGAGCGCGAACGACAACAGAAAGACAGATGAAGGCGCGATCCGCGACCTAGTGGAGAACTGGGCGAGAGCGGTTCGCACCAAGAATCTCGATGGGATACTGTCCAATCACTCGCCGGATATGTTGATGTTTGATGTCCCACCGCCGATTCAATCCAAAGGAATCGAAGCGTACAGGAAGACTTGGGATCTTTTCTTTTCTTGGTCTAAGGCTTCCGGGGTCTTTGATATCAGCGAGATGAACATCACTGCAGGCAATGATGTTGCGTTTGTCACTGCCCTGATGCGCTGTGCTGGAACGGAGGCGAACGGAGATAAAATTGAGCTGGAGTTTCGTTTGACGATTGGCCTACGCAAGATCGACGGTCAGTGGATAGTCATGCATGAACATCATTCGATCCCCGCTAGCTGACCTACTCCGTTCATCAAAGGAATCATCCCAACCGTAGCGATGGGCGAAAAAAGACCTGCCATCTGGGAAAGGCCGAGAGCAGCGGGTTCAAAAGGGGACGCAAACCTTCGTTTGATCAATACGCCGAGGGCGATCTCGTTGGGCAATCGCATAGATCGTCCGTCTCCGATTCTCTCTCCGGTCGCTGTCGGATTAAATCCAGTTCTTATGTAAACCCTTTGCCGGCAAATTTTTTACTGCCCGCGGGCTTTCAAACAGCCGTAACTTGCTGACCGTCTCTAGCTTCGCCGGCGCGAATATGTTTTGTTCGGCGGGTGAAGAGCGCCTGGGTACGTTGTCTGTTGCTGGCGGCGCTGCTGCTGGCAATCGCCTGCAGTGTGCGCACGCCGGCCCCGCCGCAGGACGCAGTAGCCGGCCTCGGCGGCACGTCCTGGCAGTTAGTCAGGTTTCAGGGCAGTGATGACAAGCTGCTGACGCCCGATGAGCCGGCGAAGTACACGATCGCTTTCGGGACCGACGGCAGCATAAGCGCGCGGATCGACTGCAACCGTGGGCGCGGAACGTGGAAATCTTCGGGACAGAACCAGCTCCAATATGGTCCGCTCGCGCTCACTCGCGCGGCGTGCCCGCCCGGCTCCCTCCATGATCGCATCGTCAAGGACTGGGAGTTTGTGCGGTCGTACACATTGAAGGACGGCCATCTCTTTCTGGCGCTCATGGCAGATGGAGGCATTTACGAGTTCGAGCCGATCGGCGGATCGAAAGTAGTAGAGTAGAATAGGAGAGTAGAATAGGGACGCTGTTGACTAGCTGGACAATCCTCGTATCGCGAAAATCTTAAACTCCAGGTGTTATCATTCCAGCCGTATTATCTCGCCGAAAGATTGAACGTTTTCATAAACGCATCTCTATAACTACTGCGCTCTTTGAAGATTGCGTTCCAATCCGATCTCCACGTCCGAACTCCCTTTAGTTTGGCGAGATCGCCGCTTGGCTCAACGTCCAGCCTTGCCGATTGGCGAAAAATATTTTCCTGCATGAACCTTTGCGGCTCCTTGGCGAGCAAAAAATCAATGAACAGCTTGGCCGCCGCCGGATGCGGCGCGTTGTGCGCCATGGCGATAACGAACGGAGGGCGCTGGGTCTGCGGCTCGAATACGACAAACTCGCTCGGACAGCCTCTTTTCTTGGCATCGTTGGCTTGGTTAAAATTGACCGGAAAGGCCAACGCTACTTCACCGGCGCACAGCAGTTGCATCATCAGCGTTTTGCTTCCCTGAAACATCGGCTGCTGCTGCGCCAAGCCACGCATAAACCTTAGACCCTTCTCCTTGCCGAGAATCTCCAACACCGACGCGTACCAAAGGTCTTCCTCCTCGTCCATCATGATCTTGCCTTTCCATTTCGGTTGAAGCAGATCGTCGTACGCGCGCGGCGCCTCCTTGGAGTTCACTTGCCGCGTGTTGTAGGCGTAGACATGCCCGGTCTGGTAAAGCGTCGTCCAGTAGCCGTCGCGGTCTTTCGCCTGTTCGGGAAATGCCGAACGCTCGGGGGAAGCGTAGCGAGTTAACCATTTGCGCTCAGCCAAAAAGATCGCCTGATCGACGGTCAGCGGCACATAAGCGTCGGCGTTGTAGGTCTTGGCTCTGAGCTCGCGAACGATGAGTTCGAACAGTGACGATCCGGATTTACGCAGATAATTGACTTTGATAGCCGGATGGGTCCGGTTAAAGTTTTCGATCAACAGGGTCATGTGTTGCAGCGTTGCGCCGCCGTAAATCAAAAGGACGGCTTCTTTGTTTGCGGCTTTGACTAACTCATCCGAGGCACCTGGGGCTGCTGAAATGCCGGCAAGCCACGCCGGTAAAACCAAAAGCCCTGCGATATATCTTGGGTAATTCCACATCCGCCAGTGCTCCTTAGCGCCTCCGCGACGGCATCGATTGCTCTGGAGATTGTCCAAGGTCAGGAAAGAATCCGCGGCCCGTAGAGTCGCACGGAGTTGTCCCAGAGAATTTTCCGTTTGGCTTCCTGGGAAATCGGCTGAGCGTCCAGATCGGGCAGCGCCTCGGCCGGCTCGGGAGCGTCGGGGTGCGGGTAGTCGCTGTTCCATACCAGGTTGTCGCCGTTCAGATATTCCACCACCGACTTGAGCGCGCGCTCGTCGCTATCGCAAGCCAAGCTGCATTGACGCATAAAGTATTCCGTCGGGCGCAGCGGCAAGCGGTCGACCGCATTGCCCATCACGCTATTACGGCCGTGGGTATGATCGTCCATGCGGCCAAGCCAAAACGGCAGCCAGCCGGCGTTGGATTCGAGCAATCCCAAGCGCAGCCTGGGAAAGCGATCGAGAATGCCCGTGAAAATAAAGTACCCAAGCGTGGTCATGTTATCGAAAGGAAAACCCAACGCATGATCCAAACCGCGCAACGAAAGACGCTGCTTCCCGAGCTGAGCGCTGGCTTCAAACTGCGAGTCTTTGTTGTACTCAAAGGGCTGGAAGCGCAGGTGACGATATTCGCCGTGTATGGATATCGGGAAATCCAGCTCGCAGGCGAGCTGCCAGAGCGCATCGTTCTCGGGATCGTGCAGCCATTTACCATCCGGCAGGACGGGATTGCGTACTGATACGGCGCCGAGCTGCTCCACGACGCGGCGCGCCTCTTTGACCATCTCGCCGACATCGCCACCCGGCAAGACGGCAACGAACTTCAAGCGTTTCGAATTCGCGCTGCAGTAGTCGTGGCACCAGTTGTTATAAGCCCGGCACATCGCCGCGCCGAGCTCGACATCTTTTAAAGCGACGCGATAAGCGAAGTTACCATTATTCGCCGTCGGCAGGCAGACTTGAATATCCCAGCCGTGTTCGTCCATGACCTTCAGCCGTGTCTCAGCGGACCACCATGTCCGGTAAGCCTCGCCGTACTTTTTCTCCATCTCCCGCTTCTCGCTGTCGAGAGCGTGCCGCTGCGGCTCGGCCTTGGTAATAATCTTGCCATCAGGCTCATAAACCATTCGAATGCCGTCCATGAACGCGACCTTCGGCACCCGATCGCGATACTTGGCTTCGACGTAACGTTCCCACAAATATTGCGGCTCATGCATATGCGCGTCCGCATCGATCACTTTGAAATCCTTCCACATAAGTGTGCTACCCCTCTTCAAAATATGGCTAAGCGAGAACTAACTTAGAACTGGTTACCCTATGCTGAGTCGATGTGCCGCCTGTCGAAATAAACCGTCGTCTAAAGCTGCATTGATTTAGTAGCCGTAGCGCTCTGCGATGGCATGAACGCGCTGGTACTCCGGCTGCAATTCGTTCTGTGCTCTGAGCTCCTTGTAGGCCTCCGCGACTAGATCCTGAGCGCACACGCTCGCAACGGCAGGCACGTCGTACTCCAATCCGCCGATCAGTTTTTCCTCCCGCAGCATATCCTCGAATCCCGTCGCCAGTCCGTCGAGCGGAAACGGCTGCGACTCCAGGAAGTGGATTGTATAGCGCCGAGGGTTGTGTACCCGTTCTTCAGGGTCCGCGGTTTCCAGCCGAAGCCGCTTGTCGAGATTATAGAGAAACTCGAAATTCTTCGGCATATCGCGCACGAACCAATAGGAGCGAATCAGTCCTTTGAGAAATTTCTTGACCAAATCCGGGCGCTCCTCGAGTATACGCCCGGTAGCCGCGATGATCCGCTGCGGGAAGCCATTCGGGTACTGATCCCTCGGCACGACGAGGACATTGCAGCCTTCCTTCTTGAGCGATTGCGCCGTCCGCACGGACACCGGCGCGCATTCTACTTTGCCGTTCTTGAGGGCCTCCTCGTGAAGATGTTCCGAGACGCCGGTTCTCACCCATTCCACGTCCCGCTCGATATCCAACCCGGCCTTGCGCAGCTGGATCTGTATCCCCCAGTGACGAAGGCTGTTGAAATCGCTGATGCTGACGCGCTTGCCCTTCAGATCCTGCAGTGACTTGATATGCGGCGGGCCGACCCAGGCGACGGTGTGTTGGTTTCTCCACCCGGCGATGATGTATACATCGGCGCCCCGCGATCGTTGAAAAAATACGGTGCGAGATTGGACATCCAAGGCAATGTCGATGGACTTCTCTTTCATTGCTTGGGAGATACCCAATTTCTCCAGTCCAAACGGAACCATGGCGTCGCGCAGGATCTGATACCCAAGCGACCCATCGGCGGTCTTGAGACCGGCGTCGTAGAAAAAATTCATTTCGTGCGCCGCCATCACCGGCAACAGATGAAGCACGTGATAACAGGTCGGAGCTATCCGTAGTTTTCCATCCAACATATGCTCTCCTCGTAAATTATTTTAAATTGCTCCCAGCCTTGCGGCTTGGCAGTAGTCGATCAGCCAATCATTGTAAACGCGGGCGCAGGCCGCTTCCAACTCGCGATCGTCCAGACTCAACGCCTTTAACCCGTGAGTGGGATAGAGGACTTCCGCGCTGACGCCGTCGGCGGCCATTTCAGCGACGCGCTTTGTCTTATCCATGGCACCCGGCGAATCGGTGGGCCTTTGCCCGCCAAATCCAGGGGCGCGGTCCTGAAATGCTTTAGGCAGTTGTTTTTTCCAAAGACCCTCCGGCTCAATGACATGTGAGTCCGACGAGATCAAAACTTCATCGATGACGACGTTGGTCTCTTTCCCATAGGTTCGTTCAATAATGGCCATCGTTTTGACTCCATTGTGTGTGTTGTGAAAATTGCGCGAGCTAGCTGTCGTGCGGATTTCTGAAAAATCGCCGCCAGCCATTACTAGAGTGGAAATAACCCAGCCGTGGGTCAAGGTGCAAGGGGACGGGGAGCGCACGCACCGCTGTTGAGTAACTCTAAAAGCTGGGCAGCGAGTTCAATGCACTAAAGAAATGCAGCAGCCCGCTTGTATCAGCTCGCTGTCCGCCTCTTTTGCAAAGCTGAAATCGTAGACGCGCTTTCTTGATCACCCCGCGCGCATCTTGAGCAGCGTCGGAATATCTATTGTTTCCTGATACAGACGTAGGTTTTTTTCTTTACGTAGCACGCCGAGCATGGCCATGCGGTCGGCGAGTTCGTTGCCTTCGGTGCCGACGTGGGCGGCGACGTGGGTGAGGGTCAGTTCTTTTTCAATGCGCCGGTAGATCGCGTAACAGTCCTGGATAATTTCCAGGTTCTTGATCTCCCCGCCAGGTCTTTTCCAGCCTTTCTTTTCCCACTTCGGTGCCCAACTGCGAATGCAGTTAATGGAGTACGCCGAGTCGCTGCACACCTCGACGGTGTTGCCGGTCCTGATTTCTGCTTCGGCCATGCGCAATGCGTGATAGAGCGCGTTCAGTTCGGCGCTGTTGTTGGTGCCCCTGGGGTTGTACAGGCCAAACCACAATTCAGCGAGTTTGCCGGCTCGATACACCACGATGCCGGAGCCGGCATTACCGGGGTTGGGTTCACAGGCACCATCGCAATAAATGGTGACATCGAATTGGTGCGAGGTACGGGTGGCACTGCGTTTGCTGTCCGGTGTGGCGGCTTTTTGCCTGCTGGGCGTTTTGGCCGGCATGCTTGCGTTGCCGCCGCGACCAAATGCTTGCTCGGCTTCCGCACGGGTCGGGAAGGACTTGAAGCGCGCCCCAGCATATTTGTCCACGGCCCGCTGAGTGGTCGCCCAGTCTGTGAATACACCGGTCTGCCGTCCTGACCATACCACGTAAAATTTTCGCGCCATGCCGAGTCGATGTGCCTCCTGTAGAATTTGGTCCTTCCGAGTTTTGTGTGAAGAAATTTTCACCACAGAGGCCTAGCGCGGCAGAGCCGCAACGAAATCTCGGAGTGTCTCCCGCAAAGACGCAAAGGCCGCAAAGGAAATCGGGTTGTCATTTCGACCAAGGGGAGAAATCTTTCTTAGATCCCTCGCATGCGCTCGGGATGACACGCCTCGGCGTGGCACTTGGAGACTTTGCGCCTTGGCGGGAGGAATTTCCGACTCCGACTGCTTTCAGCTTCCAGATCATTTGTGTAGGCCGCGCACATTTTGAACTATAATAA
>Ga0137403_10006720_pt1 | contig 13125 bp, 12 predicted proteins | sample CZOMad2_1_16fung_FD_122057 | JGI IMG/M metagenome (GOLD analysis project Ga0137403, IMG submission 122057) | Vadose zone soil fungal communities from Angelo Coast Range Reserve, California, USA - CZOMad2_1_16fungal (Hybrid Assembly) | ecosystem: Environmental > Terrestrial > Soil > Vadose zone... | reverse complement strand
TCAAGGCGATGCTGACCTATCCGATGAGCACCGGCCGCAACTTCGACGAGGTGCTGCGGCTCCTGGATTCCTGCCAGCTGACCGCCAAGCACAAGGTGGCCACCCCGGTGAACTGGAAGCAGGGGGAGGACGTGATCATCGTGCCGGCGGTGTCGGATGCCGACGCCAAGCAGGCGTACCCGGGCGGCTGGAAAGCGCCGAAGCCGTACATCCGGATCGTCCCCCAGCCGCGGTAGGCGGGGGCTTGCCGGCGGCGACGCCGCTGCCGCCGGCAAGCCCGCGGGTCGCTTGACAGTCGAGTTTGGCACTGGCCAGCATCCCGGTCGATGATGCTGGGCTCGCGGAGCACGGTTCACCGGGTCGCCGGCTCGGCAGTGTTGCTGATTCTCGTCGTCCTCTCGCTGGGCGTGCCTCCCGCGGTTCTCGGCCAGCGATCGGCCGCGACTCCGCTGTGGGGGCCCGAGCTCCTCGCCGCTCTGCGCGCCGGCGGTTACATCCTCTACTTCCGCCACGCCGACACCGATCATGGCCAGAACGATGACCGCATGACGAGCGTCGAGGACTGCACGACCCAGCGCAATCTGACCAATCGGGGGCGCGACCACGCGCGCGCCATCGGCGAGGTGATCCGGACGCTGGGGATCCCGATCGGCGCGGTCCTCGCGAGCCCGCTCTGTCGCACCGTGGAGACCGCGATGCTCGCCTTCGGGACCGCGCAGAAGGCGCCGGCGGCGCGCGAGGGCGGCCCGCTCCCCCCGGGGAGCCCCGGACGCTTCCCGGCCTTGCGCGCGCTCCTGTCCAACCCGGTCGCGCCCGGCGCGAATACCGTCATCGTCGCGCACGCGTACCCGTACTTCTCACTGGTCGGCGGCCAGTTTCTCACCGAAGGTGAGGCCGACGTGGTGCGGCCCCGCGGAGGTGACTTCGAGGTGGTGGCGCGCGTCGGCCTCCGGCAGTGGCGTGAGCTCGCGGCCATCCCGGCCCACCGATGAGCGCGGTGTTTCCCACCGATCGCGCGGCCAAGCGTGCCCATCTGCTCGCCGCGGTGGAGGCGATCCGCGATGTCGTCGCGGCGGGCGCCGAGGAAGGGGAGCGGCTGCGGACGCTGCCGCCGGCGACCGTGCGCGCCCTGGCTGATTCCGGGCTTTTCGCGCTGAAGGTCCCGGAGTCGCTCGGCGGCGCCGAGGCGGATCCGGTCACCCAGCTCGCGGTGCTCGAGGCGCTCACCCACATCGATGCCTCGGCCGGATGGTGCCTCATGGTCGCCACCACCGCGGTGGGCCTGCCGGCGGGCTTCCTCCCGGACGAGGCGATCGACAAGATCCTGGCCGGTGGCCGCGTTCCGCCCGCTGCCGTCGCCATCCTGCCGACCGGTACCGCCACGCCGGTGGAGGGCGGTTACCGGCTCACCGGGCGCTGGCCCTTCGCCAGCGGGGTGCGCCACGCCGAATGGCTCACCGCCGGTGCGCTGGTCCGCCGCGACGCGCAGGACCCGGGCGAGCGCCACATCATGGTCATCCCGGCCGCGGCCGCGGAGATCCACGACAACTGGAAGGTCGCCGGCCTCGAAGGGACGGGCAGCAACGACTTCTCCGTTACCGATTGCTTCGTGCCCGCCGCGTTCACCTGGAATCCCGCCACCGCCACGCCGCGCCGGGGCGGCGCGCTGTTCCGGCTCGGCATGCCCGCCTTCGTGGCCTACGAGCACGTGGCCTTCGCGCTGGGCGTGACGGCCCGGGCCCTTGGCGCCGCCGCCCTCCTGGCCCAGTCCAAGTCGCGTGGCCTCGTCGCCGCCTCGCCGCTGGCCGGGCGCGCGGCCTTCCAGGCGCGGCTCGGCCTCGGTGAGATCCGTCTACGCTCGGTCCGGGCGGGCGCCGTCGAGCTCTTCGAGGCGGCCTGGGCCACCGTGGCGACGGGCGGCACCCTGAGCCGCCGGCAGCAGGCCGAGCTGCGGAGCATCGCGACCCATGCCACCGAGACCGCGGTGGAGATCGTGACCGGCCTCTTCCGCGCGGCGGGCGGCGGCGCCCTCTACCGTACCGGTGTGCTGCAGCGGTGTCTCCGCGACATCAACGCGGGCGCGCAGCACTTGATGGTGAGCGACTCCGCCTATGAGCGCCTCGGCCAGATCCTGCTGGGCTTCCCCGACGTGGACCCGATGGGGTGAGGCCGGGCCGTCACGTCGTCAGATCACGCCCTCGGCGCGCCAGCGCTCGAGGTCATCGGGCGAGTGGCCGAGCACGCGTACGAAGACCTCCTCATTGTCCTGCCCCGGCATTGGCGCGAGCCAGCGGACCCGGCCGGGCGTCTCCGAGAGCTTCAGCGGCGTTCCGGTCGTCTTCAGGAGCCCGTAGATGGGATGGTCGCGCTCGACGAACATCTCGCGGGCCTGCACCTGGGGATCGGCGACCATCTCCGCCACGTTGTTGACCGGCGCAGCCGGGACGCCGGCCGTCGCGAGGATGCGGACGACCTCCGCCTTCACGCGCGCCCCGGTCCACCGCTGAATGATCGCGGCGATCTCGTCGCGGCGGTCGCGTCGGGCCGCCGCGGTGGCGAACTCGGGGGCGCGGGTCAGATCGTCCCGGCCGATGACGGCGCAGAACCGGGCCCACACCGCGTTGCTCGCGGCGGCGGCGATCGCCACGTGGCCGTCGGTCGTCGCATAGATCCCGGTGGCCGAGCCGGCGAACGAGACGTTGCCGGCGCGGGTGAGGATCTCGCCGCCCACCGTGTAGCGCTCCCCGAGGTTGTCCAGCGCCACCAGGAGGCTGTCGAGGAGCGCCAGGTCGATGCGCTGCCCTCGGCCGGTGCGCTGCCGGTAGTGCAGGGCGGAGACGATGCTGAAGGCGCACAGCATGCCGGCGTAGTAGTCCGAGATGGACTGGCCGGACCGGGTGGGCGGTCCATCGGGATAGCCGGTGATGCTCATGTACCCGCTGATCGCCTGCGCGAGCATGTCGTAGCCCCGCTGCGGCGCGTAGGGCCCGGTCTGGCCGAACGCGGTGATCGAGGCGTAGACGAGCCTCGGATTGATGCGCTGCAGCTCCTCGTAGCCGAGGCCGAGGCGCTCCATCGTGCCGACGCTGAAATTCTCGGTGACCACGTCGGCGTGCCGCACCAGCTCGCGGAAGAGCTCGAGGCCGGTCGGCGTCTTCAGATCGAGGGTGACGCCGAGCTTGTTGCGATCGCGGTACTGGGCCGCGGGCACCCGCTCCTCGATGCCGTCGCGGCGGCGCTTCACGCCGAGCGACACGCGCTCGCGCCCGCGCTCCGGCGACTCGACCTTGATCACCCGCGCGCCGAGGTCGGCGAGCAGCATGGTGCAGAACGGCATCGCGATGACCTGCCCGAGGTCGATCACGGTGACGTCGCTCAGGGCGTGATCCATCTCGTCTCGGTGGGCTCGTGGCGGACCGGAGGCGCGGGCGCTAACCCGGCTTGCCGCCGGGCGCCCGGTCGCCGGGCGCGCCGGACCAGAGGCCGCCGGCCAGGTAGCCGCCATCCACCGCGAGGGTGTGGCCGGTGACATAGCTGGCGTCGTCGGACGCGAGGAAGAGCGCCGCGCGGGCCACCTCCTCGGGCTCGCCGAAGCGCCCCATCGGGATCCGCTCCACCCGGCGGCGCCGGGCGTCCTCGGGCAGGCTCCGCGTGAGCCGGGTGTCGATCTGGGCCGGGGCGATCGCGTTCACCGCGATGCGATGCTGCGCGAGCTCGACCGCCATGGTGCGGGTCAGCTCGATGACGCCGGCCTTGGCCGCGTTGTACCCGACCAGGTTCTCCACGCCCCGGAAGCCGTTGATCGACGCGGTGGTGATGATCCGGCCGCCGCCCTGCTTGACCATCTGCCGCGCGGCGGCCTGGCAGCAGAGGAAGACACCGGTCAGGTTGACGCGCAGGACCCGGTGCCACTGCGTCTCGGGGTGCTCCAGGAATGGCGCCGAGTGCGCGATCCCCGCGTTGGCGAACATGACGTCGAGCCGGCCGAACTCTGCGACCACGCGGTCGACGAAGGCCTGCACCTGGGCGGCGTCGCCGACGTCGAGGCCGACCGCGATCGCCTTGCCGCCGCGCCCGCGGATCTCCTGCGCCACCGTCTCCGCGGCCTCGATCTGGACGTCGCCGAGCGCGACGGTCGCGCCCTCCTCGGCGAAGATGCGCGCGGTCGCGCGCCCGATCCCGAGCGCTCCTCCGGTGATTGCCGCGACCCGACCGGGCAGGCGCATCGGCCGGATCATAGCGCATCGCGCGGAGGGCGCGCGAGCCAGAAGCACGCCGCGCCGACCGCGCAGAAGCCGACCGCGATCAGGAAGGCGATCCGGTAGCTCCCGGTGAGGTCGTGGACGTAGCCGCCGAACCACGGGGCGACGCCGCCGCCGATGCCGTTGCCGACGCTGAGCAGGCCGTAGATGGCGCCGAAGCGCCCCGGAAAGAGCTGGGAGGCCATCGCGGTGATGATGGGGCCGCGGGCGCCGAAGCCGAGGCCGAAGAAGATCGCGTAGGCATAGAGCGCCGCCACGTGCGGCCGGACCTCGAGCCCGAGCAGGCAGAGCGTGCCCACCGCCGTGCAGCCGTAGGAGATCGTGGCCGAGGGGGCGCGGCCGATCCGATCGGCCGCGATGCCGAACCCGATGCGGCCCACGACCGAGAGCAGCCCGGTGAGCCCGAAGATCGAGGCGACGAACAGCCGGGGGAACCCGTGGTCCACCGCGAAGGCCACCTGGTGCGTGACGACCGAGAAGACGGCCAGCGGCGTGCAGAGGTACGCGAAGAAGAGCGCCCAGAACGCGCGCGTCCGCAGGGCGTCGCCGATCTCCGCGCCCCAGCTGAGGGCACCCGGGGTCGCGCCGCGCGCTGGCGCCATGCCGCCGCGCCCGTCGTGCACGCCCAGCCAGATGAGGGGCAGGAGCACGGCCAGTGTGCCCAGGCCCAGGGCGAGATAGGCGGCGCGCCAGCCGAAGCCGGCGATCAGCCACTGGGCGAGTGGGCCCACCGTCAGCACGCCCGCGCCCATGCCCGAGAAGGCCACGCCCATCGCGGTGCCCCGCCCTTCGCTGAACCATCGCGCGATCAGCGCGCCCGCGGGCACCCAGCTCACCGCGCACGCCCCGGCGGCGGTCAGCACGCCGACGATCAGGTAGAGGGACCACAGCGAGTCGACCCGGCTCGACAGCGCGCACCCGAGCCCGAGCACGCCCGCTCCACCGAGCATCACTCGACGCGGCCCCAGGCGGTCCACGAAGATGCCCACCACGGGGGAGAGCACCCCTTGCGTGATCGACGCGATCGAGAACGCGGCTGCGGTCGCCCCGCGCGACCAGCCGAACTCATCCAGGAGCGCCACGAAGAAGATCGGGAACGAGAAGTAGAGGCCGGAGGCGATCGCGAGTGTGACCCAGACCGCGCCGACCATGATCCAGGGATGCAAGGGGACTCCGCCGCCTCCTACGTGCTCAGCATCATGCGGACCAGGTTGGGCATCTGCTCGTTCGGCATCGTGCGAGAGGACAGGCGGGCCTGTCAAAGACAATGTGACTCTGGCGTGCGCTCTGGCAGCACCGCCGGCAGCACCGGGCCGCGCCGGCGGAGCCCGATACCGACTTCTAGCCCGGACTCGGCCGCCGGGAACGATCTCCCGGGCGAAGAGGGCGATGGCGTCGAGCAGGGCGGGGCGGGCCAGGACCCCGTTGTGGTCGGCGCCGGCGAGGCGGAGGAAGCGCTTGGGCGCGGGGGCCGCCGCGAACAGGCGCTCCCCCAGCTCGAAGGGGACGATCTCATCCTGATCGCCGTGGGCAACGAGGACCGGCGCCGACACGCGAGGCAGGCGCGCCAGCGAGTCGAACCGGTCGCCCGCGAGCCCGCCGAGCGGGCCGTAGTGCCGCCGGGCGACGTCGGCCAGGCGCGTGAACGTCGATACGATGATCACCGCCCCGCAGCGGCGGCGGGTCGCGACCTCGATGGAAACGGCCCCGCCCAGGGATTCCCCGAAGCACACGATGGTGGCCGGATCGGTCCCGCGCGCGACCAGGTCGTCGAAGGCGGCGGTCGCGTCGAGGTAGACGCCCGGCTCGCTCGGCGCGCCCTCGCTCCGTCCGTAGCCCCGGTAGTCGTAGGCCAGGACCCCGAGCCCCCGGGCGGCCAGGGCGGGCAGCAGCGCGCGGCGCGAGTGGATGTTCCCCGCGTTGCCGTGCGACCAGAGGAGCACCGGGCCCCGGTCGCGCGGAGGGACGTACCAGGCGTGCAGGCGCAGGCCGTCCGCGGTGGCGATCCAGCGCTCCTCGGCGCCGGCGGGGGGCGGCCCGGCCTGCCGGTCGGGAAAGAAGACGAAGCGGTCGATCCACATGGTGCAGCCGGTCAGCAGGAGGAGCGCGGCAACCGCGAGTGCGGGCCCGGCGCGCAATCAGTAGACGGCGCGCGTCGGCGACGGGCGCGTGACCGCCCGCGCCTCGTTCACCGCATGGGCCAGGTCCGCCAGGTACTCGTCGATGATCGGCGCGTGCACCGGGGTCACCATGAGGTGGATCCCGCGCGGTTCGCGGATGCGCCCCACCGACCAGCTCCGGGCCGTCATCCGATCGGCGATGGTGAAGATGTCGTGGGCATCACTGCCGAAGCCCACCGCCCACAGCTCGGGCTCGCCCCACACGTGGAGTCCGCCTCCGATGCGCGCGAGCCCCGCGACGAGGCGCGCCTTCGCCTCCATGACCGTGGCCGCGATGCGGCGGTATCCCGTCTCGCCGAGGAAGTGCATCACCGCCCACGCCGCGGCGACGGCGCCGCCGGGGCGCGTGCCGGTGAAGGTGTTGACGCTGTAGAGCCCGGTGGGCCAGTCATCGAAGTCGTACCGCCCCGCCGCCTGATGCTCCGCGGTCCGGAAGAGGACCACGGAGGCGCCCTTGGCGGTGTAGCCCGACTTGTGGAGATCGGCCGACACCGAGGTGACGCCGGGCAGGGCCAGGCCGAACTCCGGCACCGGGTGACCCAGGGCGCGCACGAACGGGCCGAGGATCCCGCCCACGCAGGCGTCCACGTGCAGCCACAGCCCGCGCGTCCGCGCGAGGTCTCCGCGATGGGATCGACGACGCCGAGCGAGTAGGTGGGCGCCGAGCCGTAGAGCATGACGGTGCGCGGGGTGATCGCGTCGGCCATCGCGGCCACGTCGGCCCGGAAGCCCGCCCCGACCGGTACGCGGAGCACCTTCATGCCGAGGTAGTGGGCGGCCTTGTTCACGGCCGGATGCGCCGACCACGCGGCCACGATCTCGGGCTCGGTCACCTCCGGACGCCGCTGCCGCGCCCCCTGTCGCGCCGCGTGGGTGGCGAGGAAGATGCTCTCCGTGCCCCCGGAGGTCAGGTGGCCGGTGGTGGCGGCATCGCCGCCGAGGAGGTGGCGGACCATCGCGACGACGTCGGCCTCCATGCGCCGCAGGCTCGGGAACACGCGCAGGCCGAGCCCGTTCTCGGTCATGAAGAGCGCGTAGGCGTCGCGGGCCACCTGTTCCACCGCGTCGTCGGCGTGCCAGACGAAGGCCGCGTGCCGGCCCCGACGCCAGTCGAGGTCGTCGCGCTTGAGCTCGCGGAGCGCCTGCGCGAGCTCGGGCCAGCTCCGGCCCTCACGGGGGAGTGGGGCGCCGGCTCCTTCCGGTGGTGATGCCTGGCTCATGATGGCCGAGGTTATACCCCGACATCCGAGGCTCGGCAACGCTTCCGCGACCTGCTACCGTGCGCCGGAGGAGCCTCATCCCCTGCGGAGGTTCATGGAATGATGCGTCCCGCGCTCTTCGTGGTCAAGGCCACCATCGATCCCGCGCTCGAGGCGGCCTTCAACCTGTGGTACGACACGGTCCGCTCGAAAGAGGCCGCCCAGATCCCGGGCTGCCTCGGGATGCGCCGCTACGCGGCGCTGCCCCTCGAGAGCGCCCACGCCGGCTCCGAGCCGTGGCAGTACATGGTCTGCTACGAGTTCGACTCCGAGGCGTCGCTGCAGGCCTTCGTCCGGTCGGACACGCTCCGGGCCATGACCCGGGACTACAATGCCCGCTTCGGCGGGGCGGGGGACCGCGCACGACTGGCGTACCGGCAGATCTACCCTTGACCAGTCCCGATGTGCGAGAATCCAAAGGATCGGACGGGGAACGCCGTCGCCCGCAGTAGGGTTACACCATCGATGAGACACGATCAGCTCAGGGCGCTCTTATGACCGGCGGAGCCAGATCGCGCGGCCTCCTGGCCCTGCTTCCGCGCATCGCGCGCTACGCGCGCCCCCACCGGGCGCCCATGGTCCTGGGGTTCGGGATCTCCGCCGTCGGGATCGCCCTCGATCTCGCCAAGCCGCTGCCGCTGGCCATCGTGCTCGACACCATCCTCAGCAACAAGCCGCCGCCCGCGTTGCTGGGGCCGTGGTTTGCCCAGCTCGACTCGATGGCCCAGCTGGGGCTCGCGGCCGTGGCGATCGTGCTGATCGCGGTCTGCCGCGGGATGACCACCATGCTGGCCAACCACCTCACGATCGACGTGGGCCAGCGCATGGTCAACGACCTGCGCATCGCGATCTGGACCCACCTGCAGAAGCTCTCGCTGCGGTTCCACAATCAGCAGCAGACCGGCGACCTCCTCTTCCGGGTGATGGCCGACACCTACGCGATCCAGGGCATCGTGATGAACGGGGCCCTGCCGCTGGTCAGCGCGGCGCTCATGCTCGCCGGGATGTTCGTGGTCATGCTGCGCTACGACTGGGTGCTGGCCTGCGTGGCGCTGGTGGTGTGCCCGCCGCTCTACCTCGCCATTCGCTGGCTCACCGTCCGGATCCACGGTCACGCCACCGCGGCCAAGCAGGCGGAGAGCGAGCTCTACAGCCGCGCGGAGACCGCCATCGGCGCGGTGAAGCTGGTCCAGGCCTACGGGCGCGAGGACCGGGTGGTGCAGGACTTCCGGACCGGGAGCGAGCGGAGCCTGGCGCTGTCGCTCCGCCTCTACGGGACCGAGACCCTGTTCGTGCTGGTGGTCGAGTCCCTGCTGGCCGCGGGGACCGCGGCGATCGTGTGGCTCGGCGCGATCCGGGTGATGAGCGGCACGCTCACCATCGGCGAGCTGACCGTCTTCCTCTCCTACCTGCGTGATCTCTATCAACCCATCCTCAGCCTGAGCCACAACTTCGCCGAGATCAGCTCGGCCCGGGTGGGTCTCGAGCGCGTCTTCTCGGTGCTCGACACCGAGCTCGACGTCCGGGACGCGCCGGATGCGGTGACGCTGCCGCCGGTCTCGGGCGAGATCCGGTTCGAGAACGTCAGCTTCGCGTACGACGACGGCCGGCCGGTGCTCCGCAACATCGATCTGCACATCGCGCCCGGGGAGCACGTGGCCATCGTCGGGCGGACCGGGGCGGGCAAGAGCACCCTGGCCGGGCTCGTGCTCCGCTTCTTCGATCCCCAGCGGGGGCGCGTCACCATCGACGGCCACGACCTGCGCGGGGTCAGCCTGGCCTCCCTTCGCCGGCAGGTCACCCTGATGCTCCAGGAGCCGATCATCTTCCGCGCCACCGCCTTCGAGAACATCGCGTGGGGCTCGCGGAACCCGGATCCCGCGACGGTGCGAGAGGCCGCCCGCCGCACGGAGGCCGAGTCCTTCATCGAGGAGCTCCCGGAGGGGTACAACACGGTGCTGGGCGAGGACGGCTCGACCCTCTCGGGCGGGCAGCGCCAGCGCCTGGCCCTCGCGCGGGCGCTGGTCCGCGACACCCCGATCTCGATCCTGGACGAGCCGACCAGCGCGCTGGACGTGACCACCGAGGCCCAGGTCTGGCGCAATCTGGAAGAGCGGCTGCGCGGGCACACCGCGATCGTGATCGCGCACCGGCTGAGCACCGCCCGGCGCGCCGACCGCATCGTGGTGATCGACGAGGGCGCCATCGTCGAGCAGGGGAACCACGACGAGCTGATGGCCCGGCGGGGCGCCTACTCCCAGCTCTGGCGGCGGCACGAGGCCGAGCCCGCCGTCATTCGGCCCGCCTCAGCGCTCATTCCGCCTGCCTCGGCCGTGATGCCGGAGGACACGTAGGGTGGGCCGCCGCCGCGTGCTCGTCGTCCTGGGCATGATGGGCCGCTGTCCCTTCGGCGGGCAGACCTGGCTGTATCTCAACTGGCTGCGCGGCTTCCAGCGGCTCGGGCACGAGGTCTGGTACGTGGAGGACGACGCCACGTGGCCCTACGATCCGGTCGCCAATGCCATCACCGAGAACCCGGGCTACGCCACGCGCTACCTGGACCGAACGCTCTCGGCCATCGGCCTCGGCGACCGCTGGGCCTACCGCCCGCTCTACCGGGGCGGGGAAGAGTGCTTCGGGCTCCCGGCCCACGGCCTGCGCGCTCTCTACCGGCGTTGCGACGCGCTGATCAACCTGTGCGGGGCCACCGTGCTCAACGAAGAGCACGCGCTGGCCGCGCGGCGCGTCTACATCCAGACCGATCCGGTCACCAACGAGCTGGAAATCGCGACCGGCAAGCTGAAGACGCGGGTGGCGCTGGCCTCCCACGACACGATCGTGACCTACGGGGAGAACTACGGGGCGCCCGATTGCGGCGTGCCGCTCCCGCCGGAGATCGCCTATCTGAAGACGCGCCAGCCGGTGGACCTCGATCTCTGGCCGATGGCCTTCGACCCGGACGCGCGGAGCTACACGACCATCGGCAACTGGAAGCAGCCCGGCTACGATGTGGTCTGGCGCGGCGAGACCTATCACTGGAGCAAGCATCGCGAGTTCCTGAAGTTCCTCGATCTGCCCCGGCGCCGGCCCCGGCAGCACTTCGAGCTCTCGCTCAACATCGACGACGAGGCAGATTGCGCGCGGCTGCGGGCCCACGGCTGGGCGGTCACGAGCCCGCTGGCCGGATCGCTCGACCCGTGGAAGTACCAGGCGTTCTTCCGGACCTCGCGGGCCGAGTGGACGGTGGCCAAGGACCAGAACGTGCGCCTGCGCAGCGGCTGGTTCAGCGAGCGCGCGGCGTGCTACCTCGCCACCGGCAAGCCGGTGATCACCCAGAGCACCGGGTTCGAGAACGTGCTGCCCACCGGCACCGGGCTGTTCGCGTTTCGCGACATGGACGAGATCGCCTGCGCCATGGACGCCATCGAGGCCGACTACCCCGCCGCGTGCCGCGCGGCCCGCGGGATCGCGGAGGAGTACCTGGAGGCCACCCGGGTGTGCCGGAAGCTGCTCGAGGACATCGGGTTGTAGATGAAGTTTCTGATCATCAATGCCGATGATTTCGGCTACGGCTGCGGGGTGAACCGGGCCGTCGCCCGGCTCCACGACCAGGGCGTGGTCACCTCGGCCGGGCTCATGGTGAACACACCGGGAACCGTGGAGGCGGTGGCGCTCGCCTCGACGCGGCCCCGGCTCTCCCTCGGCCTGCACGTGAACTTCACGAACGAGGCCCAGCGCCTCGTGGAGTTCGACGACCCCGAGGTGTGCCGGCGCGAGCTGCGCCGGCAGTTCGACCACTTCGTCGAGCTCACCGGCCAGGCCCCGACCCATCTCGACTCGCACCAGCACATTCACCGGCGGCGGCCCTGCCAGCCCAGCTTCCTCGACCTGGCCCTGGAGTACGGCCTGCCGCTCCGCGACCGCCCCCCGGTCACCTTCAAGGGCGGGTTTTACGGTCAGTGGGAATACGGGGTGTCGCAGCCGGCGAAGGTGAGCTTCGAGGCGCTCAGCCAGATCGTGGCCACCGAGCTCCGCCACGGCATCTACGAGCTGGCCGTGCACCCCGGCTACCACGACGCCACCGCGAGCTACGTGTACCACCAGGACCGCGAGTGGGAGCTCGAGACCCTGTCCGATCCGCGCCTGCCCGCGCTCCTGCGCGAGCTGGGAGTCGAGCTCATCAGCTATCACCAGCTCGGCGCGGCGGTCGAGCGGCTCGGCGCCGAGATCTGACCGGGCGCCCGGCTCAGGACCGGGCGAAGAGCGAGATCAGCGTCTCGAACTCGACCTCGTTCTTCGTGCCCTGGACCGTCTCTTCCCGGTCGAGCGTGAAGCCCACGTTGAGGAAGAGATCGCGGTAGGTGCGGATGATGTAGGGGAGCAGCAGCTTGTCGTAGCCCTGCTTGTCGATGGTGTTGGCCATCAGGAAGCGGCCCCCCGGCCGGGTCGCGGCGTGGAGCTCGGACGCGAACCACGCGACGTCGAAGAACGAGTAGAGCCAGCCGAGGTAGCAGATCGTCTCGTTCATCACCACCAGGTCCCACGGCCCATCGGCCCGCCACGCGTAGTCCATGGCATTGCCGGCGCGGAAATCGATCGTGGAAGTCCCGCCGCCCCCCGCGGCGCCCGCGCGACCGGTCGCGCGGGCGATCGCGGACGGCGAGATATCGTAGGCGACGAGGTGATCCACCTGCGGGGCGAGGAGCCGGGTGAAGTGGCCCGCGCCACACCCCAGCTCGAGACCGCGCGGGTAGCGGGCGCCCTGCAGCACCTGGATCAGGCGGGCGTAGCGGAGCCGCTCGTACTCCGAGCTCTCGAGCTCCCAGAAGTCGCCGCTCTTCCAGAGGTTCTCCGAGAACTCCAGCGCCTTCTGGCCGGCCTGCTCGCGATCGGTCATTTCAGCGCGTACGGATTGATCGGCGTCCCTACCCCGCGCGTCACCGGCAGCGGCGGCGCCACCAGCAGGAACGCGTAGCGGCCGTCGGCCGCGCAGTCGGCGGCCAGCTCCTCCAGGAAGAAGATCTCCCCCAGGGTCAGGCCCATGTTGGGAATCGCGACCACGTGGAAGGGATTGCGGAAGCCCGCGATCTCCGAGGGCCGGACCTCCACCGCGTAGTTGTCGCTCGCGATCGCCGCGATCTGCCGGGCGTGCAGCCAGGGCGCGGTGTGGACCGAGACGCCGGGGAACGGATCGAGATCGTAGTGGTTCCAGTCGTTCCGGTCGAGATACCGGGACATGTGCCCGGTGCGAACGAGGAGGAGGTCACCCGGCAGCACCTCGACGCGCTGGGAGGCCGCGGTCGCTTCCAGGTCGGCCACCGTGATCGCGTAGCCGGGCTCGAGCGCTTTCACGCCCTTCTGCCGGGCCACGTCGAGCAGCACGCCGCGGCCGGCCAGCCGGCTCGTGGTCTTGTCGATGCTGTT
>Ga0137403_10006717_pt1 | contig 13131 bp, 10 predicted proteins | sample CZOMad2_1_16fung_FD_122057 | JGI IMG/M metagenome (GOLD analysis project Ga0137403, IMG submission 122057) | Vadose zone soil fungal communities from Angelo Coast Range Reserve, California, USA - CZOMad2_1_16fungal (Hybrid Assembly) | ecosystem: Environmental > Terrestrial > Soil > Vadose zone... | reverse complement strand
TCAACAAGAACGTCAGCAAAGGTGCAATGAAACAGCACTGGCGGACAACAAATACCGAAACCGCTTGAAGGTGAGGGAAATCGAGTATTTTTGACGCGAAACGATGCTTTAGGCGACCGATTCCGACCCTCGCCTCCAAACTTACGTAGATTTATCCATTTTAGGCGGTGGTAGAAAACCGACCCGCCTTCAGCGCCTAAATCACACGCAAAATCAGCCTCCTATTGCATAGTTCCGGCTTAGGTTCTAAAACGACATTATCAGAACACCGATTGATATTATGAAAATGACACCTACTGCTCCGATTTTATTATCGATGTTGATTTGTGGATTTGCCGGAGCGACGGAAGTTCTTTTTTCGAGCGAAAAGAAGCAGAACAATCTCGTTTCGGAACTGCTTGAAGCCGCTTCCATTTCGAAGACCGGTAACCCACTCACTTTTACGCGTTCGAGCGATGGCTGGATTTTCATTTCTGCAAACTATAAAGGCCAGGGGACAGTCCGTATCATTCTGGATAAGGCAAATGATCCGGTGATTGTCCATGACGCTGCTGGAGGCATGGTCGGTGAAGGGATGCGCCATGTGACCAAAGGCAAGCACACCCTTCACGTGGAATGTAAGGGAAGCATTCGCGTCGAGAAACTGGTGGTGAAGGCAATCCCCGAACTCATGCACTGCGGTTTGGGCTTCAATTCCTCGATCAAATCCTATCCGACTTACGATATGGAGTTTCTCAAAAAGGACATTCTGCCGAACGTCAACATCCTGCTTGTGCCCCATAATATACAGCTTCCTCAGCCGGTGATTGATGATTGGCATCGGCAGGGGAAATGGTTCGTCGCGGAGGTCGGAAAAAACGCCGTGGGTAAAACTGCTGAGGAGATTTTCGAGTTCTACGCCAACTTCTTCAATACGGCCCGTTTTTTGGACGGGCTGATAATCAACGAGTTCGGCATGAACAGGAAGTCGGGAACATCGAGCCCCGAACGCCAAAACCGCGCTGCCCAGCGCCACCAGCCTTATGAAGACGCATTCAAAAAACTGCGTGCCAACGAACATTACAAGGACAAGCAGATGTACATCTATTTTGGCGGCAGCGGAAATGTCGTGAACTACGACGACACGGGCACCAACTTCGTGCGAACCCTGGTGGACCTCAAGTATCCCATCGCGCTGGAGCGCTACCTCTTCGAGCGATCGAGTGAGGAGAAGTCCAAAGAAGCGCTCCAGACCTTCATCGACGGCATCGCCGACTGGGAAGCAAAAGAGCCGGGCGTCAAAAAGCAGATGGTCATCGCTTTCGGGCTTTTCTCCATGCCGCCGGGCGGCATCAACAAATTGCCGGGTGTCGATTACCACGTCTGGATGGACCAGCAAATGAATGTGGTGGCCAATCATCCGGTGCTGTCGGATCTGCGCGGCCTGAACTGGTGGACGTCAATACTCGCCGACGAGGAGACGGTGCGCTGGGTTGGAAAACTATACCGGCATTATGCAATTGAAGGCCGCACCAACCTGTTGACCAAGCCCGACCCGCTTTTCCTCCCACACATTCAGAATGCTGATTTCGAGAAAGGGACCGAGGGGTGGACATTAAAATCTGCAGAAAACGGAACCATCGAAGGCAAAAGTTATCCGAGATACGGGAGAATCGAGGGGCGCTATATGGGACTGGGCCGGCCGGCTGATCCGGAGCATATCGGCGACACGTTTCTGTGGATGAAACGAAGTGACAAGGGACCCAACACATTCTCCCAGACCATCAAGAACCTTCAGCCCGGAAGGCTTTATTCGATGAAAATGTTTTCCTGTGATTACAATGATTTGATGAATCAAAAAACAAAGAAAGTGGAAGAAGCCAACAAGTTTATGGGAACGGTCGAAATTGAAGGTGTCGATGTGGATGGGAAAAAGTCATTCACCGAAATGTATCCCTCCGGCCCGGAGCCCAAGATACCTGTCTGGATAACGTATCATTGGAAAGTATTCAGGGCGCGGGGCACAACTGCGCGATTAACGGTTTCAGATTGGTCGAAAGCGAATGAACCGGGTGTCTCGGTTGGCTTGGAACAGACGTTCAACTTTTTAGAGATTCAACCCTATCGTGAGTGAGAAACCAAGCGTTGTCGCGTGTATGAGTTTCCATGAGTCTCAGCGAAAGAGCACACAAAGTGCTGCGGTTGGTGGAAGCTCCCCATGACAACTCCCATTCAAAGGAAATTCAAACCGGTAGGGATGTCATCCCTGGCGGCCGGCTTGTGCTTCGCCTTATTCTGGGCCGGTCATCTTTTCGCAACCGACTGGCCGCAATGGCGTGGAGCTAATCGCGACGCCGTCTGGACCGAATCGGGGATTGTCGAAAAGCTACCCCACACGGGGCTGAAGGTCCTCTGGCGGGCTCCCATCGCCATGGGTTATTCCAGTCCGGTGATTGTGGCTGGAAAGGTTTATCTCAGCGATGCGGAATTGAAAAAACCGATGGTTCGCGAAAGGGTTCATTGCCTGGGGGCTGATTCTGGAAAGGCGCTCTGGACTTATTCCTATGAACACCTTGTCCCAGACTGGTTTTTCACGGAGGAACAGGCGCGCGGCCCCGGTGCGACACCCATTGTGCGGAAGGGGAAAGTCTATGCGCTCGATTTATTTGGAAACCTGGTTTGTCTGGAGACCAGACATGGGAATGTTGTCTGGAAGAAAAACCTCAAAGAGGAATTCCAGATGAAGGAGACTTCGGTGGACGCTTCCCCATTGATCGAAGGAGATCTTCTAATTCTTATGATCGGTGGAAAGGGGGGAGCGGGAATTGTGGCTCTCGATCGGAATACCGGACGCGAAGTCTGGCGGGCGCTGGATGAAGCAGTTACATGGAGTTCACCCATTGTGATCGATGCCGGTGGAGTTTGGCAATTGATCGTCTGGTCTCAACAATCCGTGAGCTCGCTTAATCCGGCCAATGGAAAACTTTATTGGCAGGAAGCGACCAGCACCGGCGGATCTCCCGGGACCGCGGGGGTATCGACTCCGGTTTTTCAAAACAGTTATTTGCTGGTCAGCGGCTGGATGTTCCAACTGGAGAAGGACCGACCCGCCGCCAAAACGCTCTGGCCCGAAGGCAGAGGCGTTTCCCGACGGATCTTAAGTGATACCTCTACCGGTTTGTTGTTGGATGATTATGTTTACAGCGCCAAAACGGGCGGCGAATTCCTTTGTCTGAAGGCGGCCACTGGTGAAGAAATGTGGAAGACCAGCACCGTGACCGATTTGATAAACGGGGCGAGCATCCACGCGACCGTGCACGGGGATTCGGCTTTTCTCTTTAACGACCGGGGCGAACTTATTCAGACCCGTTTGGCCCCCGGCGGCTACGAGGAAATCAGCCGCACGAAGTTGATCGAGCCAACCTCGCCTTTTGGCGGTCGAAAGGTCGCCTGGGCTGCCCCCGCTTTTGCCCATCAAAATGTCTATGCTCGAAACGACCAGGAACTCATTTGCGTTTCGTTGGCGGCGAATTCGTACCGAACTAACAAACGTGGAAAATAGAGAGTGGATGGAGTGACTCAGCCGAGTCTCACGTGTCGGAAGCGAGATTGGGGTCAACCCCACTCAGAATCGGACGCCAGAATTTCCCGTCATCCGACCCCATCAGATCAGCAAACGGGTTGACAAACGGCGCTTCACGATTAAGGTGTGACCCGAATGATCGTCCGTGTGCTAAAAACAATACTGGAAGCCCTGAAAGCATCAGGGCCTGCAGATTCTTTTAACTAGACGACTCGATTCATTCGTTACTAAGGAAGAACACCCAGGCCCTGACGCGTTTCCGTCAGGGTGTTTTTTTATCCCCGCCGGATCGCGTCATCACCCGGAGAAATACCATGAATACAATGAATACAGCCATGATCCGAAATCAGTCCGTCCCCAGTGACGCGAAGTTGCAGCAGGTCCGCAACGTTGGGGTCGCCGCCCATATTGATGCCGGCAAGACGACCTTGACCGAACGCATCCTCCTGTACACGGGAGCCATTCACAAGGCCGGCAACGTGGACGACGGCAATACCACGACTGATTTCGATCCGATCGAGCAGCGCAAAGGAATCACCATCTTTGGTGCGGCCGTGTCATGCTCATGGACTCAGGAGGTTAAGGCGGAGGTAGCGAACCTGTTCCCCGGTGTGACCCACCGGCTGAACCTCATTGATACTCCGGGACATGTTGATTTCACCGCTGAGGTCGAACGATCTCTTCGGGCGTTGGACGGCGTCATTGCCGTGTTCTGCGCCGTCGGAGGCGTTCAGCCCCAGAGTGAGACCGTCTGGCGCCAGGCCAACCGTTATGGCGTACCTCGGCTGGTATTCGTCAACAAGATGGATCGTGTCGGGGCGAACTTCATGCGGGTCGTGAATGAACTCCGACAGAAACTGAGTGCGAATGCCTGGCCGGTGATCCTGCCGCTGGGCAGCGAAGCCCAACTGCGAGGCCAACTGGACATCATCAACGAACGCGCCTTTCTGTTCGACGGAACTGCTGGCTCCGCTTACACCGTGGCGAGCGTGCCTTCGGAAGCGCGCCAACTGGTCGCCGCCGTTCGGACTGAACTGGTGGCCAGAATCGCTGACTTGGACGATGAGGTCGCAACCTTTTGGCTGGCCAACAAACCGGTTCCCGCCGGCCTACTGAAGGCGGCGATCAGGCGAGCCACTATCGCCAACCGTTTCGTGCCCGTCATAGCCGGAAGCGCTCATCGCTTCGTAGGCGTGCAACCATTGCTGGACGCCGTGGTTGACTACCTGCCTGGTCCATTGGACTCAGGGTCTGTCGCCGCGCACTTCGACGGTGGCGTCGAGGGTGTCATTGAACTGAAGAGCACCGAACCGGCCGCCGCGCTGGTGTTCAAGCTCGTCCATGACGGCCAAGGCCGGCGCATGGTATTCCTGAGAGTTTATTCGGGAAGCCTGAGCAAAGGGGATCGAGTCCTGAACGTCCGCACGGGCAGACGGGAACGGATCGGACGACTCATGCGAGTGTTCGCGGAGCGCCGCGAGGACATGGAAGCCGCTTGGCCGGGCGACATCGTTGCCGCCGTGGGGCTGGGAGGATTCCGCACTGGCGACACCGCGTGTGATCCGGACCGGCCGCTGCAACTGGAACGTCCGGTGTTCCCTGACCCAGTGGTGAGCATGGCCCTTGAGCCTCGATTAAATCGGGATCGGAACCGATTGGCAACCGCGTTGTGCATATTGAGCGATGAAGATCCGACGTTCCGGACATTCACCAATGCGGAGACGGGCCAATGGATCATTGCCGGGATGGGTGAATTGCACCTGGAAGTGATCCGCGAAAAGCTCGAGAACGATCACGGCGTTTCGGTGCTCGCCGGAGTGCCAGCAATCGCGTATCGCGAGACGATCTCGACTGCGGCTGAGGCCGACCATCTATTCAGGAAACAGAACGGCGGCGTTGGCATGTATGCCCGGGTGATGCTGGCGGTTCGGCCGAACGAACCGGGACACGGGTTTTCGATCGAGAGCCGGGTATCAGGCGGAAACATTCCAGTGCAATTCATGAAAGCGGTGCGTAACGGCATCCGGGACGGCCTCCGGGAAGGCGTGCTGGCTGGTTATCCAGTCGTGGACCTGCACGTTGATATCCTCGATGGCGCGGCCCATGCCAAGGACTCAAGCGACGAGGCATTCCGGTTGGCGGCGGTCGCGGCCATCCGCGAAGCGGTGCGAAGAGCCAAACCGCTGTTGATCGAGCCCGTAATGAAAGTGGAAGTGGACGCACCGGGTGAGGAACAGGGCGATCTGCTGGGCGACCTCAACCGTCGCCGCGCAAACATCGTGGCGGTGGAATCAGGCGCGAGCCACGTGGTGTTGAAGGCACACGTGCCGCTGGGGGAACTCTGGGGCTACGCGAATGCCATCCGCAGCCTGAGCCGGGGTCGCGCCAGTTACAGCATGACACCGTCGCACTTTGAGCGAGTGCCGGATGTAATGGCGTTAAAAATCGCCAGCGACTTCGGGGCTAACCCGGGGAAGTGACCGAAGTAACAAAGCGTGGCCTGCTGCCAACAGGCCACGCTCCTTCGATCTTGTTCGGCGTCAACTCCGGCGCAGCCCTGGCTACCGTTGTCGTCGTTTTCGTGGAAGTGCCAGTGGCGCTCTCGGTCCACAGATTTTGCAGGGCCGGCTCGCAGCAATCACTCCTTCGGCTGTTCTGGCTTCGGTTTTGGTCGGTAAAGCACGACAACATTGCCGACGCGAGTCACCAGATGGCTGCCGCTCTTCTCCGCCAATCGCGGCGAAAGTTCCTTTTTCTGGTCCTTGAAGTCGTCAAATTTCACTTTGATTAGTTCGTGCTGCCCAAGCGCATCGTCCAGAGCGGCGAGGAACTGTGGGCTATTGCCGTTTTTGCCGATCTTGAGTGTCGCCTTCAGCGAGGAATCGCCGTGGGATTCAGCGTGAGAGTTGCGACTCCAGGTGGCCGACCACTCCCCGGACGTGGGAATCCACCTCCATGCGATCTTTCACTAAGCGGCAGGCGTGAAACACCGTGCCGTGGTCGCGACCGCCAAAAGCCTCGCCAATCGCGCTCAGGGAACCCTCCGTCATCTGGCGCGAGAGGAACATCGCAATCTGGCGCGGGAAAGCGATATTCTCCGGCCTTCGCTTGCTGCTCATGTCCGCCAGGCGGATGTCAAAGTGCTCCGCCACCTTTTTCTGAATGACTTCAATGCTGATCGAGTGGCGACCTTCTTCCTGCAGAATATCGCGCAGCAAACTCTCCACCAATTCGAGGCTCAGCGTTGTGCTGGTCAAAGCGGCGTACGAGGTAACGCGATTCAACGCACCTTCCAGGCGGCGAATGTTGCTTCGGATCCGGTTTGCCAGAAAAGTCATAACCTCTTCCGGCAGTTCCATCCCCACAAGCTTCGCCTTTTGACGCAAAATCGCCAATCGCACCTCCGCCTCCGGTGGCTGCAGGTCGGTGACCAGGCCCCACTCAAAGCGTGAAACCAGTCGCTGCTCCAGATTCTTGAGCTCGCTCGCCGGCCGGTCGCAGGTCAGCACGATCTGTTTGCGGGCCTCGTGCAGCGCGTTAAACGTATGAAAGAATTCTTCCTGGATCCGCTCCTTGCCCGCCAGGAACTGCACGTCATCAATCAGCAGCACATCGGTCTGGCGGTATTTCTTGCGAAACCGTGCAAGCTGATGGTTCTGGATGCCTTCGATGTATTCGTTGGTAAATTGTTCGCAAGAAACATACGCCACGCGCGCCTGCCGGCTGTGCCTCGCCACATGGTGCCCAATAGCGTGCAGCAAATGCGTCTTGCCCAGACCAACCCCGCCATACACAAACAACGGGTTATAGGATTTACCCGGAGACTGAGCCACAGCCAGCGCGGCTGCGTGCGCAAAGTTGTTGTTATCGCCGACAACGAATGTGTCGAAATTGTTTTTCGGGTTAAAACCACGTTCCGGGCTAAGTTGGTTGTTTCGTCCGGACGGCGGTTGGAGAACCACCGGTTTTGACGAGCGAGTTTCGGGGAGCGCCAGCGGGACGGCAGCGCGGTTGTTGCCAACTTTGAATTGAATCTCTAATTGTTGCCCCGACGCCAACGCGACTACCTGCTTCAACAGGTCAGTGTAATTGTCTTTGAGCCAGATTTGGCAAAAGTCGTTGGGCACTTCCAATACCAGGATGTTGTTGTCTTGTGCATGGGCGCGCACAGGCGCAAACCAAAGATTGTAAGTGTCAGCACTGAGTTTTGAACGAAGATGCTTCTGCGCAGCTTCCCAAGTTTCTTCTACGGAAATTTGCATGATTTCTATAAGAGCCCGGTTTTATGGGCCTTTTATTCACTTGCACTTGACGCGCTTTTTAGGATTGAACCCGGCGGCGATCCCTGACCAGACGGATTACAGGTCAAATGACCGGCGTGGCCTATGCCGAGGGCTCACGGTTCTAAGAACTCAATATCAACGGCTCTAAATCTTTGTAACAGAATCCCTTAGAAAGAACGCGTCTAATAGTAGTGCTGCACTGGTTTCCCAAAGGCCCAATTCGACGGCACGAAATTCAACTGAGCTAATACTGCTAGGCAATATCGTCCTAACTTGCTAGCACAAGATATTAATTCTTATTCACGAGTTATACACCGGCGGTTTTTTATCGGTAAACCCTAGCGTTTCGAAATGCTTTGGGCAGAGAAAGCTATCTTCGACGGCTATGCAATCATGCTCGCTGCGATCTTGGATTTGTGGTTGTCAGAATCAGTTCCGAGTTCTACCGCAAGATCGAGAGGACACGGGAGCGCTGTGGATAAGCAGGAGATCGCTGGTCTGCTTCGTGACACGAGGAGACAGGGAGTATGGCCTGGGTTCCGATCATTACCACGAATCTCCCGCCCCACTTGGCGTCGTTTAAGGGATTTGTCGAGGCGCAGGGCGGCGCAGTGGCAGCCGCGCACCGCCCAGGCGGCGGGGCAGTGTTCACCATCCGCCTACGCCTTGCCATTTGCATTGGGGCCTCTTCAGTACCCAATCGTCAGTTCGTAGCGCAAAAGGTAGTCGCAACGGACAGTGTCGATGGTAGTTTTGTTCCGCCATCCAGTGCAGCGCTTCTCGCCGTTGGTCGTCTCAAGATGCGCGGCGACCGCCCGGGCGAGTTCGTCGCTCAAATCAAAATCCCCGCAAAGGCACTCTGCATTTCCGCAATCAAAGCGGAACAGGGACTTGGCATGAGCCATGTTGACGGTATATTTGAGCGCACCCCCTTTGCGAGAACCGGTGGCATCGAAATGCGCGAGCTTCACGCTCAGGGTCTTTAATTCGGGAAACCTCGCCTCCAAGCTGGGTGAGTCCTGCACGCATTGATTTTTTTGCTGGCGGTATTCGGTCCGGGGGTTTGGCTTTTTCGTGTACATGGTAAAGGGTTTGGGGTGCGTGCCTCCGTTATTTCTGGCGGTGTCCTAGTCCGGCAGAAGGAATCGTTTTTAGCGCAGCCAGATTGCGTGGAAAGCTTAGCATTGGGCGACTTGTCTTTGCTGCCGGCGAATATTCCTGAGTGCGCGGTAACCTACCAGCCGTTGCTGTTGTTCGTCCCACAGGCGGTAAGTGAAGGATTTCAGGCTGGCTAATAAAGTGATGGGTTTGACGCTCTGAAAGAGCGGTTCCGATTCATGACATTTCTCGAGGTGATAATTGGGAATGCGCGGACTCAGATGATGGATGTGATGAAAGCCAATATTGCCCGAGAACCATTGCAACACTTTGGGCAGCTTATAAAATGAACTGCCTTGCAACGCTGCGGTGGTGTAATCCCATTCCTTGCCGCGTGCCCAATAAACTCCTTCGAATTGGTGTTGCACGTAGAACAACCAGACGCCCGCCGAACCAGCAACGGCCAACACAATCAACTGAAGCAGCAGGTAAGCCGCAAGGCCAAACGCCCAGCATAGGGCGATTGCCACACCAAGAATTGCCAGGTTGGTCCAATACACCGAATGACGCTCGCGTGTGCTGGCCTCACACTTGGGAAAACGCTGCTTGATGAGGAAAATGAAAAGCGGCGCAACCACAAAGAGGATGACCGGGTTGCGGGCGAGCCGATAGGCGAACTTCTGCCAGCGCGAGGCTTCCAGATATTCCTGCACCGTCAAGGTCCAGATGTCGCCTGTGCCACGGCGATCCAAATCACCCGAAGTGGCATGGTGCAGAGCGTGTTCCCATCGCCAATGATGGTATGGCACGAAGGTGAGCACCCCGGTGATGTACCCCCAGAGGTCGTTGGCGGTCCGGGATTTGAAAAAGGAGCCATGACCGCAATCGTGGCTAATGATGAACAAACGGACCATGAATCCTCCTGCCAGAATCGCCAGCGGCACGACCAGCCACCAGGACACCGCCAGGCTCAGATACATCAAATACCAGAGGCCCGCGTAAGGAAGCAGGGTGTTGAGCAACTGCCAAATCGCGCGCCAGACCGCGGGCTTCTGGTATCTGGCGACGATCGTCTTCCAAGCCGTTGATTTTGCTTGGTCTGCTGTCTTGGCCGAAGCCGAATCATTCATCATAACTCAACCCTAACTAATAAATTGAGGAAAGAAAACGCATAAACGGCAATTCATTATGATTTCCTTCATTTAGACCGACTGCGGTTCCGGACCGTTCCCGACTATCGAGCTTCAAATCATCAATGAAGAAACTCAACTGAAGATTTCCTGGTCGTTTAATTGTGCCTTGAGCCTGGCCAGGAGATCGTTGAAGAAGGTGGCCGACTTAAGGGTGGTGGTCACAGTGGAATCAAGGTTCACCAGCGTGGGCAGCGAGCTTTGGGTAGGAACGTCGTGATAAGGAAGCACGGCCCGAATACCGCCCTCACGGCCCACGCGGGAATAGCAGTCCTGGACATGGATTTGTTTTGTAAAAGCCAGACGGTAACCAAGCCTGCCCAGCAGCTCCTCGTAAGAATTCGTGCCGCTCACCGCTGCTGACAATGCGTCGCGGTTGGGCGACAAGCTGTCGAGGATGGCCTTCAGGCCCGTGAAGACTTCCCGAGATACAATGGTCTCGAACTTCTGCTGCTTGGTCTCAAGGCCTGTGCTGGCTGGAGAGTTTTGCATTGAAGCGAACGAAAGGGGGATTCGTCTGAAAGGGTGTCGGAATGAGTGGTTAATAACGGGGACTGCTTGTGCTGTAACCGCGGCTGCTCCCGCCACGCTCTTCGCGCGGGCGAGCCTCATTCACCGTCAGTGCGCGCCCTTTCCAATCTTTGCCGTTCAAGGCGAGGATGGCGGCCTTTGCGCCTTCCGCGGTGTTCATGGTGGCGAACGCGAAACCGCGGGCGCGGCCGGTCTCTCGATCCATAATTACATTGACCTCGTTCACAGGCCCGTGTGGGGAAAGCATGTCGCGCAGGTCGTTTTCGGTGACGTCAAAGGAAAGATTCCCTACGTATAGTTTTGAGCTCATAATTAATCCTGGTTTAGACCCGCTGCTCCTTCCAAGCTGTTCCCGGTGCGCGGGTTTCAAATCTTCCCTGAAAACAAATTCAACTGAAGATTTTCCATGCCTTGAATCGACGCGTTGGCTAAAGCACGACCATCTTACCCAATGGCACTGCGAATACAAACTATATTCCATGTTTCCCAATCGGATTTGGACACGTCCTGCTCGGAACGACCGTTGATGGCCGCGAGCTCAACCGCACGCTCCCTCAGCACCATGCAGGGCTGCATTGTGCTGACTGAACGCACTGGAGATGTTTTGGCACGCGTTCGTGCAGGTAAATATGATAGTTTCCTTTCAGATTCGACCCATTGAACAGCCTAACGGGTGTCCGATGATATAAATGATCCAATCAGCACCCCAACTATGGAACTGACGAAGCTGGGCTGGAATGCTGACCTCAGCCAGCAATTCGCGCCCCATCATACCAATGGTTTGGTCCCGGCTCGCGTCGCGGTGGAGGATAAACATTTCTTCCGCGTCTGGACCGCGGATGCGGAGCTTCTCGCACAAGTCTCCGGCAAGTGCATCCACCAAGCCCGCCGGTCCAACTCAAAACTTCCCAAGGTCGGAGATTGGGTAGCGGTAAAACTCGTACCCAACGAGGAGAAGGCCGTTATTCAGGCTATCCTTCCACGACGCACCCAACTCTCCCGCAAGATGGCCGGCCATGGCGCCACCGAGCAAATCCTTGCCACGAATATCGACATTGCGTTCATGGTGACCGCCGCGGACGCGAGTTTCGACACGGCGTGTCTGGAGCAGATGCTTGTTGTGGCACATGAAAGCGGCGCACGCCCAGTCGTCGTTCTCAATAAAATCGATTTGTGCGACGACCTTGACCCGAAACTCGCGGCTGCCACTCGTGTGGCCGGCGGCGCATCAGTGCTCGCGGTCTGTGCCCTCACCGGGCGGGGCGTGAAGAAATTATCGGGACTGATTAAGCCCGGCGACACGGCCGTGTTCATTGGCACTTCGGGTGTTGGCAAGTCGAGCCTCATCAATCGCCTCTATGGAGAAGACATCCAGGCAACGGTGGAAGTGCGCACCAATGACGCCAAAGGCCGGCATACGACTTCATGGCGCGAGATGATTTTCCTCCCACAAGGTGGCGTGGTCATTGATACGCCGGGCATGAGAGAGTTCCACATCTGGATTGCCAGTGAAGGATCGAAGCAGGCTTTTCCCGAGGTTGAAGCGCTGTCGCCGCGCTGCCACTTCCGCGACTGTACCCATACGAAGGAGAAAAAGTGTGCGGTGCTAGAGGCGCTCGCCGCCGGCACGCTCCCGCGCGAGCGGTATGACAGTTTCCTCAAGCTCCAACTCGAAATCCGCTACCTCCGCGAAGCTGAAAAGAGAGCCGCCTGGCAAGACCGCAAAAAGAGCGACCGTGTGGCCCATCGCGCGTTGAGCCGGAAGGACTGAACCGCCCCAACTCGGTTAATGTGAACGCCGTCATTTACTTGCTCCGACAACAAACGCCGCCAATCTGCGCCGGCTTTCAAGCACTTCTTCGTGTGTCATGCCCAAGGCCACAATCTCGCATCCGGCCTCGGAACCGCCATAGCCTTGCGCTGCAGCCAACTGAAGCCATTTATAAGCCTCGATCCTGGATTCCAGAGCGGCCTCGGGCGCTTCTGCCAGGCTGATACGGTTTCGCCGCATCCCGAGCATGTATTGAGCGCCCGCATCGCCGAGCTGCGCCGCCTTGCCGATCCACATCATAGATTGAACCGGGTCGCGCAGGATGCCCTGGCCGCGGTCATACATGACCCCGAGATTGAATTGGGCCAAAGCGTGGCTTTGGTCGGCCGCCTTTTGGTACCACTGAGCGGCTTGCAAATAATCGGGCGCGCTTCCCTCGCTCGCAAAACAGAACCCCAGACTGAATTGCGCTTTCGGATCTCCCGCTTCGGCCAGCCTTCGAGTCGCGGGTAAAGGAGGCTGTTCGGACTGAGGGGAAGGCGGCTTATCTATCATGGCAAACGTAAAGCCTTCCCAACCGCGAAACAAGGTTTGTTTCTGTCCATTGTCGCGATTCGCTGCTGCCCCGGAATAAATCAGGCCGATGTGATGGCTCCATCAACCCATCCGTATATTCGAATTGAAAATACTGATCCC
>Ga0137403_10006716_pt1 | contig 13132 bp, 23 predicted proteins | sample CZOMad2_1_16fung_FD_122057 | JGI IMG/M metagenome (GOLD analysis project Ga0137403, IMG submission 122057) | Vadose zone soil fungal communities from Angelo Coast Range Reserve, California, USA - CZOMad2_1_16fungal (Hybrid Assembly) | ecosystem: Environmental > Terrestrial > Soil > Vadose zone... | reverse complement strand
CCACTTCTCGGTCGTCGACGGCCTCGCCGACCCGGCGAGCCCGCTGTTCGCCGCTGCGCGCCGGCTGATGAAGCTCGATCGATGAACGAGTATCTCGCGGGCGGGGAGTTCGTCGACAGCGCGCATCCGGCCGTCGTTTCGTTCGCGCAGAAGAATTCGAAGGGCGCTAGCGCGCTCGAGCGCGCCGTGTCGCTTTACTACGCGGTACGCGACCAGGTCCGCTACAACCCGTTCCTCGATTTTTCGAATGAGGAAGTCTTCAAGGCGTCGTCGGTCCTCGCCGCCGACCAGGGATTTTGCGTCGGCAAGGCCGCGCTGCTTGCCGCCTGCGTGCGTGCGGCGGGCATTCCCGCGCGCGTGGGCTTTGCCGACGTCAAGAACCACCTGACGACGCCGCGGCTCGCTGAAACCATGGGCAGCGATCTCTTCGTCTATCACGGCTACGCCGACCTGTACCTCGAGGGCCGCTGGGTGAAGGCCACGCCCGCCTTCAACCTCGCGCTGTGCACCCGGTTTCGCGTCAAGCCGCTCGAGTTCGACGGGCGCAGCGATTCGATCTTCCATCCCTTCGACGCGGACGAGCGCCGCCACATGGAGTACCTGCGCGACCGCGGCCGCTACGCCGACGTGCCGGTCGAGGAGATCCAGCAGGCATTCCGCGAGGCCTATCCGAAGTTCTACCGCCTCGGACCCGACGCAGCGAAGGAAACGTTCGCGCCCACCTGATGCGCGCGCTGCTGGAAGAGAGCTTTCGCGCCGCGGTCGCCGCGGCGGACCCCCTGCGCATCCTTGCTCCGCACCTCCTTCCGCCGCCGCAGGGCCGCACTTTCGTGGCTGCCGCGGGCAAGGCCGCGGCTTCGATGGCCCTCGCCGCCGAAAAGAACTGGTCTTCCAACCTGGAAGGCATTGCGATCACCCGCTATGGCCATGGCCTTCCGACCCAGCGCATCCGGGTCGTCGAGGCTGGCCATCCGGTGCCTGACGAGGCAGGTGAAGCCGCTGCGCGCGAGATTCTCCAACACGTGAAACGCCTTGAAAAAGACGACCTGCTGCTGGCGCTCCTTTCAGGCGGCGGCTCGAGCCTGCTGTCGCTGCCCGCCGAGGGAATCTCGATGGCGGATCTCAAGGCGGTGACGACGCAGCTTCTGCGCAGCGGCGCGACCATCCAGGAGATCAATACCGTGCGCAAGCACCTCTCGGCCATTCAAGGCGGCAGGCTCGCCGCGGCGTGCCGCGCCCCGGTGCTGGCGCTCATCATCTCGGACGTCACCGGCGACGATCCCACGCATATCGCTTCCGGGCCGTGCGCGCCCGATCCAACGACCTGCGACGATGCCCGATCCGTGCTCGCAAAATACCGCATCGCTTTCCCGGGCCGCTTATCGGAAACCCCCAAGCCAGGCGACCCCGTTTTCAGGCGCGTCGAGAACCGCGTCATCGCCACGGCCCACCGCTCGCTCGAAGCGGCGGCAGAGGTGTTTGCGAAACGGAACATCCAACCCGTGATTCTCGGCGACACCATCACCGGGGAAGCAGCCGACGTTGCCAAGGTGATGGCCGGGCTGGTTCGCGAAATCCGGAAATACTCGACTCCGTTTCGCCCGCCGGTGGCTCTCATCTCCGGGGGCGAATGCACCGTCACCCTGCACGGCGAAGGCGGACGCGGCGGACGCTGCGCCGAGTTCCTTCTCTCGCTCGCGATCGAAGTGCAGGGGCTGGATCAGGTCTGGGCAATGGCGGCAGATACCGACGGCATCGACGGATCCGAAGATAACGCCGGAGCCTTCATGACTCCGGACAGCCTCGACCGGGCAAGCAAGAAGGGACTCGACGCGAAGGCATTGCTCGCGAAGCACGACAGCTACGGCTTCTTCTCCGCGCTCGGCGACCTGCTGGTCACCGGGCCGACCCGCACCAACGTCAACGACTACCGCGCGATCGTCGTCGCCTAGAACTTCTGCTGCGCGAGGCGCGCATGGGTCACCGGGCTCATGACGAGCAGGCCGGCGTCCACCGGCAGCGCGACGCCGGTAATCCAGCGCGCCTCGTCGCTCGCCAGGAAAACCGCCGCCCAGGCGACGTCCCACCCGGTGCCTTCGGTGCCGAGCGGCGCCGCCTCGCGCCGGCGCTCGCGCAGCGCCTCGTCCATGCGCGGCGCCACCATCGGGCCGTACACCAGCCCCGGCACGATGCAGTTGACGCGGATGCCCTGCCGGCCATGGTCGCCCGCCATCGAGCGCGTGATGCCGATGACCGCGGCCTTGGAGGTGGAGTACGGCGTGCTCTGGTTGGCGCGCAGGCCGGCGATCGAGGAGATGTTGATGATCGAGCCGCCGCCGCCGCGGATCATGTGGGGGATCGCATATTTGCTCGTCAGCATGATGCTCTTGACGTTGACGGCCATTACGCGATCCCACTGCTCTTCGGTGACTTCCAGCACGTCGGCGCGCACCGATACGCCGACGTTGTTGTCGAGGATGTCGAGCCGGCCATAGCGCTCGACCGCAGCCTGCACCATCGCCTTGCAGTCGGCCGCTTTCGACACATCGGCGCGAAACGCCGAGGCGGTGCCGCCTTCCTTGAGGATGGCCTCGACCGTCTCTCGCGCCCGGTCTTCCACCGCATCGGCGCACAGCACCTTCGCGCCTTCGCGCGCGAACAGGATCGCGGTCGCCTTGCCGTTGCCGATGACCTTGCCGCTGGAGCCTGCGCCCGTAACGATCGCCACTTTGCCCGCCAGCCTGGACATGGTGCGGGTCAGGCGGTCTTGGCGGCCTTCTTCTCTTCGCTCTTCGGCTTTTTCTCTTGCGCCGGCTCGGCCGCCTGCTCGACGCGGTCCATCAGGCTGACGAGCGCGAGCGGGGCGTTGTCGCCCTTGCGGAAGCCGGTCTTCAGGATCCGCAGGTAGCCGCCGTTGCGCTTGGCGTAGCGCGGGCCCAGGTCGTCGAACAGCTTCTCGACGATGCCGCGGTCGCGCAGGCGGTCGAACGCGAGGCGGCGGTTGGCGAGCGAGGGCTTCTTGCCGAGGGTGATCATCGGCTCGACCACGCGCCGCAGCTCCTTCGCCTTGGGCAGCGTGGTGGTGATCTCCTCGTGGCGCAGGAGCGACACCGTCATGTTGCGAAGCATCGCCAGGCGGTGGCCCGTCGTGCGGTTGAGCTTGCGCAGCCCGTGTCCGTGACGCATGGCTAGGTCCTGTGCTCCAGGCCGGCCGGCGGCCAGTTCTCCAGCTTCATCCCCAGGGTCAGGCCGCGCGAGGCGAGAACTTCCTTGATCTCGTTGAGCGACTTGCGCCCGAGGTTCGGCGTCTTGAGCAGCTCGGTCTCGGTGCGCTGGATCAGGTCGCCGATGTAGTAGATGTTCTCCGCCTTGAGGCAGTTGGCCGAGCGCACGGTGAGCTCGAGGTCGTCCACCGGGCGCAGCAGGATCGGGTCCACCGCCGGGGACTTCGGCTGCTCGGTCGGCATCGCCGTGCCTTCCAGCTGCGCGAACACCGAGAGCTGGTCGACCAGCACGCGCGCGGCGTAGCGGATCGCCTCCTCGGGCTCGATGGCGCCGTTGGTCTCGATGTCCATGATCAGCTTGTCGAGGTCGGTGCGCTGCTCGACGCGCGCGGACTCGACCGCGTACGACACCCGGCGCACCGGGCTGAAGGACGCGTCGAGGATGACGCGGCCGATGCCTTTGGTTTCCTCGGGCAGATAGCGCATGTTGCCCGGCAGGTAGCCGCGGCCGGATTCCACCTTGATCTGCATCTCGAGCTTGCCGCCGGAGGCGAGGTGCGCGACGACGTGATCGGGGTTGACGATCTCGACGTCGTGCGCAGGCTCGATGTCCGCCGCCGTGACCGGCCCGTCGCCCTTCTTCTTGAGCGACAGGATTGCTTCGGCGCGGTTGTGCAGACGGAACACCACGCCCTTGAGGTTGAGGAGGATGTCGACGACGTCCTCGCGCACGCCGTCCAGCGTGGAGTATTCGTGCACCACGCCCGCGATCTGCACTTCGGTCGGCGCGTGGCCGGGCATCGAGGACAGCAGAACGCGGCGCAGGGCGTTGCCCAGCGTGTGGCCATAGCCGCGCTCGAACGGCTCCATGGTCACGCGGGCGTGGTTCGGCGAGAGGTTCTGGACGTCGACAATACGCGGCTTGAGGAATCCCGATTGGGGCATGTTCGGTCCTGTTTGCTTACTTCGAGTACAGCTCGATGATGAGGCTTTCGTTGATCGTGGAGGGCAGATCGGCGCGGCCGGGCATGGCCTTGAAGGTGCCCTTCAGCCCCTTCGAATCGACTTGCAGCCACTCGGGGATGCCGCGCGACTCGGCCGCCTCGGCGGCGGCCTTGATGCGCAGCTGCTCCTTCGCCTTGCTGGCCACTTCCACCACGTCGCCGGGACTCACCTGGTACGACGGAATGTTGACCCGCTTGCCGTTCACCAGGATGCCGTTATGGCGCACCACCTGGCGCGCTTCGGTGCGCGAAGCGCCGAAGCCCATGCGATAAGCCACCGTGTCGAGGCGCGATTCTAGGAGCTGCAGCAGCCTCTCGCCGGTCACGCCCTTGGAGCGCGCGGCCTCGGCGTAGGTCTTGCGGAACTGGCGCTCGAGCACGCCGTAGATGCGGCGCAGCTTCTGCTTCTCGCGCAGCTGCTTGCCGTAGTCGGAGAGCCGTGCGCCGCTCTTCTGGCCGTGCTGGCCCGGGGCGTAGGCGCGGCGCTCGATGGCGCATTTGTCGGTGAAGCACTTCTCGCCCTTCAGGAACAGCTTCTCGCCTTCCCTGCGGCACTGGCGGCACTTGGCGTCGAGGATTCTTGCCATGCTGTCTCCTGGTTAGACGCGCCGGCGCTTCGGCGGACGGCAACCGTTGTGCGGAACCGGGGTCACGTCCGCGATGCTGGAAATCTTCAGCCCGACCGCGTTGAGCGCCCGCACCGCGGATTCGCGCCCCGGGCCGGGGCCCTTGATGCGGACCTCGATGTTCTTCACGCCGCATTCCTGCGCCGCGCGCCCGGCGCGCTCGGCCGCGACCTGCGCGGCGAACGGCGTCGACTTGCGCGACCCCTTGAACCCGGCATTCCCCGAGGTCGCCCAGGACAGAGTGTTGCCCTGCCGGTCGGTGATGGTCACGATGGTGTTGTTGAACGACGCGTGCACGTGCGCGATGCCCTCGGCGACGTTTTTCTTGACCTTTTTACGCGCGCGCGCAGACGCCGTCTGCTGAAGCTCCTGCCGCGTCGGTGCATTCCTGCTCGCCATGAGTTTTCCTGAGATGGGTTCCTGGGTTAAGCGACCTTGCCGACCGGCACGTTCATCTTGATGGCGGCCTTGCGCGGGCCCTTGCGGGTACGAGCGTTCGTTCGGGTACGCTGCCCGCGTACCGGCAATCCCTTGCGGTGCCGCACGCCGCGGTAGCAGCCCAGGTCCATCAGCCGCTTGATCGACATCGAGACCTCGCGGCGCAGGTCGCCTTCGACCGTGAAGCGCGCGACGTTTTCGCGGATGCGCTCCAGCTCGCCGTCGGTGAGATCCTTGATCTTGCGCGTGCCCTGCACGCCGGCGGCGGCGCAGATCGCCTGCGCGCGGGCGCGGCCGATGCCAAAGATCGCCGTCAGCGCGATCTCGGCGTGCTGATGGTTCGGGATGTTGATGCCTGCTATGCGTGCCATGGGCGAAACCTGAAATTATATCAGTTTGAACAAGACGTTATCAACCTTGGCGTTGCTTGTGGCGAGGCTCCGAGCAAATCACCCGAACCACGCCCTTGCGGCGCACGATCTTGCACTTGCGGCAGATTCTTTTGACTGAGGCCATTACTTTCATGTGAGTCTCCTTATTTCGCGCGGAACGTGATGCGGCCCTTGGTGAGGTCATAGGGCGTCATCTGCACGGTCACCTTGTCCCCGGGAAGAATGCGGATGTAGTTCATGCGCATCTTTCCGGAGATGAAGGCGTGGATCGTGTGCCCGTTTTCGAGCTTCACGCGGAACGTCGCATTCGGCAGGTTCTCCACCACTTCTCCTTGCAGCTCGATGACATCTTCCTTGGCCATGGCCTCAGCGCGCCGGCAACCCGCCCTTGAAGTTGGCCTTGCGCAGCAGGCTCTCGTACTGGTGAGTCATGATGTAGGCCTGCACCTGCGCCATGAAGTCCATCGTCACGACGACGATGATCAGCAGCGACGTGCCGCCGAAGTAGAACGGCACGTTCCACCTCAGGATCAGGAATTCGGGCAGCAGGCACACCAGGGTCACGTAAATCGCCCCGCCGAGCGTCAGGCGGGTGAGGATTTTCTCCAGGTAGCGCGCCGTCTGCTCCCCGGGCCGGATGCCGGGGACGAAGGCGCCGGATTTCTTCAGGTTGTCCGCCGTCTCCTTGGGGTTGTACTGCAGCGCGGTGTAGAAGAAGCAGAAGAACACGATCAGCGCCGCGTACAGCAGCACGTAGATCGGCTGCCCGGGGGTGAGGGTGCCGGCAATGTCGCGCAGCCAGATCATGCCTTCGGCGGAGCCGAACCAGCCGAGCAGCGTTGCCGGGAACAGGATCAGCGAGCTGGCGAAGATCGGCGGGATCACGCCCGACATGTTGAGCTTGAACGGCAGGTGCGAGCTCTGGCCGCCGTAGACGCGGTTGCCGACCTGGCGCTTGGCGTAATTGACGAGAATCTTGCGCTGGCCGCGCTCGACGAAGCACACGAAAGCGGTCACCGCGATGACGGCGACCGCGATGAGCAGCGCAGTCAGCGGATGCATGGCGCCGGTGCGCACCAGCTCTAGCGTGCCCGCCACCGCGTTCGGCAAGCCGGCCGCGATGCCGGCGAAGATGAGGATCGAGATGCCGTTGCCGAGGCCGCGCTCGGTGATCTGCTCGCCGAGCCACATCAGGAACATGGTGCCGGTCACCAGGGTGGTCACGGTGGTGATGCGGAACATCAGCCCCGGGTCGAGCACCAGCCCCGGCTGCGACTCGAGCGCGATCGAGATGCCGGTCGCCTGGAACAGGGCGAGGAACACCGTGGCGTAGCGCGTGTACTGCGTGATCTTGCGGCGGCCGGACTCGCCTTCCTTGCGCAGCTGGTCGAGCTGGGGGCTGACCGCCGTCATCAGCTGCATGATGATCGAGGCGGAGATGTACGGCATGATGCCGAGCGCGAAAATCGTGAAGCGCCGCAAGGCGCCGCCCGAGAACATGTTGAACATGCCGAGGATGCCGCCCTGCTGGTCCTTGAACAGGTCGCCGAGCACGTGCGGGTCGATCCCCGGCACCGGGATGTGCGCGCCGACGCGGAAGACGACGAGCGCGGCGAGCAGGAACAGCAGCCGGCGTTTCAGGTCGCCGTAGCGCGAGGCCTTGCCGACGTTGGGCAGCGCGTTGGCCATCAAGCCTTCGGCTTCTCTTCAGACTTCTTCTTCAGCTTCTTAGATTTTTCTTCGGTCTTCTCGGCGATTTCAATCCTGCCGCCGGCGGCCTCGATCATCGAGCGCGCGCCCTTCGTCGCCTTCACCTCCTTGAGAACGATCTTGCGGGAGAGCTTGCCGGAGAGGATCACCTTCGCGGCGAGCGCCTGGTGCGAGACGATTCCTTCGGACTTGAGCGCCGCCAGGTCGATGTCCGTCGCCTGCATCGTCTCGAGCTCGCCGAGCCGTACTTCGACGACGTCGCCGCGCGTGAGGGAGTTGAAGCCGCGCTTGGGCAAGCGGCGATGCAGCGGCATCTGGCCGCCCTCGAAGCCGACCTTGTGGAAGCCGCCCGAGCGCGCCTTCTGGCCCTTGTGCCCGCGGCCCGCGGTCTTGCCCCAGCCCGAGCCGCCGCCGCGGCCGACGCGATGCCGGTCCTTCTTCGAGCCCGGTGCGGGCTTCAGGGAGTTCAGTCTCATGGGCTCAGTCGTCGATTCGCACGAGGTAATTGACGCGGTTGATCATGCCGCGCACCGCCGGGGTATCGGCGAGCTCGACCGTCTGGTTGATCTTCTTCAGCCCGAGCCCGCGCACCGTGTCGCGGTGGCGCTGCTTGATGCCCGCAAGCCCCTTCAGGAGGCGGACCTTGATCTTATTCACCGAGAATTTCCTCGACCGTCTTGCCGCGGCGCGCCGCGATCTCCGCGGGCGTGCTCATCGCCTGCAGGCCGTTCAGCGTGGCGCGCACCACGTTGTAGGGGTTGGTCGAGCCGAAGCACTTGGCGAGGACGTTGGTGACCCCCATCACCTCGAACACCGCGCGCATCGGCCCGCCGGCGATGATGCCCGTGCCCTCGTGAGCCGGCTGCATCAGGACCCGCGCCGCGCCCCAGCGCCCGGTCACGGCGTGATGCAGCGTGCCGTTCTTCAGCTTTACCTTGAAAAGCTTGCGCCGCGCCTCCTCCATCGCCTTCTGCACGGCCACAGGCACCTCGCGCGCCTTGCCCTTGCCCATGCCGATGCCGCCGTCGCCGTCGCCGACCACGGTGAGCGCGGCGAAGCCGAGCACTCGGCCGCCCTTCACCACCTTGGTGACGCGGTTGACCGCGATCATCTTCTCGCGCAGGCCGTCGCCGCGCTCTTCCGACTGCTGCATCCGTGGCTGGATTTTTGCCATGAGGTTCCTAGAGCCTGACCGCTAGAACTTAAGTCCGGAGGCGCGCGCCGCGTCGGCGAGCGCCTTCACACGACCGTGGTATTTATAGCCGGAACGGTCGAAAGCAACCTTCTCGATCCCCTTTTCCTTTCCCTTGGCGGCGATGCGCTGGCCGACGATCTCGGCGGCCTTGCGGTTGCCGCCGTTCTTCAGCTGAGACCGAACGTCCTTCTCCAGCGTGGAAGCGCTCGCAATGACCTTGTCGCCCGCGGCCGAAGTGAGCTGGGCATAGATGTGCCCGTTGGTGCGATGCACGGTGAGACGCACCGCCCCGACGGCGCGGATCCGGAGCCGGGTTTGGCGTGCGCGCCGCAGGCGCGCGAGGTTCTTGTCGATCATGGCTTGCCCCGTTACTTCTTCTTGGTCTCCTTCAAAATGATGATCTCGCCGCTGTAGCGCACTCCCTTGCCCTTGTAGGGCTCGGGCGCGCGCTGCGCGCGAACCTCGGCGGCGACCTGGCCCACCAGCTGCTTGTCGACGCCGGTGATCACGATCTCGGTCTGCGTCGGCGTCACCACCTTGATGCCCTTGGGCATCTGCTGCACCACCGGATGCGAAAAGCCGAGCGACAAATTGAGCTTGTCGCCCTGCGCCTGCGCGCGGAACCCGACCCCGACCAGCGTAAGGCGCTTCTCGAAGCCCTTGGTCACGCCGGCGACCATGTTCGCGACCAGCGCGCGCATGGTGCCCGACATGGCGTTGGCATGGCGCGAGTTGCCCAGCGCCTTGCACTGCAGCTGGGCGCCGTTCGCTTCGACCGCGACGTTCGGATCGGCCGCGCGGACGATGCTGCCGAGCGGCCCCTTCACCGAGATCTGGCCGGATGCGATGTTCACCTCGACGCCCTTCGGCACGTCGATCGGGATTTTTGCGATGCGCGACATGGCCGTCCCTATGCAACGATGCAAAGCACTTCACCGCCGACGCCGTCGGCGCGCGCCTTGCGGTCGGTCATCACGCCCCGCGACGTGGAAAGGATCGCCACACCGAGGCCGTTCATCACGCGCGGTATGTCGTTACGTCCCTTGTAGACGCGCAGCCCGGGCTTCGACACGCGCTCGAGGCGCTCGATGACCGGCCGGCCGGCGTAGTACTTGAGCGCGATCGCCAGCTCCTTTTTGATGCCGTTGTCGCGCAGGGCGAAGTCCTCGATATAGCCTTCCTGCTTCAACACCTGGGCGATCGACGCCTTCAGCTTGGAGGCGGGCATCACGACCTCCACGTGCCGCACCATCTGGGCGTTGCGGATGCGGATCAGCATGTCCGCGATCGGGTCGCTCATGCTCATCGATGTCTCCTTACCCTCATTTCTACCAACTTGCCTTGATCACGCCTGGTACTTCGCCGCGCAGCGCCAGGTCGCGCAGCTTGTTGCGCCCCAGGCCGAACTTGCGGTACACGCCGCGCGGCCTGCCGGTCAGCGCGCAGCGGTTGCGCAGGCGCACCGGAGAGGCGTCACGAGGCAGCTTCTGCAGCCTGTCGCGGGCCGCTTCCTTCGCCTCGTCGGTGGCGCGCGAGTCGTGGATCACCTCGAGCAGAGCGGCGCGCCGCGCCTTGAATTTCTCGACGGTCCTGCGGCGCTTCTGGTCGCGGAGCTTGAGTGCGAGCTTGGCCATGCCTGGGTCCCTCAGTGCTTGAACGGGAAACGGAACGCGGCGAGCAGCGCGCGCGCCTCGTCGTCGGTCTTCGCCGTGGTGGTGATCGCGATGTTCATCCCGCGCAGCGTGTCGATCTTGTCGTAATCGATCTCCGGGAAGATGATCTGCTCCTTGAAACCGAGGCTGTAATTGCCCCGGCCGTCAAAAGCGCGGTTCGACACGCCGCGGAAATCGCGGATGCGCGGCATGGCAATGTTCACCAGGCGGTCGAAGAACTCGTACATCCTCGCGCCGCGCAGCGTCACCATGCAGCCGACGGGAAAGCCGGCTCGAACCTTGAAGTTCGCGATCGACCTGCGCGCCTTGGTGACCACCGGCTTCTGCCCCGCGATCCTGGTCATGTCGGCGAGCGCGTTGTCGAGCGTCTTCTTGTCGGTCGTGGTCTCGCCCACGCCCATGTTGAGCGTGATCTTGCCCAGGCGCGGCACCTGCATCACGGTCTTGTAGCCGAACTTCTGCATCAGCTCCGGCACTACTTTCTCGCGGTAGTAGATCGCCAGGCGCGCCGGCGGCGCCGGCAACTGTGGCGCGTCGGACTTTGGAGTGGCTACTTTTTTCGGCGCGGCCTCTTTCTTCTGCACCGGTTTCTGCGCCTGCGCCGGCTTCGGTTCCTGCTTGGGCTTTTCGTCCTTGGCCATGGCTTTACACGTCCACCTGCTCGCCGTTCGCCTTGAACACCCGCACCTTGCGGCCGTCGCTGAGCTGCTTGATGCCCGCGCGGTCGGCCTTTTTGGTCGCCGGGTTGAACAGCGCGATGTTGGAAATGTGGATCGGCAGGTCCTTGTCGACGATGCCGCCGGTGACGCCCTTCATCGGGTTGGGGCGCTGGTGCTTCTTGACGCGGTTGACGCCCTCGATCACCAGATGCTCGGCGTCGACGCGGCGCAGCACGGTGCCGCGCTTGCCCTTGTCGCGCCCGGAGATCACCACCACCTCATCGCCTTTCTTGATCCGCTGCATCAAAGGACCTCGGGTGCAAGCGATACGATTTTCATGAAGCGCTCGGTGCGCAGCTCTCTCGTGACGGGACCGAAAATGCGCGTGCCGATCGGCTCCATCTTGGGGGTCAGCAGCACCGCCGCGTTGCGATCGAAGCGGATCAGCGAGCCGTCGGAGCGGCGCACGCCCTTGGCCGTGCGCACCACCACCGCGTGATAGATCTCGCCCTTCTTCACCCGCCCGCGCGGCGCGGCGTCCTTGACGCTCACCTTGATCACGTCGCCGATCGAGGCGTAGCGGCGCTTGGAGCCGCCGAGCACCTTGATGCAGATGACCGCCCGCGCGCCCGTGTTGTCGGCCACGTCCAGAATGGACTCCATCTGAATCATTGCTTGGCTCTCCAATCCAACTTGCGCCGCACCCGGCGCAGTTTTGGACCCCGAAGGGACGGGAAAAGGCGCGGATTCTAAACGGCTTTGGACTTCTCCACAAGCCTCGTGACGCGCCACGACTTGGTTCTCGAGATCGGCCGGCACTCGGCGATCTCGACCAGGTCGCCCTCCCCGAACTCGGCGCTTTCCACGTGCGCGTGATATTTGCGCGAGCGCGTGATCGTCTTGCCCATCATCGCGTCCCGCACGCGGCGCTCGACCCGCACCACCACCGTCTTCTGCATCTTGTTGCTGGTCACCCGGCCTACCAGCTTGCGCTGGTTCTTGGCCGTGGAAGCTTGATCGGTCATTTCGCCGCCTTCTCCTTCATTAGGGTACGGACGCGCGCGATGTCGCGGCGGACCTTCTTCAACTGGCTGGTGTTGGTCAGCTGCTGGGTGGCGAGCTGCATGCGCAGTCCAAACTGCGCCCGCAGCAGGCCTTCGAGCTCCTTCTGCAGCTCCTCGCCGCTCTTGCCGCGGAGTTCAGTCGGGTCCATGTCCTACCCCAGCATGCGCTGCACGACGATGGTGCGGAACGGCAGCTTCGCGGCAGCGAGCGCGAAGGCCTCCTTGGCGAGCGCCTCGGTGACGCCGTCCATCTCATAGATGATCTTGCCCGGCTGGATCTCGGAGACGAAGAACTCCGGGTTGCCCTTGCCGTTGCCCATGCGGACTTCGGCGGGCTTCTGCGAGACCGGCTTGTCCGGGAACACGCGGATCCAGATGCGGCCGCCGCGCTTGATGTGGCGCGACATGGCGCGGCGCGCCGCCTCGAGCTGGCGCGCGGTGAGCCGGCCGCGGGTGGTCGCCTTGAGGCCGAACTCGCCGAACGCGACCTTGGTGCCGCGCGACGCGACCCCGGTATTGCGCCCCTTCTGCTGCTTGCGATATTTGGTTCTTGCCGGTTGCAGCATGACTATTCCTTAGTTTCTCCGCCTTCCTCCTTCAATACTTTCTTGGGCCGCTTCACCGTGGTCTTCGGCGCGGGGGCGTCGGGCTTCTTCGCCGCCTTGCGCTCGCCCTCGGGCCTCGGCCTGCCGGAGGGGCGCCTTGCGCCCGGCTTGGGCACCGGCTTCTTGGCCCGCCTCGGCTCCGCAGGCGTTTCGGGCTGCGCCGCCGGCGCGGCCGACGGTAATGCCGCCTGCACTTCGCCCTTCGGCATGACTTCGCCCTTGTAGACCCACACCTTGATGCCGATCACGCCGAAACTGGTCTTGGCCTCGCCCAGCCCGTAGTCGATGTCGGCGCGCAGCGTGTGCAAAGGCACGCGTCCCTCCCGGTACCACTCGGTACGGGCGATCTCGATGCCGTTCAGGCGGCCCGAGCTCATGATCTTGATGCCCTGCGCGCCCAGGCGCATGGCGTTCTGCATCGCGCGCTTCATGGCGCGCCGGAACATGATGCGCTTCTCGAGCTGCTGCGCGATCGAGTCGGCGATCAGCTGCGCGTCGACCTCGGGCTTGCGGATCTCCTCGATGTTCACGTGCACCTGATT
>Ga0137403_10006714_pt1 | contig 13135 bp, 10 predicted proteins | sample CZOMad2_1_16fung_FD_122057 | JGI IMG/M metagenome (GOLD analysis project Ga0137403, IMG submission 122057) | Vadose zone soil fungal communities from Angelo Coast Range Reserve, California, USA - CZOMad2_1_16fungal (Hybrid Assembly) | ecosystem: Environmental > Terrestrial > Soil > Vadose zone... | reverse complement strand
CTGCCCGGTCATTGAAGAATCCAAAGAAGGCGATGTGCAAACTGCGCTCGACACCTACGGTAAGCTGAAAGGAGAACTGAAATCAATTCACGTTGGCCTGCTCCACGGCCGGATGCCGCCCGCAGAGAAGGCGGCCGCGATGGAAGCCTTCTCGAACGGAACAACGCAGCTCCTCGTCAGCACGACGGTGATCGAAGTCGGCGTCGACGTCCCGAATGCCTCGCTGATGGTGATCGAGAGCGCCGAGCGCTTCGGCCTCGCGCAGCTGCACCAGCTGCGCGGCCGCGTCGGCCGCGGCGCGCGCGACAGCACGTGCATCCTGCTCTTCGGCGGACCGCTCTCGAGCAGCGCCCGCGAACGCTTGAAGGTGATTTTTGAGAATGCGGATGGCTTCGAGATCGCGCGCCGCGACCTGCTGCTGCGCGGCCCCGGCGAGTATCTCGGCGAGCGCCAGAGCGGCGTGCCGCTGCTGCGCTTTGCCGACATTGAGCGCGACGAGGATCTCGTGCGCGCCGCACGCGAGGCGGCCGGCGAGCTGATCGACAGCGATCCCGAAGCGGCGCGCGCGCATGTCGCGCGCTGGCTGGGATCGAGGCAGGACCTGACCTACGCGTGAGTTATGCTTCCGGCATGGGTCCTGCGTTCATCGCCAGGCGCCTGGATGCCTATGAGCGGCTGATCCGGCTCGACAAGCCGATCGGCACGCTGCTCCTGCTCTGGCCGACGCTGTGGGCGGTGTGGCTTGCCTCGCACGGCGCACCCCGGCTCGACATCGTCATGATCTTCGCCCTCGGCACGCTGCTCATGCGCTCGGCCGGCTGCGCGGTCAACGACTACGCCGATCGTCGCTTCGATCCACAGGTGGAGCGCACTCGCGCGCGGCCGCTCGCCGCGGGGGAGATTGAGCCGCGGGAGGCGCTGGTAGTAGCGGCGCTGCTCGCGCTGGCCGCGTTTGCCTTGGTGCTGTTTCTGAATTGGAGCGCGATCCTGCTCTCATTCGTGGCGGTCGCGATCGCTGCCAGCTACCCGTTCACCAAGCGCTTCTTCGCGCTGCCCCAGGCCTATCTCGGCGTCGCGTTCGGCTTCGGCATCCCGATGGCCTATGCCGCGATCCAGAACCGGCTGCCCGCGGAATGCTGGCTGCTGCTCGCCGCGAACGTGTTCTATTCGTTCGCCTACGATACCGAGTACGCGATGGTCGATCGTGAGGACGACGCGAGGCTCGGCCTTCGCACCTCGGCGCTCACGCTCGGGCGATGGGAGGTCGCCGCGGTCATGGCCAGCTATGCCGTCATGCTCGCGAGCCTTGCGGCGCTCGGCGCGATGCTGCGACTGGACTGGCCGTATTCCGCAGGTCTGGCCGTCGCCGGCGCGATGATGGTCTATCATTGGTTCCTGATCCGCGGCCGCACCCGGGAGGGCTGCTTCAGGGCCTTCCGCCACAACAACTGGGTCGGCGGCGCGATCTTCGCCGGAATCGTCTTGAGCTACTCCTTCAATCAGCCGTGGCGATGAGCGACGCCGGCCCGGCGATCACACGCTTCGATTTTGCGGCCGGCGGCCTGCGCGGGACGCATCTGACGCTTTATCCGAACTGCCTCGTGCACCGCGGCTACGCGCATCTCGAGACGCTGCCGCTCGCCAGCATCGCCTCGGTGCGCGTGGCGTTCGAGCGCGATGAGCGCAAGCTCGGCTGGGGCGCCGCCCTGGTGATCATCGCGCTCCTGCTGCTCGGCCTCGCCGCGCCGCTCGCCGCGTTCGCCGGCGGCGCCGCGGTGGAACTGGCGGCGGGTGGGACGCAGGGCGTGGGGCGCGCGCTGCAGGGCTTTTTCCGGGTGATCGAGGCCCTCGCCAATGCGCTGCCATTGCTCGCCATGGTGGTGGTGCTCGGCGGCATCGCGCTGGGGGTGCTCGGCTGGCTGGGCAGCACCACGCTCACACTGACGCTCGCCGGAGTCGAACGGGTGTACCCGGTCCGCGGCCGCGATGCCCGCTTGCTGGATTTCGCCGAGGCGCTCAGCGAGCGGGTCGTGGCGTGCGTGATGGTTCTCAGGCGGTGAGCTACTCGGACCTGAGAGAATTCCTTTCGCAGCTGGAAGCGAAGGGCGAGCTCAAGCGCATCGGCGCGGAAGTCTCGCCGCGGCTCGAGATGACCGAGATCTGCGATCGCGTGCTGCGCGCCGGCGGCCCGGCGCTGCTCTTCGAGCGGCCCGCCGGGCATGACATCCCGGTGCTCGCCAATCTTTTCGGCAGCGTCGCGCGCATTGCCGCGGCGATGGGCGTCGAGCGCCCGAGCGAGCTGCGCGAGGTCGGCAAGCTGCTCGCGTACTTGAAGGAGCCCGAGCCGCCCAAGGGCCTGCGCGACCTGTGGGAGAAATTCCCGCTCTTCAAGAAGGTGCTCGACATGGCGCCGAAGGAGCGCTCCTCGGCGCCGTGCTACGAGATCGTGCGCGAAGGAAACGACGTCGATCTCGCGCGCCTGCCGGTCCAGCACTGCTGGCCCGGCGACGCCGGGCCGCTCATCACCTGGGGCCTGACCGTCACGCGCGGTCCCCAGAAGAAGCGGCAGAACCTCGGCATCTACCGCCAGCAGGTGATCGGGCGAAACCGCGTCATCGTGCGCTGGCTCGCGCATCGCGGCGGTGCGCTCGACTTCCGCGATCACCAGCTCGCGAGCCCCGGCGCCCCGTTCCCGGTGGCCGTGGCGCTCGGCGCCGACCCTGCGACGATGCTCGCTGCCGTGACGCCGGTGCCCGATACGCTCGGCGAATACCAGTTCGCGGGACTGCTGCGCGGCGCGCGCACCGAGCTCGTGAAATGCCTGGGCAGCGACCTGCAGGTGCCGGCGAGCGCCGAGATCGTGCTGGAAGGCGTGATCCATCCCGGCGAGACCGCGGAAGAAGGCCCGCACGGCGACCATACCGGCTACTACAACGAGGTCGAGCGCTTTCCCGTGCTGACGGTAGAGCGCCTTGCCATGCGTCGCTCGCCGATCTATCACTCGACCTATACGGGGAAGCCGCCCGACGAGCCGGCCATGCTCGGCGTCGCGCTGAACGAGTTGTTCGTGCCCTTGCTGACCAAGCAGTTCCCCGAGATCGTCGACTTCCATCTGCCGCCGGAAGGCTGCTCGTACCGGCTCGCGGTGGTAAGCATGAAGAAGCAGTACCCCGGGCACGCGAAGCGCGTGATGTTCGGCATCTGGAGCTTCCTGCGGCAGTTCATGTACACCAAGTTCATCGTCGTCTGCGACGACGACATCGACGTACGCGACTGGAAAGAAGTCATCTGGGCCATCACCACGCGGGTGGATCCGGCGCGCGACAGCCTGATCGCGGAGAACACGCCGATCGATTACCTCGACTTCGCCAGCCCGGTCGCCGGGCTCGGCTCGAAAATGGGCATCGACGCCACGGCGAAATGGCCGGGCGAAACGGCGCGGCACTGGGGCCGGCCGATCGTCATGGACCCGGGGGTGAAACGCCGCGTGGACTCGCTGTGGAGGGAGCTGGGTCTGTAATTGAGAGATAGCTCTTGAAACGGCCGCAGTTTGCCATTACTATTAGCACTCGACCAGGTTGAGTGCTAATCACCGCGCTCAGGGTCCGCAAATTCCGGCTTGTATGCATGCAAGCCATTGTAATCCATCATTTTTTATATGGGGAATTTCGCATGAAAATCCGTCCGTTGCATGACCGCGTGATCGTCAAGCGCATCGAAGAGGAGCGCAAGAGCGCAGGTGGCATCGTTATCCCGGACACCGCCGCCGAGAAGCCTGACCAGGGCGAGATCGTCGCCGTGGGCAAGGGCAAGAAGGATGACTCGGGCAAGCTGATTCCGCTCGACGTCAAGCCCGGCGACAGAGTGCTGTTCGGCAAGTACTCCGGGCAGACCGTCAAGGTCAAGGGTGACGAGCTGCTCGTGATGCGCGAGGAAGACATCATGGGCGTCATCGAAGGCGCGTAACCGCCAACCAATTTCGAGTACAGGAGAAGCAACAATGCCAGCAAAAGAAGTCCGTTTCCACGAAGGCGCTCGCACCAAGATGGTCCATGGGTTGAACATCCTGGCCGACGCCGTGAAAGTGACGCTGGGGCCGAAGGGCCGCAACGTCGTGCTAGAGCGCTCGTTCGGCGCGCCGACCGTCACCAAGGACGGCGTCTCGGTGGCCAAGGAGATCGAGCTGAAGGACAAGTTCGAGAACATGGGCGCGCAGATGGTGAAGGAAGTCGCCTCCAAGACCTCCGACGTGGCCGGTGACGGCACCACGACCGCGACGGTCCTTGCCCAGGCGATCGTGCGCGAGGGGATGAAGTTCGTCGCCTCCGGCATGAACCCGATGGACCTGAAGCGCGGCATCGACAAGGCGGTCGTCGCCGTGGTCGAGGAGCTGAAGAAGATCTCCAAGCCCTGCTCGAGCTCGAAAGAGATCGCGCAAGTCGGCTCGATCTCGGCCAACTCCGACTCGGACATCGGCAAGATCATCGCCGACGCGATGGACAAGGTCGGCAAGGAAGGCGTGATCACCGTCGAGGACGGCAAATCGCTCGACAACGAGCTCGACCTCGTCGAGGGCATGCAGTTCGATCGCGGCTACCTGTCGCCGTATTTCATCAACAATCCCGAGAAGCAGATCTGCGTGCTCGAGGATCCGTACATCCTGCTGTACGACAAGAAGATCTCGTCGATCCGCGAGCTGCTGCCGATCCTCGAGCAGGTCGCCAAGGCCGGCAAGCCGCTGCTGCTTATCGCCGAGGAAGTCGAGGGCGAGGCGCTCGCCACGCTGGTGGTGAACAACATCCGCGGCATCCTGAAGACCTGCGCCGTGAAGGCGCCGGGCTTCGGCGACCGCCGCAAGGCGATGCTCGAAGACATGGCGGTTCTCACCGGCGGCACGGTGATCAGCGAGGAGCTTGGCCTCAAGCTCGAGAACGCGACGCTGAAAGACCTCGGCCGCGCCAAGAAGGTCGAGGCGGCCAAGGAGAACACCACCATCATCGACGGCGCGGGCGACAAGAAGCTGATCGAGGCTCGCGTCAAGCAAATCCGCGTGCAGATCGAAGAGGCGACCAGCGACTACGACAAGGAGAAGCTGCAGGAGCGCGTGGCGAAGCTCGCCGGCGGCGTGGCGGTGATCAAGGTCGGCGCCGCGACCGAAGTCGAGATGAAGGAAAAGAAGGCACGTGTGGAAGACGCGCTGCATGCGACGCGCGCGGCGGTCGAAGAAGGCGTGGTCCCCGGCGGCGGCGTGGCGTACATCCGCGCCCGCCAAGCACTCGGCAAGATCAAGGCCGCGAACGACGACCAGGATGCCGGTGTCAAGATCGTGATGCGCGCTCTCGAAGAGCCGCTGCGCATCATCGTCGACAACGCGGGCGCCGAGCCCTCCGTCGTGCTCAACAAGGTGCTGGAGAACAAGGGCAACTACGGCTTCAACGCGCAGACCGAGGACTACGGCGATCTCGTGCAGCAGGGCGTGATCGATCCGACCAAGGTCAGCCGCACCGCGCTGCAGAACGCGGCTTCGGTCGCGAGCCTGATGCTCACCACCGACGCGATGGTCGCGGAGCTGGTGGAAGAGAAGAAGGGCGGCGGCGGCGGTCATGACCACGGCGGCATGGGTGGCATGGGCGGCATGGGCGGCATGGACATGTAACGGCGCAGCGCTCGAAGCAAGGCAAAGGGCCCAGAGATGGGCCCTTTTCTTTTGTGCCGAAAGGGCGCGGTTATAATCCGCGCCTTCCCGCAGTCGCGTTCCGGCACGGCCAAGTAGCTCAGTTGGTAGAGCAGCGGACTGAAAATCCGTGTGTCGCTGGTTCGATTCCGGCCTTGGCCACCACACTTTCGCGCCGCCCTTGTAGTCGTGTGGCGACACTATCCGCAGCACGTTCGCGGATATGGTTTCGACACCGAGCATGGCTGATTTCGACCGCAAGGCGCGCGAAGCCCTGGGCCTCGATGACCCGCTGCGGTTGCTCGTCGAGAGCGTGCAGGACTGTGCGATTTTCCTGCTCGATCGCGACGGTCATATCGTGAGCTGGAATCCCAGCGCCGAGCGCATCAAGGGCTACAGCGCGCCCGAGATTCTCGGCCGCCATTTCTCCGTGTTCTATCCGCAGGAAGCCCTCGAGCGCCGCTGGCCGCAGCACGAGCGCGCCGCCAAGGAAGGCCGCTTCGAGGACGAAGGCTGGCGCGTGCGCAAGGACGGCACGCTTTTCCGGGCGAGCGTCGCGATCACGGCGTTGCGCGACGCGTCCGGCAAGGTGCGCGGCTTCGCCAAGATTACGCGCGACCTCACCGAGCGCCGGCACCAGGAGGAGCTCCTGCGCCAGAGCGAGGAGCGCTTTCGGCTCCTGATCGAGGCGGTCCAGGACTACGCCGTCTTCATGCTCGATACGCAGGGACGCGTCGCGAGCTGGAACGCGGGCGCCGAGCGCATCAAGGGTTACCGCGCCGACGAGATCATCGGCGAGCACTTCCGCGCCTTCTATATCGAGGACGCGCGTGAACGGCGCTGGCCGGAGGAAGAGCTGCGCCGGGCGCGCGAGCAGGGACGCTTCGAGGACGAAGGGCCGCGGCTGCGCAAGGACGGCAGGATCTTCTCGGCGAACGTCGTCATCACGCCGGTGTACGACCATCGCGGTGTGCTGCGCGGCTTTGCCAAGGTGACGCGCGACATGTCAGAGAAGAAGCGCGTCGAGGCCCTGGAAACCGCGGACCGCCAGACGCAGGAGTTCCTCGCCGTCCTCGGCCACGAGCTGCGCAATCCGCTCGCGCCGATCGCGAGTGCCCTGACGCTCCTCGCGCGCAAGCCGACCAGCGATCCGGCCGAAATCTGGGTGCGCGAGGTGCTTGCGCGCCAGACGGCGCAGCTCGGCCGCCTGGTGGAGGATCTGCTGGACGTGAGCCGCATTACGCGAGCCGCACTCGTGCTCGACCGCAAGGTCGCCGACGTGCGCCCGATCCTGCGGCACGCCGCCGATGCCTCGAAGCAATGGTTCGACCAGCGGCACCAATCGTTCGTCCTGTCGCTGCCGGAGGAGCCGCTCGTCGCCGAGATGGACGAAGTGCGTCTCGGCCAGATCGCGCACAACCTGCTGCATAACGCGGCGAAATACACGCCCGACGGCGGCCGCATCGGCATGACGCCCGAGATGCTTTCGAGCGCCTTTGAGCTCTTCAAGCAGGCGAAACAGGGCCTCGATCGCGCCCAAGGCGGGGCTCGGCGTGGGCCTCACGCTGGCGCAGCGCCGTCCTCGAGCGCCGGCGGCGCGCGGCGGCGCATCCTGGTCGTCGATGACAAGCGCGACGCCGCGCAGGCCCTGCGGCTCGTGCTGGAAGGCGACGGGCATGAGGTTCAAGTCGCCGTCGACGGTCCGAGCGGTCTCGCCCTGGCCAGGCAGTTCCGGCCGGACGTGGCGCTGCTCGACATCGGGCTGCCGAGGATGAACGGCTACGAGCTTGCGCAGCGCCTGCGCGAGGAGCCGTCGCTCGAAGGCACGTTGCTCGTCGCGGTCACCGGCTACGGGCAAATGCACGATCGCGCGCGCGCCTCGGCCTGCGGCTTCCACCATCACCTGGTGAAGCCGGTGGAGTTTGGCGCGCTGCAGCAGCTACTCCGGGAGGCGGTTTAGGCGCGCTCGGCGATCAGTACGACGTTGGAGCCGCCGAAGGCGAATGAATTCGACATCACGGCGCGCGGCGTCTCCGTCCGCTCGGCTCTCAGTGGCACGTGGCGCAAGCGGCAAGCCGGATCGGGTTGCTCGAGGAATGCGGTCGGCGGCAGCCAGCCTCGCGTGAGCGGCAGCAGTGCGGCGGCGAATTCGAGGGCGCCGGCGCCGCCAAGCAGGTGGCCGTGCAGCGACTTCGTCGAGCTCACCGGCACCCGCGACGCGGCCTCGCCGAAGACGAGGTTGATCGCTTCCGCCTCGACGACATCGCCCACCGCGGTGGCGGTGCCGTGCGCGTTGACGTAGCCGATCTCGTCCGCCTTGCGTTGCGCCTCGTGCAGGGCTTCGCGCATGGCGCGTACCTGGCCGTCGCGATCCGGCCGTGACATGTGCACCGCGTCGCACGAATTGCCGTAGCCGGTGAGGAACGCCATGATGGGCGCGCCGCGCGCACGGGCGTGCGACTCCTCCTCGAGAACAAAGGCGGCGGCGCCCTCCCCAAGCACGAGGCCGCCGCGCCGCTTGTCGAAGGGCTTGCAGCTGGCCGCGGGGTTCTCGGCATCTGCCGGCGCGAGCGTGCGCAGCGCCTGCCAGGCGGCGAGCGTGCCGGGCGTGAGCAAAGCCTCGGACCCGCCGGCAATCATGGCGTCAGCGCGCCCGGCCTGTATCGTGCGCATGGCTTCACCGAGCGCCATCGCGGAGGATGAGCAGGCGGTCGCGAAATTGGCGAACGGCCCGCGCAGGGCGTGGCGCACGGCGACGTTGGATCCGGCAGCGTTACTCATTGCCATCACGACGGTGAGCGGCCGCAAGCGCCATTCGCCCTCGCCATAAACGTGCCGGTAGGCCGTCTCGAGCGTATTCGAGCCGCCGAGGCCCGTGCCCCAAAACGTGCCGGCACGCTCTCGCATCTCGCCGATCTGAATGCCACTCGCGGCGATGGCTTGCCCGGCAGCGGTAATAGCGAATTGGGAAGCGCGGTCGAGATTCGCTGCTTCCGCCTCCTTGAAGAACGGACCGGGCTTCCAATCGGTCATCGCCGCAACCTGCACGCCCGAGCCCGCGGCCACATCCGGCGGCAGGCGACCCACGCCGGAGCGAGCCTCGCAGAGCGCGCGGTAAAAGTCCTCGAGGGTAGAGCCGAGCGGCGAGACGACTCCCGCCCCGGTAACTGCGACGCGCCGCTCTGCCATGGAGTGTGTCAGGCCTTGCCGGCGGCGGCGAGCGCGGCGGCGACGTGGCGCTGCAGGTCGCCGAGCGTCTTGATGCTCTTCAGGTCCTCGTCGGACACGCTGACGCCGAACTCCTCCTCGATCTTGAACATGAACTCGATGAAGGACAGCGAGTCGATGCCAAGCGAATCGAGCGGCGCGGCCGGGTCGAGTGCGTTGGCATCGAGGGAGAACTCCTTGCCGGCGAGATCCTTGATGCGGCCGAGCGTGTCCATCGAGGCGAAATTATAGACGGTGATAGAGTCGTTTCATGGGGAGTGCGCGCTCGCACCGCAATTCCAGCGACCGGCCCGCGCCGCGCGTGTCGGCCGTTCTTGGCCTGCAGAAGGTGGAGCTATTTCGCGGCCTCGATCCGGCCAGCCTGCGCGAGATCGGCCAGCACTGCAAATGGACCCGCTGCAAGAAGAATGAATACGTCATCCGCCGGGGAGACGGCACCGATCGCGACGTCTATTTCGTGATCTCGGGCCTCGTGCGTGTCGCTGCGCCCGCCGGGCGCGGCCGCAATATCATCTTCCGCGACGTGGCGGCCGGCGATTTCTTCGGCGAACACTCTGCGCTCGACGGCCTCAATCGCTTTGCCGACGTCGTCGCAGTGCGCGAGTCGCTGCTCGCTTCAATGCCACCGGAAGCTTTCCGGGCGATCCTCGCCAACCACGCCTCGGTACGCGAACGGCTGCTGCGGCGCCTCTCCGGCACGATCCGTGAGCTCGCGGGCCGGGTGTTGGACCTGGGCGCGCGTCGCGTGCAGAGCCGGGTCTGGGCGGAGCTCGTGCGCATCGCACGCGCGAGCGGTATCACGGATAAGAGCGCGCGCATTGAGCGCTCGCCCACCCACAAGGAAATCGCGAGTCGCGTCGGCACGTCGCGCGAGGAAGTCACCCGCGAGCTGTCGCGCCTCGCGCGCCAGGGCTTGCTAGAGCGGCAGGGCCGTGCGCTCGTGCTGCACGACGTGCGGGCGCTCGAGGAACTGATGACCGACGCGCTGCCGCAAGATGCCTCGCCCGCGCTGCCGGAAGAGGAATGGCGGCATGTCAACCCACCCCGGGCGCAGCGGCTGCCGCGGGCCGTGCTGGTCGCCGACGTGCTCGACGCTGCCGACCTCATGGAGCGCGACGAGGAGCGCACCCTCGAGCGCTGGCGCACGTTCTTCGCCCGTGCCACGGCAGAGCTGATCCCGATCCACGCGGGCCGCAGCCTGTCGCACGCCGTTGGCGATGGCTTTCTAGCCGAGTTTCCGGATGCGGTGCACGCCGTGCGCTGCGCGTTCGAACTGCACGAGAACCTCGCTCGCTCCAACGCGACGGCCGGGGCTCCCCCGCTCGGCCTGCGCATCGGCATCCACGTCGCCGAGGTGATCGTCGAGACGTTCAACGTGCGGGGCGACGGTGTGCACGTGGCCGCGCGCCTCGCCGAACTTGCCAATGCCGGCGAGACCGTGGTTTCCGCCCCGGCGCGCGACCAGCTGACGAGCGGCGTGGAGGCTTCGGTCGAAGACCTCGGCGAGCAGCGGCTGCGCAACCGCAGCCGCGCGATCCGCGCCTTTCGCCTGTGGCCGCCGGCCCGCCCGGCGGCGGAGCGCCCGAGCACGCTGCTGCGCTCGCAGGGCCGCCCGTCGGTGGCGGTGATTCCGTTCCAGTTGCGCACCGACGACGCTCGCTTCGCCTTCATCGGCGACGGCCTCGCCGACGAGACGATCGCGATGCTGTCGCGCATTGCGGATTTCTTCGTGGTCTCGCGCTTGTCTTCGATGGCGTTCCGACGCACCCCGCTCGGCCTGCGCAGCATTGGCGAGATGCTCGGCGTGCAGTACGTGCTCTCGGGCAGCGTGCAGGCCGCGCATCCGCACGCGCTTCTGATGGCCGAGCTTGCCGATACCCGCGACGGGCGCATCGTCTGGACCGAGCGCTTCGAGGGGAACCTGGCCGACGTGTTCGCGCTGCAGGCCGGGCTCGCGCGCAAGATCGCGCAGAGCATGGCGCCGGTGGTGCGCTCGGTCGAGTTGCGCCGGGCGCGTATCACCAATTTCGAGGAGCTCGACGCCTACGGCATGACGCTACGCGGCGTGGAGCTCATGCACCGCCTTGCGCGCGATGACTTCATGCGCGCCCGCCAGGCGTTTCTCACCGCCATCGAGCGCAATCCATTGTCGCCCGCGCCGCACGCGTGGCTTGCGAAATGGCATATCCTGCGCGTGCTGGCCGGGATGAGCGACGCTCCGGCGCAGGACTTCGCGGACGCCACGTCCGCGGCCGCGGGCGCGCTGGCTTGCGACGCAGACGACGCGCTCGCGCTCGCGGTCGACGCGTTCGTAGCCGCCTGGTCGCTGCACGACCTCGACACCGCCGAACAACGCCTGGCCCAGGCGGTAGCGGCCAATCCCAACGAACCGCTCGCCTGGCTGCACAGCGCCATTACCCACGCCTGGCGCGGGCGCGGCGCCGAAGCGGTGCAATGCGCCGACCAGGCGCTTTCGCTCTCGCCGCTCGATCCAATGATGTATTACTTCAATTCGCTCGCCGGCATGGCGAACCTGGTGGCCGAGAACTACGAGCGCGCGATCGACCTGTCGATGCGCTCGTTGCGCGAGAACCGCTTGCATACCCCGACCTTGCGCACGCTCGCGGCCGCGTTCGTGCTCTGCGGCCGCGCCGAAGAGGGACGCGAGATGATGCGCAGGCTGCGCGAGCTCGAGCCGGCGCTCACGGCTGGCGCTCTGCAGGCGCGCTATCCGGGGCGGGACAGTCCGCAGGCCGGCCGTTTCATCGGCGCGCTGGTCGAGGCCGGGCTGCCGCGATAGCGCGAAGCGCCGATCGAGACACCGGCCGAGATGGCGAGGATCGCCGCGACTTCGGCGGTCGATGGAATTTCGCCGAGGAAGACGAGGGCGAGGATCGCGGTCAGCACCGGCACCAGCGCGATCAGCGCGCTCGAGCGCTCGGCGCCCAGGCGCTCGATGGCGTGGTTCAAGGCAATGAGCGCCACGCAGCCTATCAGCACGCCCTGCCACAGCGTCTGCCAAAGAAGTTCGAACGGCGCGACGCGCCACAGCGGCGTAGGCGCCGAGCAGAGATGCCACGGCACGACGATCAACCCCGAATACACGGTCACGATCGCCGCCGCCTGCACGGCGCTTACCCCCCAGCTGCGCAGCTGGAGCACATAGAGCGCGCCAAGCGCCGAAGCGCCGAGGAACATGGCATCGCCGGCGAGGACAGCGGGATTGCGCGCGGCTGCGTCCCAGCAAGTGAGGAGCAGCACGCCCATTGCGCTAAGCGATGCGCCGATCACGATGCGCTGCGAGGGGCGGCGGGCGAACACCACAAAACCCAGCACGGCGACCCATGCCGAATTTACGCCCGGCCCGAGCGCCGCCTGGTGATTCGCCGGCGCGAATTGCAGCCCGAAGATCACGAGTGCGCCCATGCCGACACCCTGAAACAGCGTGAGCGGAACGCCGCGCAGCCAGGCCTCGCGGCGGATGGTGCGCAGCTGCAGGAGCAGATAAGGCAGGAAGATGAGCGCCCCGACACCGAAGCGCAGCGTGATGAGCTCCTGTGCCGCAAATGTTCCCGTGACAGCGGCGCGTGTAGCCACCGGGTACGCTGCCCAGATCAGCACCGCGACCGCGCCCGCCAAATATCCGGTCACGCGCTTTTAGCCTGCGTGTACCGGGCAGACGCCCCGGCGGCGGCGGCGCACCTCGGCCGCGTACGCCCCGACGGGCCGGGTCGGCTCGAGATTCGGCTCGACCATGTGCTTCTCGTAGCGGGTCCAGGCTTGCTCAGGAAATTCGCGCAGGCCGCGCACCAGGCCGAAGCGATTCGAGACTTCCTCGGCGTACGTGCTCCGGTGCAGGGGCTGCACCTGCAAGAGCGGCGTCTCCGTGCTGAACGGGATCGGCACATCGGTCTTGATGAGCCGCAGGTTGGTGAAGAGCGGGCCGAACCAGCGGTCGCTCTCGACGATGCCTTCGTAGAGGTCGTAGGCGATGTTGCGCGGCAGATTCGCCGGCGGCCGCACGAGGATGCTCCAGTCCTCGGCGCTCTCGACGAAAAGGCCCGTCCATACCTGGACGAGGCCGGGCTCGGGCAGCGCGGTGAGGAAAGGGGGCGCGAAGCCGCGCAGCCGCTTGGGAGCGAGACGGTCAAACATCGCCGCGAAGCCGGGATACTGCGCGCTCTGCAGCGCGTACCACCCGTTCGCGCCGCTATAGGTCCAGATGACCTGCGA
>Ga0137403_10006713_pt1 | contig 13136 bp, 9 predicted proteins | sample CZOMad2_1_16fung_FD_122057 | JGI IMG/M metagenome (GOLD analysis project Ga0137403, IMG submission 122057) | Vadose zone soil fungal communities from Angelo Coast Range Reserve, California, USA - CZOMad2_1_16fungal (Hybrid Assembly) | ecosystem: Environmental > Terrestrial > Soil > Vadose zone... | reverse complement strand
CATCAGCTCCGCGGCGGCATGCGGCAGGCGCGCTCCGCGGCGCGACACCAGGTACACGTGGCGGGGCAGGCTCAGTTGCCGCACCTTTACTTCTTTCATCCAACTGCGCTCGATCTCCCATTGCACACACATGCGCGGCACGATCGCGACGCCCATGCCCATCTGCACAAATCGCTTGATGCCTTCAATGGTGGGCATCTCAATGGGCATATTGAGTGTGGTGCGATGCCTGGCGAAAAGTTCGATGACCCGCCGGCGAAATGGTGACTCAACGATGTGCCCGATAAAAGTTTCGTTGGCTAAATCTTCGACGTCCACTTCCCGGCGCTTGGCCAGCGGATGCTTCAGCGGCACCACCAGGGTCAGCTCGTCTTTCAGGATTTCCGTAGCCTGCAACTGCGCATCGCGGGGGACGTAAGAGATGGCCCCGACGTCCAGTCGATAGTTCAGCACTTCATGCGGAATATCTCGCGAAAACATGCGATGGACGCGCACCTGAACGCCAGGGTGCATTTCGCGAAACTTGGAGAGCGCGGGAAGCAAGGCATGGATGGAGCTTTCGTTGACGCCGAGGGACAGTTCACCGCGCTTCAACCCCTCAAGCTCGCTCAGGCCCTTTTTTACTTCGTCGCGGAGGTTCAGCAGGCGCTCGGCGTAATCTTTCAGAAGGACGCCCGCGTCAGTCAGGCGCACCGGCCGCGAACCGCGCACAAATAGTGGCTGGCCCAGCGAATCTTCCAGCTTGCGAATACCCAGGCTGATAGCGGGTTGGGTGCGGTATAGGCGTTCGGCAGCCCGAGAAAAGCTGCCCTCCTTGGCTACCATCAGAAATACCTGCAATTCGCCGAGATCCACTGTCCCCCCTGCCGCTAAGTATAAGGCAGGATTATCAAAAGCAGAATAAAGATAAATTTGACCCGCAGGCTCCCGTCTGTTTACCTATACACGGGAGACTCTATGGACCCCGTACGTATATTTGACACTACGCTGCGCGACGGCGAGCAATCCCCCGGCTTCTCCATGAATACGGCGGAGAAGATTCGCATGGCGCGGCAGTTAGCCAAGCTTGGGGTGGATGTGATCGAGGCAGGTTTCCCCATCGCTTCGCGCGGCGACTTGGACGCGGTGCGCCTGGTGGCCAAGGAAGTGCGTGATGTACCCATCGCAGCCCTGGCCCGCGCGAGGAAAGACGATGTCGCCGCAGCCATAGAGGCTTTGGAGCCGGCGGCATCCCCCCGGTTGCATATTTTTCTGGCCACGTCAGATTTACATCTTCGCGTGAAGCTGAATATTTCTCGTGAGCAGGCACTGGAAGCAATTTCTTCGACGATTCGATTGGGCAGGCAGAATGTCGCAGAGGTGGAGTTTTCCGCCGAAGACGCCGGCCGTACGGATATCCAATTTTTGTGCCAGGTGTGCCGCACTGCGCTGGACGCCGGAGCTAGCGTGCTAAACCTTCCTGACACTGTGGGTTACGCCGTCCCTGAAGAATACGGCGCGATGTTCCATAAGGTCCGTGAATATTTGGGCGATCCGCAGGGCGTCACGCTGAGCGCGCATTGCCACGACGACTTAGGTATGGCTGTAGCCAATTCGCTGGCCGCTGTGCGCGCCGGTGTCCGCCAGATCGAATGCACGATCAACGGCATTGGGGAACGCGCGGGCAACGCCGCGCTGGAAGAAGTGGTGGTTGCCCTCGCGGTGCGCAAGGAAAGCTTTGGCGTTACTACCGGAATCCGTCTCGAGGAGCTTTTTCCCACCAGCCGCATGCTTTCGGAAATCACGGGTGCCGTCGTAGCTCCTAATAAAGCTGTGGTGGGCGCCAATGCATTCGCGCATGAAGCGGGCATCCACCAGGACGGCATCATCAAGAACCCACTAACCTACGAGATTATTTCGCCACAAACGGTAGGTGTCCCCGCGCGGTCCCTTATCTTAGGCAAGCATTCCGGTCGCAATGCTTTGCGCTCGAGCTTGCGCGATCTGGGTTACGAACCAAGTGACCTGGAACTCGCGGAGATCTACCGCAGGGTAACCGCCCTCGCGGATCAGCAAAAAGATGTTCGCCAGCGCGATTTGGTAGCCATCGCCCACGAAGTGATTCGCCGCGGAGCGGTGGCCGCTGCAGCCGAAGCAGCATCGCCGGCTTAAGCCTAGGGATACGTTCTAAGCGCAGACGTGTTGCCGACTAGGCCGTCGTCTCTTCTTAAAAGCAGTGCGAAGGATTACGATTGATTCATCGGGGTTTGGCCATGAAGAAGACCATTGTTCTGCTCCCTGGAGACGGCATCGGCCCGGAGGTGACTCGGGCCGCCGTTACCGTGCTCCGCGAAGCTGCGCATGAGTTCCACCATCAGTTTGATTTTGCGGAATTTGCGATTGGCGGCGCCGCGATCGACACAACTGGAACGCCGCTTCCCGACGCCACCCTGGACGCGTGCCATAAGGCCGACGCCGTTTTTCTTGGCGCGGTCGGCGGGCCCAAGTGGGATTCGCTCCCGGTTGGCAAGCGCCCGGAAAGCGGCCTGCTGGCGTTACGCCAGGGGCTCGGACTCTACGTTAATGTTCGTCCCGTAAAACTGTTGGAGCCTCTGCGCGGAATCTCGCCATTGCGCGCTGACCGGCTGGGTGATCTGGACCTCGAAATCGTGCGCGAGCTTGCCGGAGGCATATATTTCGGCGAGCGCGGCAGCGTGGTCGAAAAAGGCGTAGAGCGTGCCTTTGACACCGAATCGTACTCGACCTCGGAGATAGAGCGCATCGCGACTTTCGCTTTCGCGCGTGCGGAAAGCCGCTCGCGACGAGTCTGCTCGGTCGACAAAGCCAACGTGCTGGCCAGTTCGCAGCTCTGGCGTCGCACGGTCACAGCCATGAGCGCGGCTTATCCCGGCATCCGCCTCGACCATATGTACGTCGATAACGCCGCCATGCAGCTCACGCTGCGGCCAGCACAGTTCGATGTAATACTCACCACCAACATGTTCGGCGACATCCTAAGCGATGCCGCCGCCGCTTTAGCAGGATCAATCGGTGTGATTCCATCCGCCAGCTTCGGGTCAAACGCGCCGCTCTTTGAGCCGATCCATGGTTCCGCGCCCTCGCTAGCGGGGACGGACACAGCCAATCCCATCGGCTCGATTCTCAGCGTGGCGATGATGCTGCGAGACGCTTTCGGCTTGGCGCTGGAAGCAGACTGGGTGGAGCAATCGCTCCTTCGCGTGCTCAGCGGCGGCTACCGTACGCCGGACATCTCTGAAAATGGCGGACGCACGGTTACCGGTTCGGCGTTCACGGAAATGCTCCGCGAAGAGATGCAGCGCACCCTGGAGCACGCCGAGCGCTACGGCTGGGGTGTCTGACCGGCCTTTGCTTCAGTCTTCCCCGCATCGCTTGGCGGCACAGCACCTTGCCGTCTCTCGCCGTCCTTGCGAGAACCCGCCGAGGATGCTACTTTTTCACTTCCCAGATAGGTGACTGCTCACCTAAATCGGGAAAGATGGTCCAGGTGCGGAGGCGGAGCCTCGCGGCGTTCTCCTCCGGCTCGTTCAACAAGTTGCCCACATTCATTGGTCCGGAACATTTAGGATGGCTGCGGCGCGTGTGCTTGGTCGATAATCGTTTGTTGGTATGACGGATACCATACACAAACTAAGGAAAGCTGCGGGTCAACCCGGGACCGGCGGCGTCACCTATTGGCGCGTGGAAGGCTCACTGCTGGAGGTGGGCGCCATGCGGTTGGTCGGCTTTTTCACGTGGAATGCGCAGAGCTTTTCGGAGCGCTGGGCACGGCGCATGGGCATGGCAGCGATGGCCATCTCGCGCCCGTTTGCCTATACGGCCAGCCGCACCTTTGCTACAAGGCTTCTGCACACGTTGCTGCGCGGCGTCAGCCAAGACCGCCTGGACCTGCTCGGCGAAGAATACTTCCAGTATGTGTTGAAACCACAATTGCGCCGTGAAGCCGTGGAGAAGTTGCTGGCTGCGGTGCGTTCCGGGGAAGAAATTGTCCTGGTGAGCCAGCTTCTTGAGCATGTGCTGCGTCCGCTTGCCAATCACTTTGGGGTCTCTTCTTTCGTTGCCAATCGGATGGAATTTCGCGATGGCTACGCAACCGGTCGCCTGCTTTCACCGGTGGTCCGCCCGCGCGGGCCTCTGGCATGGATCGCCAGCGGTTCTATAGACGGCCGGGTTCCACGCGAGAAGTTATTGTCGCGGCTTGGTTGGCCAGAATCTGCGCTCGAGAATGCGACGCAACCTGCAGCGCGGCCTTCGGCGCCGGCCGGCCGAGCAGTGGCCGCACTGGGCGATGTGCCGCGGGTTGAGCGGCTCGCGGTGCGCGAGACGCTGGCGAATCGTCACATTTTACTGGTCGGGGTCACTGGCTTCATCGCCAAGGTGTGGCTGGTCGATCTGCTCGAGAATGTTCCGAACATCCGCAAAATTACGCTGCTGGTCCGCCGCAATCGCAACACGTCCGCGCAACGCCGTTTCGAGAAGATCATCGAGGAATCGCCGGCATTCGATACGCTGCAGGCTCGGCACGGCCGGCAGCTTGGCGCGTTTTTGAAAGAGAAGGTGGAGGTGGTGGAGGGCGACGTCAGCCAACCGGGGTTGGGGCTGGACGCAGCGACGCAGGACAGGTTGGCGAAATCGCTGGACCTGGTAGTCAACAGCGCGGGGCTGACCGACTTCAATCCCGATTTGCGCGAAGCCCTGGCATCTAACGTCGATTCCGCTGTGCACCTGCTCGGCTTCCTGCGGCAGTGCAGTCAGGCGGGATTGATGCACCTTTCCACGTGCTATGTGGTCGGCATGCGCGATGGGCGCGTAGGCGAGGAGTTGCACGACAACTACAATCCCACGCAGGATGCGAACTTCGATGCGCAACGTGAAATCGATTCTCTGCGCGAGATGATTGCGCGCATTGAAACGCGCGCGGAGAGCCCGGAGCTAGATCGGGCGCTGCGCCGCCAGGCCTTGGGGCGTGCGGGAGATCCAGCCGCGGTGCCTTCCGAGCAGTTGGAGGGTGTGCTGAAGCGCAACCGTGCGCGGTGGGCACGCAATCGGCTGCTTCGCGTGGGGCTGCGGCGCGCACAACATCTCGGTTGGCCGAATACATACACATTCACGAAGAGTTTGGGGGAATCGATCCTTTCGCGACACGGGCAAGATTTGCCGATCGCCATCGTGCGGCCGTCGATTGTCGAAAGCTCGGAGCGCTCGCCATTTTCCGGATGGAATGAAGGCATCAATACTTCCGGGCCGCTGTCTTATCTGCTGGGCACGAACTTTCGCCAGCTTCCTACCAATGAACGCAAGTGCCTCGACGTCATTCCGGTGGATATGGTTTCGCGGGGCATGACGCTGATTGCCGCGGCCATAATCGCGCGGCGCAACGCGCGGATGTACCAGCTTGCGACCTCGGCAATAAATCCTGTGAATATGGGCCGGAGCATCGAGCTAACTGGACTGGCGCACCGAAAGCATTACCGCACGCAGCAGGGCATCGAGCACTGGCTCAAAGTAAAATTTGAAACCATCCCGGTGTCCAAGCAGCGCTATGAGCGGTTGTCCATTCCCATGCAGAAAGCGGTTATTTCGGGGATCAATCGCGTGGCTGTGATTTTGCGCATGAAAAAAGCGCCGCTGGCCAGGCAGGAGCGCGACCTGTTGCGCGCTGAGAAGCTCATCGAGCTGTATGAGCCGTTTATCCTGCACAACGAGCATGTATTTGAGTGCGAGAATGCGCGATTGCTTTCCGCCGCCCTGCCTCCGGAAGAACGCGGGCTGTTCGCGTTTGATCCCGAATCCATTGACTGGTGGGATTACTGGATCAATATCCATATCCCAGCACTGCGCCGCTGGTGCTATCCGCTCATGGAAGGGCGGCCGCTGGAGTCTCGTGCGCCTCGGGAGCTAGATTGGTCCGCGCAAGCGGCACGCGCCAGCGCGGTTTCTGCGCCGCCCTCCGATCCCTTATGGCGATCTTCGTAACCGGCTCGACCGGCTATCTCGGCAGCTACCTGGTTGCCGGGCTGCTGCGTGAACATCGCGATCCAGTAAATTTGTTGGTGCGTGCTAGCTCCAAACAAGAAGCGCGCGAACGTCTGTGGCGGTCCTTGCAGCTTCATTTTGATTTTCCGGAATTCTTCGATTACCTGAATACCCGCGTGCATATTTTTCGCGGGGACCTGACTTCCCAGCGCTTCGGCTTGCCTGACGAAGACTACGTGGTTCTGGCGGAAACAACCGACTCCATCATTCATTGTGCGGCCTCGCTAAACCGGAAATCCGAAAAGCAGTGCCTTAACGTTAATTTGCGTGGCTCGCTGGAAGTAATTCAACTCGCGCGCCGTGTGCATGACCGCAGGGGACTGCGGCGCTATTCGCATGTCTCCACGGTGGCGGTCGCTGGTCACCGCCGGAACGAGGTCGTAACCGAAGATGCTTCGATTGACTGGGGCCGCTCGGACTATGATCCCTACGCGCGCACCAAGAAATTTAGCGAGCACATGGTCGCTCAGCTTCTGCCCGATGTGCCGCGCACGATTTTTCGTCCGGCCATTGTGATGGGCGACAGCCGCCGCGCGGAGACTTCGCAGTTCGACATGGTGCAGGCGTTTGATTTGCTTGCGCGATTGCCTGTTCTTCCGCTTCGTCCTAACGATAGAATCGACATCGTGCCCGCGGACTATGTGGGCAGAGCGATTGTGACCATTCATCAGAAAGCGCAGCCTGGGCACGGGGTCTACCATCTTTCTTCCGGCACGGGTTCGCAAACTTATCGCGAGTTGACCGATAGCTTGGCGCAAGCGGGAGGGTGGTGGCGTCCAGCGTACATTCCATCTTTCGGCAAGCCGTTTTCTGCCATCGTGAACTGGTTGGCGAATCGCGGAGGCGCCGTCGGTTATGGTGCGTCGTTGATGAAAGTTTTTTGGCCTTACCTGGACTGGAATACGGTTTTCGACAACTCACGAGTTGTCGCGGAAATGGGCGACTCGCCTGCGAAATTCTCGAGCTACGCCTTTCCGCTCCTGAAATTCAGCCGCGAGAACAAGTTTCGCTATCCGGCAAAGCCTTGGCCTGCCTCCGCGAGTGAAACCGCCTCAAAGATTGTCGCTGGGGGCGCACGCGCGTGACCGACTTCCTTCTGGTCGCCTGGGTCAGCGCGCTGATCGAAATCCGGCGCGTCGGATGGATGTTCGGCCTCGGTAAGCGCTGGGAACCTGGTGACAAGCTCCGGTTGCTCTTCGCGGGATACAACGGCACGCGCAATACCGGCTCCGATGTGCGCGTACAAGAAATGCTACGCCAGGTGCGCTACGTTCTCGGCGCCGGCAACGTTGATTTCAGCGTGATGACGCAGGACTTCAACCGCAGCCGCGGTTATTTTAATGGCACGCGCCAGGTTTATCTTCCTGATGTTTTTCCGCCGTTCCTCTTCCGAGAGGTGCGTCGGAATCACGGCGTCGTCGCTTGCGAAGGCTCCATGTTCAAAAGCAAATTCGCTAACGCTTTGGCGACAATGATGATCGGGTCGCTTGGTATGGCGTCAGCGGAAAACAAGCTATCGCTTGCCTATGGCGCGGAAGCAGGCCACATGGACTCGCTGATCGAAGATATGTGCGGGCGGTATGTGCATGATTCGCTGGTCATCACGCGCAATGTGGAATCGCAAGATTTGTTGCGCAAGCTGGGAATTTCGACGGAATTGGGAACCGACACGGCTTGGACTTTCGAGCCGCATCCACCGGAGTACGCGCGGAAGACGTTGCGCGAGGCTGGTTGGGACGAGAAGACTCCGATCCTTGTGCTCTGCCCAATTCATCCTTTTGTCTGGCCGGTGAAAGCCTCGGTGGCTAAGTTCATCGCACGTGTTGCGACCGGCGCTTTTAAGGATAGCCAGTACCGGACTGTATATTTCTTTCAATCGGGCGATGAGGTCGATAAGAAATATCGCCACTACATCTCTTCTTTCGGCAAAGCCGTCGCTGCTTTCCGGGAAAGGCACAATGTCTTCCCGATTCTTGTGGCCATGGAGCGCCTGGACGCGCACGCATGCCGTTCTATGCTCGAGTTCCTTCCCGGTACACCGGTGTTTACTTCCGACGACTACGATATGTTTCAGCTCGTCTCCATTCTTCGCGCTTGCTCGTATATGGTTTCGTCGCGCTATCACGGAATCGTCACCTGCATGCCCAGCCTAGTTGCTTCGGCTGGCGTCACCATGGACGAGCGCATCCGAAATCTGATGCGTGAGCGCGGCCACGAACACCTCTTTCTCACCGTTGACGATCCCGATCTGGAGCCGAAGCTTTTGCAAGTAATGGAGTCGCTCGTACGCGAGGCGGATTCCGTCCGGGAAGGTATCGGCCGCACGGTGGTCCGCAACCTGAAGCTGATGGCGCGCATGGGCATCATTCTCGAAGATACCGTTCGTCATACCTATCCGCAATTTCCGTTGCGTTCTGGCGTGCTCTCCTGGGAAGACTATCTGCCGCCGCTGAGCAAGACATTGCGTGATTTGGCAGCGCATTACGATGAGAACACCATGGCGCAGCACTCCGTTGCGGGATCCGCCGCGCGATGAACAGGCTCGATGGTTCGCTACAAGCGCTCGCTGCTCTGCTCAACGTAGCTGTCGCTCGCGAAGTCTGAGCCCATGCCCAACTTTCTGGAAATTATATTTGCTCAGCTCGAGCGCAGCGCCGGCCGCGTGGTCTTGCGCGAAATTCACGGCGAGCAATTTGTCAGCGTTACCGGAAGGGAATTGCTCGATCAGATTCGGCAGGTACGCGCTTACCTGCGGAAGACAGACCTTCGCGCTGGCGATCGTTGCGCGCTTCTCGCGCCGAACTCGATTCGTTGGGCGGCGTTCGATTTGGCGATGATGGCTGAAAACCTTATCGTCGTGCCGCTTTATGCTCGGCAGTCGCCCGCGGAACTCGCCGCTATGATGCGCGACTCTGAGCCTAAGCTGCTCTTTACCAGCGATGCGGCTCTTGGCGAGATCGCGATGCAAGCATGGAGCGGCGACTCGGCGACCATGCCCCGTCGCGTACGCTTCGACGAAGTCTTGCAGCAGCCACTTTCAGCTCAACCGGTTCCCGACGGTCCAAATCCGCGTCAAGATGCGGACATCGTGACCATCATCTATACGTCCGGCACTTCGGGAGAAGCGAAGGGCGTCTGCCTCACTACGGCGAACCTTAGTCACATGCTTTCTTGTACGACCGAGCGCCTCAATCAACTCATGGGGCAGACTCGCGAGCCTGACCGCGTATTCCATTACGCGCCATTCAATTTTGCGGCGTCGTGGATTCTTCTGCTCTCTTGTCTTACCCGCGAAAGTGTTCTCACGTTGTCCACCGATCTCACCAAGCTGCCCGACGAGATTCGGCTTTCGGCTCCGCACTATTTTCTCAATGTGCCCACGCTTCTCGAACGAGTCCGCCGAGGCGTCGAAGACGCGCTCTCCAAGCGCGCCGCTCCCATACGCTCTCTGTACGGCAAGGCTCGCAATGCCTGGGAACGAAAAAACTCCGGATGCGCTCACGCAACTGACGCTTTGTGGCTCGGGCTCGGCCGCAGATTTATTTTCAGCAAGATCAAAGAGCGCTTTGGTGCTCACGTGCGCGCGTTGATTTGTGGATCCGCGCCGCTCGCTCCCGAAACGCAGAAGTTTTTTTTGATGCTCGGTATTCCTGTTCTGCAAGCCTACGGCCTCACGGAGACTACCGCTATCTGCACGCTTGATGACCCGCGCGTGCCGGTCGAGCCTGGCTATGTGGGCCAAGCGATTCCCGGCATTGAAATGAAAATTGCCGACAACGAAGAGATTATCGTTCGCGGACCGCATGTCTTTGCCGGCTATTGGAATCGCCCGGAGGAAACCGAGCGCGTGCTGCGCGACGGCTGGTTTCACACTGGAGATCAAGGCGAAGTGAACTTGCGCGGCAATTGGCGCATTATTGGTCGCATTAAAAACCTGATCATCCTCAACTCCGGCCACAACGTTGCGCCCGAGCCTATTGAAGACAAAATCGCGCAGCATCTTCCCGCCGCACAGCACGTAGTCATCGTCGGCAACGGACGCGGCTATCTTTGCGCGCTCATCGCCGGTTCCGCGGAGTCGCAAGCTGCGCAATCCGTGCTCGATGCCGTCAATCCCGGACTTCCACACTATCGCCAAGTCCGCAATTTCACGATCGTGCGCGAAAGCTTCACACCAGAAAACGGCCTGCTCACCGCCAACGGCAAGCTCCGCCGCGATGCCATCAATGCGCGCTTCGCGTCCGAAATCAACTCCATGTACGATAGAAAACAGTCATGAGGCATTTCGTCGGGAAAACGCTTCGCTGGGACTGGCGCGACGGTGTCGTCGAATTAACTATGGACCGCGAGCCCGCCAACGAAATCGGCACGGGAACTTTAGCCGACCTCGAAAAATTCGCAGCAGCCATTCCTGCGCTGGCCACTGAAACCGCCGCCTGCATCATTTCGAGCGCTCGCAAGGAAGGCTTTTCCGCGGGAGCGGACCTCCGCGAACTCTATCGCGCCGCTGAGCCGCTTTCGCAACAAGAGCGCTTGGCCGGGGTCCGGCAATTCCTCGAGCGGATCCACGCCGTGCTCAACGCCATGGACGCCGCGCCATTCGTTACCATCGCCGCTGTCCATGGCATCTGCTTCGGCGGCGGCTTTGAACTCGCCCTGGCCTGTGACATCATCGTCGCCGACAAGATGGCGCGCTTTGCCTTCCCCGAGTTACGCCTGGGCTTAATCCCAGGTTTCGGCGGCATTCCCCGCCTCAAACGCGACCTCGGCAACGCCTTTGTGCGCGATCTGCTCCTCACTGGCCGTAGCGTTAACGCGACACGCGCGCATGCCGTAGGCTTGGTCGCGCAACTCGCTGCCGAAGGCGAAGCCCTCAAGATCGCCCGCTCCACCGCCGCCCAAATTACCAAGTTCGATGGCGTCACCCGCGCCGCCGCAAAAAGATTCATCAAGGTAATTCCCGACGCCGAACTCCGCCAAGAAATCGACCTCTTCTGCGAACTCTTCACCCGCCCCGCCGTAATGGCTGCCCTAAAGAAATTCGTAGAATCCACCGACGCCATGCCCTATCTCCCGTGAAACCAAAGTGTACGAGACTGTTTACATCTTTAACGATGAACGTTAAACTATAAGTGTGATCAGGAGCTTCCGCGATTCACGGACGCACCTATTGTGGTTGACCGGCAAGTCCAGAAAACTTCCTCCGAGCTTGATTCGCACGGCCCTGAGAAAGCTTCTTCTGTTGAATACGGCAGGACGATTGGATGACCTTCGCGCTCCGCCCGGGAACCGTCTTGAGGCTTTGAAGGCCGAACGGGAAGGTCAGTTCAGCATAAGAATCAATGATCAGTTTCGAGTTTGCTTCGTATGGAAAGACGGGGACGCGTTCGACGTGGAGATCACCGACTACCATTGATCGGTTGTTGCTAAGGAATATCTAATGCCCGCAAAGAAAAATGCAGCCCCTAATTGGAAGATTCATCCCGGCGAGATTCTGCGAGAAGAATTTTTGAAGCCAATGGGAATGTCCGCCAACGAGCTTGCTCGATCTATTCGCGTGCCGGCTCCCCGTATCAACGATATTGTGTTGGAGCGCCGTGGTATCACTGCAGATACCGCCGTGAGACTAGCTCGTTTCTTCGGCATGTCTGAGGAATTTTGGATGAATTTACAGTTGCAATTTGAGGTGCGTGCCGCTCGCCAGCGCCTGCGCCACACAATTCGCAAAATTCAACCCCGACGCGCTAAACAGGCGGCTTAGCGCTTATCGTGCCAGTTCTCAGCCTCGATCACGTGCAAATCGCCATTCCCATAGCCAGCGAAAGCCGCGCTCGCGCCTTTTACTCCGGCATCCTCGGCTTCACCGAAATTGAAAAGCCGCCGCAAATGGCCGATCGCAAAAGCATCTGGTTCGTCGCAGGTGCCGTGAATCTTCATCTCGGCATCGAGCTCGATTTCACTCCGGCCAAGCGCGCGCATCCTGCATTCGTCGCCGATGGTCTCGACGCAATCCTCGCCGCCTGTGAACGTTCCGGCATCGCTACGAAGCCGGACACTTCCTTCAACGGTTTCCGCCGGATCCATGTCTTCGATCCCTTCGGGAATCGCCTCGAATTAATGGAACGCACTAACCCGTAACTCACGACGACCGGCCTGCCGCTTCTTGCGATAAACCTGCTGCTTCCCTTTGTCCAAAAACCTAGCCATTCGGCGGATGTACACGCCCCCGGGCTTGCCGCATCTTGTTCATGGAGGCAACAAATGTCAGCCGAACTAATCGATCTTTCCAACGCCCTAGCGGAAGCTACCGCAAGCGCCGCCGCCAACGTAGTCGCAGTTCACGCTGAGGCCCGCGGCTCCGCCAGTGGCGTAGTCTGGCACTCCGGCATCATCGTCACGGCCGAGCACGCTCTCCGCCGCGACGAAGAAATTCACGCCACCCTGCCGGACGGCCGTGTAGCGCCTGCAACGCTCGCGGGACGCGACCCATCGACCGATCTCGCCGTCCTGAAATGTGCGGAAGCCACCGCCGCAGTCTCCACGTTTGGCGATGCGTCAGCCCTGAAGCCCGGCAGCCTCACGCTAGTCGTCGGCCGCACGCGCGCCAGCGGCCCTGTCGCCGCACTCGGCGTAGTCAGCCTCGTAGCCCCGGAACGCCGCACCTGGACCGGCGCCGCGCTCGCACCCTACATCCGTCTCGACGTCGGCCTGCAACCCACCGCCATCGGTGGCGCTGTAGTCGATGCGCAAGGCCGCACGGTAGGAATCGCCACCCCGCGCTTCGCTCGCTTTGGCGCCATCGCCATTCCCGCCCGCGCCGTCGATCGTGTCGTTAACACCTTGCTGAAAAAAGGTCACATCCCGCAAGGTTATCTCGGCGTCGGCCTGCAATCCGTGCGATTGCCGGACGCTCTCCGACAATCCCTGCAGCGCGCCGAAAAAACCGCCGCCATCGTCCTCGAAGTCGAGCCCGAAAGTCACGCGAACAAAGCCGGCATCGTCATCGGAGACATTCTCATCGCGCTCGCCGGCCATCCCGTCGCACGCCTCGAAGATGTTCACTCGCAGCTCCATGGTGAAGC